>Ga0310839_101102_pt1 | contig 12732 bp, 10 predicted proteins | sample SM_ome_7_FD_201305 | JGI IMG/M metagenome (GOLD analysis project Ga0310839, IMG submission 201305) | Sorghum-adapted microbial communities enriched on stacked mutant (SM) sorghum from Joint BioEnergy Institute, Emeryville, California... ...
CCTCGACGCCGGCCGGCAGGCCCTCCAGGACCCCGACCAGCGCCGGGCCGTGGGACTCCCCCGAGGTCAGCCAGCGCAGCATGGCGTCATCCTTCCACGGGCCGTGACGCGCACCGGCCCGCGTCCGGGCGACGGACGCGGGCCGGTGCGAGCGGCAGCAGGGCCCAGGACTGCGGCCCGGGCGTGCGGATCAGGTGTCGACGGTGCCGCCGGGCGCCGCGGCCTGCCCTGTCCCGGCGTCCTCGACGTCCTCCTGGAGGACGTAGACGTAGCCGGTGATGGCGAACTCGGCGTCGCCCTCGTGGGTCTCCGGCCGGCCGCCGCTGGCCGGGGTCTCCTTCTGCCCCGCGACGTCGAACCCGGTGACGACGAACAGACGCTGCAGGCCCGTCTGCATCCGCTCCATGAACGCGACGGTGTTCTCGAACGGAGCGAGGACCGTGATCGTGAACGGCACGGCCACGAAGCCGGGGATGTGCACGGGCTGGGGCCCGACGGGGGCGGGCTCGACCGGGGCCTGAGCCTCCCCACCCTCGGCGGCGTCGCCGGTGGCCGGCGCCGGGGTCGCGGCCGCTCCGTCGGCCGCCTGCGCCTCGGCGTCGTAGTCGATGAACGCGGTCTCGGGGTTCTCCGCCACCGCGGACACCACGAACACGCCCGTCGCCTGGGCCGCCGCGTCGACCTCGCGGATGAAGTCGGGCTCGGCGCCCTCGAGCGGGATCTGCCGCGCGATCGCGGCCAGCTCGGCCTCGTAGTCCTCCAGGTGGGCGGCCTGCTCACGCAGCTCGTCGAGCTTGCGCTGGAGCCCCTCGTTCTGGGCGCGCCTGACGTCCGCGTCGGCGCGGGCCTGGTCGGCCTGCGCCAGCTGCGGCGACACGCCGAACACCCAGGCCAGGGCCAGGATGAGGACCGACAGCAGCGCGGTGCCGATCACCCAGGGAGCGGTCTTGGGGGCCTTCATCCCTCCACCTCCTCGGTGTCGGCGTCGGGGGCGAAGCGGCGGGCCAGCGCGTCCGGCGTCAGCAGCACCTCGCCGTTGACCTGGTAGAACGGCACCTGCTGGCCGTTGACGTCCCGCTCACCGATCTCGACGGAGGTCACGAAGGCGTCCGTGAAGCCCGGGACCGTCTCGAGAGCCTCGATCCAGGCGGCCGCGTCGACGAAGCCCACGCTGCGCCCGATCCACTGCAACGAGCCGACGTACTCGCCCTGGAACAGCGGGTTCGTGGGCGGGGTGAGCATCGCGGTCGGCGTCGAGCCGGTGAACTGGATGTTCTCGAACGCGACGCCCGGCGGCGCGGTCGCCATGAGGGCCCGCAGGTACGGGGCCCACAGGATCTCGGTCTGCGTGCCGATCTCGCGGGCCCGCGTCGCGCGGTCGAGCAGGCCGAGCACGCGCGGCACCTCCGCGTACTCCTTCTGCGCGTTGAGCAGGCGCTGGGTCTCGGCCTCGACGGCGGACAGCTCGTCCTGGGCTGACTGGACCTGCGTCATCGCCCAGTAGTAGCCGCCGGCGGCGCCGGCGACGACGAGGACGAACACCAGCAGGAGGACCTGCTTGACCTTCGCCAGCGACCGCGAGGCGCGGATCTCCGGCGGAAGCAGGTTGACCTGGGGGGTGGACGGCGCGCCCGGGACCAGCTCGCGCATCGGTCGCGTGGCCGGCGCAGGCGCCTCCGGCATGCGGGTCGTGGTCATGCGGCTTCTCCCAACGCGAGCCCGACCGCGATCGGCAGGGCGTGAGCGACCTCGCTGAGGCGGTCCCCGGACTGCAGGCCCGACGAGCCCGACACCTGGGGCACGACGCCGTAGGTGACCATGGTCCGCGCGGCGTTCGACAGGAACTGGCCGAAGCCGTTGAGCCGCGACCCGCCGCCGGACAGGACGATCACGTCCACGCCCGCGCCCGGGTTGTTGCCCGCGTAGTACACGAGCGTGTTGCGGATCGCCTCGACGAGCATCTGCGTCGCACGGTTGACGGTGTCGGCGGGCCCGCGCAGCTCGGGCGGGACGGCCATGCCGACGCCGATCCGGCGCTTGAGGTCCTCGGCCTCGCTGGCCGAGACGCCGAGCTCGTTGGTGAGCGCGTCGGTGGCGTCCTGGCCGCCGTTCGGCAGGATGCGGACGAGCCGCGGCACGCCGTAGGCCATGATCACCACGACGGTGACCCGGGCGCCGATGTCGACGAGCGCGGTGACCTGGCCGCCCTCGTCGTTGAACGCGTGGTACCGGGCCAGCGCGAACCCCGTGAGGTCCACCATGAGCGGGCGCAGGCCGGCGGTCTCCGCCGCGGCCGCGTTCGCGTGCACGGTGTCCTTCGTCGCCGCGACGAGCAGGCCGTTGACCATCGTCCCCGACGGGGCCTCGTGCGACGTCGTCGGGTAGAAGTCCAGGATCACGTCGTCCACCGCGACCGGCAGCATGTCCTGCACCTGGAACGGTAGCGACGACCGCAGCTGGTCCATCGGCATCGCCGGCATCGTCAGGTCGCGCACCATGACGCGCTGGTTGCCCACGCCCAGCACGACCTCCCGGCTGCCGAACTTGAAGTCCCGCCAGAGCTGCCGGATCGCCGTGGCGACGGTCTGCGGCTCGGCGACCTCGCCGTCCCGCACCGCGCCGAGCGGGAGGGGCACCTGTCCGAACTTCGTGACGGTGACCTTGCCGCGTGCGGCCCCCTTGCGGCTGACGTCGACCTCGGCGGCGCGCACGGCCGTCGTGCCGATGTCGAGCCCGATGACGCGTGTCCTCGACACGTCCCACTTCCTCTCGGTGCGGTTGCTCGCCCGTCCGTATCCGTATCGGGCGGACGGTGACCCCGCTTGAGGCCGAAGAGGGACCGATTGCTGGGCGAGGGTCCTCAGGCGAAGGTGCCGAGGTAGGCGGACCACAGGGGCTCGCCCACGGCGACGCCCACGGCCGCGCCGAGGAGCATCCACGGGCCGAACGGCACCTTGGTCTTCCGGCCCGCGCGGCCGGCGACGAGCAGCCCGATGGCGAAGAGCCCGCCGAGGACGAACGCGGCGAAGGCGCCGACGACGAGGGTGCCCCAGCCGAGCCACCCGAGGTGCAGGCCGAGAAGACCAGCCAGCTTCACGTCCCCCCAGCCCATCCCCGCGGGGTAGGCGAACAGCAGCGCGAAGTAGAAGGCGAGGAGGACCGCCCCGCCGGCACCCGCGCGAGCGAGGTCGTCGAGGCGGCCCGAGGCGAGGGCGATCGCGACCAGCCCGACGGCCGCCACGACGTACGACGGGCCGACGATCGCGTCCGGCAGCCGGTGGTGCTCGACGTCGATGAGGGCCAGCGCGATGGCGGCTCCGGCCAGCCACAGGAACACCGGTGTCTCCCAGGCGTACCCGAAGCGCCAGGCGACGAGGGCGAACAGCACGGCCGTGCCGAGCTCGACGACGAGGTAGCGGGGCGAGATCGGCTCCCCGCAGTCGCGACAGCGCCCCCGCAGCAGCAGCCACGAGAGCACCGGCACGTTGTCCCGGGCCCGGATGGGATGCCCGCACGCCGGGCACGCGCTGCGCGGGCGCACGACCGACTGCCCGCGGGGCACGCGCCACACGACGACGTTGAGGAACGAGCCCACGACGAGGCCGAGCAGCGCCGCGGCCGCCACGAGCCACGCGGCGAGGACGGGATCGGTCACCGCAGGAGGCTAGCGGGCCGCGGCGTCGGCGAGCCCGCCGTCATCGCGGCGTGCCGTCCGGGTTGAACGCCGGCTGGACCTCCGTCCACGTCGTCACGCCGTACGTGACCACCGACGGGGAGAGGAACTTCGGCGGCGCCGTCGTCCGGAACCGGGTGTCGTAGTTGTAGTCCTTCGCGTACCCGCTGACCACGGTCGACCCGCCGCCGCTCGCGGTGGCGACCGTGCCGCGGAACTTCTGCGCGATCGCGCCGTAGATGCGCAGCGTGCCGCGCGAGCTCGAGCCGCTCGAGGACTGCACGTCGTAGTTCTGCACCATGAACGTGTGCTGCACCGACAGGATCGCGGCGTCGATGCGGCGCACGTGCGAGCTCGTGCCGTTCGTCGGGTGGATCGGGACGCCGGTGAACGTGCTCGAGCCGGTGACGTTGCGGAACGGGTTCCACACCCACACCGCGTTCTGGCCGACCAGGCCGAGGATGTCCTCGTTCGGGTTCTCGTAGACGAGGTCGTCGACGACGTAGACGTAGTTCTCCGCCGCCACCGTCACGTGGCCGTCGAGCGTGCCCTTGACGAACACGTCGCCGTTCCGGCAGCCGTAGGCGTTCGTGTAGCGGACGGTCTCGTTCGCGATCGGGTAGCCGACCGGGTTGCCGTTCGACGGGCACGTCGGCTTCGTCTCGAAGTTGCTCCAGTAGTTCGGGTCGCCCACGGTCGACGGCACGTTCTGCACGTAGATCACGGTGTTGAGCGGCACGTTCACGAGCGCACCGTTGGCGTGCCCGAGCTGCCCCGTGCCGGTACCGGGCGTGCCGCACGCCGAGTTCTGGGCGCCGTTCGGGCTGGTCACCTTGGTCCACGGCGAGCGGACCCGCATGCGGCCGTCGGCCTGGAAGGTGATCGTCGTCGGGCCGGTGTAGAGGCAGCCGGGGTTGGGCACCTCGACGGGCAGGTCGGTGCGCGTCTCGCGCCGCAGCTCGCTGTTGGTGTCCGGCATCGGCATGAGCGCCTGGAAGCCCGGCTGGTTCCCGTTGATGGTGAACACCGGGTTCGCCGCGCAGTTGCTGGGCCGCTGGTAGCGCAGCGTGCCCGGGGTGGTGGGCTGCCACGACGACGTCGTCATGCCCCGGAACTTCGGGTTGCCGCAGATCTGCAGGATGTCGTTGGTGTGCAGGGGCCCGTTGATCTCGTCGAACGAGCCGAACTGGATCACCGTGCAGTTCGAGGAGCGCCCGTGGTAGGCGTACACGGAGCACATCGCCGTGTTGTCGTTCGTCTGCCGCGAGATCTCCGGGTCCTGGGTCTCGAAGTCCGTGAAGTACAGGAAGTCGATGAAGCCCTTCTGGCGCAGGTCGGCGACGATCGAGCGCACCTCGTCACCCACGCGGCCCGTGGCGCGCAGGCGCAGCGTGCCGTTCGTGTAGTAGTCGGAGTTGTCGACCTCGTAGCGGAAGTGCGCGGTGCCGCCGCTGCCGGGCACCTCGGCCCAGCCCGTGAGCGAGAACGCCGGGTTCGCCACGCCGCCCGCCGTCTCCGGCAGGACCACGGTGCTGCCCGACGCCGCGCTGAACGGCGCGGCCGGGTTGCCGAAGGTGAGGTAGTTCGGGTCGTTCGCGAGGCGGCTCTGGTACTCCTCGACCGCGGCGTACGCAGCGGCCAGGGCGCCGCTCCAGTCCTGGTCGTGGCGCGCCTTGCGCATGGAGCCGACCGCATAGGAGATGCCCGCGACCGCGAGCAGGCTCAGGATCGCCGTCGCCCCGATCACCGTGACGAGCGCGACGCCCTCGTCGCGGCGACGGAAGGGACGAAGACGGGCCCGCAGCAGTCGTCTCATGTTCGCTCCTTCACCTCACCAGGTTGGGGATCCCGACCTGGTTCTGGAGAACCACGGGGTCGGCACGCCCGGTCGGGTCCGCCTGCACCTTCAGGTACACGTCCACGCGCACGATCCGCGCCATGTCGTCGGCCGACAGGGAGCCCCCGGGCGGCGGCACGAGCTGCACCCAGTCGTCGCCGTTCTTCCCCCAGTACGTGAACAGCGGGGGCTCGCCGGCCGTGGACGACACGATCGTCCGCGCGATCGGTCGACTCGTCGTGGTGGTGCCGGAACCGGTGAACACCCACTCGGCCTGGCCGGAGCCGCCCGGCTTGGGGGTCACGCGCGTCTCCGTGAGCACGCGGTTCGCGTCGAGCGCGAAGGTCACGCGCACGGGGCGCAGCAGCGAGGCCGTGGTGTCGAGGGCGGCGTGGAGCGTCATGCGCTCGGCGCCGGCGTACACGAACGCCGGGTCGAACCCGCCGGCGGTGTACTGGTTCGTGATCGTGGTGCCGGCCCGGATGACGCGCGTCATCTCGTTCATGCCGACCGAGGCCACGTTCGTGCTGTCCAGCCGGGCGCGCTCCTCGGTGAACGTGCGCGAGAACAGCGACACGAAGCCGGCCAGCACCATGCCGATGACGGCGATGAGGAAGATCGTCATCATCAGCTCGGGGAGCGTGAAGCCCTCGTCCCGACGTCGCTGCGCGTCGCTCACGGCTCGGGCACCTCCCGCGGGTCGAGGGTGAGGATCCCCGTGATCGGGTCGAAGGTCCCCAGGGTCAGCGGCACGACGCCGGTCGTGACCGGCGTGGTCCGGTTGGTGTTGGTGCCGCGGAAGATCCTCCACTCGCCGTACGGGAGGGCGATGGTCCGCGTCCCCGTGGCGTTGCCGAAGTCGTACACGACCTTGGTCGGGCAGCGGTCGTCGTCGACGGGGCTGGACTCGAACCGCAGGTAGCTGTTGGTGGCGCCCGTGACGGTCACCTGCACGAGGCCCATGGGGACGTCGAGCGACGCGCTCCCGCCGGGCGCTGCTCCGACCGGCTCGGGCAGGACGCCCACGAAGGTCGTACCCGCGTCGTCCCGCGGCTCCCACGTCGACGGGTCCGCCGCCGTGCACGTGCCCGCGTACGCCGTGTAGCCCGAGGCGAACGGGTGCAGCGCGTGCACGCGGTTCGGGCCGCTGCCGGTCATCGGCACGCGCCCGTACGTGCTCACGAACGTCACGGGCATGTTCGCCGAGACTTCGGGCGGGGTCGGCGAGTTCGTCGCCAGGCGCGCCGTGAATGACGCCGAGCGGTCGTACTGGAAGGTGGCCGAGGCGGCGGACCCCTGGACGACCGTCACGTCCTTGCTGGCGGTCGCGCGCTGGTCGACGTCGACGTAGCCGGCGCGGCTGATCTGGATGCGGTAGTCGCCCGGCGTCACCTGGAGCATGTAGGCGCAGCCCTCGGCGTCGGTCACGACGGAGGGCGGGGCCACGCCGGCGCCGATCGGCGTCGCGGAGACGGTCACGCCCGGGCTGCCGGAGCCGTCGCCGCGCACGACGGACACGAGGATCGTGCCCTTGGCGGGGTCGTTCAGGCGCGAGTCGGGGTTGATCACGGTGTCCGCGCGCACGGGCTCCGTCACGGGCCGCATGTTGTTCCACGTGACCTCGACGTTCACGCGCTTGTAGCGCAGGACGCCTCCGCCGGCGCCGCACGCGAGGTCGACGGTCGGGTCGGACACCCACTCGGTGTCCACGCGCACCGTGTACTCCTCGCCCGCGACGTCCACGACGGTCGTCGAGTCGAGGAGGTTGAACAGGTCGTCCCGGAACCGCGCGTCGTCGATGGCCTGCGCGGCGAGGTTGAGCGCGACCTGGCGGGCCCGGGCGTCCCGCGTGGTCGTCATGACCGACAGGATCGTGTGCAGCAGGCCGACGGACACGAGGGCGAACACGAACATGGCGACGAGGACCTCGGGCAGGCCCATGCCCTCGTCCTCGCCGCGTCGCGGCCACCGCACCGACACCCTGTCCTCCCAGACCGGTCGTTGTGCTTCCGTCAGCCGAGGCCCACGTGGGGCCGAAGCCCGTGTGGGGCGCCGCCGACGAGGGCGGCGCCCCACAGCGGGGTCAAGCTCGGATCATCACGGGGTGAAGACGATCTCCCCGGTCGCGCTCGTCCAGGTCCACTTGCCGCCCCGCGAGTTGTGCGTACCTTCGAGGGTGAGCGAGGTCGCGGCGACCGTGGCGGCGATGTTCACGCCCGGGGTGCCGGTGAGGCCGGCGGACTCCCAGTTGGTGGAGGGGACGCCGTCGGCGAGCGCGGTGGCCTCGAGGCCGGTGTACTCACCGTTGTGCTCGACGGCCCACGACTCGGCGGCCGTGATCGCGTTCTTCATGTCGGACTGCACCTGGGCGCCCCAGGCGTTCTCGCGCTGGCGCAGGAAGGCCGGGATCGCGATGGCGGCGAGGATGCCGATGATGATGACGACGACGAGGAGCTCGACGAGCGTGAAGCCCTGCTCCTTCTCCTCGAGGGACTTGCGAATGCGAGCGAGCATGTTTGCCCCTTCGTGTGCGAATCGAATGCCGGCGAGCCGGCCTCTCGGTGGTGCTACGCGAACCTCATCGGGGTCCGTCGCGGCGAACTTGAGCCGCCGTCGAGCCGAAGTGACAAACTTCACCCGTTCGCCCCATCAGCACGGCGCACGACCTCGATCCGAGCCCTACTGGATGAGGTCGAAGATGGAGAACATCGGCATGTAGAGCGCGATGACCATGCCGCCCACGATGAGGCCGATGACGCCGATCATGATCGGCTCGATCAGCGACGTGAGCTGGGCCGTCGTCGACTCGACCTCCTGGTCGTAGAACTCGGAGATCTTGGCCAGCATGATCTCCAGCGACCCGGAGTCCTCACCCGTGCTGATCATCTGCACGACCATCGGCGGGAACACCGGGTGGTTCCCCAGCGGCGCCGCCAGCGACTGACCGGTCCGGACGCTCTCCTGGACGTCGCGGACGGCACGCTCGATGACCCAGTTGCCGCTCGTCTCCCCCACGACGGACAGCGCCTGGAGGATCGGCACGCCGGCGCCCAGCATGGTGCCGAAGTTGCGCGTGAACCGGGAGATCGCGACCTTCTTGAACAAAGGCCCGAAAATGGGCACGCGCAGCTTCAGCGGATCGACCCGGGAACGCACTCCCTCGTCGTTCTTGTGCTTGCGCCACCAGCTCGCAAATGCGATCGCGCCGACGAGCATGGCGGGCGCGAGCCACTTCATGATGCCGGACAGCGTGACGAGCATCTGGGTCGGCGCGGGCAGCTGACCGCCCAGGTCCTTGAACATGTTCTCGAAGATGGGAACGATGAACAGGAGCATGCCGACCGTGGCGAGGATCGCCATGATGAACACGATGACCGGATAGGTCATGGCGGACTTGATCTGCCCGCGCAGCTTGACCTCGGCCTCGTAGTTGTTGGCCACCGAGAGCAGCGCGCTCTCGAGGAAGCCGCCGACCTCGCCCGCCCGGATCATGTTGAGCATGAGCGGCGGGAACACGTCGGGCTCGCGCGCCATCGCGTCGGACAGGGCCGAGCCGGCCTCCACGTCGTTGCGCACGTGACCGAGGATCTTCGCGAGCTCGGGGTTCTCGGTCTGCTCGGCGAGGATCGACAGGGCGCGCAGCAGCGACAGACCGGCCTGGATCATGGTCGCCATCTGGCGCGACATGACCGCGAGGTCCTTCAGGGGCACGCGCGGGCCGAAGCTCGGGAGCTTGATCTCCCGCTGGAGGCCGGTGTTCTTGACCTCCTCGATGGACAACGGGGCCAGGCCCATGACCCGCAGGCGGTTGGCGACCACCGTGGGGTTGTTGGCCTCGATGCGGCCCTTGACCATCTTCCCCGTGCGGTCCCGCACCGTGTACTCGTACGTGCGGGACATGGTCGTGGTGGCCATCAGATGCCTCCGCCCTGCGTCATCAGATGCCTCCGCTCGTCGGGTCGCCCATGGTGCCGAGGGCCGCGGCGCCCTGGTTCATGCGCGCCATGCGCCCCGTGAGGCGGTTGAAGTCCTCGACGTTGTGGCACTTCTCGAGGCCGGTCTCGTAGGTGATCTTCCCCGTCTTCACCAGGTCGGCGAGGTGCTGGTCCATCGTGTGCATGCCAAGCGTGGCGCCGGCCTGCATCGCCGAGTAGATCTGGTGCGTCTTGCCCTCGCGGATGAGGTTGCGCACCGCCGGCGTCGCCAGGAGGACCTCCGTGGCCACCGCGCGGCCCTTGCCGTTCGCGCGCTTGCACAGGGTCTGGCAGACGATGCCCTGCAGCGACGCCGCGAGCTGCGTGCGCACCTGGTCCTGCTGGTGCGCGGGGAAGACGTCGATGATGCGGTCGATCGTCTGCGCCGCGTCCTGCGTGTGCAGCGTGCCGAAGACGAGGTGACCGGTCTCGGCGGCGGTCAGCGCGACCGAGATCGTCTCGAGGTCGCGGAGCTCTCCGACGAGGATGATGTCGGGGTCCTGCCGCAGCACGTGCTTGAGCGCGTTCGCGAACGAGTGCGTGTCCGCGCCGACCTCGCGCTGGTTGACCAGCGACTTCTTGTGCCGGTGGAGGAACTCGATCGGGTCCTCCACGGTCATGATGTGGTCGTTGCGGGTCCGGTTCGCCAGGTCGATGATCGCGGCGAGCGTCGTCGACTTGCCGGAACCCGTGGGGCCCGTGACGAGGACGAGGCCGCGCGGCAGGCCCGCGAAGTTGCCCACCACCGCAGGGATGCCGAGCTCCTCGAGCGGCTTGATCTCGTACGGGATGACGCGGAACGCCGCGCCGAGCGAGTCGCGCTGCTGGTACAGGTTCACGCGGAACCGCGCGACGCCTCGCACCGCGTGGGCGAAGTCGAGCTCGAGGTTCTCCTCGAACTGCTCCCGCTGACGCTGGGTCAGGATCGCGTACATCGCGCGCTGGATCCGGTCCGGGTTGAGCACCGGGAAGCCCTCGAGCGGCGTGAGCTTGCCGTCCACGCGGATCGTCGGCGGCGCGCCCGTCGTGATGTGCAGGTCCGAGCCGCCCATCTCGATCATCGTGCGCAGCGCGGCCTCGAGGTCGAGGTCCTCCTCCATGTCCAGCTGCGTGACGCCGAGGCGGGTCGTGCCCGGACGCCGCTGGGCGGGCGCGGAGAGGGCCGACGCAGCGCGCGGCGGGATGTCCGCGGCGGCCGTCCGCGGCGGGCCGGCGGGCGCGCCCGCGGCCGGCTGGGCGGGCGTCGGCACGGTGGGCGGCGCGGCGGGGGCGGGCTGCGGCGCCGGCTGCCCCGCGGCGGGGACCGCGCCGGTCGGGCTCCAGGACGCCGTCGGCGCCCCGCCCGGCGCGGCGGGCGCGGGCTGCGGCGCCGGCGCCTGGTACGGCGACGGCTGCGCCGCGGCCGGGGCGGCTGCGGGGGGCGCGGCGTACGGGCTCGGCGCGGCCGGCTGGAACGTCTGGGGAGCGCCGTACGGCGACACCGGCTGACCCTGGGCCTGCAGCGGGTCGAGCGGGGAGCTCGACGCACCATTCGAAGGCAGGTACTGGTGACTCACATCGGCGCCTTCCGGACGACGTGCACGGACGAGTGGTGTATCGGCGGTGGGGCCGCCCGCCTTGAGCGGGCGTCGGCGGGTGACGCGGCGGCCGCTCTCAGGCGACGACGCGCAGGATCTCCTCGATCGACGTCAGGCCGAGGAGCACCTTGGTCCACCCGTCGTCGCGGAGCGTGATCATGCCCTGCTCGCGGGCGGTGCGGCCGATCTCCGCGGCGGACGAGCGAGCGACGGCGTGCCGCTCGATCTCCTCGGTCACGCGCATGACCTCATGGATCGCCATGCGGCCGCGGTAGCCCGTGCGCGAGCACGCGGAGCAGCCCACGGGCCGGTACACCGTCGGGATCTCCTCGCCGGGGTTCCACGGGAACCGGGCGGCGATGAGCTCGACCTCGCTCGGCACGTACGGCTCCTTGCACTTCTCGCACAGGCGGCGCGCGAGGCGCTGGGCGACCACGCAGTCCAGCGCGGAGCCCACGAGGAACGGCTCGATGCCCATCTCCACGAGGCGGGTCACGGCCGACGGCGCGTCGTTCGTGTGCAGCGTGGAGAGCACGAGGTGACCGGTGAGGGCCGCCTCGATCGCGATCTGCGCCGTCTCGTGGTCACGGATCTCACCGAGGAGGACCACGTCGGGGTCGGACCGCAGGATGGACCGCAGGGCGCTGGCGAAGGTCAGGCCGGCCTTCGGGTTGACCTGCACCTGGTTGATGCCCGGCAGCCGGTACTCGACGGGGTCCTCGACCGTGATGACGTTGATCTCCGGCCGCGCCACCGCGTTGAGCGTCGCGTAGAGCGTGGTCGACTTGCCGGAGCCGGTCGGGCCGGTGACGAGGATCATGCCGTACGGCTTGCTGTACGACTCCTTGTAGACCTCGTAGTTGTCGTCGAGGAACGACAGCTCCCGCAGGTCCAGGCTCGCGGTCGAGTTGTCGAGGATACGCATGACGACCTTCTCGCCCCACACCGTGGGGAGGGTCGCCACACGCAGGTCCACCTTGCGCCCGTTGTGCATCACCGACATGCGGCCGTCCTGCGGCTTGCGGCGCTCCGCGATGTCGATGTCGCTCATGATCTTCAGGCGGGAGATCACGCCCGACTGGATCTGCTTGGGCGCACGCTGCATCTCGTGGAGCACACCGTCGATGCGGTACCGCACGAGCATGTCCTTCTCGGCGGGCTCGATGTGGATGTCCGAGGCCCGGTCCTGGATCGCCTGCGTGACGAGGATGTTGACGAACCGCACGATCGGCGCGTCGTCCTCGACGGCGTCCCCGACCGCCGAGAGGTCGTTCTCCTCCGCGTGGCTCTCCTCGAGCGCGGAGGCGATGTCCTCGATCTCCTCGTCCGCGCGGCAGTGCCGGTCGATCGCCGCGACGAGGTCGTCGTGCGTGGCCACCACGGGCAGCACGGTCCGGCCCGTGATCGCCCGGACGTCGTCGAGCGCGAGCACGTTGCCCGGGTTCGACATCGCGAGCACGAGCTGGCCCTCGGCGATGGCGATCGGCAGCACCGTGTAGCGGCGGCACACGTTCCCGGGCAGGAGCGCGACGGCGCTCCGGTCGACCGGGTACTCGGTGAGCTCGACGAACTCCATGCCCACCTGGCGGGCGAGGGCCTGCACGAGCTGGGCCTCGGTCAGCACGCCGATCTCGACGAGCACCCGACCGAGGGACTCCCCCCGGGTCGCCT
>Ga0310839_101109_pt1 | contig 12675 bp, 13 predicted proteins | sample SM_ome_7_FD_201305 | JGI IMG/M metagenome (GOLD analysis project Ga0310839, IMG submission 201305) | Sorghum-adapted microbial communities enriched on stacked mutant (SM) sorghum from Joint BioEnergy Institute, Emeryville, California... ...
TTGCTTGAAGAAAGCGTTCCTGGAATTCCTGAAGCGATCAATTCCCGTTTTCCCCGATCATGTGACGCACGGCCTGCACCAGTTCTTCAGGGTTTTTGCCTTCGACGGAGAAGACGCGCTTCGGTTCGAGCGGCCGGAATTCCGCCGCCGACGGGTCGTCCGTGCGTCCGGGTTCACGCTGCGCCTTGAGCATTTCGTTCAGTTCCGCGCCGTCTTCCGGCGTCAGGAGGTCGACGTGCGCTCCCCGCGCTTCCTCCGCGGCCTGGATCACCCGATCGGTTTCGCCCGAAGCGACGATCAGCTGCAGTGCGCCGCGCAGCAGCCAGCCCGCGGCGAAGAACGCGGCGAACGCGTACAAGGATCGGATGCACGAAACGGCGAAACCGTTGTTCCCCAGCGAGAAGAAGAAGGTGAGCAACATGCCCGCCAGCCCGAGCACGAGATTCCAGCGAATGGATCCCAGCATCTCAAAGCTCCTTTGTTCCGTACTGAATGCTCCGTATGGTCAAAATGCCGGTTGCGCTGTCCAGTTCGATCGTGCGTCCGTAGTTGGAGCCGGTATCTTCGGCAACCAGCGGAATATCGAGCTCCGCCAGCATCGCCTTGCAGGTCTCGACGTTGCGCGGCCCGATGCGCATCGTATCCTGTCCGGCAAAGGCGAACATCTGGGCGCCGCCGGCCAGCTTGGCGACAAGTCTCCTGAGCGAGGCGCCGGCCGCGATCATCGCTTCCAGCATGTCGGGCAGCGCGGTGTCCGCGTATTTCGCCCGGTTGAACCGCTCTTCGCGCGCGATTTCCGACGAGGGCAGCATGATGTGGGCCATGCCGGCGATTCGGGCGGCGTTGTCGTACAAGGTCAGGCCGACGCAGGAACCGAGTCCCGTCGTCTTGAGCACATCGCCCGAACGCGCGATTTTCCAGTCGGCCATGCCGACCTTGATGATGTCCGTCATGTGCCCGGCACTCCCAGCGCGCGGAAGATCTTCTCGAACGACTCCGGGTCCGGAATCAGGAAGAACTGGCCTTCCACGGCTTCACGATCCTCGAGGAATTTCGTCTCGATAAGCAGAGCGGCGTCGCCCATTTGACCGAACTGCAACAACCCGTAGCTCAGGATGGCTCCCGCCATGTCGATCGCCAGCGACGGAACCGTCGGCACCATCGACAGCTTGGTGAAATCCGCCAGCGATGAAAGGTAGGAACCCGCCAGAATATTGCCGATCTCGTTCAGCGCGGACAGCTCCATGTCCGAATAGACGCCTTCCTCCGTCTCGATGGACAGCAGATTCCGGAGAAGACGCTTCGCCGAATCCTCCCGGATGATGAAAAACATGTTGCCCGGCGCATCGCCCTCGACGCGCAGGAATACGGCGATGACAACCTGCTCGGAGCCTCCGACGCTGTCCGCGATTTCTTCAAACGGCAACAGGCGGACCGTGGGAACGGACATATCGACCGGCTGGTTCAAAATGCGGGACAGCGCGGTCGCCGCATGCCCCGCGCCGATGTTGCCGACTTCCTTGAGAACGTCCAGCTTGAACTCGTCCTTGAACTCGTTCCAGAAACTCACGTGTTCAGACCTCAAACTGCTCGAGTTGGATGATCTCTTCCTTGTTCAGCACTTCAACCAGGTTCAGCATGATGAGCAGGCGATCGTCGTCCAGTCTGGCGACGCCGCGCAGATACTTCGCCTTGATGCCGCCGACGACTTCCGGCGGGGAATCGATGCGGTCGCTGTCGATGTCGATGACGTCGTTCGCGGCGTCGACGATGAACCCGACCTCGAGATCGTTCACCTGGACGATGATGATCCGCGACGTGTCCGTCGCCTCGGTCTCCGGAAGGCCGAAGCGGCCGCGCAGATCGATCACCGGAATGACAACGCCGCGCAGATTGATGACGCCCTTGACGAACGCCGGCGTCTTCGGCACGCGCGTGATGGGCATCATCCGCTCGATCGTCCGGACCTTGTCCACCTCGATGCCGTACTGCTCTCCCGCCAGCGCGAAAACGATGACTTTCAGTTCTTCACCCATGGGAAGACCTCCTTGATATGGTATCAGGCCGAATCGGCGGATTTTATCTGATCATCGCGTTGGGATCGATGATGAGCGCCACCTGGCCGTCGCCCAGAATCGTCGCCCCGGAGATGACGCTGTATCCGGACAGGTACTTGCCGAGCGGCTTCAATACGATATCGCTCTGTCCGATGAAGTCGTCGACGAGAACGGCGGCCCATTTGTCGCCCTTCCGGATGATGATCGCTTCGCACTCTTCTTCCCGCTTGTCATCGTAATCCGGCGAATCGACCAGTTCCGCCAGCGAGACGACCGGGATGATCGCACCGCGGAACTCGATCATCGCGTTGCCGTGGATGTTGTGAATCTGGCTGCGCTTGATGATCGTCGTCTCCATGATGGAAGACAGCGGGATCGCGTATTTCTCGGAACCGAGCTTGAGCAGCATCGCCGAAATGATCGACAAGGTGAGCGGCAGCTGGATCGAAAAGACCGTCCCTTTGCCGAGCTCCGACCTGACCGTCACCGAACCGCCGAGGGAGTTGATCTTCGACCGGACGACGTCCAGCCCGACACCGCGGCCCGAAATGTCGGACACCTGCTCGGCGGTGCTGAAGCCCGGCGCGAAAATCAGCATGTAGACTTCCTCGTCGGTCATCGCCTTGCCTTGCTCCTCGGTGATGATGCCGCGCTTCACCGCCGTCGCGAGCACCTTGTCCCGACGGATGCCGCCGCCGTCGTCCTCGATCTCGATGAAGACGTTGTTGCCGCTGTGGAACGCGCGCAGGTGGACGGTGCCCGTCTCCGGCTTGCCGGCTTCAAGCCGCTTGTCGGCCGGTTCGATGCCATGGTCGACCGAGTTGCGAAGCAGATGGACGAGCGGGTCGCCGATCTCGTCGATGACCGTCCTGTCGAGCTCGGTCTCGGCGCCGGTGATGATCAGGTCGACCTTCTTGTTCAGCGATTTCGCCAGGTCCCGGACCATCCGCGGGAACCGGTTGAACACGGTTTCGACCGGAACCATCCGCAGCTTCAGCACGATGTTCTGCAGGTCGGCGCTGATCCGGCTCATATGCTCGACCGTCTCGGTCAGCTCGGCGCTCCGGATCTCGCTGGCCAGTTGCTCGAGCCGCACGCGGTCGATCAGGAGCTCGCTGAACAGGTTCATGAGCACGTCCAGCCGCTCGATGTCGACGCGAATCGTCTTCGCGACGGCTCCGCCCGCCGCCGGCGGACGCTTTTCCGCCTGACCCGCCTGACCCGCCTGACCCGCCGGGCCCGCGGCCTGCGGCTTGTCCGCTTTCCGTTCCGGTTCGGACGGCTGCGATGGCCGGGACAGCGCGTTGAGCGCTTCGGCGTCCAGTTCGGTCACTTCCACCGCTTCGATCTCCGATATGCCCGCGATCTGCTTCTTCAGATCATCGGCCGTCCATTGCGAGATCAGGAACACGGTGAAAGAGTTGTCGAACTTCTCCTGTTCAATGTCCTGTACCGAAGGCTGGGATTTGACGACTTCGCCGGCCTGTTCCAGCACGTTGAACACCATGTAGGCCCGGGCGGACTTGAGCACGCAGTCCTTGCGGATCGTCACGATCGTCCGATATACGCGGTGGCCGGTGCCGATCGACTGCTGCAGGACGGAGTATTGGTACTGGTCCAGCACGGCCTCTCCCGACGGCTGCGCCTGCGGAGCCGCCGACGCCGCGGCTTCGGCGCCTGCCGTATGCTCGCCGCTCACGATCTTCTTGAGCTGTCCGACCAGTTCCGTGACGTCAAGCTTGCCTGTTCCGCCGCCCACAATGTCCTTCACCATCGACTCGAGCGCATCCAGCCCCTTGAAGAGCGTGTCGAAGATGAAGCTGTCCATGCTCAGCTTGCCGTTGCGCACCAGATCGAGCACGTTCTCCATCTCGTGCGTCAGATGGGCCAGATCTTCGAAACCCATCGTCGCGGACATCCCCTTGAGCGTATGGGCGGAACGGAAGATGTCCTGCACGATCGTCAGATCGTCCGGCGAATTTTCCAGCCTGAGCAGGTTCTCGTTCAGTGCTTGCAGGTGATCGTTCGATTCATCGATGAACATCGACAGGTACGCGTTCATATCCATGGCATTGCACCTCCTGGTTGAACTCGGATCACAGCGGAAAGAGCGTCGTCGCTAACGCCTGACGGCCTCGGTCAGCCGGGCGGCTATGTCATGCAGCGGCAGTACGGTCGAGGCGCCTCCTTCCTCGATGGCGGAGCGGGGCATGCCGAACACGACGCATGTCTCCTCCGCCTCGGCTATCGTCGTGACGGCGCCGTGATCCGCAAGCTGCCGCATGCCTCTGGCTCCGTCGCTTCCCATGCCCGTCAGGATGACGGCATGACGGGCAAATTCGGTGAAAGGCACAAGCGATTCGAACAACACGTCGACCGACGGGCGGTGACCGTTCCGCTGCGGCGCGTCCGTAAGCCGGATGACGTACCGGCGTCCGCTGGCCGCGAGCTCCATGTGCCGCCCGCCGGGGGCGATATACGCGACGCCCGGCCGGACCGGTTCGCCGTCTTCCGCTTCCTTGACCGTCAAGGCGGAATGGCTGTTCAACCGCTGCGCAAGCGAGCAGGTGAATTTCGGCGGCATGTGCTGCACGATCAGGATGGGTGCGGGCAGATCGCCCGGCAACTCGCTGAGCAGCCGATGCAATGCCCTCGGGCCGCCTGTCGATGCCCCGACCGCGACGATGTGACGGAACGCGCTTGCCGCTTCCGCGGCGGCCGGCTTCGCGGGCGCGGGGGGCGCCGTACGCGATTGTTCCGGCCGCGGCCCGGCGATCTCCGTCCCGGGCGATTCCGCTGCGGGAGAGCGCGGGAGCGGGGCGCTCCGCTTTTCCTCCGGCGGCCGGTCCGGCGGCTTCGGCGCGCGTGCCGCCCGCGGGACGACGTCCTTCGCCTTCGCCCGCGGGACGACGTCCTTCGCCATCGCGGGCGGGACGCCGTCCGCCGCCCGGCGCTTCGGCTTGGGCCGCGGCGAACGCCGGATCGTCACCGCCGCCTTGAGCCGAAGCATCAGCTCATCGGCCGTCTTGCGGATGTCCGCTCCTGGTCCGGACGGCTTGCGGATGAAATCGAACGCGCCAAGCGAAAGCGCCGCGATCGTCTGCCGGGTGTTCTCTTCACTGATGCCGGAGAGCATGATGACGGGCGTGTCCGCTTCGGCCATGATGCGCTTGAGCGCTTCGATCCCGTTCATCTCCGGCATTTCCAGGTCGATCGTGATGGCGTCCGGTTTCAGCTCGCGATGAAGCTCCACCGCCTCCCTGCCGGTCTTCCCCACGGCGATGACGGTGAACGCCGGATCGGATTCGATGATGTCCGAGAACAGCTTCCGCATGAACGCGGAATCGTCAACCACGATGATCCGGTAAGGCTCCATCGAAGCTCACCCCCGTTGGTGCGTAACCTCAGCGCTGTCTGAACATGCGTTCCAGAAATCCCCGGATGCCGCCGGTCTTTTTCTCGGATGGTGTGGATATGAACGCCCTCGCGATTTCTTCGACCGCCCTTGCCGCGCTTCCGCCCGGATACGCGATCGTGAACGGCACCTGGCGCTTGACCGCCTTCGGCACGTTCGCGTCGTCCAGGATGATGCCGAGCAAGGGCAGGTTGAGCGAGAGGAACTGTCTGGCGACCATGCTGATCTTGTCGGCCGTCTGCCGGCCTTCCCGGTTGTCGGCGGCGCGGTTGACGACGAGCTTGAACTCGACGTCCTGGTTCATGGACCGGACCATCTTGATGAGCGCGTAGGCGTCCGTGATCGCCGTCGGCTCCGGCGTCGTCACGACGACCGTCTCCTGGGCCGCCGTGATGAACCTGACGGTCTCCTTCGACAGGCCGGCGCCGGTATCGAACAGGATCAGATCGTAATGGCCGTGCAGCTTGTCGATCTGGTCGCCGAAATAGTCCAGCTCCCTGTCCGACAGATTGAGCAGGTCCCGGAAACCCGAACCGCCGGCGATGAAGTGGAGGCCGAGCGGCCCTTCCTGGACGATCTCCCAGATCGCCTTCTCCCGTCTGAGCAGATGGACCAGGTTGTACGGGGCCTGCATCCCCATGAGCACATCGATGTTCGCCATGCCGATATCCGCATCGAATACGAGCACGCGCTTTCCGAGCTTCTGCAGCGACAGGGCGAAGTTCAGGCTGAAGTTCGACTTGCCGACGCCGCCCTTGCCGCTGGTCACCGCGACGATCCGGGTCTGGAGGGATTCGCTTGCCTTGCTCCTGAACTGCATCAGGCCGCGCAGCGCTTCAGCCTGATCAGTCATCGTTGTACGCCCCCAGCAGCTGCGCCGCGTAGCGGTCCGAACGGAACGGCTCGATGTCGTCCGGCACGTTCTGACCCGTCGTCACGTAGGCCGCCTTCAGATTGTGCTGCATGGCCAGATTGAGCACGGACCCGATCGCGTCCGTCTCATCCCGCTTCGTGTAGATGACCTTCGTCACGCCGTAGGCCAGAAACTTCGACGCGACCGCTTCGAGATCCCGGGTTTTGCCGGTCAGGCTGAGCACGAGGAACGTGTCGCAATCCTCGTCCCGCTGAATCAGGCTGTTCACTTCGGAGACGTACAGATCGTTCCGGAAATTCCGGCCCGCCGTATCCATGAAAATGATCTCGCGGTCTTCCAGCTGCTTGAACGCGCGCGACAGTTCGAGCGGCGAGAAGACGACTTCCATCGGCACGTTCAGGATGTTGGCGTAGGTACGGAGCTGGTCGACCGCGGCGATGCGGTATGTATCCGATGTGATGAAACCGACCTTGCGCTTGGCGCGAAGCACCTGTTCGGCCGCCAGCTTCGCGATCGTGGTCGTCTTGCCGACGCCCGTCGGCCCGACGACGTGGACGACCCGGGTGCCTTCGCGAATGCCCGCCGACTGCACCCATTCGGCGATCACTCCGGTCGCGATGTTCCATATGTCTTCCGGTCCCGAATCGTCATGGAAGCCCGGATGCGCCTTGATCTTGTCAACGAGCAGATCGATCCATTCCCGCGCGACGTCCTGATCGGCCAGCCTCTGCCGCAGCTTCGCGATGGCGGCCGGTTCCTCTGCCTCCTCGCGGCTTTGCGCGAGCCTGGCCATCATCGCTTTCATCTGGCGAATCTCTTCCATCACCGCATCGTGTTCGATCAGGCCGCGGGGCGAAGGCCGAGCCGCGGGCTCCGGCGCGGGCCGGGCGACTTCCCGGGGCTGCGGATCGGCCGACGGATCGGCAGACGGATCCTTCACCGCCGTGGCCGGGCCGTTCTGCAGCGGCCGCTGCCCGACGGTCTGCGGCAGTCCGGCGGCCGCGGCGTTCCTGACGGTTCCGGCCGCCGGCGCGGACGGACGGAACTGCGCGGGACGGGAGCTTTGGGAATCCGGAGGATTCGTCTCGACGGCGGCGATCACTTCCACCTTTTTCTTGCGGAACAGGCCGAGAAACCCGCCCACATGGATCTCCTTCGTGTTCAGGATCACCGCGTCCTTGCCCAGCTCGCTGCGGATGATCGGCAGCGCCTGCGGCACATCGTCCACGACGTAACGTTTGACCCTCACAGATTCACCACCCCGACACTCTGGACTTCGACGCTCGGTTCAAGCTCGCTGTACGACAGCACGGGAATGTCCGTCATCGTGCGTTCGATGATCTGCCGCAGATACATGCGAATCGTCGGCGACGCGAGGACGACCGGCTGCTGTCCGGCCTGGAGCTGCCGGCTGACCTGCTCGTTCAGCTTCTGGTAAATCTGCTGCGTCGAGACGGGGTCAAGCGCCAGATAGCTGCCGTGCTCCGTCTGCTGGACGGATTCGGCGATCTTCTTCTCGAGCTGCGGCCCGACCGTGATGACCTTGAGCGTCTCGCCGGGCGGCGCGAACTGGTTCGTGATCTGCCGCGACAGCGCCTGCCGCACGTATTCGGTCAGGATGTCGGGATCCTTCGTGTAGGCGCCGTGGTCGGCCAGCGTCTCGAAGATCGTCACCAGATCGCGGATCGACACCTTCTCCTTGAGCAGCTTGACCAGCACCTTCTGCACGTCGCCGACGGACAGCACCGACGGGATCAGTTCGTCGACGAGCGCCGGGTACTGCTCCTTCAGGTTGTCGATCAGCTGCTTCGTCTCCTGGCGGCCGATCAGTTCGTGCGCGTGGCGCTTGATCACTTCGGTGAGGTGGGTCGCCACGACGGACGGCGGGTCGACGACGGTATAGCCCGCCAGTTCCGCCCGTTCCTTCGTCGCGTGGTCAATCCATAGCGCCGGCAGGCCGAAGGCCGGCTCCTTCGTTTCGATGCCGACGACGGTTTCGTCCTCGATGCCCGGGCTCATCGCGAGATAGTGGTTGAGCAGAAGCTCGCCCCGGGCCACCGTGTTGCCCTTGATCTTGATGATGTATTCGTTCGGCTTGAGCTGGATGTTGTCGCGGATCCGGATGACGGGAACGATGAGTCCGAGCTCCAGCGCGCATTGCCGGCGGATCATGATGATGCGGTCCAGCAGGTCGCCTCCCTGTTGCGTATCCGCGAGCGGGATGAGGCCGTAACCGAACTCGAACTCGATCGGATCGACCTGAAGGAGGCTGATGACGCTCTCGGGACTGCGCACCTCCTCGATCTGCTGCTCCTCGACCATCATCTCTTCCTCCTGCTTCTGCCGCTCCATGTTCTTGCTCATCCGGTAGCCGGCGAACACCAGCACGGCGGCGAAGGGCAGCGTCGTGATCCAGCCGATCGGCGTGAACAGGCCGAGCATCGCCACGGTTCCGGCGACGATGTAGAGCAGGCGCGGATGCTTGAGCATCTGGCTCGTCAGGTCGAACGCGAGGTTGCCCTCCGAAGCCGCGCGCGTCACGATCAGACCGGCGGAAGTCGAGATCAGGAGCGCCGGAATCTGGCTGACGAGTCCGTCGCCGATCGTCAGGACGGAATAGGTCTCCAGCGCTTCGCCGAACGACATGCCATGCACGACCATCCCGACGATGAACCCGCCGATCAGGTTGATGAACAGAATGATGATGGCGGCGATGGCGTCGCCTTTGACGAATTTGCTCGCTCCGTCCATGGCGCCGTAGAAATCGGCTTCCTTCTCGATCTTCTCGCGCCTTTCGCGCGCCTGCTGCTCGTTGATGAGCCCGGAGTTCAGGTCGGCGTCGATGCTCATCTGCTTGCCGGGCATCGCGTCGAGGGTGAATCGCGCCGCGACCTCCGCGACCCGCTCCGAGCCCTTCGTGATGACGATGAACTGGACGACGACGAGAATCAGGAAAACGATGAAGCCGATCGCGATTTCATTGCCGGCGACGAACCGGCCGAACGTCTCGATGACGTGCCCGCCTTCGCCCTTGGACAGGATGTTCCGGGTCGCCGAAATGTTGAGCGCGAGCCGGAACAGCGTCGTGATGAGCAGGAGCGAAGGGAAAATGCTGAAGTTGAGCGCGTCGTTCGTATTCATCGCGATCAGCAGGATCATGAGCGCCAGCGAAATGTTGACGACGAGCAGGAAATCGAGAAGCCCGAGCGGGACGGGAATAACCATCATGAGCACGATGCCGATGATGCCGATCAGGATGACCAGATCTTTTGGTTTCATGCGGCTTCCCACCTCCCCGGTCAGGATGTTTTGATACGGCCTTTGAGTCTATATATGTATGCCAGAATTTCCGCCACGGCCTGGAACAGGTCGACCGGAATCGTCCGGCCGATCTCCACCCGTTCGTAAAGCGCCCTGGCGAGCGGCTTGTTCTCCATGATCGGAACGTCCGACTCCTTCGCGATCTCGCGGATGCGAAGGGCCAGATAATCAACGCCTTTGGCCACGACGACCGGCGCGTCCATCTCCGCCGCGTCGTAGCGCAGTGCGACCGCGTAGTGCGTCGGGTTCGTGATGACCACGTCCGCCTTCGGCACTTCCTGCATCATCCGCTGGATCGCCATGCGGCGTTGCTTCTCGCGGATTCTGCTCTTGATGAGCGGGTCGCCTTCCACCTTTTTGTGTTCGTCCTTGATGTCCTGCTTGGACATGCGGAGACTTTTCTCGTGCATGTATTTGCGGTACAGGAAATCCAGGAAAGCGAGCACGACCAGCAAAACGGCGATCTTGATGCCGAGCGACAGCGTCAGCGACGCGGCAAACGACAGCGTTTGCTCGGGCGTTGCGTGGTCCAGCAGCACGATCGACCCGAGTTCCCCCCGGATGGTCGTGTAGACCATGAGGCCCACGATCAGCAGCTTCAGGATGCTCTTGGCGAATTCGACCAGCGAACGGCTCGAGAACAGCTGCTTGGCGCCCTGGATCGGGTTGATTTTGTTCAGCGACGGCTTGATCGGCTCGAAAGTGAACAGCCAGCCGAACTGGAACACGTTGGCGGCGATTCCGATGACCAGCGCGATGGCGAAGACCGGCAGCAAGAGCAGCGCAATCTCGGTCATCCACTTCGTCGCGAGCCAGCCCAGCGAATCGGACGTCAGCTCCATGGTCAGGCCGCTCTCGAAGGTGTCGCCGAAAATGCGGTACAGCCGATCCTTGTAATAGCCGCCCATCATCAGGAAGCTGAGGAAGACGAACAGCAGGATGAACGCCGAGGGAATTTCCTGGCTTGACGCGACCTGGCCCTTTTTCCGCGCGTCCTGCCTTCTGCGGGGCGTCGCCGGCTCCGTCTTCTCCTGGTTGAACAGCTGCAGGTCAAGGATGAGCCGATACCGTTGCATGTCTCTCCACCTTCCCCGGATTCAGCCCGTGATCGCGGCCATCAGCAGCCGGAGATGATCGAACAGGACGGACATCAGGTACGAGCAGAATGCCGCAAATCCCGCAAGGCTCGCCATCAGCATGAGCAGACCGACCATAATCTTGATCGGCAGACCGATGACGAACACATTGAATTGCGGCGCCGTCTTGGCGAGAAAGCCGATTCCTGTGTCGGTCAAGAACATCGCGACCATGAGCGGGGCGGCCAACTGGAATCCGAGAACGAACGTCGTCGCCAGCGACCGGACGAGCTGCTCCGTCAATCCCCCGGACGCGATCGCCGCGAACAGCTCTCCGAATGGCGGCAGCCAATCATAGCTGTCCATCAGCGCGGCCAGCATGTAATGATGGCCGTTCATCGCGAGGAATACGGCAAGCAGCAGATAATACTTGAAGTTGCCCGTCAGCGGAGCCGAAACCCCGGTCATCGGGTCGATGATGTTCGCCATGCCGAATCCCATCTGCATGTCGACGAAAGCGCCGGAAATCTGGGCCACCGTGAAGAAAAGGTAGAACAGGTAGCCGAGCAGCAGACCGGCCAGGACTTCATGGATGACGTACAGCAGATAGGTCGCGTCCGTCGGCGCCTGGAACCGGAATCCGCTCGCCAGGAATACGATCAGCGAGACGAAAAAACCGAGCCCGATCTTGAACGGCGCCGGCGCCTCGCGTATCGCGAATATCGGCGATACGACGAAAAACGCGGTGATTCGACAAAACACAAGCAAAAAAACAGAAAAGCCTTGCAGGAAGACGTCCATGATCTTCAGGTCCTAACCGATATACCGGTAAAGGTTGTTGAGCAGGTTGTAGGCGAAGTCGACGACCGTGTTCAGGATCCATGGTCCGAAAAGGAGAACCGCCGCCAGCACCGCGACGATCTTCGGGATGAAGGCCATCGTCTGTTCCTGGATATGCGTCGTGGCCTGGAAAATGCTGACGATCAGACCGACGGCGAGCGCGATGATAAGCAGCGGCGCGGCCGCCTTGAGCAGCGTATAGATGGCCTGGCCCGCCAGGCCGATGATGAAATCCTCGCTCACGGTTATCGTCCTTTCCCACCTGCTGCGTTACGGGTTGAAGCTGAGCAGCGCCGATTTGACGACGAGATACCATCCGTCCACCAGGACGAACAGCAGGATCTTGAACGGCAGCGATATCATCATGGGCGGCAGCATCATCATCCCCATCGCCATGAGCGTGCTTGCGACGATCATGTCGATGATCAGGAACGGGATGAAGATCATGAATCCCATCTGGAACGCCGTCTTGAGCTCGCTGATCGCGAACGCGGGCACCAGCACGGTGATCGGAATATCCTCGACGGACGCCGGCCGTTCCATTTGCGCGTAGCGCATGAACAGCAGCAGGTCCTTCTCCCGCGTATGCTTGGCCATGAACTCCTTCATCGGTATGGCCGCCGCTTCGAGCGCTTCGGTCTGGGTCATCTCGCCGCGGAGATACGGCTGCAACGCGGTCTGGTTCACTTCGGACAGCGTCGGCGACATGATGAACAGCGTCAGGAACAGCGCGAGCCCGAGAATCACCTGGTTCGGCGGGCTCGTCTGCGTGCCGAGCGACATGCGGACGAAGCCGAGGACGACCACGATCCGGGTGAAGCTCGTCATGAGCACCAGGATCGCCGGCGCGACGCTCAATACCGTAATGATCAGCAGAAGCGACAAAGCGGATGTGTTCGGTTCTTCCGAATCTCCGCCGATCGAAATGTCAATATTGGGCAACACGGCGGCAGACGCCTGCTGTTCGCCGAACAGGAAAAGCGATGCCGCTATCAGCGCAATGGCCAGCCACAATTTGCTTCTCATTCGTCCCTCAACCGATCTTTCGCGTTCGGGTCGTTCATGAGCGACTCGAACTGTTGTTTTCTGCCC
>Ga0310839_101129_pt1 | contig 12526 bp, 13 predicted proteins | sample SM_ome_7_FD_201305 | JGI IMG/M metagenome (GOLD analysis project Ga0310839, IMG submission 201305) | Sorghum-adapted microbial communities enriched on stacked mutant (SM) sorghum from Joint BioEnergy Institute, Emeryville, California... ...
TGCCTCCGGCTTCCTTCAGATTCGGCCTCGCGACCGACACCCTTGCCCTCGGCTAATGGTAGGCGCTCGCCAGCCCCCATTCCGGACTTTCACCGTAGAGATGACGCCCATGCCGGGCGTACAACAACAAGACCGGCTTCTTCGGAAGCCGGTCTTGTTTTGTGCCGTGCATCGGTGCGGTCCGGCACAGTCAGTCGAACAGGTCCTCGAGACGTTCCAGGAAATTTTTCTTCCGCTTATGCTTGTAGTATGTATCGGCGTATTTGCCCGAGTAAGCCCCGCGCTCGTAATCTTTGAAACGTTCCTCATGCCACCGTCCGAAATCGTCGCGAATTTCGCGCACGCCGCTCATCAGTTTCTCGAGCTCGCCGCGATCGAGCCACACGCCCTTGCACTGGGGGCAAATGTCGATCATGACGCCTTCCTTCTCCACTTCCCGCATCCGAACGCCGTCGCAGACGGGACAATTCATAGCCCATTCACCTCTTTGAGTGGCATTTGTACTCCAACGTTATTGTACATGATTTCCTTTCCCGATGCGAACGGATGGGAAAATATTGAAGGCCGCCGAACGGTTGCCGGCAGCCTTCGCGTGTGTCATTCTTCCTCCTTGGGGACAAGCTCGAAAATTTTGCCCGTTTCCAATGCTTCAATGAGTCTCAACAGCCATCGGTAATATTTCATCGCCTCGTTGATTTTCGCCTCGTCCGATTTGAGCAGCCACTGCAGTCTTTCGTCCTCCGCGCCGGCTTCGGCCATGAGTTCTCTGATCTCCCTGAGCGACCGGGACATGGCGGACATGTTGGCCTCGACCGCTTTGCGCCAGCGGATGGAGAAGAAGTCGCTGAAGTTGGCATACCAATCGGGAACGACTTCGTACTGGTCTTTGCGGCTGCCTTTGCTCCACACTTTGTCAATCATTTTCAGATCGAGCAACGTCCGCACGCCATTGCTCATGGATGTCTTGCTCATGCCCATCGAGGCGCTGAGGCTGTCCAGTGTGACCGGCCCGTTATGAAAATACATATATCCGTACATGCGGCCGACAGATTGGGTAATGCCGTACAAGTCCATGTTCTTGCCGATGGAATCGATGACGCGCTCCCGCGCTTTCGTCAGTCTTGCAGCGACATCGGGTGACAAACCTTCCAGTTCGTTCATGAAGCGCCTCCTGCATGAGTCCACTTGCGTATTCTGATCCATTCTAAGCACACTTCCCGTGAAATGTAAAGATAAGGGGCCGGGAGGAATCGGCAGTATATCAGAGTATTCCGTACGTATCGTTTATAAAATATTTTCTGTACGTACTTTATCTTCAGAATATGCGCTTTGATCTTTATTTTCTTGTTCCGGTATACTTATCCATGATTCAGGCCGGGTATTGAAACGGAGGGATGTCATGCCTTTGATACAAGTCAAACAACTGGTCAAAGTATTCGGCCATGATCCTGCAAGGGCGCTGCCGCTCCTGGATCAAGGCTGGTCCAAGGAACGGATTTTCAAGGAGACGCGGCTGACTGTGGGGGTTAACCGGGCGGATTTTACCGTTGAGCAGGGTGAAATTTTCGTCATCATGGGGCTGTCCGGCAGCGGCAAATCCACGCTGATCCGGCTCTTGAACCGGTTGATCGAACCGACGGCGGGAGAAATTCTGTGGAACGGCACCGATATCGTGAACATGTCCGCTTCCGAACTTCGCCAATTCCGGCGGGAACATATGGCCATGGTATTCCAGAAATTTGCGCTGTTCCCGCATCGGACCGTCCTGCAGAATGCGGCTTTCGGGCTTGAGGTGCGGGGAATCGAGAAGAAGAAACGGATGGAACTCGCCCTTGAAGCGCTGCGGCTGGTCGGGCTCGAACAGTGGGCGGACAGCCGGCCGGATCAATTGAGCGGCGGCATGCAGCAGCGCGTCGGATTGGCGCGGGCCATTGCCAACGATCCGGACGTCCTGCTCATGGACGAAGCGTTCAGCGCGCTTGATCCGCTCATCCGCAAGGACATGCAGGATGAACTGCTGGAGCTGCAGGGGAAGATGCACAAGACGATCATCTTCATTACCCATGATCTGGATGAGGCGCTGCGCATCGGCGACCGGATCGCGCTGATGAAAGACGGGGCGATCGTGCAGATCGGGACGCCGGAAGAAATTCTGATGAATCCGGCGGATGATTATGTGGAACGGTTCATCCAGGACGTCGATTTCTCGAAAGTGCTGACCGCATCGCATGTCATGCGGAAAGCCGAGACCGTTACGCCCGAGCGCGGTCCGCGCGTTGCGCTGCAGCTCATGCGCGACCGGGGCGTATCCAGCCTGTATGTCACCGACAAAAGCATGAAGCTGCTTGGCGTGCTGACCGCGGAAGAAGCATCGGAAGCGGCGCGCGGGAACCTGGCGATCACCGAGGTCATGCAGCGTGAAGTTCCCCGCGTCGGGCCGGATGCTTTGCTTGCCGATCTGTTCGAGCAGATGGCCGAATCGCGGCTGCCGCTCGCGGTGGTCGACGACAACAACCGGCTGCTGGGCATCGTCCTGAAAGGCGCCGTACTGTCCGCGCTGGCCGGCCATGCGGTCCGGGAAACGGAGGTTGTCGGAGGATGAACATTCCGAAACTTCCGCTCGGCGACTGGATTGAAGCGCTTGAGCGCTGGCTCGAGGATCATCTGGACCCGCTCTTCGATATGATCCGGTTCATCATCGGCTCGATGACCGACGCTTTCTACGCCGGTCTTACGGCGGTTCCGGCCGTTGTCATCATGATCCTGATCTCGCTTATCGCATGGAAAATCGTCAATCTCAGGCTCGCGCTGTTCGCGTTTGCCGGGCTGGCGCTCATCCACAATCTGAATCTGTGGGAGCCGTCCATGCAATCGCTCGCGCTTGTCCTGACCGCATCGATCCTGTCGATCGCGCTGGGCATTCCGATCGGCATCGCCTGTGCCCGCAGCAATGCGCTGCAGCATGCCGTCATGCCGCTGCTCGATTTCATGCAGACGATGCCGGCCTTCGTCTATCTGCTGCCGGCCGTATCGTTCTTCTCGCTCGGCGTCGTCCCGGGCGTGATCGCGTCCGTCATTTTCGCCATTCCGCCGACCATCCGGCTGACCAATCTGGGCATCCGCCAGGTGCCGCAGGATTTGGTGGAAGCGGCCGACGCGTTCGGATCGACGCCGCTGCAGAAGCTGGTCAAGCTGCAGATGCCCATCGCGCTTCCGACGATCATGGCGGGCATCAACCAGACGATCATGTTGTCGCTTTCCATGGTCGTCATCGCGTCCATGATCGGCGCGCAGGGCGTCGGGGCCTATGTTTACCGCGCGGTGACGCAGGCAAAGACCGGCGTCGGTTTCGAAGCCGGCATCGCCATTGTCATCATCGCGATCTTGCTGGACCGTCTGACCCAGGGCGCGGTCAAGCGCAAAAAATCCTGAACAGAGGTGATTCATCGATCATGAAAAAAAGTCTCAAGAAGAGTCTTGTCATCGCACTTGCGGTATTATTCGTTTTTGGCGCAGCCGCATGCTCCAAGGAAGAGAAGAAGTCGATCAAACTCGCTTATGTCGCGTGGGATTCGGAAATCGCCAGCACGAACGTGGTCAAGCATGTGCTGGAAACGGATCTCGGATACGAAGTCGAACTGCTTCAGGTCGACGCCGGTCCGATGTGGGCGGGCGTAGCGGACGGCAGCGCGGACGCCATGGTCGCCGCATGGCTGCCGGGAACGCACGCGTCTTACCTTGAGCAGTACGGGGACCGGATCGAAGACCTCGGTCCGAACCTGACCGGCACGAAAATCGGTCTCGCCGTGCCGGCTTACATGGACATTAGTTCGATTGAAGATCTGAAGGATCCGGATGTCGCGGCTTCCATCGGCGGACAGATCGTCGGCATTGAGCCCGGCGCCGGCATCATGATGGCGACGGAACGGGCGATTGAAGAATACGGGCTTGACAACATCCAACTGCTCGAAAGCTCTTCATCCGCGATGGGCAAAGAATTGCTCGAGGCTTACGAAGAGCAGCGCCCGATCGTGGTGACCGGCTGGACGCCGCACTGGAAATTCGCCAAGATGGAGCTGAAATATCTGGATGATCCGCTCGGCGTCTACGGCGGCGAAGAAGCGATCCATACGATGGTGCGCCAGGGGCTCGCGGATGATATGCCGGACGCCTACGAATTCCTGGACCGGTTCGAATGGACCGCGGACGACATGGCGGCTGTCATGGTGGAAATCTATGAAGGCGCATCGCCTGAAGAGGCGGCCCAAAAATGGGTCGAATCCAATCGGGACAAGGTTGACGCCTGGCTCGGCAAATAAGGTGTGGCACACGAGGATGCAGCCGGTTGGCATGGAATGCCTTCCGGCTGCTTTTTAATTAATCGGGCACACGGCGGATTCCAGATATTGACTGGACCGCGGATTTGGAACATGATAATGCTGCGCAGACAAGGTGGAGTCCCGGGCGGCATGATGAAAGAGGAGAGTGGTCATATGCAATATGTAAGACTCGGCAACACCGGCCTGGAAGTATCGCGGATTTGCCTCGGGTGCATGGGATACGGCGACGCGTCGCGCTGGATCCATCCGTGGGTGCTGAACGAGGAGCAGTCGCGCCCGATCATCCGGAAGGCGCTGGAGCTCGGGATCAATTTCTTCGATACGGCCAACGTCTATTCCGGCGGCACCAGCGAGGAGTATCTCGGGCGCGCGCTCAAGGAGCTGGCGAACCGGGATGAAGTGGTCATCGCGACGAAGGTGTTTTTCCGTATGCATGAAGGGCCGAACGGCGCGGGCTTGTCCCGCAAGGCGATCATGAGCGAGATCGACAAAAGTCTGAAACGGCTCGGCACCGACTACGTCGACCTGTACCAGATTCACCGCTGGGACTACAATACGCCGATCGAGGAGACGATGGAGGCGCTGCACGACGTGGTGAAAGCGGGGAAAGCGCGATATATCGGCGCTTCCGCGATGTACGCCTGGCAGTTCATGAAGGCGCAGAGCGTAGCCGAGCGGCACGGGTGGACGAAATTCGTCTCGATGCAGAACCACTACAACCTGATCTACCGCGAGGAAGAGCGCGAAATGCTGCCGATGTGCCAATCGGAAGGGATCGGCGTCATTCCGTACAGCCCGCTCGCGGGCGGCCGGCTGACGCGGCGTCCGGACGAGTCGACGCTTCGTTCGGAAACTGACCAGGTTCAGAAGCAGAAATACGACGCAATGGCCGAAGCCGACCGCGTGATCATCGAACGGGTGGGGGAACTCGCGGAGAAGCGCGGCACTTCGCGCGCCCGGATCACGCTGGCCTGGCTGCTGCACAAGCCGGCCGTCACCGCTCCGATCGTCGGCGCGACGAAAATCTCGCATCTCGAGGATGCCGTCGCCGCGCTCGAGATCAGCCTGACGCCCGAAGAGATCGGGTATCTGGAAGAGGCCTATGTGCCGCATCCCGTTGTGGGGCCGCAATAATTTTATGTCTTGACTGGGGGCTGTGAAACGATGAATCAAGGTATTGCGGAACAAAGGCTGAGGGAGCTCGGGATCGAACTGCCCCGCGCAAGCCGTCCGGCGGCAAAGTATGCGAACTTCGTCATCGTGAACGGGCTCATGTTCATCTCGGGCAAAGGGCCGACCAGCGGGGCGAAAGGGAAGCTGGGCGAGACGTACACGACCGAGGAAGGCTACCGCTATGCCCGCGAGACGGCGATCAAAGTGCTCGCCGTGCTGAAATCGGCGCTCGGGTCGCTGGACAAGGTGCGACGGGTGGTCAAGGTGCAAGGATTCGTGAACGCGACGCCTGAATTTGAAGAACACCATAAGGTCCTCGACGGATTCTCCGATCTGATATTCGACGTGTTCGGCGAGAAGGGGAGCCACGCGCGTTCGGTGTTCGGCGCCGTTTCGGTGCGGGACAATCTGCCGATTATCGTGGACAGTATTTTTGAAGTTGAAGAATAGATGAGCGCGTTCAGGAGAACGGATGGAAGCCGAAACCGGGACATTTAACCATTCGGGACATTCGCGCATATGGTGTGGTGGAAAACATTAAAGCTCCAAGGAGGATCACGATCCATGGAACGCGCATTTTTTCCGGGCGCGGGATTCGGACCCGGACCATTTTTCAACCCGTTCTTTTTCCCGCAAAGGCGATTCTTTCCGTTCTTCTTTCTCTCACCGTTTGGCTTTCCGTTCTTCAGGGCTGAAGATGACCGGGACGGCATGTATCACATGAAACATCATTGCAAGGAAGGGGAGACGCTGGACAGTTTGGCGAAAACCTACAATTGCCCCCGTCCGATTCTTGAAGCGATGAATCCGCACATTCAACATCCGCATTATTTGACAGCGGGCACGGTTGTCCATGTTCCGCGCCTGGATCAAATGGCTTGTTACAAACTTTATATGGAGCAGCCCGTATATGATGGACGTTCCGCGTATCCGGGGTACGCCGCCCCGATGACCGGACCGTATGCGGATGGGGCAAATCCCGCTCATCAAGGACAATAACAAAGGGTATGGAAGGCGAACGCCAATCTTCAAACCTCCTGTCCGTTCCGGACCGGAGGTTTTGTGGTTTTTCGAAAAAAGATCGGCAGCGGCGAAATACTGTTCAGGAGGTCATTTCGCCGCCATATAGACATATGTACAAAATACGGATTTTGTGAAAATATAGTGCGGACGTAATGTTGGACGCTGCCGCATCAACCCAAACGTCCATCATGAATCTGACCTCGGGCGCGATCGAGCAAAACTTGCCGATGATCAGCTTGGTTCCGATGACTTCATAATGGTACAGCACTTGATCCTCGAACGATTCTCCGTTGGCCGCATCGTAATAGGAATATTCGCCTGCGATAATATTGGGTTTCGTAATGACATTTTTGATAAATTGCAAATTTCGGTTACCCGGAATCGGATATTTCGCGTTCGGATCCGGACCCATCATTTCGATCATTCCTTCCTTAATTTCTATAATTAATGACATTAAATAATTAATTACAGGATTAAAAAAAATAATCAGCCTCCTTTCCGGTTTACGGACAGGAGGCGCAACAGGAACAAGACAGACGCACCGCTTATGCCGATAAGCAGCCGTCCTTCATGTTTGACTGTAAAAACCCGCACTTCTCCTATCCCGAAAACCGGTCAGCTCGATTTTCTTGCGGATAGGATCAGTGAACCATGGGCATCAAGTCATCCTTTCGCGGTGGAATAATTTATTTCTACCATAACCCATTCGTGGAATCAACTGGTTCATGGGGAGCGTTTTGTGTCGTTTGACACTTGAAACGCGCTGCCGCGCCTTCATCCAGCATCACCACCAGACGTGGATGAAGCTGCAACAAGGAAGCCGGGCATTCCGTCGTGATCGGTCCGGTCAGCGCCCGATGAACGATGTCCGCCTTGTCGTTTCCTTTCACGACAAGCAGGATGGTCCTGGCGCTGAAAATGCTGCCCAATCCCATGGTGATGGCCTTTGTCGGCACCTCTTCCGGCGTACGGAAGAAACGGGCGTTGGCCTCCCGCGTTTTCGGATGCAGGACGGCCACGTGCGTTTTGCTGTGCAGCGCCCGTCCCGGTTCATTAAAACCGATATGCCCGTTGTGGCCGAGTCCGAGCAGCATGAGGTCGATCCGGCCGGCGGCCTGGAGCAGCCGATCATACCGTTCGCATTCGCGTTCCAGGTCCGCCGCGCAGCCGTCCGGGATGTGCGTCCGCTCCGGCGGAATATCGATGTGGCGGAACAGGTGCTGATCCATGTAGAAACGGTACGATGCCGGATGATCCGGCGGCAATCCGACGTACTCGTCGAGATTGAACGTCGCAGCCCGCGCGAAACTGGCCTCCCCCCGCCGAACCGCCGCCGTCAGCGCTTCGTAGATGCCGACGGGCGTTCCGCCGGTGGCCAGACCAAGGACCGCATCCGGTTTCTGCCGCAGAAGCTTCACGATCGTTTGTGCCGCCGCCTCGTGCAATTGCTTCGGATTTGCAAAGATGTTGAGCTTCAAACCGTATGTTCACCCCTTGCCTTGGCCGCGAGTGCGCTGCCGATCACGCCCGCTTCGTCTGTCCATCGGGCCGCGGTCACCTTCAACCTTTCGGAATGCAGCGGATGAAGCCGCTCCGACAGCGCCCGCCGCACCGGGGACAGCAGCCGTTCGCCGGCGCGCGACACGCCGCCCCCGATCACCATGACGTCCGTGCCGAGCAGCGCGGCGCAGGCGGCGAGCGTGCTCCCGAGCGCCCGTCCGGTCCGCTCGAACACCTCGGCGGCTACCGCATCCCCCAGGTCCACCGCTTTGGCCACGTCCTCCGCCGTCATGGATCGCTCCGCTTGAAGCCGCCCGGCTTTGGGCCGCTCGGGAAACCACTCGCCGAGCACGCTGGGCTTCCATCGCATCAGCTCTTTCGCCTGCCGCACGATGCCGCCCGCCGAAACCAGCGTCTCGAGGCAGCCGCTCATCCCGCAGCCGCACGCGTATTCGTTGCCGTCCACTTTGACATGGCCGATTTCCCCGGCCAGATCGCCGCCTGTCAGCAGGCGGCCGCGGTGCACGACGGCGGCGGCCAGTCCGGTGCCCACGGTGACGACGAGCGCGTCGTCGTATCCCGCCGCCGCTCCGACCGCGGCTTCACCGTAAGCGTACATCCGCACGTCGTTGTCCAGGATCACGGGAGCGCCCAACAACGCGCCCAGCCGATCCGCGAGCGGAAAGTCCCGCAGGGGAAGATTGGCCGCGTGCCGGACCACGCCCCGCCGCGCGTCCAGAAAACCGGGGATGCCGACGCCGATCGCGCGAAGCGCGCCCGTCTCCGGCGAAGACGGAAAAGCCGCTTTCGCCGAACGGATCGTGAGCAGCTCGCGCACCATCTCCGCGAGTTGCCGCACCAGCGCGTCGCCGTCGGAAGTTTCCGTCCGTTTTTTGACCGTGGCGAGCAGACGCCCCTCCGCATCCACCATGCCGGCCCCCGTGTTCGTCCCGCCGACGTCGATGCCGACAAACACGGATTCCGCTTCGTCAGCCATCAACACGCACTCCTTTGACATACGTGCGGACCACCGTCAAATCCGGTCCAAGCGCCACCAGATCGGCGTCCTTGCCGACTTCGATCGATCCTTTGCGGTCGTCCGCGCCGATTTGCCTTGCGGGATTGATCGTCAGCGCGGGAAGCACTTCGGCCAGCGGCAGGCCGGTGAACGCGACCGCCTGCTTCAGCGCCCGGTCCATCGTCAGACAGCTGCCGGCCAAATTTCCGCTGTCCCGGAGCACCGCCTTGCCCTCTTTCACCGCCACGGGCAGGCCGCCCAACCGGTAGCCGTCGCCGTCCGGCATGCCGGCCGCCGCGATCGCGTCCGTCACCAGCGCGATCTTGTCGCGGTGTTTGACCGCGAACACAAGCTTGACCACATCCGGATGCACATGAAACCCGTCGCAGATCAGCTCCACCGTCAGTTCGTCGCGGAGCAGCGCGGCGCCGACGATGCCCGGCTCGCGATGGTGCAGCGGGTTCATGGCGTTGAACAGGTGGGTGACGTGCGACGCCCCCGCCTCGATCGCCCGCCGCACGGTCTCCGAGTCGGCTTCGGAATGGCCGATGGAGACCGTGACGCCGCGGTCGCGCAGAGCGCCGATCCGGCGCAGCGCGTCGCCGCATTCCGGCGCCAGCGTCACCAGGCGCACCGCTCCCCGCCCGCGCGCCAGCAAATCCTCCATTTCATCCCGGTCAAACGGACGGATGAGCGCCGGGTTTTGCGCGCCGCACCGCCGGGGGTTGAGGAACGGCCCTTCCAGATGAAGGCCGAGCACCTCCGCGCCGCCGGCGGCGACGCCCCTTTCCATCGCGCGTACAACACCATCCACCGCGCGTTCGAGCTCGTTTCTGGGCGCTGTCATCGTGGTGGCCAGGAAAGACGTCGTCCCGTGCAACGCGTGAAACCGCGCGATCCGCCCGATGGCCTCGTCATCTTCCGCCGCGTCCATCACGTCGGCCCCGCCGCCGCCGTGCACGTGGACGTCGACGAATCCGGGTACGATCGAGAGTCCTTCGGCGTCCCACACTTCATCGGCGTCGTCCGGCTTCGCCGGTGAACCGTCCTCCGGACCGCATATGCGCGCGATCCGCCCGCCGGCCGCATACACCGAACCGCCCGTCAACACCCGATCGGGCAAATAGACGTTGGCGTTCCTGATCCACAATCCTTTCAAGTCTCTTCACCGTCTCGTTCTTTCCGAAATCCCGAAATGCCGTGCCCAAACGGATATCGCTCCGACAGGGTGACCGGCAGGCGGCCCCGGGCCTCCGTCTCCCCGGCCAGCACTTCGGCCAGCGCCTCCATCATGCAGGGGGTGTTCTCGTAACAGGCCGCGTAGGCGTGAACCTCCGGAAACGCGAGGAAATCGTACGGGTTGCGGAGCGCCGCCGCCGTCACCCGCACCCCTTCGCAGGCCAGCAGATGGTTCACCAGTTCGGTTTGTCCCGCCGCGAAGGCGGCGTTGTACGTCCCGACCACCACCTGCAGGAGTGTCCGATCGCTTCCCGGCTCTCCGCGGACCGCGGCGCGTTCGCGAATATCCTCCAGCGCCCTGTCGATCTCCGCCAGCGTCTCCCGAACCTCGTCTTCGCCGGGAACGGTGCCGATCCTGAACTCCTTCACCCGGCTGAGATACGGCGCGAGCGCCCGGCCCAACGTCAGCTCCCGGGCCAAGGCTTCGTCCACTTCCGTTCCCTGCCGCACCTCGGGCCAGACGACGAACGTCGGCACATCCCGCCGAAGCGGCAGCGCGCCGCGCTCGTTCCGCACGAGCGTCACGCTGCGCCGGCAAACTTCCCGCGCGAGCGCCGCCGCTTCACCGCCGAAATCGAAATCATCCGGCCCGGTCCCGGCATCGGAGCGAGCGGCCGGAACGGGACCGACCGGGACCGCCGCCGACTGTCTGGCCTTCAGCCCCGCAATGCGCCGCACCGACTCGTCGATTCGCGCTTCGGCGATTTCGCCGGCTTCGACCGCCTCGTAGAGCGCGTCGAGCGCGGCTTTTTGCAGCGCCGGCGTATGGCTGACCAGCACGACGTCCGCGCCGGCCTTCACCGCCATCACCGCCCCGCGGGCGACGCCCACCGTACCTGCGATCGCCTTCATTTCCAGACAGTCCGTAAACACCACGCCGTCGTATCCCCATTCGTCCCGCAGCAGGCCGCGCAGGAGGCGCGGCGACAACGTCGCCGGAAGACCGTCCGGTTCCAACGCCGGAAACCGCACGTGCGCGGTCATGATCGCGTCCGCGCCGGCGGCGGCCGCCAGCCGGAACGGCAGCAGCTCCACTTCTTCCAGGCGCTTCCGGTCGTGCGGCACGGTCGGCAGCTCCCGGTGCGAATCGGCCACGGTGTCGCCGTGACCCGGAAAATGCTTCGCGCAGGCGACCACCCCCGCCTCCCGGTATCCCCGGATGGCCGCAATGCCCAGTTCGGCCGCCAGTTCCGGACGCTCGCCGAACGAGCGCACGCCGATGACCGGATTGGCCGGGTTGTTGTTGACGTCCAGGCAGGGCGCGAAGTTCAGGTTGACGCCCAGCCGCATGAGCTGCGCGCCGGACGCATAGGCCGTCTCGCGCGCCCACTTCGCCGAGCGCGTCGCGCCGAGCGCCATGTGGCCCGGCATGACCGTCACGCCCTGGTCGAGGCGCGCCACCATGCCGCCTTCCTGGTCGACGGCGATCCACAGCGGCGCCTTCGTCGCCTCCGCAGCGAGTTCGCGCAGCGCGGCCGACAGCCGAGCGACTTCGGCGACGCTGCCCGCGTTCCGTCGGAAATAGATCACCCCGCCGAGCTTGCGTTCGCGGATCAGCGCCCGAATTTCGTCCGTCGGCGCCTTGCCGTCGAAGCCGGCCATCACCATCTGCCCGATTTTGTCGCGCAGGCTCCAGCCGGCCAGGTTCACGCCTTCACCTGTTCCCCTCCACGCTCCCGCTTTGCTCAATTCGTCCCGCTCTCCTTCCGGTCATGCTTTTTTCGCCGTTCCCGCCATGCCGACGGCAGTTCGCCGGTCACCTTGTGGAACACCTTGTTGAAATATCTCCGCTCGGCGTAACCGACCGAACGGCCGATGTCCGAAATGCTTCGATCCGTGAGGAGCAGCAGCGACTTGGCTAGCTCCACCCGTTCCGCCGTCACGTACTCCAGGAATGTGGCGCCGAAATGCTGTTTGAACAGCAGGCTGAAATAGCTGGCGCTGATGCCGAGGTGCCCGGCCACTTCGTCGACGCCGAGATCCCGGGACAGGTTCCGGTCGATGTAATCCTTCGCGATGTGCATGAGCCGGTCGCCGGTCTTTTGGCGTTCCGACGTTTCCAGGCTCAGCTCCACGATGCGCCGCACGGCCGCGAACATGTCGCTCACCCGGTCGGCCAGCTCCACGAGACGCCAGATTTCGTCCTCCTGTTCGGCGGTCAGCGCGCCCAGCGCCCGCATTTCGCGCAGCAAATAGAGCGCGATGAAATGGGCCGCCTTCTCGGCCCGGGCCA
>Ga0310839_101152_pt1 | contig 12329 bp, 8 predicted proteins | sample SM_ome_7_FD_201305 | JGI IMG/M metagenome (GOLD analysis project Ga0310839, IMG submission 201305) | Sorghum-adapted microbial communities enriched on stacked mutant (SM) sorghum from Joint BioEnergy Institute, Emeryville, California... ...
CCGGGATGGTCCCGCCGCCGGCGGGCCCGCCCCCTTCCTCCCCCGAACCCCCCGCGTGCACCACCCCCGGGTCCCGGCATCCCGGCGTCGGGACCCCTCCCGACCGTTCGCCCGGCCCCGGCACCCGGGCGCGATCCCCTTCTCGACGGCAAGGACAGAACGACGATGACCAGTCGGAACCCGGCGAGGGCCGGCACCGCGCTGGTACTGACCCTGGCGGCCACGGGCACGCTGATCGCCACCGCCCCGGCCGCCGCGCCCGCGGCGGGTAGACCCACCCCCGCCTGCGTACACCTGGTACGGCACGTCCCGCCCGCGAACGGCGCGGACGGCCGCACCGTGGTCCGCAACCGGTGCGCCACCGGCAGGTACGTGAAGGTCACCTACGACGGGCCGCAGACCCGGGTCGGCGCCTGCCTGCGCCCGGGCCGCGCCCACACCTTCCGGCTGCCGTGGAAGTACCCGAACTACCGCGGCGTGACCGTCAAGTCGATCAGCGAGACCCGCAAGACCTGCCGACCATGACCGTTTGTAAAGATCTCTGTAAGGAAAAGCCTCGGTAGAGCCGGTGCGGCCGCCGTCCCCCCGCAGCCCGCGGCGGCCGCACCGGCGCCGGGCCCACCCGCCGATGCCCGCCGTACCCCGCCGACCCGCAGGAACGACCCGGAGCGAGCCGCCACGATGATCGATCCGGCCCCCGTCCCGTCCCGATCCGCGGCACCGCGCCGCAGCCGCTGGATGGCGCTGCCCGTGCTGTGCCTCGCCCAGGTGATCGTCGGTCTCGACCAGACCGTGCTGCACATCGCGGTGCCGTCGCTCACCTGGCGGCTCGGCGCGGACCCGAGCGAGGCGCAGTGGGCGATCGACGCCTACACGATCGCCCTCGCCGCGCTCCTGCTGCCCGCGGGGCGGCTCGGCGAGCGCCTCGGCCGCCGCCCGGTCCTCGTGCTCGGCCTGACCCTGTTCGCCCTCGCGTCCCTCGCCGGGTCGCAGGCCGGCGCGGTCGGCCCGCTGATCGCCGCCCGCACCGCGATGGGCGTCGGGGCCGCGCTGATCATGCCGTCGGCGCTGTCGCTCCTCGTCGACCTGTTCCCGGACCGGCGGGAGCGGGCCCGCGTGGTCGGCGTGTGGTCGGCGGGCATCGGCGTCGGCGTGGCGGCCGGCCCGGCGGTGGGCGGCTGGGTGCTGGAGAACTTCTGGCTCGGCTCGATCCTGCTGGTCAACGTGCCGATCTGCCTGATCGCCCTGGTGATCGTGCCGATCCTGGTGCCCGCCTCGCGTAACCCGGACATCGGCGCGCTCGACCCGCTCGGCGCCGCGCTCGGCATCGCCGCGCTCACCGGCCTGGGCTGGGCGATCATCGAGGGCCCGGCGCGCGGCTGGACCGACCCGGTGCTGCTCGGCGTCGCGGGCGCCGCCGCGGCCGCGCTGCTCGGGCTCGCGCTGCGGGCCCGCGGCCCAAGGCCGCTGGTGGACATCCGGCTGCTGCACGGCCCGCGGTTCGCCGCCGCGATGACGGCGATCGCGCTCACCTGGTTCTGCCTGTTCGGCGCGCTGTTCGTGGTCGTGCAGCACCTGCAGGCCACGCTCGGCATGGCGCCGCTCGAGGCCGGGCTGCACCTGCTGCCGCTCGCCGGCGGGCTGCTCGCGGGGTTGCTGCTCGCCGCCTGGCTCGCCGGCCGGGACGGCGAGAAGACCCCGGCGGTGATCGGCCTCATGCTCATCGCCGCGGCGATGGCGATGCTCGGCTCCACCACCGCCGCCTCCGGGTACGGCCAGCTCGCGGTGGCCCTCGCGGCCGGCGGCTGCGGCATGGCGATGGCGATGCGCACCACCACCGAGGCGACGCTGCGGGCCGTGCCGCTGGCGCACGCGAACGTGGCCGCGGCGATCGGCGACGCGGCCCGGCAGGCGGGCGGCGCGCTCGGGGTGGCGGTCCTCGGCGCCATCGCCCGGATCGTGTACGCGGGCGGGATGACCCCGGCCGCGGCGCTCGTGCCCGCCGACGGCCGGGAGGCGGCGCTCGGCAACGTCGCGGTCACCGTGAGCCTCGCCGCCCGCATGCCGCAGGACGAGGCGGCCGAGCTGCTCGCCCGCAGCACCGCGGCGTACGCGCACGCGCTCGGCGTCGCCGCCTGGGTGGCCGCGGCCGCCGCGCTCGCCGCGGCGCTCGTGGTCGCCTGGTGGCTGCCGCACCAGCCCGCCCGGTCCCGCGCCCGCGCCCGGGCGCGCGCGGGCAAGCGGCTCATCCACCCGCAGCTGCAGACGCTCTACCTGGCGGCGCTCGCGCTGCGCCGCAGCCTCGACGACGGCTACCTGCCGCCGAGCCACACGCTGCGCCACCTCGCCCGGCTCACCGTCCGCGACGCCGAGGGCGGGGTGTGGCTGATCGAACCGTCCACCGGCCGCTTCCTCCGCCAGGAGGTCGCCGACCCGCACACGTTCGAGCCGGCCGAGCTGCCCGACCCGCTGTCCCCGGACTCGTCCCCCGCCGAGGCGGGGACGCGCTGACCGTTCCCCGGAGGCCGAGATGCCGCAGATCCACGAGCTGTCCGCGCTCGAGCTGGCCGCCGCCGTACGGTGCCGCGAGCTGTCCCCCGTGGAGATCGCCGAGCACTACCTGCGGCGGGTGACCGCGCTCAACGCCACCGCGGGCGCGTACGTCACGGTCACCGCGGAGCTCGCGCTGCGGCAGGCGCGGCGGGCCGAGCGGCGGGTGCTGCAGGCCGCCGACCCGGACGAGCTGCCGCCGCTGCTCGGCGTCCCGGTCCCGGTGCAGGACCTCGTCCCGGTCAAGGACGTGCGCTGCACGCTCGGCTCGGCCGCCTACCGGGAGCTGATCGCCCCGGTCGACGACCCGGTGGTGGTACGGCTCCGCGAGGCGGGCACGGTGCTGCTCGGCAAGACCACCACCTCCGAGTTCGGCCTCGCCTGCTTCACCGAGAGCGACGTGGCGCCGCCCGCGCGCAACCCGTGGGCGCCGGACCGGTCCGCGGGCGGCGCGGCGGGCGGGGCCGCGGTGGCGGTGTCGGCGGGCCTCGCCGCGGCCGCGCACGGCGTCGACGGGCTCGGCGCGGTGCGGGTGGCCGCGGCCGCGTGCGGGGTGGTGGGGGTCAAGCCGTCCCGCGGCCGGGTGCCGGCCGGGATCTGGGCGCCCGACCCGTTCGGGCTCACCGTGCCCGGCGTGGTGGCCCGCACGGTCGCGGACGCCGCGGCCCTGCTCGACGTGCTCTCCCGGGACGGCGAGGGCCCGGAGTGGACCGCACCGCGCGACGGGCTGTCTTTCACCGAGTGCGCCGCCCGCGCCCCGGGACGGCTGCGGATCGGGGTCACCGCGACGCCGCCGGTGCCCGGGGTGAGCCTCGACCCGGAGGTGGCCGCGGCGGTCGAGCGCGCCTGCCGGCTGCTGGAGTGCCTCGGCCACGAGCTGGTGGAGACCTCCCCCGTGCTCGGCCCGGAGGGCGACCGGATCCTGGACGTGCTGTGGTTCACCATGGCCCGGCTGCACACGGTGCGGGCCGCGCACGCGTACCGGCTGCGGCCGCTCACCGCGTGGCTGCGCGGCATGGGGCGGCTCGCCGCCGGGCTGGAGGTGATCCGGGCGCACGCCGAGCTGGACCGGGCGATGCGGGACGCGATGCTGCGCCAGGAGGCCGACGTGGACGTGGTGCTCACCCCCACGATCGCGCAGCCGCCCCCGCCGATCGGCTGGTTCACCGACGGGGTCGGCCCGGCGGAGACGTTCGCGCGGATGAAGGCGTTCTCGCCGTTCGCCGCCGAGGCGAACCTGACCGGCCGGCCGAGCGTGACGCTGCCGCTGTATCGGTCGGCCGGCGGGCTGCCGATCGGCGTGATGCTCACCGGCCGGTGGGGCGAGGAGGGCACGCTGCTGTCGCTGTGCGCCCAGATCGAGGCGAGCCGCGGCGTCGCGCAGGAGAGCGGGCTGTCCGCGGCGTGATCGGCCCCGCCCGGCCGGTCGTGGGGCGTCCGGGCGGGGTGCTCGCTCAGCTCCAGGCCATCCGGCGGGCGTAGAGCGCGTCGAGGTGGATCTCGCGCGGGTCCTTGCCCATCCCGCGCAGCAGGCAGCACACGTACCGGTGCAGCTCGCCCTCGAGGTCGGGGTCGTCGGAGATCGGGACGCGCAGCACCGGGTCGCTGCTCACGTACGCCCGGTAGGCGATCGCGATGAGGTAGCCGAACCGCTCCAGCTCGGCGGGGCTGTCCGGGTGGGTGCCGCGGGGCATGTCGACCGGCCAGCTGCGGTCGATCCAGCGGCTGATCGTGGCGAAGGTCGCGGGGGTCATGTCGGCGACGCGGGCGTGCGGGCGCCCGGGGTGCCGGCACTCGGGGACTCTGATCATCTGCGGTCCGTTCGTTCTGCCGTTGCCGAGGATCCGGCCGGGACCGCCGAGGGGGCCGGTGGGGCCGTACGGGCGCCGGGGATGCGGGGATACGGTGGCCGGCTCGGCCTCGGCGAGGATGCGCGCGGCGGTTGCGGTGGGAGGGTAGCCGAGGGTCAGGCCCCGCACCGCCCGCGGGGCCGCCCAGAACCGTTCGTCGGCGTCGTCGGCGAGAACGTACAGCAGGGCGATCGACCGGTCGCGGTGGGCCTGCAGCGCGTCGATCTGGGGCGCCGCCAGCTCCTCGGGCAGCGCCTCCTGGTAGTCGGCGATGAGCGCGTCGAGGTCGAACGCCTCCCCGTAGGTCTGGGTGATCCCGGCGACGATGTATAACCGCCGGTCGGCGCCGTCGGGGGCGTCGCCCTGTGGGGTCTCCGGGGTCGCGCGGTACACCAGCCCGGCACGGCCGGCCTCGGCGCACCAGTCCATCGCCGCCTTGTACGGCAGCGCGAACCGGCCGTACGGCTTGAGGTCGCGCAGCAGCGCGTCGGCGATCCACTCGTCGCACCAGGATGGGGTGCGGTAGGGGGTCTGTTCGGCGTCCTCGGCGCGCAGGCCCTGGGCGAGGATCGGGTTCCACGGGCTCACCCGGCGGTCGCGGAAGCGCGGCATCTCCGGGCCGCTCCAGCTCCACAGCCGCCTGCCGTGCCAGGCCGCGACGCCCTCCAGGTACGCGGGGCGGCCGCATTCGACCGGGCGGACCACGCGCTCGTAGACGCCGTGCATCACGGCGCCGGACCGGTCACGCCACGGACCGGGTTCACCGTCCGGGGGGTCGGGGGTCCGGCAGTCCGGGACCGGCCTCCATCCCTCTGACGACCTCCAGTCGCTCATCGCCGTTACTCCTTACTCATGCGCCACGGCGGAACGGCGATGGCACACCGGCATCCCCGTTAATGGCACGAGGACCGTCTCCGTCCGGAACTCGCGCACGGGTCCGGGATTCTTTTCGTCCGTCGGCCGGGCGGTATTTGAGCGACGCTTGGCATCCCCACGGAACGCATGCTGCACGATCACCGGTAAATATGCAAGTGCCCAGTTCAGAACGGTGATACCGGTGTTGAGTTCTCTATAGAACCGAGTCTCCGCGACCGCTTCGGATTGTGACCGGACCGCTTCCGTTAAGTCAAAACCTAACTCCTTTGGTCAGGCCTCGTTTAACCAATGACGTCAAATATGGTCAGGACAATCCGGGGCACGCCGCGCGGTCAGGCGCCGGCCGCCTGGCAGACCGCGTAGACGGTGCTCAGGTCGAGGCGGGTGCACGCGGCGAGCACGCTCACCCCGATGCCGGCGGCGCGGCATTCGGCGATCGCCCGGTCCCGCAGCCGCCGCGCCGCCTCCTCGTCGGCGCGGCTCTGCCGCCAGGCCCGGATCGCCTCGTCGCGCAGGCGGACGCGCTCGCGCACCGCCTCGGCGGCCCGCCGCCAGCGGTGGGACACCTCGCGCAGCCGGCCCAGCAGCCGCAGCCGGTCGAGGCGGGGCAGCTCGCGCACCGCGGGCCGGTGCACGCGCAGGGTCTGGTAGACGGTGGAGACGTCGATGCCCGCGCACTGCGCGATGTCCGGGGCGGGGATCGCGGCCGCGTGGCAGGCGAGGATCACCCGGTCGCGGCGGGCGCGCAGCCGCGCCTCGGCGGCCCGGGCGGCCCGGCAGGCGTCGACGGCCTCGCGGCGGGCGCGGGCCCGCTCCTCGGTGGCCGCCACCGCCTCCCGCCACCGCTTCCCGGCCCGCTCCAGCTCGGCGAGCAGCCGGCCCGCCGCGCCGTGCCGTACCGCGTCCTCGGCGGCCGGTCTCCGGCTCGCGATCTGGGAGACGAGCCCGACCGACACGCCGGTGCGGGCGGCGATCGCGCTAGCGCCGGCGCCCGCGGCGCGCCAGGCGGCGATCGCGTCGTCGCGGTGGCGCCGCAGCCGTTCCTCGGCCGTGCGCGCGGCGCGATAGGCGGCCACGGCCTCCTCCCGGGCGCGGGCCCGCTCGCGCGCGGCCTCGGCGGCGCGCCGCCAGGCGGCGACCGCCGCGTCGAGCCGGGCGAGCCTGCGGCGCCGTTCCGCGGCGGGCACGGCCTCGGCCGGGCCGGGCGCGGCGGTCCGGTCGAGCGCGTCGTAGATGGTCTTGGGCGCGAGGCCGGTGTGCTCGACCAGCTCGGTGACCGGCACCCCCGCCTCGCGGCACCCGCGGATCGCCCGGTCGCGTTCGAGCCGGAGCCGCTCCTCGGCGGCCTTCGCGTCGCGGTGGTCGCGGGCGGCCGCGTCGCGCTCCCGGGCGCGGTGGCGGGCCGCTTCGAGGGCGGCGCGCCACAGGGCGGCGAGCCGCTCCAGCCGGGCGAGGGTGTCGGGCAGGAAGTGCACGCGCAGCCGGCCCTGCGAGGCGGCGGCGAGGGCGGTCACGGCCCGGGCGCCGGGGGCGGGCGGCGGCTCCAGGACGACGTGCACCGGCGGGCCGGTGGGCGGGGCGAGCAGGCCGAGGAAGTCGATCAGGAAGGCGGCGTGGTCGCCGCCCTCGCGGGCGGGGTCGTAGAGGGCGAATCGCCGCGGGCCGTACACGGGGGCGGCGGTGAACAGCCACAGCGCGCCGTCGCCGACGGGCGTGTCCTCCACCAGGTAGAGCCGGGCGCCCTCGGCGGCGGCCCGCTCGCGCAGGCGCGGCAGCTCGGTGGCCACCCAGGCGGCGTCGCCGATGCGGTGCGGGCGGCGCGGCGGCCGGTCGGGCCACAGGCCGAGCGCGCGCATCGCGGCCTGTGCGCCGTCGGCGGTGGTGCGCACGCCGAACTCCTGGGCGAGCCGGGTGCGCACGGCCTCGATCGTCCACAGCCGCCGGGCGGGCGGATCGGCCGGGGCGGCGCCGCCGGGCTCGGCGCGCTCGCCGAGCAGGATCTCGCGCAACGCGGCGGCGTGCCCGGGCGGGAGCGCGGGGCCGGACGCGGCGGACACCGCCTCCGGCCGGCCGCCCCGCCGCGCGGCGCCGCGGGGTACGGCGTCGCCCGCCGTGCCGTCGCCGGCGGGGGCGTCGGCGGGGCCGGCGATCGCCCACCGCAGGTATCCCCCGGCGGGGCCGATTCCGAAATCGGGCGCGATCTCCGGCGCGGCGAAACCGGAGGTCAATTGCGCCACGGCCGCGGCGTGCGGAATGCGTGCGGCCGCGTCAGCGGGCCCGCGGAGCGCGCCGCCGTGCCCGCCGGGCCTTTTCAGTGCTGCCTCGACAGCCAGGTCTCGTCCCACCGTCGATTAGGTAGCACAAATCAAATGCGGGCCGCAACAATTTCCTCAACTATTCGTCAGATGATCTGTAAATTTCAGTGACCGATCACCGAGCGAATCGGGTCGGCTACCCTCCCGACAGGCGCGCCGACAGCCCGTGAAGTGGGATTATGCACCACCACTGACTGATCTGACCAGACCTGTAAGGACGCCGGGCCGTCCCGCGCCGCCGCCCCGGACACGCCCCCGCCGGAGCCGCATCCCGGACGGCATCATTCCACTCCGGCAAACATCCCGGATTAGCGAAGTTCTCTAGAGTGGTCGGCGCGCGGAATACGACATCCGGGCACACACCGGCATTCGCCCGCTATCCACGGAGACACAGATCCGTTTCCCGGGAAAATGGGCATACATTCGATCGTGACGACGCCGCCGTGCCGTGCCTACGCTGCGATCGGAATTGACTTGTCGCTCAGCGGCTGGTCAATCGCTCCGTCAAGGGATCACCGGGCCGATCCCTGGACAGGAAGGGACGAGCGCGATGACCGACAGCAGAGTCCAAGTGATCCAGCGCATCTGTGAACGGCTGGCCGGCGACGGGGGCGCGGTCCGCCTCGACATGGTCGACGGCCACCCACGGCTGCACATGGACCAGCGGCTCGCCCAGCAGCAGGCGCGGCGCGAGCTGACCCTGCTCGGCTGGAAGGTCATCGAGGGCCGCGGGCACACGCTGACCGTGATGGGGTGGAGCCGGGAGAACCTCGCCTACCGGCTGCGCACCCTGCTGCTCGCCTGCGGCATGCTCCGGCACGAGCGCCAGCACACCGTGCACGTCGCGATCGCCTGCGCCGAACGCCACCTGGAGGCCGGCCATCCCACCACGCTCGACGACGTGCTGGAGGCGGCGCGCAACGAGGTGGCCCGGGAGCTGCGCTGGCCCGCCCGCCTGGACGACGTCGGCGAGCTGGACCGGCGCGCGCACGATCCCGCGATCGCGGCCCAGCTCGACCACATCCGCCGCCTGGAGGCCGAGGTCCGCCACCTGTGCGACCAGCACCTCGCCGCCGCCCGCACCGCCGTCGAGGTGTTCTGGAAGTGCCGCCGCTTCGCCCACATGTCGAGCGAGACCGCCCGCCAGGTCGCCGTGCAGGAGGCGCTCCGCCCGCACCTCGGCCCCGAGCTCGACGCGCTCCCGGCCCCGCCGCCGCTCGCTGGCCACGCCGCGGGCGGCCACGACGGCGACCGCGGAATCGGCCATGCGGCCCTGCGCGGTTCCGCCGGTCGCGGCGCCGGGCGGGCCCGGCGCGAACGGCCGTGACGGTCCCCCTCGGCGGCGGCGCCCCGCCGGGGGCCGGATCGGCCGTCCGGGAGCGCGGGGCGTGGGCGCGGGCGGCGGTGTGCGCCGGGGCGATCGGCGTCACCACGGCGGACGCGGTCGCGGCCACGCTGCTGGTGCCCGCCCCTCCCCCGGCCTTCGCCGTACCGCACGTGCCCGGGGCGAACCCGCTCTGGATCGTCACCGCGTACGCCGTGCCGTTCGCGGCCGTGCTCGCCTCCCTCGCCGGGTCGGCCGGGATGCGGGGCGGCCGGGGCACGCTCGCGCTCGGGCTCGGCCTGTTCGCCGCGGCCGCGGGGGCCGCCGCTGCCGCGCCGTCCCTGCCGGTGCTGCTGCTCGCCCGGGCCGTGCAGGGGGTGGGCGCGGGGGTCGCCGCGGCCGCGGCGCTCGGGCTGCTCGCCGCCGCGGCCCGCGGCCGGGTCGCGTGGGCCTGGCCGGTGGCGGCGTGGCTCGGCGCGGCCGCCGCGCACGCGGCCGGGGGCCGCCTCACCGGGGCCACTGGGCCGTTCCCGCCGAGCGCGGCACTCGGCCTGGTGCTGGCGTGCCTCGCGCTCGCGGCCTGCCGGAACCCGGCCACGGTACGGCGGGCGCGCCCGGCCGGGCGGTCCGCGCGGCGGCGCCGGCGGCTCGATCTCGTCGCGGGCATGGCGGCGCTGGCGTGCGGCGCGGCGGCCACGGGCGTGGTCGCGGACGTGCCGCGGCGCGGCTGGACCGCCGTCACCCTCGCGCTGTGCGGGGCCGGGCTGGTCATGCTGCTCGTCGTTCTGGCCCGGCTCGCCCGCGGGCCGGGGCGGCACCCGCCCGCGTTCCGCGCGGCCGTGGTGGTCGCGGCGCTGCTCGGCCCGGCCGCCGCGGCCCCGCTGGTCGCCGCCCCGCTGCTCGCCGGCCGCGTGTGGGGCGAGGGCCCGGCCACGGCCGCCCTCGCCGTGGCCCCGCTGTCCGGCGGGGCGCTCGTCGCCGCGCTCGCGGCGGGCCGCCCCGCGGCCGGGTTCGGCCCGCGCGGGGTGATCTACCCGGGCGCGCTCGGCGCCGCCGCCGCGTGCGGCTGGGTGGCCACCGCGGCGCTCCAGCCGGAGCCGCGCGCGCTGACCGCGTGGCTGCCCGCGACCCTGCTGCTGGGCGCCGGATTGGGCGCGATGTCCACCGGCGTCGCGATCGCCGTGGTACGGCTCGCCCCGGCCGCCGAGCCCACCGCCGCGCTCGCGGGCGTGACCGCCGCCGGGCTGCTCGGCGGCGCCGTGGGCGTCGCGGTGACCGGCGCGGCCGTGCTCCCGCCGCCGGCGGGCGCGGGCCTCTCCGGCCACCTCGTCGTGTTCGGCGGCTGCATGGCCGCGGCCGGGTTCGCCGCCCTGGCCTCACTGCCGCTCCGGCCCGCCGTCGCCGGCACTCCGCACGAGCTCGCCGCCCGCCCCGAGTCCCCGGCCCTCCTGCCGCCGCCCGCGCCGCCGCGCCCCGCGCCGGCGATGCCGCTCGCCGCCCCCGTCCCCGGCGACCTCGACCCCGGCGACCCGGAACCGCCCCCCGCGGACACCGGCCCGGACGTGGCGGACACCTCGCCCACCGAGAGCACCCCGACGGTGACCCTGCGGATCAGCGGCCCCCATTACCCGCCGTCCCCACCGTCCTCCGCGCCCGCACCGGCGAGGTCGCGGCCACGTCCCCGCCGCTCCGGGTCCGGGAGGCACCGGAGGGCGAGGAACCGCAAACGCGCGGAAGGCGACCTGCGCACCGCGGCCGCGGGCTTCATCGCGGCCACCGAACGGCTCCCCGTACCGCCTGCCGCCCCGCGCAAATCCCGGCCCATCCGACCTGGTGATGCCGATACACCCGCCGTACGGCCGCGCTCCGCCGACGTACCGGCCGAGGACGAGCACCCGCCGGAGCCCATGCCTCACCGCGGTAGCGGCGATCCGGTGTAGAGGCGGCTCTAGTCAGGCCAGGAAGTGGATAAACGCGAATATGGTGTGGCGAAATGGTTTCGCCACCAGCGAGCAGCGACATCCGACGCCACGAACGGGGAGTTCCCCCGCCACCAACGACCCTGACCGACAGTAAAGTTGCAGCGAACCTCCCGGGTCTGCTGCACTACCGGAGGTTCACTGCAAAACAGCGCTCCGCAGCCTTGATCAACAGACTCATCACCTGCGACTTTACCGTCGGTCCTCATCCCCTAAGAGGGTCGCAACCTCGCATCACGAGCGCCGTCCACGTTCTGAATAATCGTCCTCATCGCCTCTAAGAGGGGTCGCAACCGCGCGATCTCGGTGGGAACCATTGCGTGGCTGCTGGTGTCCTCATCGCCCCTAAGAGGGGTCGCAACTACATGCGGGGGTAGGAGGCGAGCTCCTGGGCAGTGGTCCTCATCGCCCCTAAGAGGGGTCGCAACAGGGCGTCGTCCAGCTTGCGCAGCTCGGCAACTTCCCTCGTCCTCATCGCCCCTAAGAGGGGTCGCAACCGCTCCATCGCGCCCATGAGGGCGTCGACGAGGGCGGCCGGTCCTCATCGCCCCTAAGAGGGGTCGCAACGCTCTCGGGGGCCTGGTTACCGGTCTGGGACTGGTCCTCATCGCCCCTAAGAGGGGTCGCAACGCTCTCGGGGGCCTGGTTACCGGTCTGGGACTGGTCCTCATCGCCCCTAAGAGGGGTCGCAACGCGTCCAGGGCCGAGACGAGCGCATCCAGGTTGTAGTCCTGTCCTCATCGCCCCTAAGAGGGGTCGCAACTTCTTCCAGGGCTCCCACTCCCTGGGCCGGTAGAGGCGTCCTCATCGCCCCTAAGAGGGGTCGCAACTAGCCGAGCCCGGCGGGTAGGCCGAGGATGTGGGCGCCCGTCCTCATCGCCCCTAAGAGGGGTCGGCCCTGCGTACTCCGAGGTCCGCATCGGCGTACCCGCTCCGCTCTCCTTTGTCCGAGAAGCGACTCGACGGAAGACATTGGGACCCGTTGACGGTGTCGTACGGGCCCAGGGGTTCGCATTGGTGATCCGCGTCCACGCCGGAGCGCGTTGCCGTGCCCGTGAAGCGCACGCGTACGGGTCAGACGGAGCGGGTGGTGCGGACGGTGGGGCGGTCGGGATAGGGGTGCAGGAGCGTGACGCCCTTGATGGGGGCACGGCGGCGGGGCGGCCGGGCGGTGAGCCGCGCGGGGGGCGGTTCGACGGCGGCGGGCTCGACCACGACCTCGTCGTCGTGGCCGAGAGGGACCCCGGCACGGCGGTACGGGGCCGCGTGGGCGGGGCGTGCCGGGGGCGGCGGATAGGCGGTCCCGGGGACGGCCATGGCGGCCAGGGGCAGGTGGGGCTCCTCGCGAGGGGCGGCAGGGCCGGGGGTGACCCCGCGTACCCGGTGGCCTGGAGCACCCGCGGTGGCCCGGTGGCGGCCCACCGGGGTGGGTTCC
>Ga0310839_101182_pt1 | contig 12128 bp, 9 predicted proteins | sample SM_ome_7_FD_201305 | JGI IMG/M metagenome (GOLD analysis project Ga0310839, IMG submission 201305) | Sorghum-adapted microbial communities enriched on stacked mutant (SM) sorghum from Joint BioEnergy Institute, Emeryville, California... ...
GATGGTCAGCCGAAGGGCCGAATGGTCAGCCGGACGGGCCGGATGGTCAGCCGAAGGGCCGAATGGTCATCGTCGGGGCCTCGCCCATGACCGACGACTGCCCGCCCGCGGTGCCACTGGGGATGCGGTCGGCCCGGGCGACCACGACGCCGCGGTACAGCTCCACCGTGTCCGCCGGCCCGAGCACGTACGGCACGCCGTTGGTCAGGTGGACCTGCTCCCCCAGGCCGTACGAACCGGTCACCCCGGGTGTGCGCACGACCGTGCCGTTGGTGGAGAGGTCGGTGGCCACCAGGCCGTCGTCGCGCAGCTCGAGCCGCACGTGGTTCCGGCTGATCATCTGGGCGATGGAGCCATCGAGGTAGCCACCGATCACGATGCCGGTCGGGTCGTCGGGAGAACGCCCGACCACGACCGGCCGGCCCGCCCGCACCACGAACCGTTCCCGGATGATCCCATCGACGATGAGCACCATCGTCACGGAGGGTGGCCGCGGGCCTACGCTCGTGAGCGGTTCGTCGTGGCGGGGACACACCGGCACGCCGGCCTTCATGCGCGGCACGGCCTGGGTGTACGCGCGCCGGTCGCCGAAGAGCGGGCAGTCCCGGCGTGCACAGCGCCATATCTGGCCCAGCAGGGCGGCCCGGCCCTCCGCCGGCAGCGGGTAGCCACCGATGATCCTGGCCTGGCCCTCACCGGGGACGAGCTGCAGGACCCGCTCGGGCACCCCGCTCAGCCACGGGTACCGCCGCTCAAGGCCTGGAAAACCATCGACGCTCACCACCGGCAGGCCGGTGATGTCGGCCACCTCGGGGACCCGGTCGGCGACCACGGGCACCACCTCGATGACGCCGTCGCCCGACCACCGGCCGAGCACCATCCGCTCCTTGGAGGTGAGATCGGCGTCGGTGAGCAGGTCGCGGCTGGCGACCGCGTAGATCATCACGGCGTCCTCGCCGAGATGCCGGGCCAGCGCGTCCACGAGCAGGCCGACCCGCAGCAGGCTCACCGGCCGGCCCCCGTCCAGCGCGCCGTACCAGGCGACCTGGCCCAGGTCCACCACCGCCTGCGCGAGCGCCGCGTCGGTCGTGAGATGGCGCTCGATCGCGTCGAGCACCTGGGTGACCTCGAAGCGCATGTCCCCTCCCTCCCCGGGGGACACAGTAGCGCCGCGCCCGCGCGTTCGGCCGCCCTGGCCGACGCGCCGCCAGCCGCGTCGCCGGCGGGTCACCGCCGGGCCGGGAGCGGGGCGCGGCGATGTGCCGCCTCGCCACCCTATGAGTGCACGACGAAACCGTCCAGGTACGCCTCGGTCTGCTCGGCCGGCTGCGGCCGGGCGAACAGGTGGCCCTGGCCGATCCGGCACCCCGCGCTGCGCACCACCGTCAGGTGCGCCGGCGCCTCGACCCCCTGCGCGACGACGTCGACGCCGAGCCGTCGACCCACGCCGACCATCAGGTCGATCATCGGGGTCTCGGAGCCCGCGCCGGCGGGCTTCTCGAAGAACGGCTTTCCGATCTTGACCATGTCGATGGGGAGGCGACGCAGGTGGGTGAGCGAGGCGACCCCGGTGCCGAACGCGTCCAGGGCGGTCCGCACGCCGATCGCGCGCAGCGCCCCCACGCCCTCGTCGACCGCCACGCCGGCCTCGATCTCGGCCTCGGCCACCTCGACCACCAACCGGTTGGGCGGCAGGTCGTACGCCCCTAGCGCCACGGCCACCTCGTCGGCGAACGCGGACGTGGCGAGGGTGTGCGGCGACACGTTGATCGCGATGGACAGGTCCCGGTCCTCCTGCCGCCAGATGGCGAGCCGGACCAGCGCGCGCCACAGGGCCCACCGGTCGACATCGACGATGGCGCCGGTCTCCTCGGCGATCGGGATCACGTCGGCCGGCAGCAGCGTGCCGAACCGCGGGTGTCGCCACCGCAGCAGCGCCTCGACCGCCAGCGGCCGCCCGCGCTCCAGGTCGAGGATCGGCTGGTAGATGAGGTCGAGCTCACCACGGCGGATCGCCTCGGGCAGGTCGCGCTCGAGGACCTCCCGCCGGGCCACCACCTCCGCCACCGCCGGGTCGTACCACTCCACCCGGCCCGGGCCGAGCTGTCGGGCGCGCCGCAGCGCGACCTGCGCCCGGCGAACCGCGTCCTCGGTGCTGGTAGCACCGGCCAGGTCGGTCACCCCCACGCACACCGACAGCGGCGACGCCGCGCCGGGGACGGTGACCGGATCGGCCAGCACCGTGAGCACCCGGTGGGCCAGGCCGTACGCCTGGGCCAGGTTCGCCGGGGTGAGCAGCGCGAGCTCGGCCGCCGACCATCGGGCCGGCAGGTCGGCCAGACACGTACGGTCGTGCTCGTCGGCCGCGGCGAACCGACGCAGGCGGGCCGCCACCTCCCGCACGACGTCGTCGTGGCGGTCGTGCGGAACGGCGTCGAGACCGTCGATGCCGATGAGCAGCAGCGCCCCCGGGCTGCGCGGAGCGCTGCGCATGGCCGTGATCGACCAGGCGAGCTGCGTGGGATCGGCCAGGCCGGTGACCGGGTCCGTGTGCACCGGTGGCCGCGTCGCGTGGTCGCCCGCCCGGGGACGGGGGACCGCGGAGACCGCGCCCTCGGTGCCGTCGGCGGTGCCCGACGCGGTCGCCGGCGGGCGGGGCACCGGGGCGAGGCGGACCAGCAGCTGCCGCAGCCCGACCGCCACCACGGCGAGCGTGCCGAGGATCGCCGAGGTCCGGTCGATCCCTGCGCCGACGGCCACCTGGTACACCGCGATGGCCACGGCCAGCGCGCCCGGCCAGGCGATGACGTTCTTGCCGGCCCAGCCCGCCCGGGCGTCGCCCCGACCCGCCACCGCGGCCGTCGACCCCGCCGCCGACGAGTCCTCGGCGAGCAGGACGCCGACGCCGCACCACCCCAGGACGGGCGCCGCCAGCAGCAGCGCGATCACGGCGGCGAGCCACCATCCGGGGACGGGTTCGGCCAGCGCGAACGACAGCCCCAGCAACCCGGCCATCGCCACGCCGACCCCGGCGGCGCACAGCGCCGGCCCGTGCCCCGGCCGCCACGGGTCGGCCGCGGAGACCAGCGCGGTGGCGAGCACGCAGCAGCAGAACACGATCAGCGGAGTCGGCAGGTCGGTGGGCCCGAGGGGCGCCACGAGCAGCGCCCAGCCGGCGAACGTGAGGCACAGCCCGACGACCGCACCGTCCACGACCAGCCGCAGCCGGCCCCAGGCGTCGACCGTGGCCGGCATGGTCACCAGCGCCACCAGGAACGCCGTCCCGGCGGCGACCGCCGTCAGGTCCACGGCCGTCGTCAGCGCTCGTTCGGGCACGCCGGACCATCCGCCGACCGCCACCTCCAGCGCGGCCAGCCCGACCAGGCCGACCGCCAGGGCGTACCAGGTGCGACAGCAGGACGACTCGTCGTCGACCGGGCGGGCGTCGGCGCGCCGGAGTCCGCCTCGGTACAGGCGGTGACCCAGGTAGAACGCCATGACCACCACCGCGGCGGCCAGCCAGGGGACGGCCGGCGCGACCCGGGTCGTGATGATCTCGGCGGTGCCGGCGACGACGGACCCGGCCGCCACCGGGCCCAGGCCCGGACGAACGGGATCGGTGGGCGGGTCGGCATGGGTGAACAGCCAGGGCGGCCCGGTGAGCAGGAAGAGCACCGGCGTCGCCAGCAGGACCAGCCGGCCGAGGGCGGCCGCGGCGAGGCGGGCCGCCGGACCACGACGGGGCAGGCTGGAACCGGCCAGGCTGGACAACGGGGCGTGCACGGTCAGGATCCTTCGAGGGGTCGATGGCCTACGCGGCCATACGGGTTTCCTGATCACCGTTAACGACCCGCTACCAGCGGGGTTACGTCCGGAACCGTTTTCGAAAACCGCCCCGGAACGGATCGGGCCCGAGTGTCGGACCCGCCGGACAGACTAGGGCCGTGGGCAGCCGGAACATCCTCGTCGGGACCGCCTCCTGGACCGACAAGACCCTGCTCGCCTCCGGCTGGTACCCCGCCGAGGCGAACACCCCGGAAAAGCGACTGGCCTACTACGCCAGCCGCTTTCCCCTGGTCGAGGTCGATTCCACGTATTACTCGCCCCCGGCGGAATCCACGGCGCAGTTGTGGGCCCAGCGGACCCCGGACGGGTTCACCTTCAACATCAAGGCGTTCAGCCTGCTCACCGGGCACCCCACGAAGGTCTCCGCCATCTACAAGGACCTGCGGCCGGAGACGACCAAGAAGAACGTCTACCCGGACGACCTGCCCCGCGACGCGTACGAGAAGGTGTGGGAACGGTTTCTGTCGTCGCTGCAGCCCCTCGTGGACGCCGGAAAACTCGGCGTGGTGCTGTTCCAGTTCCCGCCGTGGTTCACGATCCGCCGGGCCAACAAGCAGTACCTGCTCGAGGTGGCCCAGCGGTGCGCCCCGCTGCGGGTGGCGATCGAGCTGCGCAACAAGACGTGGTTCGAGGGCGACAACCAGGCCGAGACGCTCGATTTCCTCGCCTCCCACGACCTGCCGTTCGTCTGCGTCGACATGCCGCAGGGGCACACCTCGTCGGTTCCGCCCGTGGTCGCCGCCACGGCCGACATCGCGGTCGTCCGCTTCCACGGCCACAGCGACAAATGGACCAGCAAAGATATTTACGAACGGTTCGGCTACCGGTACAGCCGGCGCGAGCTGGCCGAGTGGGCCCCCCGCCTGCGCGACCTGGCCGACCAGGCCGACCAGGTGCATGTGCTGATGAACAACTGCTACTCCGACTACGCGCAGACCAACGCGGCCGAGCTGATGGAGCTGATCGGCGGCGCGGCCGCCGGTCCGCGGTGATCCGGAAAGCGGGCCGGAGCGCCCGACGTCCCGGAGTGTGTAGGGTCACGGGACCGGCCAGGCCGGCGAAGGATCGGCCGACGAAACGGCCGCCCGGCGGAGCCTACGTGGCGCGTACGTATACGTAGACGCGGCTTGCCGCCCGGCGTCGGCAAAAATACGCAGCCGCTCACGATGTGGCCGCCCCTGCCTCGGACCGACAGTGGATATGCCCCGCGGGACCAGACCGCGTGGGGAACGTCGACCCGAGGAGAAACCATGCTGAACGACCCGTACATCCACCGTGACCTGGCCCGCCAGCGCGAGCGTGAGCTGATCGAGGAGGCCAAGCGCGAGCGGCTGGCGCGGGAGCTGCGCGATCAGAGACGCGCATCCGATAGCCAGCGTCGCCGCGGACGGTAGCCCGTTCGTGCGACGCGTCACGCCCGACGCGCCCGCCCCACCGCCACCGCGGTCGGGCGGGCGCACTGATCTTGAGAGCGAAATTCCGTCCCACCCCCGACCTAGGCTGGTCATGTGCGAGCGGGAACTGGTCGTGTGCGTGTGGGAACGCGACGTGGCCCGCTGGGGGCCAGCGACGTGATGATCGGGCGGCAGGAGGAGCTGACCCGGCTGCTCGAGCTCGCCGGCGTCACCAGCCCCACGACGGCCGAGCCGCCGCCCGGGACCCGGATCGCCCTGCTGGCCGGCGAGCCGGGCATCGGCAAGACCCGGCTGACCCGCGAGCTCATCCGGCGGCTGCCGGCCACGGCCACGGTCCTCGTCGGTGAGGCGGAGCCCGGGTCGCTGGGCCGGCCGTTCGAGCTGCTGTTGTCCGCTTTGGACGGTCGGCCGGACGTCGACGCTGAGGAGCTCGAGGCCCTCACCGACTCGGGGCGCCCGCAGATCGAACGGTTGCGGATCGGTCTCCGGCTGATCTCCCGGCTGGTCGGCCCGCCCGAGCCCGGGTCGCGCGGGCCCGATGCCGGCGCGGCCGGCCCCACGGTCGTGGTCTTCGAGGACCTGCACTGGGCCGACTCGGAGAGCATCGCGCTGTTCGAGCGCATCGCCGACCTCGACGGCGACCGCCTGCTGGTCGGGACCTACCGCCCGGCGGAGGTGATCCGCCGCAACCCCGTGGCCGGCCTGCTGGACCGCTTGGAGCGCCGGCACGAGGTCTACCACGTCCAGTTGGAGCGGTGGACCTGCGAGGAGACGTCCGCCTACCTGGCCGCGGTGATCGGCCGGCCCCCGCCCTACCGGGCCGCCATGGCGCTGCACACCCGCACCGGCGGCAACCCGTTCTTTCTCGAGGAGCTCCTGCGCGGGGTGACCGACGACGACATCGAGGAGTTGTGCGAGCGGCCGCTGCCCTGGAGCCTGGCCGAGACCCTCCGACGACAGGTCGAGGATCTCGAGCCCGCCCACCAGCGCCTCGTCGAGGCGGCGGCGGTCCTGGGCAACCGGGTGCCGTTCGACCTGCTCGCCGCGGTCACCGGGCTCTCCGAGGGGGAGCTGATCGGGGGGTTACGCGAGCTGGTCCGCCAGGGCGTCCTCACGGAAACCGGTGAGGACGAGTTCGCGTTCCGCCACGCGCTGGTGCGGGAGGCGATCGAGGAGCGGCTGCTCGGGCGGGAGCGACGCCGGCTGCACGAGGCGGCGCTGGACGCCCTGCTCGCGATGTCCCGCGACGCCGACGCCAGGCGCGGCGGGCCGGGCCAGACCGGGCGGGGTCCCGACTGGGCGCTGCTGGCCAAGCACGCGCGCGGTGCCGGTCGCTACGCCGACCTGCTGCGGGCCGCCCGCGAGGGCAGCGACGCGTACCTGGCGATGGGGTCGGCCTTCCAGGCGCTGCAACTCGCCGAGACCGGTCTGGAAGAGGATCCCGGTGATCGCACGCTGCTGCGCAACGCGGCCCGGGCCGCCTGGCTGGCCGGGCTGAGCGACGACGCCGACGCCTACGCCGTGCGCTGGTTGTCGGCGGCGGGCGACCGCGCCGACGAGTCGGTGGCCGCCCTGACGCTGCGGATCCGGCTCGCCGCCGAGCGCGGCGACGAGCGCGCGCTGACCGAGCTCAGCGGCCTGTTGGTGAAATTCATCGATCAACTGACCGACCCGGGCGCCGGCCTCGCCCGGGCCCAGGCGGGCGCCATCCTGGCCTACTCGGCCCGGGTCCGCGACCGTGACGACGAGGCCCTGCACTGGGCCGACCGCACGGTCGAGATGGTCGATGCGCTGGCCGGATCGAACGGTTCGGCGTCACCGGCCGACCTCGAGGCCGTCCGCCTGGCCGCCCTGTTGGAGAAGGGCCGGGTGCTCCTGGACCGGGTGGCCACGCTCGACGTGGGGCGGGCGCTGCTCTCGGAGGTGGCGACGCGGGCCGAGGCGGCCGAGGAGTGGCTGGTCGCCGCCACCGCCCTGAACAACCTGGTGCACACGCCGCCGGTGAACGGCGTGCGCGAGATCGCGCTGCTGCTGGAGCGGATGCGCGCCGCCGCCGAACGCTCCGGATCGCAGCGGCTGGCGGTGGCCGCCTACTACCAGGGCCGGGCGCGCCTGTGCATGCAGAAGGGCAACCTGGCCGCCGCCATCGACGCCATCGAGCGGGGACGGGCGCACGACCTGGGCTACCGCCGCAGCGAGACCCGGTCCGACTTCCACGGGGTCTTCCTCGCCGGCCTGCGCCTGGAGGCGGGCGACCTCGCCGGGGCACAGCAGGTCACCGACGAGATCGCGGATGTGCCCGGCCTGAAGATCAGCCTGCCCGGCCTGCGGTTTCACCTGGCCTGTCGCCGGCACGACCTCCTCCGGGCCCGCGAGCTACTGCCGGACGTGGTCGCCGTGGTGCGCTCCAGCGGCGGCGGTTACGGGGAGTTCCTGCACGACCTGGTCACCGCCGCCACCGTGGCGCCCCTGCCCACCGACGAGATATCCAAACTCATCGACGGCATCGACGGCCCGGGGGTCGAGCCCTCGTACCGTCGCCTCGTGCTGGGTCAGCTCGCCGAGGCCTCCGGTGACGTCGGCGGAGCCCTCGAGCACTACCTCGCCGCGGGCGAGGCGACCGACCTGCCGCCCGCGCCGTCCGGCACCGCCCACGTCGGCGCGGCGCGGATGCTCCTCGCCCAGGGACGCCTCGACGAGGCGCGCCGGCACGCCGATCGCGCCGCCGAGCTGCTGGCCCGGTGGTCGGGCTGGCGGGTGGCCGAGCTCGACGCGGTACGCCACCGGCTCGCCGGACGCACCGAGCCGGACCGCTGCGGGCCGAAGCTCACCGCCCGTGAGCGGGAGGTCGCCCGGCTCGTGGCGGAAGGCCTGACCAACGCCGAGCTGGCCCAGCGACTGTTCATCTCGCCGCGAACGGCCGCCGTCCACGTCTCCAACATCCTGCGCAAGCTCGCCGTGTCGTCCCGGACCGACGTGGCCCGGGCCCTGTCCGAGCTGGATTGACGCCACTCCGCGTCCGGCCGGCCCGGCGGGCTCGGCGGGTTCCCGCCGGCTCGGATGCCCCGGGCTCTGTTGACACTGTGATGTAGCGCGCAGAGAATCTGAACTGTTCACCCGCTACGTACGCCCTCGTTCCGTCCTGTTGAACACCGAGGAGCTCCCATGACCGTCCCTGAGCCCGGCTCCCCGATCATCTTCCGCAACGGACTCGTTCTCACCCTCGACGACCGCCGCACCATCATTCGCAGCGGCGACGTGCTCATCGAGGGCGACCGGATCAGCGCCATCGGTGAACGGCTCGCCGCGCCGGAGGGCGCGTTTGAGATCGACGCATCGGGCGGCATCATCATGCCGGGCATGGTCGACACTCACCGGCACATGTGGCAGACGGCCATGCGCGGGTACGGCGCGGACTGGACCCTGACCCAGTACTTCGTCTGGTACTACCTGCAGTTCGGCAAGCTCTTCCGGCCGGAAGACATCTACGCCGGAAACTACCTGAGCGCACTGGAGGCGATCGACGCGGGCGTGACCACGTCCGTCGACTGGTCGCACGGGCTGCAGACCACCGACCACGCCGAGGCGGCCGTGGACGCGCTCAAGGCGGTCCCGGGCCGGTTCGTGCTCGGCTACGGCAACATCCAGCAGTCGCCCTGGGAGTGGAGCACCTCGCCCGAGTTCCGCGACTTCGTCAACCGCCGCATCACCATCGGCGACGACATGCTGGGCTTCCAGATCTGCTTCGACCTGCCCGCCCGGGACAACAACGAATGGCCCGAGCGAGCCGCGTTCGAGGTGGCGCGGGAGCTCGGCGTCGCCGTCTCCACGCACGCCGGCGTGTGGAACGTGACCAAGGACGACAGCATCAAGTGGATGTACGAGAACGGCTTCATGGGGCCGTCGAACATCTACGTCCACGCCGCCTCGCTGAGCGAGGACTCGTACCACCGCATCGCCGCCACCGGTGGATCGATCTCGGTCTCGGCCGAGAGCGAGGCGAGCGCCGGCCAGGGCTACCCGACCACGTGGGAGGCGCGCAAGTACGGCATCCCGGTCTCGCTCTCCAACGACACCAGCGTCTGGTGGAGCGCCGACATGTTCGCCGCGATGCGCAACACCCTCAACGCCGACCGCATCCGGGAACACTTCGAGGCCCACCAGCGCGGCGAGACCGTCACCCACCTCTCCGCCCGGGCCCAGCACGCGGTGGAGTGGGCCACCCGCGGCGGGGCGAAGGCGCTGGGCTGGGACAGCCTCATCGGCAGCCTCGAGGTGGGCAAGAAGGCGGACGTCGTCCTGCTCAAGAACGACCAGGACCCGGCGATGACGCCGATCATCAACCCGTACGGCCACGTGGTGTACCAGGCGCAGCGGTCCGACGTGCACACGGTGGTCATCAACGGCCGCATCGTCAAGCACAACCACACGCTGCTCGTGGGCAGCATCGCCAAGGCCAAGGCGGCCGCCGAGCGCACCGTCGAGTACCTGGTGAGCCAGATGGGCTACGACGCGTGGGCCACCGGCATGAACCCGGAGATCCCCGAGCAGCAGAAGCGGGCCATGGACAACCCGTACATGTACACCGAGTACAAGGGCTGAATCGGGCACCCCTGTCCCACCTCGCCCCCCCCACCGATCCAGGGCATATGGGTGTGAGCCGTCAGGCGCACTCATATGCCCTGGGTTGTTGCTGGGCGTGGCGTCAGGACGAGGCCAGGAGGCGTCGTAGCCGGGTATGTAAATGCCGCCACTCAGCGATGTTTCGCGTCTGCTTGATGGCCTGCCGGTAGGCCGCCGCCGCCTCGTCGGTTCGACCCAGTCGCTCGAGCAGATGGGCGCGCACCGACGCCAGCCGGGGCAGGCGCGGGTGCTGCTGCGCGAGCTCGTCGAGGTGGGCGAGGGCGTACTCCGCGCCGTGGACCATCGCCTCGGCGACGATCCGGTTGAGGGCGATCGTCGGGTTGCGGTGGTCGGTGACGATCTCGAGCAGCCGGTACAACGCGAGGATCTCGGACCAGTCGGTGGAGGCGGTGTCGGGCGCCTCGGCGTGCAGCGCGGCGATACAGGCCTGCAGCAGGTACGGCCCGGGGGTCGCGCCCACGACCGAGCGCTCCACCAACGCTCGCCCCTCCGCGATGAGCGTCTGGTTCCACAAGCGACGGTCCTGCTCGTCGAGGGGGATCAGGCGGTTGTCCGCGCCGACCCGAGCCGGCCGCCGGGCTTCGGTGAGGAGCATGAGGGCGAGCAGCCCGTTGACCTCCGTGTCGTGTGGCCGGGCCGCCTGCAGCAGGCGGGCGAGCCGGATGGCCTCGGCCGCGAGGTCGGCGTCGTGCGCCGGTTCACCGGTCGTGGTGTGGTGAGCCTCGGTGAACATGACGTAAAGGACGTCGAGCACGGACGGCAGGCGCTCGGTGACGTCGCCCGGTCGCGGCAGGGTGCCGCCCAGCTCGGCGATGCGCCGCTTGGCCCGGGTGATGCGCTGGGCGACCGTCGGTTCCGGCAACTGGTACACGTTCGCGATCTGGGCCGTGCTGAGGCCGGCGACCGCGCGCAGCGTCAGCGCGACCTGGGCCGACCGGGGCAACGCCGGATGACAGCACAGCTGCAGCAGTAGCAGGCTGTCATCGGCCGCGCTCGACTCCGCGCCGTTCAGCGGCAGCGCCAGCAGCGCCTCCCGCGCCTCGCGCTCCCGTCGCCGGTGGTCGCTGCGCACGAGGTCGACGTACCGCCGGCGCGCCGTGGTCACGAGCCAGGCCAGCGGGTCCGCCGGCGGCCCGCCCGCCCATTGCTGGTGGGCCGCGAGCAGGGCCTCCTGGACCGCGTCCTCACACAGGTCGATCTGGTCCCGGCCGTACGTGCGCAGGAGCCGGGCGAGGGCCTGCGGCACGAGGTCGCGCCAGAGGCCCTCGTCGACGCGTGGTGGGCTCGTGGTCACAGGTCGCCGAGGTCGGAGAACATGACCGGCCGGATCTCCAGCGCGAGCCCGTCGATGGACGCGTCCGGGATCATCTTGGCCAGCTCGAGCACCCGGGCCTCGTCCTCGACGTCCACCAGGTAGAAGCCGCCCAGGAACTCCTTCGCCTCGGCGAACGGGCCGTCGGTGACCTCGGGGACGCCGTTGCGCGCGCGGACGACCTTGCTCTGGCTGGGGTCGGCGAGGGCCTGGGTCGCGATGAACTCGCCGCTCTCCTTCGTCTTCGCGATGAAGGCGGCGTGGCCCTCCTCGATCATCCGCTGCTGCTCCTCGGTCAACCGCTCCAGGACCTCCGGGTCGACCTGCATCAGAATCAGGTACTTCACCGCTCCTCCTCACACTCGCGGCCCGGCCCGGATCACGGGCATGGTGCGCGCCGAGGGCCAGGTGACAGTGGCGCGCCCACCACTGGTCGTCGCGCGCGCCCGGGAGACGACAACCGGCCAGAAAATCTTCCGGCCCGTCCTGTCGAAAACGGCGCCGCCGTGCCGACCAGGGGGCATGACGCTACTCATACCTCGGGCGGGCGCCCGTCCGGCCACGCGTCCCTGGCTCGGCCTGGCGCTGCTGCTCCTGCCGACCGCCCTGGCCGCCGTCGACATCAACGTGCTGTTCCTGGCCCTGCCCGCGCTCACCGCCGACCTGAGGGTCAGCCCGGTCGAGCAGCTGTGGATCGTCGACTCCTACGGCCTCGTCGTCGGGGTGCTCGCGATCGTCGCGGGATCGGTCGGGGACCGGGTCGGGCGGCTCGGCTGCTGCTCCCGGGGAACGCCGGGTTCCTGCTCGGCTCCGTGGTCGCCGCGTTCGCGCCCTCGGCCCCGGTGCTGATCCTGGCCCGGGTGGTGCAGGGCGTCACCGGGGCCACCCTGGCTCATGGTCGCCGCAAGCCG
>Ga0310839_101195_pt1 | contig 12043 bp, 10 predicted proteins | sample SM_ome_7_FD_201305 | JGI IMG/M metagenome (GOLD analysis project Ga0310839, IMG submission 201305) | Sorghum-adapted microbial communities enriched on stacked mutant (SM) sorghum from Joint BioEnergy Institute, Emeryville, California... ...
AACACCTTCGTGGTCAGCGACAACCGGGGAGACATCGACCCCTCGCCGACCTTCCCCACCGGACTCTTCTCGTACGACACCCGGTTCCTGTCCAAGTGGGAGCTGCGCGTCAACGGCGCACAGCTCACCCCGCTGTCCGTGGACGACCTCCAGTACTACGAGTCGCAGTTCTTCCTGGTGCCGGGGGAGCCGACGCACTACGGCGACGCCACGTTGTCGATCATCCGTCGTCGGGTCATCTGCGGGAGTTTCCGGGAGGCGCTGACCATCCTCAACCACGCCGACGAGCCGGTCGAACTGACCGTGCGGCTGGACGTGGAGTGCGACTTCGCGGACCTGTTCGAGATCAAGGACGTGCGGGAGAAGAAGGGTGACACCACCGTCACCCTCGACGAGGGCGAGCTGCGCTACTGCTACCAACGGGAGACCTACCGGCGCGAGACGGTGATCACCTCCAGCGCACCCGCCGAGTACCACCCGGGTGGCCTCGTCTTCCACCTGCGCATCGACCCGCACGGGCGCTGGGACACCAGCATCCTGGTGGAGACCCTGGTCGAGGGGGTCGGCGGCCGGGACATCCGGATCAACCTCCAGCGGCACCACGGCCGCGCGGCGGACGAGCTGCGCCGGGAGCTGGACGAGTGGCTGGCCCGGGCGCCGAAGCTCACCAGCGACTACGAGGCCCTGGAGGAGTCGTACCACAAGAGCCTGGTCGACCTGGCCGCGCTGCGCTACACGCCGCTGGCCACGGGTGACCGGCTGCCGACCGCCGGCCTGCCCTGGTTCATGACGCTCTTCGGCAGGGACAGCATCATCACCTGCCTGCAGACCCTGCCGTTCACCCCGGAACTGACCGCGCCGACGCTGCGCTACCTGGCGTTGGCCCAGGGCGTGCACCTGGACGACTTCCGGGACCGGGAGCCGGGCAAGATCCTGCACGAGACCCGGTACGGGGAGTCGACCGCCTTCGAGGAGCAGCCGCACTCGCCGTACTACGGGTCCGCCGACTCCACACCGCTGTTCGTGATCCTGCTCGACGAGTACGAACGGTGGTCCGGGGACACCGCGCTGGTCGCCGAGCTGGAACACGAGGCTCGGGCCGCGTTGGACTGGATCGACCGGTACGGCGACCTGATGGGCAACGGCTACGTCTGGTTCGAGCGGCGGAACCTGCGCAACGGGTTGGAGAACCAGTGCTGGAAGGACTCCTGGGACGCCATCTCGTACTCCTCGGGAGAGCTGCCGGATTTTCCCCGGGCCACCTGTGAGCTGCAGGGCTACGCGTACGACGCCAAGATGCGGGGGGCCCGACTGGCGCGGCTGGTGTGGGGCGACCCGCTCTACGCCGACCGGCTGGAGCGGGAGGCGGCGGAGCTGAAGCGGCGCTTCAACCGGGACTTCTGGGTCGCCGACGGCGAGTACTACGCGCTGGGTCTGGACATCGAGGGCAGGCAGGTCGACGCGCTCTCGTCGAACATGGGTCACCTGCTGTGGAGCGGGATCGTCGACGAGGACCGGGCGGCGAAGGTCGTCGAGCACCTGCTGGGGCCGCGGCTCTTCTCGGGCTGGGGTGTCCGGACGCTGGCCATGGGTGAGGGGCGCTACAACCCGATCGGCTACCACGTCGGCACCGTCTGGCCGTTCGACAACTCGCTCATCGCCTGGGGACTGCGCCGGTACGGCTTCCGCGAGGAGGCCGGGCGGATCGCCGAGGCCGTGATCGACGCGGCGAAGTACTTCGGTGGACGACTGCCGGAGGCGTTCGCGGGGTACGACCGTTCGCTGACGAAGTACCCGGTGCAGTACCCCACCGCGTGTAGTCCGCAGGCCTGGTCGACCGGGACGCCGATGTTGCTGATCCGGACGCTGCTCGGCCTGGAACCGCACGGCGAACACCTGGTGGTGGACCCGGCGCTGCCGGAGCGGATGGGCCGTATCGAGGTGTTGGACATCCCGGGCCGATGGGGCCTGGTCGACGCCTTCGGGCGGGGACGTGGCTAGCCGCGGGGTGTGGCGCGGCGGCCCCGGGCGGGTGCGACGTCCCGGTGGGACGGCGTCGGGCATCCGTCGGGCCCGCAACCGGCGCCGGGCGGACGTACGGGGCAGGAGAGGGAGAAGCGATGGGAAGTCCGACGGACGAGTTCTTCACCGGGCTCGAGGATCGCGCACCGGAACTGCTGCCCACCACGGCGCGGGGCACCATCCGGTTCGACCTCGACGAGGACGGCCACACCGGCTACTGGTTCGTGGCGATCAACCGGGGCAACGTGCTGGTCTCGCGCGAGAACCGCGAGGCGGACTGCGTGGTCCGCACCAAGAAGAGCCTGTTCGACGAGTTCGCGAGCGGTGCGGCCCACATCCTCTCCGCGTTCAACCGCAACGACGTGACGGTGCAGGGCAGCCTGCCCCTGCTGTTGACGTTCCGGCGGGTCTTCCCCTCCCCGCCCGGCACCCGTGACCCCCGGGAGCGGGTCCGGGCGCGGCTGGGCGTCCGGACCGGACCCGGACGCCGGTTGCGGACCGGACGTCCCGGCCGGCTGGAGAGGCAGGAGACGCAGCAGTGAAGGAACTGGTGAGCATCCTGGACGGCAACACGTTCGTGATCAGCGACGTCCAGGGTGACATCGACCCGTCGCCGGACTACCCGTCCGGGCTCTTCGCCTGGGACACCCGCCTGATCTCCAAGTGGGTGCTCACCATCGACGGCGAGCGACTGACCCCGTTGTCCGTCGATGACCTGCAGTACTTCGAGAACCGGTTCTTCCTGGTACCGGGCGAGCCGACCCACTACATCGACGCGAAGACCTCGGTGATCCGCCACCGGACCCTCGGCGGTCTGTTCGAGGAGCGGCTGACCGTCCTCAACCACCGCAACGAGCCGACGGTCCTCACCGTACGGATGGAGGTGGCCAGCGACTTCGCGGACGTGTTCGACGCCCGGGGAGGTAAGCCCCGGCCTGGCCAGTTGCGCCAGATCGTCGACCACGGCCGGCTGAAGCTGTGCCACCAACGGGGACACCACCGGGTGGAGACCATCGTCACCAGCACCGAACCCGGCGAGGTCGACGAGAGCGGGTTCACCTTCCGGGTGGAACTCGACGCGCACGGGCAGTGGTCCACCACGCTGCGGGCGGTCGCCGTGTTTCCGGGCGCGCAGGGCCACGACGTCCGGGAGAACCTGCTCGGCTACCGGCCGGACCGGCCCGAGCTGCGGCGGGAACTCGCCGAGTGGGTGGCCGCGGCGCCGCAGCTCACCTGCGGCTCGAAGGTGCTGGACAACGCGTACCGGCGGGGCCTGGTGGACCTCGCCGCGCTGCAGTACACCGGGCTCACCTCGCAGTTCAAGCTGACCGCGACCGGCCTGCCCTGGTACATGACCCTGTTCGGCCGGCACAGCCTGATCGCCAGCTACCAGGCCCTTCCGTTCGTGCCGGGCATCGCCCGGAACACGCTGCTCTGTCTGGCCCTGATGCAGGGCAGCCGGATCGACGACTTCCGCGACGAGGAGCCGGGAAAGATCCTGCACGAGGTCCGGTACGGCGAGCCGGGCGGCTTCGAGGAGCAGCCCCGGACGCTGTACTACGGAGCCGCGGACACCACCCCGCTGTTCGTGATCCTGCTCGACGAGTACGAGCGGTGGACCGGGGACGCCGAGATGGTACGTCGGCTCGAGTTCGAGGCCCGCGCGGCGCTCACGTGGCTCGACACGTACGGCGACCTGATGGGCGACGGGTATCTCTGGTACGAGCGGCGTAGCCCGGCCGGGCTGGAGAACCAGGGTTGGAAGGACTCGGCGGAAGCGATCATCCACTCCGACGGCGCACTCCCCGGCCACCCGCGCGCCACCTGCGAACTGCAGGGCTACAAGTACGACGCGAAGGTGCGGGCGGCCAGGCTCGCCCGGGAGTTCTGGAACGACCCGAGGTACGCCGACCGGCTCATCCGGGAGGCGGAGGCGTTGAAGATCCGGTTCAACCGCGACTTCTGGATCGAGGACGGCGAGTACTACGCGCTCGCGCTCGACGGCGAGGGGAACCAGGTCGACGCCCTCGCGTCGAACATGGGGCACCTGTTGTGGAGCGGCATCGTCGACGAGGACCGGGCCGAGCCGGTGGTCCGGCACCTGCTCGGCGACCGACTCTTCTCCGGCTGGGGGGTGCGCTCCCTGGCCCGGGGCCAGCGACGGTACAACCCCGTCGGCTACCAGAACGGCGGCGTGTGGCCGGCCGACAACTCGCTGATCGTGCTCGGCCTGCGGCGGTACGGCTTCGACGAGAGCATGGCACGACTCGCCTACGCCATGATCGAGGCCAGCGGTCAGTTCGACGGCCGACTACCGGAGTTGTTCGCCGGTTACGACCGGAAGGTGACCCGGCGGCCGGTCCAGTATCCCCGTGCCTGCTATCCGTTCTGCTCGTCGGCGGGAACCCCGATGGCGCTGCTGCGGGCGCTGCTCGGCCTGCAGCCCCACGAGGAACACCTCACGATCGTGCCGGCGATCCCGGAACAGTTGGGGCGCATCGAGCTGGTCGGCATTCCCGGCCGGTGGGGGCGGATCGACGCCTTCGGGCACGGCCGGCTGCGGCTGTTCAACGAGTGAGCCGACGGCTGTCGGCGTGGGTGGTGAACCACCACCGGACGCACGGGGCGACGACCGACGGCGAGTCGGTGCGGGGTGCCGCCCGCCCGGGCGCCGCGCCGGGCGGGCGGCACCGGGTCCGCGTCGCAGGCGTCACGTCGCCCGGGCGGGCCGGGCCCGGTTTTCCGGCGAGGTCCGCGGGGAACCGACCGACGCGACGCCCGGCCGGACGCGACCGCGCGTCGGTGCCGACCCGACCAGACAACGCCGTACGGGGTGTCCGACCGGCGCGGCGGAAGGAACCAGGAGGGCACATGGGGCTGCTCAACACTGCCAGGGACATCTTCTTCTACCAGCTCGGCGCGATGCGCGACGCGGAGCACAGCGGCGGGCTGCTGCTCGCGACGCTCGCGGACCGGGTGGCCGATCCCCGGATCGCGGAACTCCTCAGGGAGCAGGCGCAGGAGAGCAACAACGCGTTGGGGGGTGTCGCCGCCTGTCTGGAGGAACTCCAGGTCGCGCCGATCAGTCGCCGGTCGGAGATCGTCGAGGGAATGCTCCGAGAGTTCGAGCACATCGTCGCCCTGAAGCCCACGCCCGAGTCCATGGCGCTGTTCGCCGTCGCCGCGGCGCTGCAGTACCTTTACTTCGCCATCGGGACCTACCAGGGCCTGCTGGACTGGACCGAGATCATCGGTGAGAAGACGTGTCACCGGTGGGCGGCGGCGAGCCTCTCCGCCAAGCAGGGCGGCGCGGAGCGGCTGGCGCAGGCCGGGCGGGAGTTGTCCCACACCATGTTCACCACCTCACCGGGGGCACGCTCGTCCTGAGCCGGACCAGCACGCGGGCGCCTCGCGCGGACGTCCGGTCGCCAGCCGGAACCTGCCGTGCCCGCGACGCGTGCGGATGTGACCGGGACGGCACGGTCCGACCGGACGGTACGGGCGGGCAGGGGGTAATTTTTACTGCGTGGTGTCCGTCGCGCTGTTCCGCCCCGTGTGCTGGATGGCGTGCCGGTCCGCGCGGTTTCTGACCGCGCTGGTGCTGATGGCGCTGCTGCTGGGCGGCCACGCGGCCGGGTTCACACCGGCCGGTGTCGCCGAGGCGGTGGGCGCCGGTCCTCGGGCCACCACGGACCTGTCCACCATGTCCGGTCTGTCGAGCCCGCCACGCCAGGAGCCGTCGTCGGCCGGTGTGGACTCGGCAGACCTCCCGGCGAGCGACGCCTGGCTGGCCGCCGCCGGGCGGGCCGCCGTCGGCGCGTACCCCTCCATCGACGCCCCGACGGACGCGGCCGCCCGGCTGGCTGCCGCCGACGACGAAGCCCAGTCGACACCCGGCGCCGAGCCTTCGGCCTTCGGCGTTCGGCCGGAGGCGCCGGGCGGGCTGCCCGGCACCGGGCCACGGACGTGGCCGGCCGGTGACGCGTACCCACGGACGAGCGGAACGCGCGCACCCCCACTCGGGTGAGCACGTGACCACGCCGTGATCGGCGTGTCCGTGGGAAGTCGTCGTCTCCGTCCGCCTCGTCCACCCCTTGAGGTGCCGCAATGACTGAGAAGCTCCTGTACTACTTCCTTGTCGACGTTCCGCGCGCCATGACGATCTGGGTCGTGCTGATGGGGCTCGCCGCGGTCGCGGTCGTCGGGCTCCTCACCCGCCCCTGGAACACCCCCGAACCCGACCGGGCCGCCGATCCCGACGGTGGTGAGCCGGCCGGGTCGCCCGCCGAACTGCGCCGGGCGCTGCTGGCGGCCCGGGCACGGGAACTGCACCGGTACGCCGAGGAGGTGGCGGTGGCCGCCGAGCGGTCGGCGGTGACCGCGCGGCGGCGCCGCGACGAGTGGCTGCGGGCCTTGGAGGAGGTTGAGGCGAGCTGGCGGGCGTACGAGGCGGCGGACGCCGCCGCGCGTCGGGTGGAGGCGGCGGCCGTCCTGCCGGAACCCCGTACGCCGCGGACCCCGGCCGAGTACGCCGACCGGGAGCGCTACCTGCACCGCGCCGCGATGGCGGCGTGCTGCCGCAAGGAACTCTCGGTGCTCCAGTTGAGCGACGCGCTGGCCCACCGCAACGGCTGGGACCCGCGCCGGCACCCGGTCGAGCAGGAGATCGTGCTGCTCCGGGCAGCCCGCAACAGCCGCCTCGCCGCGCACCGGGAGGCTGTCGAGCGGGAGCGGAGCGCCTGGCGGGATGCGGAGATCGCCGCGGAGGCGGCCCGCAGCCTGCGCAACGAGGCGTTCGCCGCCGCCATGCGCGCGGAGGAGGTCCGACGGTGGCTGCCCGCCCCGGAGAGGCCGTCCGGGCGACCCGGCCGCGTCGCCGGCGGGGCGTTGCGGCGGTGGTGGCGCACCGGCGTCCGGTGGCGGGCGGCCCGCGCCGGCTGACCTACGCCTCCGGGTCCTGGCCGAGCACCGCCCGTCCCCCGTCGACCGGGATGACGGCCCCGGTGACGAAGCTGGCGTCGGGGGAGAGCAGGTACGCGATCGTCGCGGCGACCTCGGCCGGGTGGCCGACCCGGCCGAGGGGGTGGAGCTGTCGCATCTGCTCCTCGATCCGCCGTGCTCCGGCCGGGCCCTGACGGGCGAGCAGGTCGGTGTAGCGCGCGGTCTCGATCGAGCCGAGCGCCACGGCGTTGACCCGGATGCCGTACGGGCCGTAGTCGACGGCGAGCGCGCGGGTCAGTCCCTCGATGGCCGCCTTCGCGGTCGCGTACGGCAGGCAGCCCGGTACCGGGCGCTGCGCCTGGTGCGACGAGACGTTGACGATCGCCCCCGGCGTACCGGCCGCCAGGAAGTGGCGTACGGCCGCGCCGCAGCCCACCACGGCGGCGTCGAGGTTCCGCACGATCAGGTCCAGGACCCGCCGGGCGGGGGTGTCGTGGAGGGCGGCGTCCTCGAACACCGCCGCGTTGTTGACCCAGCCGGTGAGGGTGCCGGCGCGGGCGGCGGCCTCGACGGCCCGGGCGGCGACCGCCTCGTCGGCGGCGTCGCCGGGTACCGGGGTCAGCCGGTCGCGGGCCGGATGCTCGGACAGCCAGGACAGCGCGGCGGCGTCGCGGTCGACCACCACGACCCGGTCCGCCTCACCGAGCAGCCGTTCGACGATCACCCTTCCTATGCCTCGGCCGCCGCCGGTGACCACGTAGGACCGTGGGGAGTGACCGGGCGGCGGCGGACCGCTGGGTGCCGAAGAGGAGGAAACGGTCACTCGCCCACCCTAGCGGCGTCGTGCCGGGCCCGGGGAACGCCGCGGGTCCGTCGGCCGGGCACCGGCGAGCGGTCGTGCCGGCGGGCGCGGGGACGAGGACGGGCGCCGGGTGGACGCGCCGCCGCGTCCGCACCGTGCCGGTACGCTGGCAGACCGCCGGCTGACCGGCGTACGACGATCACACGCCCGACGTGGGCGGGAAGCAGGTCATGGGCACGGAGAACGACTGGGTGACCCGGCGGACCGGCATCACGCCGACCGCCGCCCCGACCGAGAGGTTCAGCACGAGAAGCGTGCTCGACGAGGGGACCCGTCCCTCGGCGCCCGAACCGCCCACCGACGTGACCTTCGGCGCCGCCGGCCGGCAGGTGGGACGGCACCTGGTCGACGTGCACGACCACTACCGGGCGGAACTGCGCCAGGTGCGGGACGTCCTGCGCCAGGTGAAGGAGGGCACAGCCCGGATCGGTGACGCGCGTGAGCAGATCAACCTGATGGCGATCCGCGCCAACGACTGGGCCCTCGGCGGCATCTGCCAGGCGCACTGCCGCTCGATCACCGACCACCACACCCTGGAGAGCCGGGGAATCTTTCCGCACCTGCGGCGGCGCCAGCCCGATCTGGCCGCCGTGCTCGACCGGCTGCACGAGGAGCACCTGGCGATCCACGAGGTGCTGGAGGAGGTCGACGCCGCCCTGGTGCACCTCGCCCGCAACCCCACCGACTACGGTCCCATCACCGAGGCGATCGACCTGCTCACCGACACCCTGCTGTCGCACTTCGCCTACGAGGAGCGGGAGCTGATCGCCCCGCTGGCGCGACACGGCTTCTTCGACGGCCAGCTCTGATCTCCGAGGGTGGAGCCCGAGCGGGTGGGCAGCCCGCGTCGCCGGTCCGGTGCGGGCCACGCCCGCATGTCGGAGGGCTGCCGGCACGTCACCGGTCCGGCTGCCGGTGTTCCGTCAACCCATAGTCGTCCATCTATTGTTTCGGGAAACAAACACATCCATACTTCGAAATGTTTCGGTCACATGATGGCCGCCGTGTCGCCCCGGTGACCGCCTGGGCCGCGCCGGGCCTCACCGGTACCGGTGGCGCCCGGCGACCGCCACCCGTGGTCGTGACCGGCCCAGGTGTGAGGAAGGACAAGACGGATGAGACGACTCGCACACGCGCTCGGCGCCGCCGCACTGGCCGCCGCGACGGCGGTCCTGGGCCTGGTGGTCGCCACCCCGGCCTCGGCCGCGACCCTGACCGAGGTGACCAACTTCGGCGCCAACCCCAGCGGGCTGCGGATGCACCTCTACGTGCCGGACCGGCTCGCACCCCGGCCCGCGATCCTGGTCGCGCTCCACTACTGCACCGGCGACGGACCGACGTTCTACGCCGGCACCCAGTTCGCGTCCCTCGCCGACCGGTACGGCTACATCGTCATCTATCCCACGGCCACCCGCAGCAGCCGGTGCTTCGACGTCTACTCGCCGCAGGCACTGCGGCGCGACGGCGGCAGTGACCCGGTGGGAATCCTGTCCATGGTCCGGTACGTCCAGCAGCGCTACAACACGGACCCGGCCCGGGTCTTCGCCACCGGTACCTCCTCCGGGGCGATGATGACCAACGTCCTGCTCGGCAACTATCCGGATGTCTTCGCCGCCGGTGCCGCCTTCGCCGGGGTGCCGCACAGCTGCTTCGCCACCAACGGGGCGGGGGAGTGGAACAGCCAGTGTGCCAACGGCCAGATCATCCGCAGCGCCCAGGAGTGGGGCAACCTGGTCCGCGCCGCCTACCCCGGCTACAACGGCCCCTACCCGCGCATGCAGCTGTGGCACGGCACCAACGACGAGACGCTGCGCTACCCGAACTTCGGCGAGGAGATCAAGCAGTGGACCAACCTCCACGGCCTGAGCCAGACGCCGACCTACACCGACACGCCGCAGCCCGGCTACACCCGCACCCGCTACGGCGGTAGTGGGCCGATGGCGCCGGTCGAGGCGATCAGCATGCAGGGGGTGTCGCACAACCTGCCGGTGAACGCCGCCGAGGCGATCCGGTTCTTCGGACTCGACGGGACGTCGCCGACGACCCCGCCGACGACCCCGCCGACCACCCCGCCCACGACTCCGCCGACCACCCCGCCCACGACTCCGCCGACCACCCCGCCCACGACTCCGCCGACCACGCCGCCGACGAGCGGTGGCTGCGCGGTCAGCTACGTCGTGAACGCGTGGAACACCGGTCTCACCGCGTCGGTGACCATCACGAACCGGGGGACCACCACCATCAACGGCTGGAGCCTCGCCTTCACGCTGCCACCCGGCCAGACGATCATCTCGGGGTGGAACGCCACCTACAACCCGACGAGCGGCGCGGTGACCGCCCGTAACGTCAGCTACAACAGCACGATCGAACCGAACGCGTCCGTGAACATCGGTTTCCAGGCCAACCACACCGGTGACACCGGGCGGCCCGGTTCGTTCACCCTCAACGGAACCGTCTGCACGGTGATCTGAACCCGGTCGTCGCCTCGACCGGTGCGGGGCACCACCGCGGCGGTCGACGTCGACGACGTGGCGGTGCCGGCGGCGGACCGTCTGCCGCCGGCACCGCGCCGGGCCGGGACATCCGCCCGACCCGCGCCGGGACCGCCGCCGGCGGGCGGGCGCCGCGACCGGAGGGCCAGGTGCTCACCGGGGGTGCGACTCCGGCGCCCCTGCCGGTTCGAACTCGTGATACATGATGTGCAGGCCCACCCGGCCCAGCTCCGGATGGGCGAACGCGCCCGGCACCGTGCCGATCACCCGGAAACCGAGCTTCTGGTAGACCGCGACGGCCGCCTCGTTGGACTCCACGACGGCGTTGAACTGCATTCCGGCGTAGCCACGTTCGCGGGCCCAGTCCAGTGCGAACCGGCACAGGGCGGTGCCCACGCCCCGGCCGCGGGCCTCGGCGGAGACCATGAAACTGGCGGTCGAGACGTGCGACCCGGGCCCGGGACGGTTCGGCCCCATCTTGGCGGTGCCGAGGACCCGGCCGTCCTCGACCGCGACGACCGTCGACCCGGGCGGCTTCTCCACCCAGATGTCGTACGCCTGCTCGGCGGTCATCGCCGGGTCGTAGGTGAAGGTGTCGGCCGCCCGTACGACCTGTCGAATGATCGGCCACACCTGGGGCCAGTCATCATCGGTGAACGTCCGTATCTGCACGCACGGACGATAGTGACCCGTCCCGGCGGCGACAACCGACATTTCCCCGGAGCCCGGGGGCCCGTCCGGTCCGTCCGCTGCGCGGCACGGTGGGCGCTCAGCCCAGGCTGGCCCGGACGACGGCGCCCGGTTCCGGCCCTGCCTCCGCGACCACCCGACCCCTCGGGTCCCAGATCCGGGAGCGGCCGGCGGCACGGTCGTACCCGCCGCCGGTCGAGCCGGCGAAGCTGGCGATCGCCACCCAGATCCCGTGGTCGGCGGTGACCCGGCGGGCGCGCTCGTCCTGGACGCCGATCTCCTCGGGCCGGTCCAGCGCCCCGGCCACGTACGCGTCGATGCCGAGCGCGGCGGTCACGGCCGCGTGACGCGGCACACCGGTGTCCCTGCAGACCGCGAGTCCGAGCCGCCAACCGGCGACCTCGACGACGGCCGGCTCGGCGCCCGGCGCGAAGTGCCGGGGTTCGGCTCCGCCCAGCCACATCTTGCGGTACGCCACCCGGACACCCGTACCGTCGACCGCGAGTATCCCGATGCACCGCCGGCCCGCGTCGCCGGCGACCGGCGCGCCCACCAGGGCCAGGGTTTTCGTCTCGGCGCAGGCGGCGACCACAGGGGCGAGGCGTTCGTCCTCGACCGGAACCACCGGGGCGTCCAGTTCGTACCCGGTGATCGACATCTCGGGAAAGACCACGACCCGCGCCTCGGCGGCACGGATCGCGTCGGCGTGCGCGAGCGCGTTGGCGGCGACGTCGTACGCCACGCACGGCGGCTGGGCGACGGCGAGGGTCAGCGGCGGGTGGGGCATGCGGGCGAGGCTAGCCCGCCGGGCCACCGAAGCGGCATTCACGGCGAAGGGGAGTCCACGTCCGCGCTGGTTCGCCAGCCCCAGGCGGCGCGACACCCGGCTGGCGCGCCCGGCAGGGTCGTGGGATCGCGCCCGTCCAGGCATGACACGGTGGGCTCAGCCGTCGCTGCCGCGCTCGCCGTCTCGTCCTCCGGAGGCGCGCCGGGCGGATAGACGAGGTAGTCGTATGGACAGATCAGCGTCGACGAG
>Ga0310839_101205_pt1 | contig 11958 bp, 10 predicted proteins | sample SM_ome_7_FD_201305 | JGI IMG/M metagenome (GOLD analysis project Ga0310839, IMG submission 201305) | Sorghum-adapted microbial communities enriched on stacked mutant (SM) sorghum from Joint BioEnergy Institute, Emeryville, California... ...
GCGGCGGACCCGGCCGAGACCCCCGCCTGCGGGACCGGGGACGCGCAGGGCGGGGCGGCGGGCGTCGCCGTGGACGCCGGGGCGGAGCCCGAGGAAGGCGCGTGCCCGGGGCAGGTGCGGCCGTCCGGGCGGGGCGAGGCGCGCCGTCCGCTCGATCTCGCCGACGTGGTCGGGCAGGCGGAGGCGCGCCGCGCCCTGGAGGTCTGCGCGGCCGGCGGGCACAACCTCTGGATGCTCGGTCCGCCGGGCAGCGGGAAGACCATGCTGGCCGAGCGCCTGCCCACGCTGCTGCCCCCGCTCGACCGCGACCAGGCGCTGGAGGTCACCGCGATCCACTCGGTCGCCGGCACCCTGCCGGCCGGCGGCCCGCTGCTGACCCGGGCGCCGTTCGTCGCCCCGCACCACACCGCCACCGCCGCCGCGATCATCGGCGGCGGCACCGGCCTGGTCCGGCCCGGCGCGGTGAGCCTCGCCCACCGGGGCGTGCTCTTCCTCGATGAGGCGCCGGAGTTCCCCGCCACGGTGCTCGACTCGCTGCGCCAGCCGCTGGAGTCCGGGGTGGTCACCGTGGCCCGGGCCGCGGGCACCGTCACCTTTCCCGCCCGGTTCATCCTCGTCCTCGCCGCCAACCCCTGCCCCTGCGGCCAGGCCGGGATGCCCGGCGGCACCTGTTCCTGCACCCCCAACATCCGCCGCCGCTACCTCGCCCGGCTCTCCGGTCCGCTGCTCGACCGCGTCGACGTGAAGGTCACCCTGCACCGGTTCACCCGCCGCGAGCTGCTCGCCGACCGCCGCTTCATCGAGCCGAGCAAGACCGTCGCCGAGCGCGTCCTGCTCGCCCGGGAACGCGCCGCCCGCCGTCTTGCCGGCACCCCGTGGCGCTGCAACGCCGAGGTCCCGACCTCGGTGCTCCACCGCGAGCTGCGCATCCCGGCGGACGCGATGGCGCCCCTGCAACGGTGCCTCGACACCGGCGAGCTGAGCGCCCGCGGCGTCGACCGCGCCATCCGGGTCTCGTGGACCCTCGCCGATCTCGCGGGCAAGGACCGCCCCACCGCCGACGAGACCCACGCGGCCCTCACCTTCTGGCGGGGGGCGCCATGAGTGTTCGCCACGTCGGCCCGGTCCCGCGCATGCCGCGTGTCCGGGAGAGCGAGCCGGTGCCGCGCGGCCGCGCGGCCTCCGCCGTCCCGCCGCGGCCGCCCGCACCCTGCGGCGCGGCCGATCGCGGCGGCGCCGCGCCCCCGGCCGGGGATGCGCCGGTGCGCCGCCCCGCCCCGCCCGGACGCGCCCGGCGCGGACGGCGGCCGTCGGGTTCCGCCTGGCCGTGCCCCGCCTGCGCGTGCCACGGGCGTCACCGAAGCGCGGGCCCGACCGGGGCAGGTGGCGCATGGTAGCCCCGCCCACCCGGTCCGCCGGAGCCGAGGCGCGGCGGGCATCCGCCGACGAGCGCGCGGCCCGGGCCGCGCTGATGCGCGTCGCCGACCCCGGCGACCACGTCATGGGCCACCTGCTCGACCACCTCGGGGCGGTGGAGGTGCTGCGGCGGCTGCGCGAGGGCGGCGACGCCCGGCGTCTCGCCCACGAGCTCGCCGGCGAGTGCCGGGCCGCACGGCGGACCGCGCGCGACGGCACCGGAACACCGGACGGCGGCGATGCTCCGCCCGGGTCCGCGCAAGCCGCTCCGGCCGCCGAGGACGAGGTGGCGGCCGGGCCCCGGAACGCCGGCGGTGCGGAGACGGGCGCGAAGGCCCTCGCGCGCGGCGAACGGGTGCGACCGGTGACGGCCGGGACGCGGGGTGACCTGCCGCGGCTGCTCGAGGCGTGGCGGGCACGGCTCGAACTCGCCGATCCGGAGCACGACCTCGCCGCCGGCGAGGCGATGGGCGCGCGGCTGATCGTGCCGGGCGACATCGAGTGGCCCACCCAGCTCGACGATCTCGGCACGGCCCGGCCGTACGGGCTGTGGCTGCACGGCGACGCCGACCTGCGGTTCTCCTGCCTGCGCTCGGTCGCCGTCGTGGGCTCCCGCGCCGCCACTGCGTACGGCGCGCACGTGGCGGCCGAGTTCGGCGCCGCGCTCGGCGACGCGGGCTGGACCGTGGTCTCCGGCGGCGCGTACGGGATCGACGGGGCGGCGCACCGCGGCGCGCTGGCGAGTGCGTCGCCGACCGTCGTGGTGCTCGCCTGCGGCACCGACGTCGACTACCCGCTCGGGCACCACGACCTGTTCCGCGCGGTGCGGGGCAACGGCCTGCTGGTCAGCGAGTGCGCGCCGGGCGTGCGGCCCACGCGGTGGCGCTTTCTCGTCCGCAACCGGCTCATCGCCGCGCTGTCGCGCGGCACGGTGGTCGTGGAGGCGGCGCTGCGCAGCGGCGCGCTGAACACCGCCGGGCATGCCGAGTCGCTCCGGCGGCCGGTGGGCGCGGTGCCGGGTCCGGTCACCTCGGCCGCCTCGGCCGGCTGCCACCGGCTCATCCGCGAGGGCCGGGCGGTCTGCGTCACCCGCGCCGATGAGGTGATCGAACTCGTCGGCGCGATCGGCGACGACCTCGCGCCGCCGCACCGCGGACCGGTGCTGCCCCGCGACCTGCTCAGCGAGTCCATGCGCCGGGTGCTCGACGCGGTGCCCGCCGGGGTGGGCGCCGGCCCCGCCACCATCGCGGTGGCGGCCGGGGTCGACCTGCCCACCGTGCTCAGCTGCCTCGGCGGCCTCGCCGCGGCCGGATACGTCGAGCGGCACCGGCGCGGCTGGCGGCTGCGGCCGGACCGCGCCCGCTGAGCCTCCGCGGGCGCCGCTCGCCCAGGGCGGCGCCGGGAGCGCCGAAGGGCACCTGCCAGAAAGGGAGCAGCCGCACCCGGGCCCGGCCCAGCAGCAGGAGCGGATCGAGGTAGTGATCCCCGCGCAGCAGACCCCAGTGGAGGCAGCTTCCGGGGCAGTGCCCGGTCGGCGACTCCAGCGTGCCGATCACGTCGCCCGCCCGGACGCTCGCGCCCCGCTCGACGAGCGGGCGCACGGGCAGATACGTGGTGCGCAGCCCGCCCTCGTGCAGCACCGTGACCACGCCCCGCCCCGCCAGGTCGCCCGCGTACCCGACCCGCCCGGCCCCGGCGGCGCGGATCGGTGTCCCCGGCTCGGCGGCGAGATCCACCCCGCGATGCCCGGAAAGCCAGGGCAGCGCGGGAGGGGCGAAGCGCCGCAGGATCCGGATCGGCGCGTCCAGCGGTGCGCGCCAGCGCGGCTCGGGCGGCTCGGGCGCGGCCGGCACCGGGACCGCGACGCCGAGCGCGAGCACGGCGAGCGCGGCCAGGGCGTGGACACGCCGCGCATCGGCGCGGGCTCGGGCGGCTTTGGAGGTCGACCGCGGCGAGGGCCGCCAGATGGAAAGCCAGGTCATGTGCCGAACTCTCGCCGTGCGGACCGGGTTTCCGGGGCGGCGAATCGGATTCTGTGGACGAGCAGGGATCACCCGTGCCCTTCCACATGCGGAGCCGCGCAACGCCTGGGGAGCACGGGCAGGCTCACCGGGGCGTCAGCGCCCTGTCCGCGTCCGGCGCACGGCGGCGGCGGGTCGGCGGTGCCGCACAGTGGTGGGGGATGCCGGTCGCACGAGGGGCGGGCGCGGCGTGCCGGGCCGCCGGGGAGGGCGGAGCGTGTCAGGCGGTGGCGGGCGGGGTGGTGCGTTTGGGGACGGGGACGCGCATCAGGTCGCGGGCGAGGACGATGTCGCCGGGGTAGTGTTCGGCGGCCTCGGCGAGGAAGCGGGGTTCGTCGTCGAGGGAGTAGCGCTCGGAGAAGTGGGTGAGGACGAGGCGGCGCACGTTGCACTCGGCGGCGACCCGGGCGGCCTGGGCCGCGGTGAGGTGGCCGTAGTCCTCGGCGAGGTCCTTCTCGGCCGACAGGAACGTCGACTCGATGACGAGGAGGTCCACTCCGTCGGCGAGGGCGAAGACGTTGTCGCACAGGCGGGTGTCCATGATGAGCGCGGCGCTCTGGCCGGGGCGGGGCACGCTGCACTGCTCCAGCAGCACGGTGGACCCGTCCGGGGCGGTCACCCGGCCGGTGGCCTGGAGCTCGCGGATCGCCGGGCCCGCGATGCCGTACTGGGCGAGCCGTTCGGGGAGCATGCGGACGCCCGCGGGCTCGTCGACGCGGTAGCCGTAGGCGTCCACGGAATGGGAGAGCCGCCGGGCGGTGAGCCGCACCGGGCCGGCGTCGAACTCCGCCCCGTCACCGCTCACCGGCGTCGGCCGGATCACCTCGGTGTCGGTGAAGTCCGAGGCGTACCGCAGCCGCCGCCAGTACGCCTCGCCGCTCGCCGGGTAGACGGCGCGCACGGGATGCGGCACCCCGTCCCGGGCGATGCGCTGGACCACGCCGGGCACGCCCAGGCAGTGGTCGCCGTGGAAGTGCGTGATGCACAGCCAGTCGATGCCGTGCGCCGACACCCCGGCGTGCAGCATCTGCCGCTGGGTCCCCTCGCCGGGGTCGAACAGGAACCCGGCCCCGTCCCAGCGCAGCAGGTACCCGTTGTGATTGCGCAGCCGGGTGGGAACCGCGCTCGCGGTGCCGAGAACGACGAGTTCACGGAGCGACACGAGCGCGATGGTATTCGCGGTCCCGCATACGGCGCGGCCCCGGCCCGGCGACCGGCCCTTCCGCCCGCCCCGCGCGGCCGCCGCCGGTGGCGCCCGGCCCGGGCGCGTGGGCGCACGTGATCGGCGGCGGACGACGCGCCGCCCACCCACGCCCGGCGGCCCGGCGAGAAAGACGCGGGCCGCCGCGCTCGCGGTAATTCCGTAATCTTCGTCACCGCCCTCGTTTGCCCTCGTCAACGTCCGGGCAGGGGGAGCGACGCCGGATGGGGCCCGCCGACGGGAGTCACCGCACGCGCCGCGGCCGGGGCAGGAGCCCCGCCGGCTCGCCGTACCCGCACGTGGCCGCGGATGTCGCCCCGGCCACGTGCGGGTACGGCACGCCGGTTCCGTGGCCTGCCGCGCACCCGGCGACGCGGGGCCGACCGGCCCGGCGGACCCGCACGGACGAGGGCCGCGATCCGATGGAGGCGTCCTTGCGGACACGGAAAGGCCGCGTTGTCAAGACGACGGTCGGGAGGGGAGGCGGTTACCGGTAGACTTTCCGATGGCCCGTGTCGAGTCGGGCCGACTACGCACGCCCGCGTAATGGCCGAACTCTCGGTCCGGAGCGTTCCTCCGGCTGTTCGGTGCCGGGCGTCAGGGCGAAGGCCGCCGGCCTTCGCGGTAACCGAGGCCGTGCCTGCGGGCACACGACCATGGAGGTCCAGACCATGGCCCCCGTCGTCACGATGCGGCAGCTCCTGGAGAGCGGCGTTCACTTCGGCCACCAGACGCGCCGGTGGAACCCGAAGATGCGGCGCTTCATCCTCACGGAGCGCAACGGCATCTACATCATCGACCTGCAGAAGTCGCTGTCCTACATCGACCGCGCCTACGACTTCGTCAAGGAGACGGTCGCGCACGGCGGCACCATCCTGTTCATCGGCACCAAGAAGCAGGCGCAGGAGGCCATCGCCGAGCAGGCCAAGCGCGTCGGCATGCCGTACGTGAACCAGCGCTGGCTGGGCGGCATGCTCACCAACTTCTCCACGGTGCACAAGCGGCTGCAGCGCCTCAAGGAGCTCGAGGAGATCGACTTCGACAACGTGGCCGGCTCCGGGCTCACCAAGAAGGAGCTCCTCATGCGCCGCCGCGAGAAGGAGAAGCTGGAGCGCACGCTCGGCGGCATCCGCGACATGAACCGCGTCCCGAGCGCGGTCTGGGTGGTCGACACCAAGAAGGAGCACATCGCCGTCAGCGAGGCCCGCAAGCTCGGCATCCCCGTGGTCGCGATCCTCGACACCAACTGCGACCCGGACGAGGTCGACTACCCGATCCCGGGCAACGACGACGCGATCCGCTCGGTCAGCCTGCTCACCCGGGTCGTGGCCGACGCCGTGGCGGACGGCCTCATGGCCCGCGCGGGCGCCTCGCGCGGCGGTGAGGAGAAGCCGTCGGGGGTCGCCGAGGGCGAGCCGCTCGCCGAGTGGGAGCGTGAGCTTCTCCAGGGCTCCGGGGAGAAGGCCGAGGCGGCGCAGCAGCAGGCCGCCAAGAGCGGTGAGAAGAAGGCCGAGGGCGGCGAGAGCGCCGGGGAGCAGCCGCAGGCCTGACGTCGGCGGGCCGTCGGCCGGTCCGTACGGCACCGCGAAGCCGACCCGCCGGGTGGCACGACCGCCCGGCGGACGGCGCACCACCCGCACCACGACAGCAGACGGACTTTCACAACGGGAATCAGGACAATGGCTTCTGTGAGCATGGCCGACGTGAAGCGGCTTCGCGAGCTGACCGCCGCCGGCATGATGGACTGCAAGAAGGCCCTCGAGGAGGCCGGGGGTGACTTCGACAAGGCCATCGACATCCTCCGGGTCAAGGGCGCTAAGGACGTGGGTAAGCGTGAGGCCCGCACCGCCTCCAACGGCCTCGTCGCGGTCAAGCACGTGGGCGACTCGTTCGCCGCGCTGCTCGAGCTGAACTGTGAGACCGACTTCGTCGCCAAGTCGGAGCGCTTCCAGGAGCTCGCGGCCCGCGTGGTCGAGCACCTCGCGGCGACCAAGCCCGCCGACGTGCCGACGCTGCTCGAGTCCCAGCTCGACGGCAAGACGGTCAAGGAGCACCTCGACGAGACGAACGCCGCGCTCGGCGAGAAGATCGAGATCCGGCGGTTCTCGATCCTCGAGGGCGGCTACGTCACCTCCTACCTGCACAAGACCGACCCGCAGCTCCCGCCGACCGTCGGCGTGCTGGTCCAGCTCGACAAGCCGAACGCGCAGGTCGGCAAGGACATCGCGCAGCACACCGCCGCGATGGCGCCGAAGTACCTCAGCCCGGACGAGGTGCCCGCCGAGGTCATCGAGAAGGAGCGCGGCGTCTTCGAGCAGATGACCCGCGAGGAGGGCAAGCCGGAGGCCGCCATCCCGAAGATCGTCGAGGGTCGCCTCAAGGGTTGGTTCCGTGACTTCACCCTGCTCGAGCAGGCCTGGGTGAAGGACAACAAGAAGACCATCCGCCAGGTCGCCGAGGAGGCGGGCGTGAAGGTGCTCGCCTTCACCCGGTACCGCGTGGGACAGCCGTAGGCTGGAGTCGCAGCGCGGCGTGACCCCGGGCCGCGGAGACGTCCGGGGCGCGCCGCCCGCCGACCCGTAAACCGTCGGGCCCGGCCGGAACCGGCCGGGCCGGACCGGAACCGGTACCAGGCAGGAATCGGACGACCGGCTGAACATCTCCAGTCCACCGAGAACGGAGGAGGCCGCCGCCGTGCAGGAGAGAACGACACCCGCCACGTCGGCGGCTTCGTCGCAGGACGGGCAGCTGCGCTGGAAGCGGGTCATGCTCAAGCTGTCCGGCGAGGTGTTCGCCGGCGGTGAGCCGCTCGGCATCGACCCGGCGGTCGTCGCGCGACTCGCCGACTCGATCGCCGAGGCGGTCAGCGTCGGTGTGCAGCTCGCCGTGGTCGTCGGCGGCGGGAACATCTTCCGGGGCGCGGCACTCTCCGAGCGTGGCATGGACCGGGCACGGGCCGACTACATGGGCATGCTCGGCACGGTCATCAACTGCCTGGCGCTGCAGGACTTCCTGGAGAAGCGGGGCGTGGACACCCGCGTGCAGACCGCGATCACGATGCAGCAGGTCGCGGAGCCGTTCCTGCCGCGCCGGGCGATCCGCCACCTGGAGAAGGGCCGCGTTGTGATCTTCGGTGCGGGTCTCGGCTCGCCCTTCTTCTCCACCGACACGTGCGCGGCCCAGCGCGCACTCGAGATCGGGGCGGAAGCGCTGCTGAAGGGCACCAAGGTGGACGGCGTGTACGACGCCGATCCGCGCACGAACCCCGATGCCGTACGGTTTGACCGGCTCGACTACGGTGAGGTCCTCACCCGCGGTCTGGGGGTCATGGACGCCACCGCGATCAGCCTGTGCATGGACAACGGCCTTCCCATCGTGGTCTTCGACCTGATGGGCGAGGGTAACATCCTGCGTGCGGTACGCGGTGAGAAGATCGGCACGCTGGTGAGTCCGGCGGGAAAATAGGGAGCCGCGATGATCGACGAAACACTCCTCGAAGCCGAGGAAAAGATGGACAAGGCGGTGGAGGTCGCGAGGGAGGAGTTCGCCGGCATCCGCACCGGCCGGGTCACGCCCGCGATGTTCAGTAAGATCACCGCCGAGTACTACGGCACGCCGACCCCGATCCAGCAGCTCGCGTCCTTCCACGTGCCCGAGCCCCGCTTGGTCATCGTCCAGCCCTTCGACAAGAACGCGCTGCCCGCCATCGAGCGCGCGATCCGGGACAGCGACCTCGGGGTGAACCCGAGCAACGACGGTCAGGTCATCCGGGTGGTGTTCCCCGAGCTGTCGGAGGAGCGCCGCAAGGAGTACGTGAAGATGGCGCGGTCGAAGGCGGAGCACGGCCGCGTCTCGGTGCGCAACATCCGCCGCCACGCCAAGGACGCCCTCGACAAGCTGGTCAAGGAGGGCGAGGTCGGCGAGGACGAGGCCAGGCGGGCGGAGAAGGAGCTCGACGAGCTCACCCAGAAGCACGTCGCCAAGATCGACGAGATGCTCAAGCACAAGGAGGCCGAGCTGCTCGAGGTCTGACCGGCGGCCGGTGACCGTCACCGGCGTTGTCCGGTCGGGCCGGTGCCGGTTCGGCCGACCGTAGTGGCTGTGGCATGGTGATGCGTGCATGCCCGGCGCCGTGGCGACGCCGGGCCCCCTCCCCGGCCGGGAGACCCCATCCAGGCCGGTCGGCGTCGGAGGGGCGTGTCCGCCCGGGCCGCGGCCCTGGCCTGCGGCGCGAGGGCACGAGGACGATCGGCGGGTACCGGGGGTGCCACGGTGCCCCGGTCCCCGGCGGTGCGGAGGACCGCGAGGCCGATCGGAGACGCCGGGAACGGACGGCGTGTGACCGCGCGGCCCGGGCGACGGGCCCCGGCGGGATCGGGGTGTGCCGGAAGGCGCTTTCTCCCCCGGAGCGGCCCTGCGCGACGGGGTGCGTCCCGGAGCCCCGCCCCGCCGGCCGCCGGAGCGCCCGCGGATCACACGTGCGAGGAGCATCGGTCAGGAAAGCGCGGAACCCCCTTGGAAGCAGCGGCGGCGAGACCAACCCCACCGGGTGGCTCGGGTGGCGACGGCACCCGGGCCGATGAGCATGAGTTCGGCGTGGGTACGGCCGGCCGGGTGGGGGTCGACCCGCCGCGGCGGGAGGCGGGCGCGGCGGCCGGGGTCGGCGTGCCCGGTGCCGCGGCGGGCGATGACGTCCCCACCGATTCCCCCGACGGCGCGGCGCGTCCGGAGCCGGAGGCCGTGGTGAGCGGCGGCGCGGCGGCGCCCGCGGCCGGGGACGGGGGCGGCAAGCAGCCCGGCGGCCGGGCCGGCCGGAACCTGCCGGCGGCGATCGCGGTCGGCGTCGCGCTCGGCGCGGTCACCCTGGCGGCGCTCTACGTCGTCAAGGTGCTGTTCCTGCTCGAGGTCGTGCTGGCCGTCGGGATCGGCATCGTCGAGCTGGCCCGGGCGTTCGCGGCCAAGGGCATCCAGGTGCAGGTCGCCCCGATCATCGGCGGCATGGTGCTCATGGTCGTGGGCACCTACTGGGGCGGCCCGGTCTACCTGCTCGGCGCCTTCGCGCTCACCCTCATGGTCACCCTCGTCTGGCGCATGCTCGCGCCGCCGGGCGCCGCCAAGGGCGTGGTGGCCGCCACCTCGGGCTACGTGCGGGACGCCTCGGCGTCCGCGTTCATCTGCACCTACCCCGCGCTGATCGCCGGGTTCGTGCCGCTGCTGCTCGCCGAGCCCGACGGCCCGCACCGGATCGTCGTGTTCATCGCGGTCACCGTGTGCAGCGACATCGGCGGCTACACCGCCGGGGTGCTGTTCGGCAAGCACAAGATGTCGCCGATCATCAGCCCGAAGAAGACCTGGGAGGGCTTCGCGGGCTCGGCGCTGAGCTGCGTGATCTGCGGCGCCCTGCTCGTCCGGTTCCTGCTCGACGGCGAGTTCTGGCAGGGCGCGCTGCTCGGCGCGGTCGTCGTGGTGTTCGCCACCCTCGGCGACCTCATCGAGTCGGTGATCAAGCGCGACCTCGGCATCAAGGACATGGGCACCCTGCTCCCGGGCCACGGCGGGGCGATGGACCGCCTCGACTCGCTGCTGTTCACCCTCGTCCCGGTGTGGGTCCTGCTCTCGCTGTTCGTCTGATCGGCGTTCGTCTGATCGGCTGATCGGCGAGGTCCGGCCGATCCGGTACGGCGAGCCGGGCGGGCCCGGGCGGGCTCAGACGGGAAGGCGGCGGGCCACGTGCCGCGCCAGCCCCTCGGGATCGTGCCCGGCGACGCCGAGCTCGGCGTCGGTGACCGGGACGAGCCACAGCCAGCGCACGGTGTCGCCGGCGATGACGAGCCCGGACGGGTCGGGCAGGTGGCCGAGGCCGGTGAGCATGAGCACCCCGCGGTAGCCGCCGGGGACGGGGAAGCCCGCGTGGTCGTGGTACCAGCGGGCGGTGTGGCCGTGGCCGAGCCAGGTGACCGACCGCCACGGGTAGCGCGCGAGCCACAGGAACAGCCGCGCGGCGTCGCGCGGATCGCCCCGGGTGGCGAACGCGAGCTCCACCCGGGCGTAGGCGTCGGGCCGGTCGATGTACTGCTCCACCTGCGGCATGCGCTGGCAGCTCATGCCGACCGTGCTCAGCACCGCGTAGTCCCGCCCCGGCACCGCCGGGCGCTCGGTGACCCCCACGGTCGGCAGGCCGCCGTCGCTCACGTCCCAGTAGCGGCCGGGCGGGCCGACCGTGGCGTCGAGGTGGGCGAACAGGTACCGGAGGTAGGACTCCCAGGCGCCCGCGGTGCGCCGCCAGGACCAGAACGCGCGGGCCCGCTCGACCCGGGGGCCCAGCCCCTCCATCGCCTCCTCCAGCGGCCAGGCGAACGGGGTCTCGCCGATCGCGTCGCGCGCGTACCCGGGCAGGCCGCGCTCCAGGTCGGCCCAGCCGGGGATGACCGCGAGCAGCGCGCCGTCCTCGAACAGCGCCACCCCGTCGCCCTCCTCGAACCAGAGCACCTCCAGCCGCGCCGGATCGAGCGGCGGCCGCCCGCCGGGATGGCGGGTGCCGGACCGCGGCATCACCGGCGGCAGGCCCGCGCCGAGGCGGCGCAGGTCCACCGTGTCCGGGGCGGGGACGTGGTTGGCGAGCCAGACGGCGCCGTGGACCACCCCCTGCGGATCGCACAGGTAGGCTACGGAGGATGCCTCGTCGCCCTCGACCACGAGGGTGCGGCTGCCGTAGGGGTTGGTGTCGGTCAGCACCTCCCTTCCGGCCGGAGGTGTTCCGCCCCGAAATGTCGCCATAGGTCAGGACCTTAAGGTGGTGGGCGGCGGGGAGAAACCGTCCGTCCGCAACCGATACCCCGACATCGGAGACCCACGATGACCACCCAGCTCACCTTCGTCGCGCCCCGCCGGGCCAAGCCGCCCCGCCACCTGGCCGACCTGACCATGGCCGAGCGCCGGGCGGCCGTCGCCGAGCTGGGGGAGAAGCCGTTCCGCGCCGACCAGCTGTCCCGGCACTACTTCGCCCGGCTGACCGACTCGGCCGAGCACATGACCGACCTGCCGGCCGCGGTCCGGGAGCGGCTCGTCGCCGACCTGTTGCCGAACCTGCTCACCCGGGTACGCGAGGTCGCCTGCGACGGCGGCACCACCCGCAAGACCCTGTGGCGGCTGTTCGACGGCGCCCTGGTCGAGTCGGTGCTCATGCGCTACCCCGACCGGGTCACGATGTGCGTCTCCTCCCAGGCGGGCTGCGGCATGGGCTGCCCGTTCTGCGCGACCGGGCAGGCGGGCCTCACCCGGAACCTGTCCACCGCGGAGATCGTCGAGCAGGTGGTCGCG
>Ga0310839_101206_pt1 | contig 11954 bp, 7 predicted proteins | sample SM_ome_7_FD_201305 | JGI IMG/M metagenome (GOLD analysis project Ga0310839, IMG submission 201305) | Sorghum-adapted microbial communities enriched on stacked mutant (SM) sorghum from Joint BioEnergy Institute, Emeryville, California... ...
ATCGTGCTGCCGTGGTCTGTCCGCGCCCCTCCCGACCCCCGCGGTCGGGCGTGTCGCGTCCCGGGGCCAGGCTCCGCCCACTGCTGAGCCGTCCTGGGAAGTGGTGCCTACGGGCTCCGCTGTCAGCGTCGCCGAGGCCTGCTGGCGCTCGCACTCGGAGAGATCCGAGGTCGTTCCGCGCACACAGGGAGACGCGTCATACGACGCAACCTCCCCACTATGCCATATGTCCCGCCGGACACAAAATCGGGGGGTCACCGGCCGGCCGGGCACGCCCTGGGGCGCGCGGGCCGGGTCCGGGTGACCCCCCGATCCGGTCCTACTTGATGATCTTGGTAACGCGACCGGCACCGACGGTACGGCCGCCCTCACGGATCGCGAACCGGAGACCCTCCTCCATCGCGACCGGCTGGATCAGCTTGACCGTCATGGTGGTGTTGTCACCCGGCATGACCATCTCCGTGCCCTCGGGCAGGGTGACCACACCGGTCACGTCCGTGGTCCGGAAGTAGAACTGCGGCCGGTAGTTCTGGAAGAACGGCGTGTGCCGGCCACCCTCCTCCTTGGACAGGACGTACACGGTCGCCTCGAACTCGGTGTGCGGGGTGGTCGTGCCGGGCTTGATCACGACCATGCCACGCTCGACCTCCTCGCGCTTGACACCGCGCAGGAGCAGGCCGACGTTCTCACCCGCCCGGGCCTCGTCGAGGACCTTGCGGAACATCTCGATGCCGGTGACGACCGTCTTCTGGGACTTCTCCCGGATACCGACGATCTCCACCTCCTCGTTCGGCTTGAGCACGCCACGCTCGACCCGGCCCGTGACCACGGTGCCCCGACCGGTGATCGTGAAGACGTCCTCGATCGGCATGAGGAACGGCTTGTCGATCTCCCGCTGCGGCTCCGGAATGGACTCGTCCACCGCGTCCAGCAGCTTCAGGAGGGCCTCGGTCCACTTCGGGTCGCCCTCAAGGGCCTTCAGCGCCGAGACGCGGACCACCGGCAGCTCGTCACCCGGGTACTCCTGCTTGCTCAGCAGCTCCCGCACCTCGAGCTCGACCAGCTCGAGCAGCTCCTCGTCCTCGACCATGTCGCTCTTGTTGAGCGCCACGACGATGTACGGCACACCGACCTGGCGGGCCAGCAGCACGTGCTCGCGGGTCTGCGGCATCGGACCGTCGGTCGCGGCGACCACGAGGATCGCGCCGTCCATCTGGGCGGCACCGGTGATCATGTTCTTGATGTAGTCCGCGTGACCGGGGCAGTCGACGTGCGCGTAGTGCCGCTTCTCGGTCTGGTACTCGACGTGCGAGATCGAGATCGTGATACCGCGCTGCTTCTCCTCGGGCGCCTTGTCGATCTGGTCGAACGGCGTGTACGGGTTGATGTCCGGGTACTTGTCGTGCAGAACCTTGGTGATCGCCGCGGTCAGCGTCGTCTTCCCGTGGTCGATGTGACCGATGGTGCCGATGTTGACGTGCGGCTTAGTCCGCTCGAACTTCGCCTTCGCCACTGGTGTCCTCCTCAGGACTTTCTTGGTTCGCCTCGCGCCGGTTTGCGCAGGCAAGGTTGGTCAGGTTGTGCTGCGGTCCCGCGGCTTACGCCTTGGTCGATCCAGGACCTGGTGCGGGTTCGTTGACCGTCGATCACCACCCCACGCCCGGGATCGATACATCAGTCGCCGGTGGCCAACGCGTCGGTGCATCGGCGCGACGCCGGGCATCGTTCCCGCTCACTCGCCCGTCGCCATCGCTGTGCTCCATCGGTTCGACACCGGGCACCCTTCGCACGCTCACTCGCCCGTCGCCTTCGCGATGATCTCCTTGGCGACGTTCGCCGGAACCTCCTGGTACGAGTGGAACTGCATGGTGTAGCTCGCTCGTCCCTGAGTCTTGGAGCGCAGGTCGCTGACGTAGCCGAACATCTCGGACAGCGGCACCAGCGCCCGCACGACCCGGGCACCGCCGCGCTCGTCCATGGCCTGGATCATCCCGCGCCGGGAGTTCAGGTCGCCGATGACGTCACCCATGTTCTCCTCAGGAGTGACGACCTCGACGGCCATCATCGGCTCGAGCAGCGTCGGGTCGGCCTTGCGGGCCGCCTCCTTCAGCGCCATCGAGCCAGCGATCTTGAAGGCCATCTCGGACGAGTCGACCTCGTGGTACTGGCCGTCCTCCAGAGTCGCCCTGATGCCCACCAGCGGGTAGCCGGCCAGCACGCCGTACTGCATGGCGTCCTGGATGCCGGCGTCGACCGACGGGATGAACTCCTTCGGGATGCGACCACCGGTGATCTGGTTGACGAACTCGTAGGTGGCCTCGCCGTTCAGCGGCAGCGGTTCCAGCGTGATGACCACCTTGGCGTACTGGCCGGAGCCACCGGTCTGCTTCTTGTGCGTGTACTCGACCCGCTGCACGGGCTTGCGGATCGTCTCCCGGTAGGCGACCTGCGGCTTGCCGATGTTCGCCTCGACGTTGAACTCGCGGCGCATCCGGTCGACCAGGATCTCCAGGTGCAGCTCGCCCATGCCGGAGATGACCGTCTGCCCGGTCTCCTCGTCGAGCTTCACGCGGAAGGTCGGGTCCTCCTCGGCCAGGCGCTGGATCGCGGTGGCGAGCTTCTCCTGGTCGGCCTTGCTCTTCGGCTCGATCGCCACATTGATGACCGGCTCAGGGAAGGTCATCGACTCCAGGATCACCGGGTTGGCCGGGTCGCAGAGCGTGTCGCCCGTCGTGGTGTTCTTCAGACCCTGCACCGCGATGATGTCGCCGGCCTGGGCGCTGGCCCGCTCCTCCCGCTTGTTCGCGTGCATCTGGTAGATCTTGCCGATGCGCTCCTTGCGGTCACGGGTGGAGTTGACCACCTGGGCGCCGGACTCGATCGTGCCGGAGTAGATGCGCACGTAGGTGAGCTTGCCGAGGTGCTTGTCGGTCTGGATCTTGAAGGCCAGGGCGGAGAACGGCTCGCCCACCGACGGCTTGCGCTGCATCGGGGTCTCGCCGTCGACGGCCGTACCCTCGATCGCCGGAATGTCCAGCGGCGAGGGCAGGTAGTCCACGACCGCGTCGAGCATGGGCTGGATGCCCTTGTTCTTGAAGGCCGAGCCGCACAGGACCGGGTTGGCCTTGCTGGCGATGGTGGCCCGCCGGATCCCGGCCTTGATGTCCTCGATGGACAGTTCCTCGCCCTCGAGGTACTTCTCCATGATGGCGTCATCGACCTCGGCGAGGCTCTCGATGAGCTTCTCCCGGTACCGCGCGACGTCGTCGGCCATGTTGGCCGGGATCTCCTCGACGGTGTAGTCCTCGCCCTTACGGGTCTCGCCCCGCCAGGTCAGCGCCCGCATGCCCACCAGGTCGACGACCCCGATGAAGTCGGCCTCGCTGCCGATGGGCAGCTGCAGCACGAGCGGCGTCGCGTTCAGCCGGGTCTTCATCATCTCGACGCACCGGAAGAAGTCGGCGCCGGTGCGGTCCATCTTGTTGACGAAGCACATGCGCGGCACGCGGTACTTGTCGGCCTGCCGCCACACGTTCTCCGTCTGGGGCTCGACCCCCGCCACGCCGTCGTAGACCGCGACCGCGCCGTCGAGCACGCGCAGCGACCGCTCGACCTCGACCGTGAAGTCGACGTGCCCCGGCGTGTCGATGATCTGGATGGTGTGGCCCTTCCACTCGCACTTGGTGGCGGCGGAGGTGATGGTGATGCCCCGCTCCTGCTCCTGCTCCATCCAGTCCATGACGGCGGCGCCTTCATGGACCTCACCGATCTTGTAGGTGATGCCGGTGTAGAACAGGATCCGCTCGGTCGTCGTCGTCTTGCCGGCATCGATGTGCGCCATGATGCCGATGTTGCGGACCTTGGCGAGGGCAGCGTCTGCGGCGGCCACAGTTAACCCCTGACTCTCTCGTGGAGACTCTGAATCTGGTGGGCCTTACGGCCCGGAGTCCGGTTCTCCACCGAACAGGCGCCGACGCGCATGCGGTGGATCACCAGCGGTAGTGGGCGAAGGCCCGGTTGGACTCCGCCATCTTGTGCGTGTCCTCGCGCCGCTTCACTGCAGCACCAAGACCGTTGCTCGCGTCGATCAGCTCGTTCATGAGCCGCTCGACCATCGTCTTCTCCCGACGCTGCCGGGCGTAGGTCGTGATCCAGCGCAGGCCGAGCGTGGTCGCCCGGTGCGGCTTGACCTCGACGGGCACCTGGTAGGTGGCGCCACCGACCCGACGGCTGCGCACCTCGAGCGTCGGCTTGACGTTGTCCATGGCGCGCTTGAGGGTCACGACCGGGTCGGTACCGGTCTTCTCCCGGCACCCTTCCAGCGCGCTGTACACGATGCGCTCCGCCAGCGCCCGCTTACCCCGCTGCAGGACCTTGTTGATCAGCTGCGTTACCAGCACCGAGTTGTACACCGGGTCGGGAGCGATCGGCCGGCGCGGAGCAGGTCCCTTGCGCGGCATTACTTCTTCTCCTTCTTCGCGCCGTAGCGGCTACGCGCCTGCTTGCGATTGCGAACACCCTGGGTGTCGAGCGTGCCACGAATGATCTTGTAACGGACACCAGGGAGGTCCTTCACCCGGCCACCCCGGACGAGCACCATCGAGTGCTCCTGCAGGTTGTGGCCGACGCCCGGGATGTAGGCGGTCACCTCGATCTGGCTGGTCAGGCGCACACGGGCGACCTTCCGCAGCGCCGAGTTGGGCTTCTTCGGCGTCGTTGTGTAGACACGCGTGCACACGCCGCGCCGCTGCGGGCTGCCCTTGAGCGCCGGCGTCTTGGTCTTACTCGTCTTCGCCTGGCGGCCCTTGCGGACCAGCTGCTGGATCGTAGGCATCCGGGCCTCGAGTCTCCCTTTCTCTCCCTTCCCCGGCCACGCGTGGCCCGGGGCCTTATGCATTCGCTCCGTCAGCGCACACGGCGTGGCCGCCGGGGCGGTTGTCGCCGCACCGGAGCGCGGCGGTGGTCATCTGTTCAGGTCTGCTGATGGTCTCGCAGGCTCCGGTCGACCCCCGCGGTCGGGCGTGTCGCGGCTGCCCACGACCCGGAGCGGTGATGAGTCGCACCGGGATCGTGCCCGCCTGGCGCGCTGAGCCCAGCGTGAACCCACCCCGGCCGCCGGCCCCCCACACACGCCCGCACCGGGGCGTCATGGGCGCACGCTCAGACGGCCTGGCGTGCAGGCACGAGGAGAAAGACTACCGGCCCCGGGCACGGACGTCAAAATCGGCCCATCCGGATCGGCGCGCCCGCCCCTCGCCCACCCGCCGAGGAGCCGATCGGCGCCGGCCTGGGTGACGGTTGTCTCGTCCGTCACAGTCTATGCCCCCGGCGACCGCGCCGTCCGACATTCCCCCTCCGTGATCGCGGCAACTCCGCGCCGGCGTCGCTCGCGCCCGACCACCAGCGTCGCCAGCGTCAGGGGCTCGGGGGGCGGCTACGTGGCCAGCGACACGGCCATCGTCACCACGGTGATGACGAGGCCCACGGCGGCGCACACCAGACCGGTGACGGCGGCGCCCCGCCCCACGGTCGGGCCCCAGGCGGCGCTGGCTCGGATGCGGCGCAGCCCGGTCGCCCCCAGCCCGACCGCCGCCACGCCGACCACGGTCGCCAGCACGGCGAACGCCCCGGCCACCGCCGGACCCCACCCCTCGGCAGCGCCCACGGCGGCGAAGAGGAGCACCACCGTCGACACCAGGATCGAGCCGATCCCCGCCACGAGGCTCGCCACCGACGGTCCGTTGATCGTCGGGCGCACCTCGACGAGCGCCACCGCGAACGGCGTGCCCGGGACCGGCGCCACGGCCGTGGGCCGGGGCAACCCGAACCGGGGCCGCAGCGGCGGGGCCAGGTGGTACGGACCGTACGGGTGCATCGCCGCAGGGTAGGGGCCGGGCACGCCACCGTACGGATACGGCCCGCCGGGATAGCCGGCCGGATGACCGGGAGGCGGCGGGACGGGAGCGCCGGGATGAGGCTGCACGCCCCCAACCTACCCGGTCGGGTCGCCGCGTACCGGGCCCCGCGAGTCCTCGGCGGGGCCCCGGCGAGTCCGCCGCGAACCGGCGTCCGGTCCGTTGGCGATCCGGTCCCGCCGATCGCGGACCGCGTCCCACCCGTCCCGCCGACGGGCGGTCACCGAGCGACGCCCGCGGTTTCTCGGGACCCCGAACGGCTGTCGTACGTGTCAGTGTGGCGCGAACGATGTCTGCGAATTGAGACAACCGTCTCTGGGATCAGTCCACGGTGTCCACACCGTCCGTCCACCGTGTCCTCGGGAACCGGTCCACCGGGTCGTCCTCGCAAGACCCGTCCCCCGCGTCCCCGGACCAGTCCGGTCGCATCCGAAGATCAGTCCACTCGGGTCAGTCCGGTCGGGTCCGGGATCAGTGCGGTCGCGCCGGGGATCAATCCACTGTGTCCGGGAAGTCGCGGGGCATCGGGCCGTCGGCGGCGGCCAGGATCGCGGCGAGGGCGGCGACCGCCAGGGCCAGGGCGGCGAGCCCGATCCCGATCCAGGCCAGCAGCTCGCCGCGCCGCAGGTGCTCGCCGCCGGTGAGGTACCCGCCCCCGGCGGCCAGGTCCTCCCGCGCCTGCCGGGCCAGGCCGAGCGCGACCGCCGCGGGCACCAGGCCGCCGACCAACGGTCCGGTGACCAGGGCCACCAGCCCGAGCACGAAGACCGCGGTCGCCTTGGTACAGGCGACCGGCTCGGGGTCGTTGGGGTGCCGGGCGGCGGTCGAGGGTGCCAGCGGTACGGTCACGGGACCTACCCCACCATGGCCGCGCGGGCGACGCGGCCGGCTGGCCCCGGATGCGCCAGAAGGGGTGACCGGCCCGGACGGCGGGCGGCCCCGGCCGTTACGTGCCGCGCCCCGACGAGCGGCGCCCGGACCAGCGACGGCCGGACGACCGCAGCGCCCGGGACGAGCGGTGGCCCAGACGAGCGGCGGCCCAGACGAGCGGCGGCCCAGACGAGCGACGAGCGGTGCCGGGAAATCTGGCTGGCTCGCGCGGAAACCTGGGTAGCCGCCTCCGATCTTTACCCGCACGGGTCCCCCTACGGTCGGGCGCGTACAGTCCCACCGCTTTCGGAGGCGATCCATGCCGCTGTTCATGGACATCCACAACCTCGGCCGCGTCACGGTCGACGACGTCGCCAGATCAGCGAGCCGAAGCGGCTCCATCTGGTCGTCATCGAGGACGCGCACTGGGCCGACGAGTCGACCGTCGACCTGCTCCGCTTCCTCGGCCGCCGCATCCACGCGACCGCCGTGCTGCTGCTGGTCACCTACCGGGACGACGAGCTGCCGGCCCGCGCCCCTTGCGGGCGAGCCCTCGGCGAGCTGGCCAGCCACGGGGCCGTCCGGCGGATCGGTCTCGCGCCGCTGACCGAGCGGGCCGTACGGCCGAGGGCAGGGCAACGCCGCCCGGGCCGTGTCGTGCCGGCGGCCGGAGCAGCTCGCCCAGGTCGGGAAACGCCGAGGGCCCGGGTGTCGCACCCGGGCCCTCGGTCGTGGTCAGCTCGACCGGATCAGCGGAACGACCCCAGGTCGAAGTCGTCGAGCGGGACCGCGGCCCCGGTCGCCGGCCCGAACCCGTAGTCGGTCTCCGTGTAGCCGGTCATGGAGTAGACCTTCGCCTTCGCCTCCTCGGTCGGCTCGACCCGGATGTTGCGGTACCGGCTGATGCCGGTGCCGGCCGGGATGAGCTTGCCAATGATGACGTTCTCCTTCAGACCGATCAGCGCGTCGCTGCGGGCGTTGATCGCGGCGTCGGTGAGCACCCGGGTCGTCTCCTGGAACGAGGCGGCGGACAGCCAGGAGTCGGTCGCGAGCGACGCCTTGGTGATGCCCATGAGCACCGGACGGCCCGCCGCGGGCTCCCCGCCCTCGGCCACGACCCGCCGGTTCTCCGCCTCGAACTGGGCCCGGTCCACGAGCAGGCCGGGCAGGAACTCGGTCCCGCCGGAGTCGATGACCGTCACTCGCTTGAGCATCTGGCGAATGATGATCTCGATGTGCTTGTCGTGGATGAGCACACCCTGCGAGCGGTAGACCGCCTGCACCTCCTGGGTGAGGTGGACCTGGACCGCCCGCGGCCCGCTGACCCGCAGCAGCTCGTGCGGGTCGATGGTGCCCTCGGTCAGCTTCTCGCCGACCTCGACGTGATCGCCGTCCCGGACCCGCAGCCGGACCCGCTTGGAGATCTTGTCGTACACGATCTCATCGCTGCCGTCGTCCGGCACGATGATGATCTTGCGCGAGCGGTCGCCGTCCTCGATGCGGACGGTGCCGGCCATCTCGGCGATCGGCGCCTTGCCCTTCGGAACCCGGGCCTCGAAGATCTCCTGCACCCGCGGCAGACCCTGGGTGATGTCCTCACCCGCGATACCACCGGTGTGGAAGGTCCGCATCGTCAGCTGGGTACCGGGCTCACCGATCGACTGGGCGGCGATGATGCCCACCGCCTCGCCGACGTCGACCAGCTTGCCGGTGGGCAGCGACCGGCCGTAGCACAGCGCGCAGACGCCGAGCTTGGACTCGCAGGTCAGCACGCTGCGCACCTTGACGCTCTCGATGCCGGCGTTCACGAGCTGCTCGACGATCATCGAGGTGAGGTCGGTGCCGCGCGCCACGATCTCGTTGCCCTGCGCGTCGGTGACCGTCTCGGCCAGCGTCCGGCCGATGACGCTGGTCTCGACGAAGTCGTGCACCCGCAGGGTTCCGGTCGCCTCGTCCCGCTGCGCCACCGGCATGGTGATGGACCGCTCGGTGCCGCAGTCCTCCTCCCGGATGATCACGTCCTGGGAGACGTCCACCAGACGCCGGGTCAGGTACCCGGAGTCGGCGGTCCGCAGCGCCGTGTCGGCCAGACCCTTCCGGGCACCGTGGGTGGAGATGAAGTACTCCAGCACCGACAGGCCCTCGCGGAACGAGGACTTGATCGGCCGCGGGATGATCTCACCCTTCGGGTTGGCCACCAGACCGCGGATCGCGGCGATCTGCCGGAGCTGGAGGAGGTTACCGCGGGCACCCGAGTTGATCATCTTCCACAGCGGGTTCTCCTGCGGCAGGGCCGCCTCCATGTCCTTGGCGACCTCGTTGCTCGCCTTGGTCCAGATCTCGATGAGCTCGCCCCGGCGCTCCTCGGCGGTCATGAGGCCGCGCTGGTACTGCTTGTCGATCCGCTCGGCTTCCTTCTCGTACCGCTCGAGGATCTCCCGCTTCCGCGGCGGCTGCACCACGTCCTCGATGCCGATGGTCACGCCGGACCAGGTGGCCCAGTGGAAGCCCCGCTCCTTCAGCGCGTCCAGGGTGGCCGCGAGCTGAACCTTCGGGTACTTCTCGGCCAGGTCGTTGACGATCGCCGACAGCTGGCTCTTGCGGACCTCGAAGTTGATGAACGGGTATCCGGGCGGCAGGGTCTCGTTGAAGATGAGCCGGCCGAGCGTGGTCTCGAGCATCTTGCTCTCGTCCAACGGCTGCGGCGGCTCGGTGTGCGAGTTCCGCACGTGCGTGATCTCCTTGACCCGCACCCGGATCGGCGCCTGCAGGTGCAGCTCCTTGTTGTCGTAGGCCATCCACGCCTCGGCGTCGGAGCTGAACACCCGGCCCTCGCCCAGCGTGCCGGGCTTGGCGTGGGTCAGGTGGTACAGGCCGATGATCATGTCCTGGGTCGGCATGGTCACCGGCTTGCCGTCGGCGGGCTTGAGGATGTTGTTGCTCGACAGCATGAGGATGCGGGCTTCCGCCTGCGCCTCCGCCGACAGCGGCACGTGGACCGCCATCTGGTCACCGTCGAAGTCCGCGTTGAACGCGGTGCAGACCAGCGGGTGGATCTGGATCGCCTTGCCCTCCACCAGCTGCGGCTCGAAGGCCTGGATACCCAGCCGGTGCAGGGTCGGCGCCCGGTTCAGCAGGACCGGGTGCTCGGCGATGACCTCTTCCAGCACGTCCCACACGACCGGCCGCTGGCGCTCGACCATGCGCTTGGCCGACTTGATGTTCTGGGCGTGGTTGAGGTCGACCAGCCGCTTCATCACGAACGGCTTGAACAGCTCCAGCGCCATCTGCTTGGGCAGGCCGCACTGGTGCAGCTTCAGCTGCGGACCGACCACGATGACCGACCGGCCGGAGTAGTCGACCCGCTTACCCAGCAGGTTCTGCCGGAACCGGCCCTGCTTGCCCTTGAGCATGTCCGACAGCGACTTGAGCGGACGGTTGCCCGGGCCGGTGACCGGCCGACCGCGGCGGCCATTGTCGAACAGCGCGTCGACGGCCTCCTGGAGCATCCGCTTCTCGTTGTTGACGATGATCTCGGGCGCCCCGAGGTCGATCAGCCGCTTGAGCCGGTTGTTCCGGTTGATCACCCGGCGGTACAGGTCGTTCAGGTCGCTCGTGGCGAACCGGCCACCGTCGAGCTGCACCATCGGGCGCAGGTCCGGCGGGATGACCGGGATGCAGTCGAGCACCATGCCCAGCGGCGAGTTGCTGGTGTTGAGGAACGCCGCCACGACCTTGAGCCGCTTGAGCGCCCGGATCTTGCGCTGGCCCTTGCCGGTGCGGATGGTCTCCCGCAGCGCCTCCGCCTCGGCCTCCAGGTCGAGGTTCTCCACCAGCGCCTTGATGGCCTCGGCGCCCATGCCGCCGGTGAAGTACATGCCGAACCGGTCGCGCAGCTCGCGGTAGAGCATCTCGTCGGTGATGAGCTGCTTGGGCTCGAGCTTGCGGAAGGTCTCCAGCACCTCGTCCAGGCGGTCGATCTCCCGCTGCGCGCGGTCGCGGATCTGGCGCATCTCGCGCTCGCCCGCCTCCTTGACCTTGCGCCGCACGTCGCTCTTGGCCCCCTCGGCCTCGAGCTCGGCGAGGTCGGCCTCCAGCCGGGAGGCGCGCTTCTCGATCTCGGCGTCGCGGGCGCTCTCGGCGTGCCGCTTCTCCGCGGCGATCTCCGCCTCGATCGTGGCCATGTCCCGCTGCCGGGCCTCGTCGTCGACGGAGATGATGACGTACGACGCGAAGTAGATGATCTTCTCGAGATCCTTGGGGGCCAGGTCGAGCAGGTAGCCCAGCCGGCTCGGCACGCCCTTGAAGTACCAGATGTGGGTCACCGGGGCGGCCAGCTCGATGTGGCCCATGCGCTCGCGACGCACCTTCGCCCGGGTCACCTCGACACCGCAGCGCTCGCAGATGATGCCCTTGAAGCGGACCCGCTTGTACTTGCCGCAGTAGCACTCCCAGTCCCGAGTCGGACCGAAGATCTTCTCGCAGAAGAGGCCGTCCTTCTCGGGCTTGAGGGTGCGGTAGTTGATGGTCTCCGGCTTCTTCACCTCGCCGTGCGACCAACGACGAATGTCGTCGGCGGTGGCCAGGCCGATCCGGAGCTCATCGAAGAAATTCACATCGAGCACTTGTTCAGTCCCTCTATCGCGGCTCGGCAGTCAACAAACGCGGTCAGACCTCGTCGACGCTCATCGCACCCTCGTTCGGGCGGCGCGACAGGTCGATACCCAGCTCCTCGGCGGCCCGGAACACCTCGTCGTCGGTCTCCCGCATCTCCAGGGCCACGCCGTCGCTGGAGAGCACCTCGACGTTGAGGCACAGCGACTGCAGCTCCTTGAGCAGCACCTTGAACGACTCCGGGATGCCCGGCTCGGGGATGTTCTCGCCCTTGACGATCGCCTCGTAGACCTTCACCCGGCCCAGCACGTCGTCGGACTTGATGGTGAGCAGCTCCTGCAGCGCGTACGCCGCGCCGTAGGCCTGCATCGCCCAGCACTCCATCTCCCCGAAGCGCTGACCACCGAACTGCGCCTTACCGCCGAGCGGCTGCTGGGTGATCATCGAGTACGGGCCGGTCGAGCGCGCGTGGATCTTGTCGTCGACCAGGTGGTTGAGCTTGAGGATGTAGATGTAGCCGACCGCGATCGGGTCGGGGAACGGCTCGCCCGAGCG
>Ga0310839_101207_pt1 | contig 11942 bp, 5 predicted proteins | sample SM_ome_7_FD_201305 | JGI IMG/M metagenome (GOLD analysis project Ga0310839, IMG submission 201305) | Sorghum-adapted microbial communities enriched on stacked mutant (SM) sorghum from Joint BioEnergy Institute, Emeryville, California... ...
GCAGCACCATCTGCCGCGCGCACAGGATTGGGACGAGGCGGCGGAGCGGGCGCTTCGGAGGTATGATCTCGGCCTCTATGACCGGCTTGCCGCCATTCTGGACCGTTCGCCCATCGGCGAGGAAGAAGTGCGCAAGACCGCCGACAAACTGCCGGTCCAGCTCGAAAGGCTCAAGGAAGATTTCCGGATGCATGTGGAACTGGCGCAGAATTTCGGCCAGTTGACCGGCATCGAGGAGCTTTACGACTATCTCCGGCTCTCGGAAGCCGGCGAACAGCACGCGCGGCAGACGCGAAACGCCGGGTACTACAAATGGTTCCTGGACGAACTCCGGGATCGGATCCGGAGCGGTTCCGACCGGCGGATGGAGGCAACGCGGCAGGGGCTGGAGACGCTGAGGCGGGAGATTTTGCAGAAGGCCGATCCGTCCCTCGGCGAAGAGGAAGCGCTGGCGGAATGGCCGATCCTGCGAAAAATCGATCACATGCTCGAAGAGCGGAACATGACCGTGGCGGAAGACTTCATCCGTCTCGCCGGCAACGAGAATCTCCGGGACATTCCGATGCTGGAGGTTTGGGATTCCGACATTTACGAAAAGTTCCAGACCCAATATCCGTTGCTTTACAACGCGTGCAGCCGGAACAAAAAGTTCGATCTGCACCGGGTCTACCTCCAGAACGTCCGCAACCTGCTATATCCGAACCAGAACAACCGCAACACGGAGAACGCCGAGCGGTTCATCAAGCTGTGGCACAAGCCGAAATCGCTCGACGAGTTCATGGGCATGCTGCTGTCGCAGAAGATCCGGGAAGTAAGGCCCGTCCAGTATCAGCGGGAATATCTGGTCTGTCCCGAACCGCGCGACGCTCGGCTTGCCCAGTATCCGCATCCATTCGCGGCGTTCGGAACGAAGGCCGCGGGACAGGGGCTGCGCGTCATCCTGATGGACGGCAACCGGAAGCCGGAGAACATCCTGGACGAGGTCGCATCCTACGGCAAGGGAAGCGGATCGGCGACCATTGTGCTGCTCGATTACGCGCTGTCGCTGGCGGACTGGAGGGTGCTGGCCCGGTCGGTCAAACTGCGGAGCATGGCGGGCGAGATTGTGGCCGTCGTCGATCGCGTGCTGACGCTGTTCCTGGCCGGTTATCCGGAACACGAACGCGTCCGGGCGTTCCTGATGGCGGCGCTGCCGGCGAGCAAGGTGCAGCCGTTCGCACCGTCCGGCTACGGTCCGATTCCGCCGGAGATGTTCATCGGACGGGCGACGGAACTCGAGAAAATCCAGCAGATGGACGGGCCGGTGTTCGTGTACGGCGGACGTCAGCTCGGCAAGACGGTCCTGCTGCGCGAAACCGAGAATCGGTTGCATGATCCCGAGAAGGGCTGCTACGCGATATACATCGACATCAAGCGTCTGGACGCGAAGCAGGCGCTGACAAAGATCTGCGGCGAGCTCGTGCGGAAGAAGATTCTCGCGAAATCGTGCGAGACCTGGGAACAGTTCCAGGAAATGCTTCGCGACCGGTTGACGAGGGAAGAGGAGCCGATCGAGAAGCTCCTTCTGCTGCTCGACGAGGCGGATGCGTTCCTGGAGGATTGCGAGAAGCTCGAAAACCGGCCGCTCGAGTTCTTGCAGGATCTGCGGATCATGGTTCCCGGGAAGTTCAAGTTCGTGCTGGCCGGCCTGCACAACGTGGTGCGCTTCAATCAGAAACTGCTCCGCGACAACAGCGTGCTGGGGCATCTCTACGGCATCAACATCGGTCCGATGAAATATCTGGACGCGCGCGAACTGCTGCTGCGCCCGCTGCATTATCTCGGATTCCGTCTCGAGCGCGACAGCGAGGCGCTGATCAGCTTCATCCTGGCGAAGACGAACTACTATCCCGGCATGATCCACTACTTCGGCGAGCAACTGATCGAGACGATCGCCGAAAGCTACCGGAAAGGCGTTTTCAACCAAAACTCGGCGCCTCCGTACATCCTCGGCGAGGGCCATATCAAGACGCTGCTCGGCCAGAAGAATTTCCGGGACGAAGTCGAGAAGCGTTTCCGGATCACGCTGCAGCTCGACACCGAATACGACATTCTGGCCAAGGCCATGGCTGTCCACTATTACATGCAAGGCATCGGCCACGGCGCTACGGCGAAGGAACTGTACGAGATCTGCCAGGTTTTCGGCCTCGAGAAGATCTCGAGTCTGCCGATCGAAAGCGTGCAGGCGCTGATGGAGGAGATGGCGGCGCTGAACATTTTCAGTCCCGAGGCGAGCGGCAGCGACCGGTACGTCTTCAGCCGGTACAGCTTCTTCGAAATGCAGGGAGATGAGGAAAGATTGGAAATTGAGCTGGAACGCATGGCGAACATGAACACGGACGGAGCTGAAGCCTGATGGAACCCGCGGAATTCTGGTGGCTGCACGTCTCCGGTCCGGCCCGGATGCTGAACGAAGCGGTCGAGGCGTCCTGGCGTCATCGCGTTCTGCTGATCGAGGAGCCGCCTTGTTTCCCGGATTTCCGGAACCTGTTCATCGATCGGCTGCTGCAGGAAGACGGCACACTGAACGTCTATGATGATGCCGTTCCGGGATGGGAGGATCCCGGCGAATGGCTGCTCCGGGCCAGCGGACGGGAAATGGATTACCACCCGCTCGACGGCTCGCCGGCGGAAGTGCTGGCGAAGCGGAACTGGCTTGCTGGTCGGGTGTACGTTGTCAACGATGTGCACGAGCACACGACGTGGGTGAATTTTGCCGTCGAATACGCCCGCCACGGTACGCCGGACAACGGACTCATGGTGCTGGTCTTCCGGGGCGAAAATCCGCTTCAGGGAGTCCGAAGGGGAGTGGCGGTGTTTCGGCTGGCCGACTACCTGACGGCGTATGATATGCAGTGGTTTGCCGCCTACTGCGCTTCCAGGACGGCGTCGGGCCTGGTCCGCGACTATTACGCCCAGCTCCTGGCGCGGATCGCCGGCCCGGACCCGGAACTGTGCGCGAAGCTGGCCGAGGCCTGCGCGCAAGGCAATCCGCTGGACGCATTGGAGGCCTGGGCGGATGAACACTCCGAACTCCAGCGCCTGGCCGACGATCCCAAGCGGTTGGAATCCATCGTGTGGGAGGCGCAGCTTCAGATCGTGTTTCCGCTGCTGGAGCGGCTGCGCCGCCGCTTCATTGACGCATACCGGGAAGGGTTGCAGCAACTGCTGCCGAAGCGGGATGATTACGGCAACTTGCTCCGGAAGCCCGAGGACATGGAATTGCGCCACCTGATGCACGACTACTTCAACAACAAGGAGCTGCTGGCGCAGGTCGGCGGTCCGCACGGAATGTTCCATTCAGCCGAAGATTTGCGGGTGTTCGGGCTCATTTACAAGGCGCGCAACCGGATCGCGCACATGAAGACGCTGAACCATGCGGACGTGCTGGAACTGCTTGAGCTGGACGCGTACGAGCCGACGCGGGGAAGAGATTGAAGATGCGGGAATGCCGCCTGCTTCCGATATAGGGGTCGGGAGCGGCGGCATTCTTGTCGTCGACCTCCGGTAGCGCAAAAATCCCCGGGGGTCGACGACAATGGAAGAACCATGAATATGCTGATAGGATAAGGGTTCTGTGATATACTGGGTGTGGATATGGTGAATTATGGATTCAGCCGTGCCTGAACATAAGGCTGATATTTCGGGCATTTTTGGGGTTTGGATCGTACCTATGAGGAATTGAAACGCGCGAATTCTACGAGCGATTGAGCGCGGGCAGAATGTGAGTTTGGATCGTACCTATGAGGAATTGAAACAAATGTCCCATATATACGCCGCAGATCGTGACTTCGTTTGGATCGTACCTATGAGGAATTGAAACTTGCCCAAAACGTGTAGATTTGGCACCCTTCGTCTGTGTTTGGATCGTACCTATGAGGAATTGAAACAAGGTGCAGATCGAAGCGAAACAGGACGAGCAACGCCGTTTGGATCGTACCTATGAGGAATTGAAACCTGTACGACACGGGCCTGATGTACCCGAACGAGACGCGTTTGGATCGTACCTATGAGGAATTGAAACTTCGCCTTTTCGCTCATCTGTCGTTCTCCCTCCCTTCGTTTGGATCGTACCTATGAGGAATTGAAACAGGGCTTCCCCGAGGTTTTGCATTCTTCTCGACCTCGGTTTGGATCGTACCTATGAGGAATTGAAACTTGCTCGCCGGTTGGACAAGGATGTGATTTCAAAGCACGTTTGGATCGTACCTATGAGGAATTGAAACACAAATGCATTTCCATACAAGCAATTCTGCGTTTCTGTTTGGATCGTACCTATGAGGAATTGAAACAAGATATTCGGAGGGCGTAAGCCCTCCGCTTCATTTCCTTGTTTGGATCGTACCTATGAGGAATTGAAACCAAGGACCAGGACCTGTTGTTCCAACTGCCTCGTTATGGTTTGGATCGTACCTATGAGGAATTGAAACTAACATGTTGAAAATGTAATGTCAATACGCCGCCTAAGTTTGGATCGTACCTATGAGGAATTGAAACAACAACGGCGCGGACATCTAGCGGCAACGGCGGCGCAAAGTTTGGATCGTACCTATGAGGAATTGAAACTCAATACCCCATGTAAGCGCTTTATTTCGTCTCTAGGTTTGGATCGTACCTATGAGGAATTGAAACTGAGAACAGGCGCAAAAAAAAGACGCGCCCACGGCGTTTGGATCGTACCTATGAGGAATTGAAACTACCATTTCCGCGAGCGAATCAAAGCAGCGGTCCGAGAAGTTTGGATCGTACCTATGAGGAATTGAAACTCTGCATGAGGAAGCGGATTGTTACGACCACGCTGAGTTTGGATCGTACCTATGAGGAATTGAAACTTTCCTCGCCGACCACTGCTACATCATCGCCGGAGACAAGTTTGGATCGTACCTATGAGGAATTGAAACTCCGCAGATCGACAGCAGCGGGTTTCTGACTCCGAGAGGAGTTTGGATCGTACCTATGAGGAATTGAAACTGGTATTCCGAGCGAATCGCTTTTTCGATCCACTCGGTGGTTTGGATCGTACCTATGAGGAATTGAAACCGGTAACGGATGCTGACGTTTCGGTTCTCGCCTTTGCGTTTGGATCGTACCTATGAGGAATTGAAACAGCTCTGGACGCCGGCTGGCATGGTCGGCGTCCTTCGTTTGGATCGTACCTATGAGGAATTGAAACCAGGCCGAGAACCAGCGGCTGGCTGCTATGATCGGCGCGTTTGGATCGTACCTATGAGGAATTGAAACTGCTTTCCGGCGACCGCATTCATGTTCTGGACCTCGGTTTGGATCGTACCTATGAGGAATTGAAACTCCGGATCGGTTTGGCTGTCCGCATACTCCTTCGCGTTTGGATCGTACCTATGAGGAATTGAAACTAATACAAATGCAACGCAAAAGCAACGCACATTGCAGTTTGGATCGTACCTATGAGGAATTGAAACACCGATGATGTATTCCCTCGTTTATCGCAAAATCCAGTTTGGATCGTACCTATGAGGAATTGAAACATAGTCCCCTCCAGTTCCTTCACCTTGCTCCCCCCGTTTGGATCGTACCTATGAGGAATTGAAACCTCGACTTGTAAAATTTCACGCCCTCACCCCACAATGTTTGGATCGTACCTATGAGGAATTGAAACACATCATCCTTTCGATTGGATTTGACTTCATTATAAAGTTTGGATCGTACCTATGAGGAATTGAAACCCGAAACCGCTACATTCCGGAATGCAGACATCATTAGTTTGGATCGTACCTATGAGGAATTGAAACAGGCTCATAACGGCGGCCCTGCCTGCGGCCCCGGAGCTGGCGTTTGGATCGTACCTATGAGGAATTGAAACATGTTATCGCTCTGGGGCTGACCACCTACGCGTCTCTCTTGTTTGGATCGTACCTATGAGGAATTGAAACACCGAAAACTCACCGACAAGGAAATCACCGAAGTTCGTTTGGATCGTACCTATGAGGAATTGAAACCAAGTCGCGGTGGTCAATTACGAGTCGGCATGGCGGAGTTTGGATCGTACCTATGAGGAATTGAAACTAACGACGGTGCCAACATACCATCTTACCAAGGTTGTTTGGATCGTACCTATGAGGAATTGAAACCATCACCCTTCTTCAGGTGGCTCCGGCAGCGGCATCCAGGTTTGGATCGTACCTATGAGGAATTGAAACACGAAAGGAGGAGAGATTTTGGCGACGGCGCTCCATCGTTTGGATCGTACCTATGAGGAATTGAAACCGCGCTCGACGTACTGCTGAACGGTGCGTCTTGACGTTTGGATTGTACCTATGAGGAATTGAAACTGGCAATGCGGGCACCACGTTTGTTCGTTGCCGTCGGTTGTTTGGATCGTACCTATGAGTGTTTTTTATCACGCAAAATTACCCCAAAAAATCGTCAGTCAATTTCCAGTTATACAACATTCGCTGGAAAAATGATAACAGGCTTGACAGGGAGCCTCTACAGGCGTGATTTTCGCGAAGGGGCGATGGGAAAGGAATCATCGCGGGCTAGCAAGCCTATCACGCCTGCCTCTCCCTGTAAAGCCTGTCTACAAATCTGGAAATCCCCAATTTCCTGCTGCACGATTTTTTGGGGTAATCCGTCACGATTTTATACAGTCGGCCAGCGTGTGCGGCTGAGGAACAAGCAGCATTATCTGCATCGGGGCGAGGGTGACTTTTGGGAAGGGTTTGGCGACTTTCTGACAGAACGGTATGAGATCGACGAGGACACTTGGCTGGTGGTGGGCGGAGACGGAGCCGTGTGGATCGGAGAATGCGAATCGTACTTTCACAGGTGCATCTACACGCTGGATCGTTTTCATGTGGCGCGCGATCTGAAACGGTATGTGGGCCACCTGCCGAAGATATGGAAAGACGCAAGACAGGCGTTGGCCAGGCAGGAGCCGGCGGCCTTGATGGCGGCCGTGGAGAGCGTAGTGATCGAGGAGATTGCGTCTGACAAACGGGATGAATGGACCGCATACAAGTCGTTCTTGAGGCGGCACCGCAAGCATCTGGAGGATTACCGGAAGACACTTGAAGCAAACGGCATCGACACGACTGGCATGAGGCCAATGGGGAGTGCGGAAGCCCAGATGCGGGTGTTGGCCAAACGGACGAAGCGCGGAGGATATAGTTGGAGTGAACGAGGCTCCCGGGCGATGCTGGAGGCCGTCATGCGACGCGGGCAGACCGGCTGGTTGGAAGAAGTCGAGGAGCACGTAGGCGAGTCCCCGCAACGTGTGGTGAGTGTACGGAGGTTGCTTCACGACGCCATACGACCGGCGAAAGGATGCGTTGAAGGGATGATTCGACTGCTCAGAAGCCAATGGCAAAGTCGCCCGACTGGAATGGCATTAAAAGGACTTAGAGGATACTGATACCAGAGACCTAAAGCAGTTCCTGAAAGAAGAAAAACTGAAATCGCTAACAAGGGATTGGCTCTTTTTTCGGTTGTGATCCAGCATCCCCAATAAGGTGCCCACGCTGACTTGACTCAGACTCCATAACCTACGAAGTTTACAACATTTATCTTATTGTGTATGATATGTACCAAGGACTAGGGCCAAATTCCCAGTCTCGTTCATGCCCTGAAAAACAACCCGGAGGAAGTCTATTCGTGCGCATATTACTTCACTTCACCAGTGATGCTCCCGTAGACTTGCCGATCAATTATCAGGATCTGCTGATCGGGTTCATTTACCAGAATATAAGCGACGAGCAATACCGTCATTTCTTGCATGAACAAGGGTATGAATACCGCGGAAGGTCGTACAAGCATTTTGCTTTTTCGAGGATTGACGGACGCAAAAAGGTGGATCTTGAGCGAAAACGGATTATCTTTTTCCCGCCATTCCGATTGCTGGTGGTTTCGCCTCTGGACGAATTTCTGCAATCGTTTGCAAAATCCATGCTTCTCTCTGACCAACTGCGAATCGGACATCATCCGGTTCGACTGCTGTCATTCGAGACGTTGCCTGAACCTCCCGAGTTTAAAGATCGTATCCGCATCCGCATGTTGAGTCCCCTGGTCATCTACAGTACGCTGACACATCCGAACGGCGTGAAATACACCTACTACTATCAACCGCATCATGAGCAGTTCTCCGACATGGTCGGGGAGAATTTGAAGCGGCGTTATTTCAGTGTTCACACGGAAGAACCGGAATTGTACGACAGCCCCTTCTCGATCCGGCCTACGCATGTGACCCCTCGCGACAAAATAGTTACCCGTTTTCGTGGCACAATCATCGAAGGCTGGATGGGCGAATACGAACTGACGGGCGACCCGAAATTGCTGCATTGGGCATATCATACTTGTCTCGGAGGGAAGGGCTCTCAAGGCTTCGGCGTATTCGAACTGCTCTGATGGGGAGGTAAGAAGAAATGCTGGCAGAGGCAATCATCCGGATCGGACGGCCGTTGGCCCGGAGTTCGATGAATGCGGCCGAACGAATCCGCTGGTTGACGGATGTTGGTAATGAAACCTGCAAGAATTATTTCCAGAATGTCTGGGTTGTGGAATTGGATTCGGAAGAAGCGCATGACTCGTTGCATTATCTGCAGATCGGGGAAATGAAGGAAGACGGCAAGCAAACTGTCTTCGAAGTTGACACCAGGCGAATCGCCTCCTTTCCATTCCACTATCCCAACGGCGGCAATCCCTTGAATGCGCAGGGCATCTATCCGCTGCCTTGTTATCTGTTATGGGACGCTCATATCAAGGAGATGCGATCCTCGGACAACTTTGCAGCGGAAGTCCTTATGCCGAGATTGCTTCGCACAGTCCCCTATTTCGGCGAATCCGAAACAGTTCTGAACAGAATCGCGAATCGAGTGGCTAATCTGTTGGCGAAAGAATGCCGCAAATGGGCCAGTGACGAACGGCAGCTCGGCATACTGATGATCGTCGATCCAAAACTGGGTTGCTTCCGTTACGATGAACAACCCGGTGAATTGACCGTTCAGCAAAGCCGCATCCGATCCGGAGCCTGGATTGTCCTGGATAGTTCGATCGCGCTTCATTGGATTCGGGAAGCGAAATTGCGGGAAGCGACGGAGTTGGGGGAAGCTTCCCATCAGGTGTCGACTTTTACGAATCGTCGAACGGAGCGCGTCGTATCCTTGTACAACAAGTCCTGGCTGTGGTTGGCGCCGACCTGGGAAATGCCTCGGTCCATTTACTGGAAGAACAACGAATGGATCAAGGGGATAAAAGCTGATCCGGAATCGTACGAACATTTCTATTACGGCACGCAATTCATGAAGGCAATCCAGGTTCCCATCAGTTCGACGACGCTCAAGGAAATGTTCGCGCCGGTCATGCACGCGGAAGCGAGAAAACATATTCGGGCGAGCAGTTACGAGCAGATTTACGGCATACCGATGCTCCTCCCGCTTTTGGACGGGGATTCGGAACAGCAGTATCGAAAATACCGGCTGATGCTTCGCCAACAAGAGGACGAATCAAAGAGTGCCTTGCATCTCAGGCTGCTAGCGGGTCTTGACCGGGTCATACCCGAGAGCGACGACGATTATCGTTTGACCATCCTGTACTACTCTGGAGATCTGTCGCGCGGCAACATGCATATCCGAGCCATGATCGAGGATGTTGTGCCAAGTGTTGCGTCCGCGGTACAAGATATCCTTCGCAACATGAGCGGTATAGATGTTCCCCGATTGACGCAAGCGTTGGGATTGCCGGAACAGTTTACCCTGCATGCGCTGAGCGATTTGCCCTCCATGCTGGCCAACGCGTTTGGTCCGGGTTATGTATGGGATTCATTGCAGAAGGTGTTGCACAGACAGCCCATTCGGATCGACCGTCTGCATGAAATGACGGCGAGAAAATGCAATGACAGCGCCAAACTGGACAACTGGCACCATGTGAGATGTGAATTGCTGTTCTACTGGGCGTTCTTGAGCTTTGCTGATCAATATACCCGACAGATAACGGGAACAGGGGAGGAGAATGTCGCGGTGGACTGGCGTCAATTGTTGACCAATTATCTTGAGGGGCAATGGGATGACGAGCGGGAATGGAGCGTTCCCGAACTCGGGTTCATATGCGGGATGTTGGTCAGGCAATTTGAAAATTTGTATCGCATAAAAGTGCAAAGTTCCTACTTGAGAAAGCGGCTTCTCAATTTTGGGAGCAAGTTGACCCCTCAAATGGTTTGGGAAAATGGACTCATCGAGTTCCAGAAGTTGATTGAGCAACGCGACTTGAAGATCGGCAAAAATTTCGCTCCGGCTCTTGCCAGGGCGCTGCTCGCGTTCCCGAAAGCCCAAGCCGAAGGCTTGTTGGACAAGCATCGTCACGAATTCATCAGCACCTTCTGGTCCGGATATCTCATGTACAAGAAACCGGATCAGGAGGCGTCTGCAAACCTTGACTATTCTGAAGGAGGGGACGACGATGACCATTCGCAACAGTGAATTCGTATTTGTCAAATCCGTCAAGGACGGGATTCCGAACCGCGATCCGCTGAATGACAGTGACGCCCGGCGATTGTTCCCGGAGGAAGACGGTCGGATTTCGCTCAGCGACGTGAGCATCAAGCGGGATGTCCGCGACTATGTGCTTGCTTCGCAACCCGATGGCGGTCCGGACAAGAAAAACTTTATCTTTGTCCAACAGGTGCTGAACGAAAAAGGCAAGCTGCTGGGCCGTGGCGGTCTAGCGGAGAAGATTGCGGCGGATGCCGGGCAGACGGATGCGTTCAAAAAAGACCCGCAGTCGGTGCTCCTGAATCACAGCTTTGACGTCCGGACGTTCGGCATTGTGTATTCGGTGAAAAACGTATCATTCCACCTGACGGGCCCCGTACAATTCGGATGGGCGCATTCCATGCATCCCGTTGATACGCAATATGTACAAGGAACCGTCGTCATGCCGAGCACGGAAAGCGCGAAAGAAGGCGAAGAAGGGAAATCCCAGGGCACGATCTGGACGACGTACACGCTGCCTTTTGCTGTGTTCGTCATGCCCGGTGTGATCAACAGCTTCCACGCGTCCAAGACGGGCATGACAGAAGAAGACCAGGAATTGCTGCTCAAGGCTCTCTGGCAAGGCACCCAGCACCGACAGGCAAGAGGCAGAGGGTTGCAACAGTCGCTATTCCTGATTCATGTGGAATATCATGACCCGCATTACCGGATAGGGTATCTTGAAGATCTGATCCGTTTGTTGCCGGAACGCGATGCATGGATCAATGCCGACAAAAAACCCTCTTCGCTGAACGAAATCACCCTGGATGTATCCGGTCTGATGGAGAGACTGGAACAAGAGAAGGATCGGATCGCGCGCTGCCGGATCTGGGTCAGTCCCTCTCTGGCCGTAAAAGGCGACATTGACGCTTACCGTCAGCCGCTGTGGTAAGGTGTGTTCCGTAATGAGAGGCGTCGTCTTCGATGTGAAGGCAGACCTGGCGTTCTTCCGCAGACCGGATACGACGAACACGCAATTGACCTATCCGTTCATGACGCCGACGGCGATCAAAGGATTGGCGGGCGCGATTTTGGGCATCGAAGATTTCGTGACCGGGGATCGGGTCGGATTGTCTTTGCTGGCGCCGATTCGCACGGTCGCGCAGCAGATGTCCATGCTCGGAAAAGATACCGGCTCGAGTACTTTCAATCGTCCAACCACGATAGAAGTCATTGTGTCTCCCGTATATCGGATCTATTACGCGGGCAACGATAAGGCAGAACAGTTGGCTCAATTCCTGAAAGAAGGAAAGTCCGTATGCCATACGTATCTGGGAAGCGCGTTTGCGCTGACCAAGCCGATATTTGTCCGTGAAGTCGAGTCTGTCGATATATTGCAGGACGTTTCCGAAGTCGAGACGACGACGGTCGTGCCCGCACGGTTCGTCGAATCCATCGTTCCCG
>Ga0310839_101217_pt1 | contig 11845 bp, 9 predicted proteins | sample SM_ome_7_FD_201305 | JGI IMG/M metagenome (GOLD analysis project Ga0310839, IMG submission 201305) | Sorghum-adapted microbial communities enriched on stacked mutant (SM) sorghum from Joint BioEnergy Institute, Emeryville, California... ...
TACGACAAAAACAGCTCGCCGCGCCGCAAATTGACGCGCCGCAGCCAAAGAAGCAAGCAAAAGCCGACAAGATTCCAAAGCGATTCGTACAAAAAGGTCGGGTGCCAATATTGGCCATTAATATACATTTGGTTGATGATCCAATCCGGCAAATACAAATTTTCCAGAAATTCGCGTGACACCGGCCCGCCGTGCGCCTCTTGGTTCATAAAATTGCCCCAACGTCCAATCGCCTGTCCTAAAATGATGCTTGGGGCAGCAATATCAGCCAACTTCCAAAACGGCAGCCCACGCACCCGGGCAAACACCGCTCCTGTCGCCACCGCGCCGATTAATCCCCCGTGAATCGCAAGGCCACCTTGCCAAATTTTCGGGATCTCGGCCAAATGCTTGGAATAATAGTCCCATTCAAACAGTACGTAGTACGCCCGGGCACAGACAATGGCAATCGGCACAGCAAACAGCACCAAATCGACAAATGTTTCTTTCGGCAAGCCGCGCCGCACCGATTCACGCGTCGCCAGCCATAAACCAATCAACACGCCCGTGCCGATAATGACGCCATACCAGTAAATTGTAATCGGACCGAGCTGCAAAAACACGCGGTCCAGCGGCTCGATTGCCGGTTCCATCATGAACACCTCCTTTGCGATGACAGATGGCCGCTCCCCCCTGTCCATTTGCTCATCATCGTCATATCTCCGTGGCCATCCTTATCCGAATTTCCTTGTTCATCCTAGAGAGGAATAAGGCATAAAGAAGCATAGTTTTCATTGAGAAACTTTGATTTTTTGAATTCTCAAAAATCACTGGTGACAGAAAGCAGTGATTTTCTCCAGCTTCCTAGATGATGATTTCATGCAGAATCCCCCTGCATGAACCCCCTATTTCTTTCTTCCCTAAAAACGAGCGATAGAAGAAACATCACTGTTTTTTACCGGTTTTCAGTCACGTTCCCCTTCTTCAATGGCATCGCTCAGTCGCGCCGAAAATTCCTCAGCCGCGTTAACGCCCATCCGCTTCAACCGGAAGTTCATCGCTGCCACTTCAACAATGACGGCCAAGTTGCGCCCTGGGCGTACCGGAATCGTTAATCTCGGCAATTCGATATCTAAAATTTTCATCTTTTCTTCTTCCAAACCAAGACGATCGTATTGCTTCTCCGGATCCCATAGCTCTAAATCGATGACTAAGGAAATGCGCTTATGCGGCAGCACCGCCCCAGCACCGAACAAGGTCATCATATTAATAATGCCAAGTCCGCGAATCTCGAGCAAATGCTCAATCAGCTCCGGTGCGCTGCCGATCAATGTATCTTCATCCTCCTGGCGGATTTCGACACAGTCATCGGCGACCAACCGATGGCCGCGCTTCACAAGCTCAAGCGCCGTTTCACTTTTACCGACCCCGCTTTTGCCTGTAATCAATACGCCAACGCCGTACACATCGACGAGTACGCCGTGCACCGCTGTTGTTGGGGCCAGCTTGCTTTCCAAATAGTTGGTCAATCGGCTAGAAAGCCGGGTCGTTTTCATAGTCGAACGCATCACCGGCACCGACTGGCGCTCGGACGCTTCGATCAGCTCCGGCGGCACGTCTAAGCCACGCGAGACGATAATTCCGGGCGTAATATCGGTACAAAGCCGCTGCATCCGCGCCCGCTTTTCTTCCGGGGTCAACGTTTCGTAAAACGACAGCTCCGTTCGGCCAAGCAGCTGCAGACGCTCTGCCGGATAGTAGGCAAAATAACCCGCCATCTCGATCCCTGGCCGCGACAGGTCGCTTGTCGTAATCGGGCGGTAAATGCCTTCGGCGCCGCTGACAAGCTCAAGCTGGAACTGTTCAATGATGTCTTTTGTCCGCACTTTTGGCATAATCAGCCTTTCTCCCCTTTCTTCATCTTTTTCCATTGTAGCACGTTTTGTTTCGCCGTTGAATGGAAAACATCGGGGAAACAAAATGGAGACGGTTCATCCCGTCTCCGTTACGACCGTTTGCGAAGCGGCTCAACAATCGCTTTTTGCACAAGCAGATGGAAAAACGACAAGACGATCGAGGCGAGCAGCGCCGTGCCGAACCCTCCAATTTGAAACGCATCGCCCATCAGCGCTGCCGTCATCATCAGCGTGATAGCGTTGATGACAAACAAAAACAACCCGAGCGTCAACACCGTCACGGGCAGCGTCAATAAAATGAGCACCGGGCGGACAACGACATTTAACACCGCTAAAATCAAACTCGCCAAAAACGCGGCGCCAATGCCGCTGAAATGAATGTCGGCAAAATAGCCATCAATCGCCATGAGCAAAACGGTATTAATAAAAACTCCAATCAACCAATTCAGCATCACATCACCATCTTTGCTCTAAAATCGGTTGCCGAACGTTCTCCCTGCATGAGCAGATGCCTTTTTCTATTATAGTGCCATAAAACAAGGCAAACATTGCACATGCCGGCCGAAACAATGCACTCCGTCGACCCGCTTACGCAAAATGTAGGTCAGTTCTATCTCACTTTTATTTTAACACCTGAATCCCTTTAATGATATTCCAAATCAACACAACAAGGTTCAAAGCTCCAGCGACGAGGAAACCGAGCCAAATAAGGCCGCCGCCAAACAAGAACGCTTCCTCTCCCTGTTGACCGAACAAAAAAGGAACAAAGGCGAACGCAATAAACACAACAATGGTAATCGCCGGAATTAAGTGAGAAAAAAGCGACCGTTTCGCATGGTGTTTCACACCTGGATCTTCCACAACAAAATACACAACGATCGGCAAAATGAATGGCGCAAAAAAGATGCTGAAATAACAAAGGGAAGATAGAACTTTATTGGTGGACAATTCGATAACTCCTTTCTCCATTTCTTCACCTTTTATATACGACGATCATCGTCAAAAGTTTCCCTCTGACCGTAAAAAGATAGCGCCCATCACTTTCCCCAAACGATAGAAAAAGCGGCAAAGCACTACGCCTTTGCCGCTTCATATCGCGCTTGCATGCGCGCCCGGTCACGTTCCAAAATGGGTTTTAAGTAGCGGCCAGTGTGCGATGCCTCGACCTCCGCCACTTGTTCCGGCGTGCCGGCGGCAACAATTTGCCCACCGCGGCTGCCGCCTTCTGGACCTAAGTCAATAATATAGTCAGCCGTTTTTATGACGTCTAAGTTATGCTCGATGACAAGCACCGTATCGCCGTTCTCCACCAACCGATGAAGTACATTCAGCAATCGGGCGATGTCATCGACGTGCAGACCGGTCGTCGGCTCATCTAAAATGTAGAGCGTCCGGCCGTTCGAGCGACGATGCAACTCCGCAGCGAGCTTGACGCGCTGCGCCTCGCCGCCCGAAAGCGTTGTTGCTGGCTGGCCGAGCTTCATATAGCCAAGGCCGACATCGTACAGCGTCTCAAGCTTGCGTTTAATTTTCGGGATCGGAGCAAAAAAGTCAAGCGCATCTTCGACTGTCATGTCAAGCACTTCTGCGATGTTTTTCCCTTTATACGTCACCTCAAGCGTCTCACGGCTGTACCGTTTACCGTGGCACACTTCACACGGGACATACACGTCCGGCAAAAAGTGCATTTCGATTTTAATGATCCCATCACCATGGCACGCCTCGCAGCGCCCGCCTTTGACGTTAAAGCTGAAACGTCCTTTTTTATAGCCGCGCACCTTCGCCTCGTTCGTCGAAGCAAACACCTCGCGAATGTCATCAAACACACCGGTGTATGTCGCCGGGTTGGATCGCGGCGTGCGGCCGATCGGCGACTGGTCGATGTCAATCACTTTATCGAGGTGCTCGAGCCCACGAATGTCGCGGTGTTCCCCCGGTTTTGCTTTCGCTCGGTGCAGTTTTTGCGCTAGCGCCTTATAGAGCACCTCGTTTACGAGCGTGCTTTTTCCTGAACCCGATACCCCGGTGACGGCAATAAACGTGCCGAGTGGGATTTTTACAGTGACGTTTTTCAAGTTATGCTCGCGTGCGCCGACCACCTCCAGCCAGCGGCCGTCCGGCTGGCGCCGCTGGGCTGGAATCGGGATGAATTTTTTCCCGGATAAATATTGGCCAGTGAGCGAGTTCGGATCGTTCATCACTTCCTCTGGCGTGCCGGCAGCGACGACTTCACCGCCATGAATGCCCGCTCCGGGGCCGATGTCAATCAAATAATCAGCCGCGAGCATCGTATCTTCATCATGTTCCACGACAATGAGGGTGTTGCCAAGATCGCGCATGCTTTTTAACGTCGCGATTAGCCGATCGTTGTCGCGTTGGTGAAGCCCGATGGACGGCTCATCAAGCACATACAAAACGCCCGTCAACCGCGAGCCGATTTGTGTCGCCAATCGAATGCGCTGCGCTTCACCGCCCGAGAGCGTTCCGGCTGAGCGGCTGAGCGTTAAATAGTCGAGACCGACGTTTTTCAAGAAGCCGAGCCGTTCGCGAATTTCACGCAAAATGAGACGGGCGATTTGCGCTTCTTTTTCCGTCAGCTCAAGCCCTTCAAAAAAGGCAAGCGCCTCCGTCACCGACATGGCGGTCACTTCACCGATATGTTTACCACCGACCAGAACGGCCAAGCTCTCTTTTTTCAGCCGGTAGCCTTTACATGTCGGGCACGGCTGTTCGGTCATGTATTTTTCCATTTGTTCGCGAACATAATCGGAGCTCGTCTCCCGATAGCGACGTTCAATATTCGAAATGACGCCTTCAAACTGGATGTACTGTTCTCGCACCTTGCCAAAATCAGTTGTATAGCGGAAATAAATCGGCTCCTCGCCGCTGCCGTATAAAATTTTGTCAAGCTGCTCTTTCGGCAAATCTTTCACTGGCACATCCATCGGAATGCCGTAATGGCGGCACACCGCCTCGAGCAGCTGCGGGTAATATTGCGAGCTTTGCGGCTCCCATGGCGCAATAGCATGCTCTTTTAGCGTCAATTTGTCGTTCGGAATGACGAGATCGAGATCCACTTCGAGCTTTGCCCCGAGCCCGTCGCAGTCCGGACAAGCGCCGTACGGGCTGTTGAACGAAAAGAGGCGCGGCTCAAGCTCCCCAATGGAAAAGCCGCAATACGGGCAGGCGTGCTTTTCGCTAAACAACAGCTCCTCCTCGCCGATCACATCAACGACTACTTTGCCATCCGCCAGTTTTAATGCCGTCTCAAGCGAATCGGCGAGCCTTGCGGCAACACCGTCTTTGATCACGATCCGGTCGACGATGACATCAATCGAATGTTTTTTATTTTTTTCAAGCTCAATGTCTTCCGTCAACTCGCGCATCTCACCGTCAATGCGGACGCGTACATACCCTTGCTTGCGGATGTCATCAAGCACTTTCGCATGCGTCCCTTTTCTTCCCGAGACGATCGGGGCAAAAATTTGCATTTTCGTCCGTTCCGGGTAAGAGAGCAGGCGGTCGACCATTTGCTCGATCGTCTGTGAGGCAATTTCAATGCCGTGCGTCGGGCAGACCGGACGGCCGATGCGGGCAAACAGCAGCCGCAAATAATCGTAAATTTCCGTCACCGTACCGACCGTTGAGCGCGGGTTGCGGCTCGTCGTCTTTTGGTCGATCGAAATGGCCGGCGACAACCCTTCAATCGCATCGACATCCGGCTTGTCCATCTGCCCTAAAAATTGGCGGGCATACGCCGATAGCGACTCGACGTAGCGCCGCTGCCCTTCAGCATAAATCGTATCAAACGCCAACGACGACTTTCCCGACCCGGACAGCCCGGTCAACACAACAAGCTGTCCGCGCGGAATTTCAACGTCAATGTTTTTTAAATTATGGGCGCGAGCCCCTTTCACGATAATTTTATCGGTTCCGTTCACCGAGTCATCATCCTTCCGCTTTCAACTCGAAAATGACATCACGCAGCTGGGCGGCTCGCTCGAAGTCGAGCGCTTTTGCCGCTTCTTTCATCTCCGCTTCCAGCTGGCGGATGAGCTCTTCCCGTTCTTGTTTTGTCATGTTGGCAGCCGTCGGCTTGGCCTCGTACGTTTCCGTCTCCTCCGCCGCATAGGTCGCGCGGATGACGTCGCGAATATCCTTTTGGATCGTGCGCGGCACGATGCCGTGTTTCTTGTTGTATTCTTCCTGAATCGTCCGACGCCGCTTCGTCTCTTGAATGGCGATCTCCATTGATTTGGTGATCGTATCGGCGTACATGATCACGTGGCCGTTCGCGTTGCGCGCCGCCCGGCCGATCGTCTGAATGAGCGAGCGCTCCGAGCGCAAAAATCCTTCTTTGTCGGCGTCCAAAATGGCAACGAGCGACACTTCCGGAATATCGAGCCCTTCCCGAAGCAAGTTGATGCCGACTAGCACATCATATTTGCCAAGCCGCAAATCGCGAATAATTTCAATGCGCTCAAGCGTTTTAATTTCCGAATGCAAATAGGCGACTTTAAAGCCCGCTTCTTTCAAGTAATCCGTTAAATCTTCCGCCATTTTTTTCGTCAGCGTCGTCACCAATGTCCGTTCGTTCCGTTCGACGCGCTCGTGAATTTCGCTGATCAAATCATCAATTTGCCCGGCGATCGGGCGAACGTCAATCGTCGGATCAAGAAGACCCGTCGGGCGGATGATTTGTTCGACGACACCCGGGCTATGTTCGAGCTCATACGGTCCTGGCGTCGCCGAGACGTAAATAATTTGGTTAATTTTTTGTTCGAACTCGTCAAACGTGAGCGGACGGTTGTCTAGCGCCGACGGCAAGCGAAAGCCGTGATCAACCAGCACTTGCTTGCGCGCTCGGTCGCCGTTGTACATGCCGCGCAGCTGCGGCAACGTGACGTGCGACTCATCGATGATAATCAAAAAATCATCCGGAAAATAATCGAGCAGCGTGTACGGCGTTGAGCCCGGCGGCCGAAGCGCCAAATGGCGCGAGTAGTTTTCGATTCCAGAACAAAATCCCATTTCGCGCATCATCTCAAGGTCATAGCGCGTCCGCTGCTCCAGCCGCTGCGCTTCTAACAGCTTCCCTTGTTCGCGCAGCTCAGCAAGCCGCTCCTCGAGTTCTTTTTCAATGTTGGCAATCGCAAGCTTCATTTTCTCCTCACGCGTGACAAAGTGCGACGCCGGGAAAATAGCCACATGCTCGCGCTCACCGAGCACTTCGCCGGTCAAGGCGTCGACTTCACGAATGCGGTCGATTTCGTCGCCAAAAAACTCGACACGGATGCAATGTTCATCGCGCGATGCCTGGAAAATCTCAACGACATCCCCGCGGACGCGAAACGTGCCGCGCTGAAAGTCGATATCATTGCGGTCATACTGGATATCAACCAACCGCCGCAACAACGTGTTGCGTTCAATCTCCATGCCGACGCGCAGCGAAACCACAAGCTCACGGTATTCTTCCGGCGACCCTAAGCCATAAATGCACGACACGCTGGCGACGATGATGACATCCCGCCGCTCAAACAAAGCCGATGTCGCCGAGTGCCGCAATTTATCGATTTCATCATTAATTTTCGCGTCTTTTTCAATATACGTATCCGTCTGCGGCACGTACGCTTCTGGTTGGTAATAGTCGTAATAGCTGACAAAATATTCGACAGCGTTGTTCGGGAAAAACTCTTTCAACTCGCTGTACAACTGCCCGGCGAGCGTTTTGTTATGGGCGATGACAAGCGTTGGCTTGTTCACTTTGGCAATGACGTTGGAAATCGTGAACGTTTTGCCTGTTCCCGTCGCCCCAAGCAGCGTTTGATGCTTCACTCCACGCTTTAAACCGTCAACCAACTTTTCAATCGCCTGCGGCTGATCGCCTTGTGGTTGATATGATGACACTAATTGAAAACGGTTGTCCACCGTTTCTCCTCCTTCTCCGATCCGTCTCTCCTCATTGTATCACATCCTCTTAAAGGATGCACAAAAAATGCGAACTGATATTCGTACCAAACGACGTAACGATTTCCATTGCCCGCTCCTCATTTGTCTGCTTATAGAATAGGAAAAAGCGGGCCTCTTTAAGGCCCGCCTGTCTGTCACTTTTTCAAATTGTTCAACATACGGCCGGCCAATAAGAAACCGGCGATCGTCGACGCAATATCGGCGACGATTTCATGCAGTTCATCCGTATACCCTTTGGCATACGAAGCGACAAGTAACGCAATCGTCAACAACACCGCGATGTATCGATTGTAAGTCACCCGTGTAAACAACAAGACAAGAAAGCACGGAATGATGAGTGCGGCGAGAAACCACATATGCTCAGTCTCCTTTACGAAACAGCTTCGGACGCCGACGCGCCCCGATTGTGGACAAATAACAAGCCAAGCTCATGATGTTCATCTTCATACAACGCTCCTTGGACAAAGCGGACTTCACCGTTATGCCCGATGACGTCAAGCTTACAAAACGCCCGATTGCGCTGCAGCTCTTCGTAAAACTCCGCCTCCGTCCGCACGTGGACACCGTTCGCTTTCATAATGATTTCCCCGATTTGTAGCCCCATTTTCTCCGCTTTCGAGCCAGGGAGCACGCCGACAATCACTACCCCTTGCGAATAACGGGCGAAGCGGGGCGGTCGGGCTCGGTCAGCGCGGTGCCCAGAAAAAGCGATCCACTCGCGGCCGATAATCGCCACAGCCCCCGCAACAAACGCCAACGGCAAGTACCATATACCAACAACGGCTAGCAGAGCGACAAGGAGCGCAAGCCGAAGCACACGCCGCCCTTCCTCATGAGCCGCTTCCGGCGGCATGACGTGTTGCCGGCGTTGCGAAAATCCAAGAAGAAACGGCACCAACCAAAACGAATAACCGTCCCCAGCCGGAAGAAGCGGCCACCATGAGACCGGTGACAACGCACCGCCAGATACCGGGAGCACGATCGGCACAAACCAAAAACGTTGCGTCCATTGCATGCCAATCGTCATCCCCCGCTTGCTTTTCACGAGCTGCGGCGACGCCGTCCCGTTTTGGGAACGGAGGATGAGCCACCCTTCAGCCGCCAACAACAACGTAAGAAACAAAGCCAAGGCCGCCCCTGCCGTTGGGCCATCAGGGAATAAGTCGCTCACCATCCCGCTTTGCCCGATCAAACCGAGCAGCACGATCGCACCGCCAACGGTGTACGCTGGCGATAAGAGGCGCGCTTCCATCGTGAAGCCAATGACAACGGTCAGCGCTGTCACCATCCACACCGCCTCGCGCGGCAACGCGACTCCAGCGCTGATCGCCACCACAGACAACACCGCACCGGCTGCCCATCCCCATGTCCAGAGCCCGCGCCATTCTTGCCATGGATGATGGACGCGCACATGAAAGTCACGGCGTTCCCGCTTTACCCGCCGCCAGCCGGCGACAATAGCTAAAAGGACGCCATAATAAAGGAGCGGCTGCCGCCATACGGCCGCGATCCCTTCAAGCAATTCCAGCCCCCATGTTGCCATCCGCTTCCCCCCTTGCTTCGTTCACCAGTCTTTATCTTCTATTCTACCAAATGGCCACGGCAAATCCCATGCCTGCGGCCATCTTTTTTGCCACTCATGACGAATTTGTGCCGTTTTCCACTTTCTTTGCCGAATAGGCACTAGTTTTGTCGGCTAGGCAGGATTTTCAATGAAGATAGAAAAAGGATATAACAGAAGATGAAAAGGAGGAGTGGAACGATGGAGTTAAAAACGACCGATGTCGCCGCCCGTCTTGGCGTTTCGCCGAAAACCGTTCAACGTTGGGTACGGAAATATGACATTCCGCTGCGGAGAAACGAAGCCGGCCACTTCTTGTTTGACGAAAAAACAGTTGCCTTGCTCGAACGGGTCAAATTTGAACAAGGTGCGGCACTCGAAGCGCCTCCGGCTCCTGACCGTCCCTCGACACCGCCGCGGAACAGCTCCATTCATGCCTTATTCCAAGAGTATGTTGAACCGGAAATCGAACGCGTCACCTCACGCCTTAATCAACTCGAACAACAACTGGAGCAAAAAGCCGATGATGTTGTTTCGGTCCAACTGCTTCATCATCGAAAGGAAATGGAAGAAATCACTGCCCGCCTCACTGCCCTCGAGCAGCTTGTCGCCCGTCTTGAACAGCAGCTGAACAATCGGCCGCCTTCCTCCCACGAAACACCGAAGGAACCAAAGCGGAAACGGCGCGGCCTCGGGCGGGTGATGGGATTGTTTGCTTAAGGCCCATGCGCTCTGTCCTATGCAGGGCGTTTTTTTTTTTGCACAAAACGTTCGTGAATGGATTTGACACTTCATCCCGAGACGAAACGCTCATGTTGATAGAAAAGAGCTCCCTTGGTTGGGAGCCCCATCGCTGTTTATGGGAACAATACGTGTAATGCCGCTTTCAGCTGTACATCGTGCTTCGGATCGCGGATCGCTTCCATAATTTTTGTTTGCAGTACGTTAGCCGTCGTTTCATCGATACGACCGGTGGCCGGAAGCTTATTCGCTTTTTGGAATGCTTTCACCGCTGTTTCCGTTTCTTTGCTGAAATAGCCGTCCGTACGGCCCGGGTCAAAACCGAGTCCTTTTAACATTTTTTGTGCATTCGCAATTTGTTCATCATTCATATCATACGTGAACGGTTTTTCTACATGAAGCGGAGCGACGTGGAAAAACTCAGGCTGCTCAACGGCCACATCTGGCTTGATTCCTTTTCCATGGATCCAATGCCCATCCGGCGTCAGCCATTTGTAAAGCGTCAGCTTAATGTTGCTGCCATCGCCCATTGGAATCGCCTGCTGCACCGTTCCTTTACCGAACGTCGTCTCACCGACGAGCTTGTAACCGCCGGCTTCCTTCATCGCTCCCGCTAAAATTTCCGATGCCGACGCACTGCCTTTGTCAATGAGCACAACGATCGGGTATGGCTTTTTCTCTGTTATATCAGAATAAAATTTTTGCTTGTCGCCATTGCGCTCTTCAATTTGCACGTACGGTTTATGTTTCGGGACAAGGTCTTTTAAAATTTCCTCGATGCTTTGCAAATAGCCCCCCGGATTGCCGCGCACGTCGATAATGAGCCCGTCGATTTTCTCAGCCTCAAGCTTCGCTAGTTTCTTTTTAAAATCGGCGGCTGTATTTTCCGAAAACGATGTGATTTGCAAATAGCCGGCCTTTTTGCCATCATACGTTTTCACCGCCTCATACACCGTTTCGATCGGGATTTCGTCACGGACGACTTTGACTTTCATCGCATTTTTGGCGCCCGGGCGGAGAATCTCAAGCTCCACCGTCGTCCCTTTTTTGCCGCGGATTTTCAGCACTGCCTCATACAAATCGAGCCCCTCAAGGCTTTCCCCGTTGACGCGCAAAATTTGATCGTTCGGTTTCAGCCCCGCTTTTTCCGCCGGCGAGTTTTTAATCGGTGCAACGATCGTCACTTTCCCGTCAATCATGCTCACTTCAGCACCGATCCCCTCAAATGATGAATCAAGCGATTCGTTAAACTGTTCGGTCGTTTCCGCATCCATATAGACAGAATACGGATCGTCAAGCGTACCAATCATCCCTTGAATGGCGCCTTCCGCCAATTTTTCCTCATCTACTTTTTCCACGTACCGGCTTTTGATCAGCTCATATGCCTGGCGGATTTTTTTTATCTCTTCTTCGTCGTTTGCCCCCTTGGACGATTCATTCGGAATGACTGCTGACATCGGACTGTCCTCTGCTCCGCCGGCCAGCTGCAAGCCGACATACGTCCCGCCGGCCCCGATGAGCATCGATAGGGCCATCAATACGGCCGTCGTTGTTTTTTTCACGTTGTTTCCTCCTCACCCTATACATAAAGGAAAAGCACCGCATCATGCCGTGCCATGCCCTTATCTCCATCATATGTCAGGCTTGTACTGAGTATGCTTCCCCATTGTCGCCATAG
>Ga0310839_101227_pt1 | contig 11745 bp, 10 predicted proteins | sample SM_ome_7_FD_201305 | JGI IMG/M metagenome (GOLD analysis project Ga0310839, IMG submission 201305) | Sorghum-adapted microbial communities enriched on stacked mutant (SM) sorghum from Joint BioEnergy Institute, Emeryville, California... ...
ACGAGCACCCGGCCATGGTGTCAGGACCCGCCGGTCGTCGTCGCCCCAATTGGTCGTCCCCGCCTTCGGGCGTCTCGACGCGACGGGACACCACACCCCCGCCGACCAGGCCGGATCGCCGGGGGACCCGCCCGCCGCGCCGTCGGCGCAATCTTTCGGTCTGTCCGGTCCGTCGGGATAGGAGAAGAGGCCCGGAGGTGTCCGTGACGTACGAGGAGTTCGTCGGCTCCCGGCTCACCGCGTTGCTGCGCTACGCGATGATGCTGACCGGCGATCCGCACCTGGCCCAGGATCTGGTGCAGGAGACGATGGTGCGGGTCCAGCTCAACTGGCGGCGGGTCGTCCGGGCCGACGCGCCCGAGCGGTACGTCCGCCGGATGCTCACCAACCTGTATCTCGACTGGCAGCGCGGGTCGTGGATCCGGCGGGTGTTCCTGCGCGCGGAACCCGACGACACGGTTCCCGCGGCGACGGACCACGTCCAGACGACGGTGGACCGGGACCAGATCTGGAGCTGGCTGGCCCGGTTGCCCCGGCGGCAACGGGCGGCCCTGGTGCTCCGCTACTACGAGGACCTTCCCGACGCGGAGATCGCCGAGGTGCTCGGCTGCGCGGTCGGAACCGTCCGCTCGTCCATCTCGCGGGCACTCGCCACCCTTCGCGCCGAACTTGTGGAGGCCTGACATGAACGACGACTTGCGGCCGGTCGAGGACGCGCTGCGGGCGGCGTTCGCCCGGCAGGAGGAGTCGACGCCCCCCGCCGGTCCGGTGCGCGCGGCGATCGAGGCGGCGGTCAGCCGACGGCGCCGTCGCCGCCGGACCGCCCAGGCCGTCGGGGTGGCGCTCGCCCTGTTCGCCGTCCTCTCGGTGCCGGTGCTCGGCCGGATCGGCACGGCACCGGCGACGCCGGAGCCCGCCGCGCCGTCTCCGACCACGCCCGGGCCGGGCGAACCGGCGGAGCCGATGGACTTCCTGGTGCTCGGGATCGACGGCGGCGACGGCCGCAGGCACGGCAACCGGGCGGACACCGTGCTGATGGTGCACGTCCCGGCCGACCGCAGCCGGCTCTACCTGATCTCACTCCCGCGCGACCTCGGGGTGGAGATTCCGGGGTACGGCTACGACAAGCTGAACGCCGCCTTCTACCTCGGCAGCCACCGTCCCGGTCAGCGGCCCGACCTGGCGCGGGGGGCGGAGTTGACCGAGCGGACCGTCGCCGCGCTGACCGGGGTGCGCTTCGACGGCACCGCCACCCTGAACTACCAGGGGCTGCGTCAGGTGACCGACGCGGTCGGCGGGGTCGAGGTCTGCCTCCCGGACAGGGTCTCGTCCCGGCACACCGGCCGGGAGTACCCGACCGGCTGCCAACACCTGGACGGGGCACGGGCGCTGGACCTGCTACGACAGCGCGTGGGAATGCCGGAGGGGGCGCACGACCGGGACCGCAACGCGCAGCGTTTCGTGAAGGCGCTGCTGCAGAAGCTCCGCGATCCGGCGATCGCGGACAACCCGGGACGGATCGCTGAGATCCTCGCCGCCGCCGGCACCAACCTGACGCTCCGTCTGGACGGGACGACCGTGCCGGAGTTGGCCGCCACGCTGCGCCCGGTGGCCGCGGCGGAACCGGTGGGGATCGGCTGGACGATCAACCCGGTACGGGGGGTGACCGGGGCCTGGGTCGAGACCCTCGACCCGGCGGAGAGTCACAGCCTCTTCGAGGCGCTGCGCCGGGACAGGCTGGCGGAGTGGGTGGCGCGCCACCCGCACCGGGTGACCGGGTGACGAGACCCGCACCGGGTGACCGGGTGACGAGCGGCGACGGGCGACCGGCACAGGTGCCCGGCGCGCCGGCGCGGGCGGTGGCCTCCTGGGCACGCCCGGCCGTCACGCGGCCCGTTCCGCGCGGACCAGCCGTCACCCGGCTCGCGGGCCCGACCGGTCCCCGGGCGGCGCGCCCCGGCGCGGTCCAATCGTCTCCGGCGTTCCCGGTCGCCCCCGGCGGACGCGGGGGCGACCGGGTCCCCGTCGCCGGTCAGCGGTAGTCGTCGTCCTCGTAGTCGACGATCCGCGACTGTTCGAACGCGTCGTACTCGTCGACCTCCAGGCCCCGGCGGATCTCCACCCAGTCCTCGGCCGTCGGGTCCACGACGGTCGCCTGCTCGACGGCGTCGGCGTCCGGCGCCTCCAGGTCACGTTCGTCCGGAGTCAGGTGGGCGCTGGGGGCGAAGTCCTCGTCGGGCTGGGCCATCTCGTCGGGTTGGGTCATCTCGCCTCCTGCCGCTGGCGCTACCCTCCACCGTACGGGCTCTTCCGCCGCCCGTCTGCCGAGCGCGGTGCCCGCCCGTGCGGGACGGGGCCGTCCCGGGACGGGAACGAGCGGCGCTGTTCGGGTGGCGTAATCGCCCCCCGGATCCGGAACGCATGCCAGGATGGGGCCGTGGGTTTCCTGCTCAGGTTGGTGATCGGCGCGGTCGCGCTGTGGGTCACCAGTCTGGTGGTGCCCGGCATCGAGCTGACCGGTGGGTCCGGCTGGGAGAACGCGCTGACGGTGCTCGTCGTGGCGTTCATCTTCGGCGTCGTCAACGCGGTGCTGAAACCGATCATCCACGTTGTCGGCTGCGTCTTCTACGTGCTGACCCTGGGGCTCTTCGCGCTGGTGGTCAACGCGCTGCTCTTCCTGCTCACCGACTGGATCGCCGGACTGTTCGACCTGCCGTTCGCCATCGACGGCTTCTGGCCGGCCTTCTGGGGCGCCATCGTGATGGCGGTGGTGAGCTGGCTGCTCGGCGTCGTCGTACCGGACCGGTCCGAGCGCTGAGCCGCGGGAAGGGTGGGTTGTGGTGGGACGATCCTCCTGCGGGATACTTCGGGCGGAGGACAGCGCGGTCCGGCGCAGCCATTCAGACAGCGGCCGTCGAGGCCGAGAGCGTTACCAAAGGAGCGTTTGACATGCCCATCGCTTCCCCCGAGGTCTATGCCGAGATGCTGGACCGCGCGAAAGCGGGCCGGTACGCGTACCCCGCGATCAACGTCACGTCCTCGCAGACCCTGAACGCCGCGCTGCGCGGCTTCGCCGACGCGGAGAGCGACGGGATCATCCAGATCTCCACCGGCGGCGCCGAGTACCTCTCCGGTCCCACCATCAAGGACATGGTGACCGGTGCCGTGGCCTTCGCCGCGTACGCCCGGGAGGTGGCCAAGAACTACCCGGTCAACATCGCGCTGCACACCGACCACTGCCCGAAGGAGAAGCTCGACACGTTCGTCCGCCCGCTGTTGGCGCTCTCGAAGGAGCGGGTGGCCCGGGGTGAGGAGCCGCTCTTCCAGTCCCACATGTGGGACGGCTCGGCGGTGCCGTTGACCGAGAACCTCGAGATCGCCGCCCAGCTGCTCGACGAGGCGGCCGCCGCGCACGCGGTGCTGGAGATCGAGGTCGGCGTCGTCGGCGGCGAGGAGGACGGCGTCGAGAACGCGATCAACGAGAAGCTCTACACCACCGTCGAGGACGGCATCGCGATGGTCGACGCGCTCGGCCTCGGCGAGAAGGGCCGCTACATGGCGGCGCTGACCTTCGGCAACGTGCACGGCGTCTACAAGCCCGGCAACGTCAAGCTCCGCCCGGAGATCCTCAACGAGATCCAGCTGGCCGTCGGCGCCAAGTACGGCAAGGGCGACAAGCCGCTCAGCCTGGTCTTCCACGGCGGCTCCGGCTCCCTGCTCTCGGAGATCCGCGAGGCGGTCGACTACGGCGTGGTGAAGATGAACATCGACACCGACACGCAGTACTGCTTCACCCGGCCGGTGGCGGACCACATGTTCCGCAACTACGACGGTGTGCTGAAGGTCGACGGCGAGGTCGGCAACAAGAAGAAGTACGACCCGCGGGTCTGGGGCAGGGAGGCCGAGGCCGGGATGGCGCGGCGGGTCGTCGAGGCGTGCGAGCACCTGCGCTCCACCGGCACCACCCTCGCCAAGTAGTCCCACCGCCCGCACCGAGGACGACACGACCCCGGCTGGCGACCGCGGTACCGGTCGCCGGCCGGGGTCGGGCCCACGGCGGCGGTGAGCGCGCGATCCGCTACGGCGCCGCGGTGAGCAGCCGTACCGCCTCGTGCACGTCGTCGGTGACGTGGATCAGTTTCGTGAGGTCCCCGGCCGGGGAGAGGCGCAGCAGCGGGCGCAGCAGTGCCTCCACCGGCAGGGTCTCGGTCCAGAAGGCCCGGTCCAGGAACACGTACGGGCCGCTGGCGCCGTCGGTGCCGTAGAAGGTCTTGGTCGCCGCCTGGAACACCTCCTGGACGGTGCCGGCCCGGCCGGCGGCGAAGACGATCCCACCCCGGGCCAGCCGCAGGATGGTGTCCTCGCGGATGGCGTTCGAGAAGTACTTCGCGATCCGGCCGGCGAAGAGGTTGGCCGGCTCGTGCCCGTACAGCCAGGTCGGGATCGCCAGACCGCCCTGCCGGGCCCAGTCGGCCGGCCCGGCGGACGCCGTCGCCGTCCGGGCGCGGGGCACGGGCGGGGAGAACCGCGCCCGGACCTGTAGCGCGACCGCGGTGTACGGCTCGTGGTCGGTGAAGTCCGGGGCGCTGGCGAGCAGGTCGATCGCCGCGGTGAGTTCCTCCGCCGAGCGGTCGGCGAGGTAGGCGCCGAGGTTCGCCGCCTCCATCACCCCGGGGCCGCCGCCGGTCACCACCAGCCGGCCGGCCCGGGCCAGTTCCCAGCCGAGCACGGCCGCCCGCCGGTACGCCGAGGTGCCACGCGGTACGGCGTGCCCGCCCATCACCCCGACGACCGAGGTGGGGCCGTGGGTGGCCAGCCAGGACCGGGTGGCGTCGGCGAGCGCGTTGTCGATGGCGTGGTCGTGCAGCCGCTGGGCGAGGGCCTCCCGGATCTCGGGCTGTGCCCCGCCGTGTGCCCGGAAGTGCTCGTAGACCACCGTGTCGTACATCCCGGCGAAGCCGTGCTCGGCGAACCCGGCGGCCAGGTCGTCGGGGGTGTAGAGCCGGGGCGGGTGGATCGGGTACGGCAGCGCGGCGAACGCCGGCACGACGTGCGCCCCCCGGCGCACCACCTCGGCCTCGACCTCCCGCGAGGCGAAGCGACAGCCGACGAAGAGCGTGTCGGTCAGGTCGACGGCGGTCAGGTCCGGAACCGGGTCGAGGTCCAGCCGGAGTCCCTGGATGGTCAGCCCGGCGAGGCTGCCGGCCCGCAGGTGCAGGTCGAGTTCGGCGCGGGACTCGATCTCGTGGGCGGTGTCGTCGTGTGGTTCGAGGACGTCTGCGGGTGGTGGGGTCGGCACATGGTCATCGTGGCGCCACCGGGCAACCGTCCGAGCGTCCGGGGTGGTACGGCGAGAGCCCGGTGACATGGGCCACCGGGCTCTCGGTTACCGGGTCCTGGGGAGGCTCCGGACCTCTATTTGTAGTTCAGGCCGGTGCCGTCCGCACCGGCCGCACGCGTGACAGATCCTCAGCCGTTCAGCCATCGTGCGTGACAGTGGGCGGCTCGCCGACACGCGGCCGGACCAGGTTGAATGGACCGATGCAGAACCTCTTGCCCGAACCACCGGCGACGCTGCTGCCCGCCAACGACGAGGCCGAGGAGGCGGTCACGGCCGCCCGGCAGGCAGACACCGACGAGGCGTACGAGTCGACCGCCGCGCGGTACCCGGCCTACAGCGCGGCCTGGGCGGCACTGGCGGCGCGTGCCCTGGACTCCGGTGAGGTGGTCGCCGCGTACGCCTACGCCCGCACCGGCTACCACCGAGGGCTGGACCAGCTACGCCGCAACGGCTGGAAGGGGCACGGCCCCGTGCCCTGGTCGCACGTGCCGAACCGGGGATTCCTGCGCTGCCTGTACCTGCTGTCCCGGGCGGCGGGTGAGATCGGCGAGGCCGACGAGGCGGCCCGGTGTGCCCAGTTCCTCCGCGACTGCGACCCGGCCGCCGCGGACGCCCTCGCCGGTAGCTGACCGTCCGGCCGCTCCGGGTGCCCTGCCCGCGCGCCCGCATGCTCCCGGGGCCACCCGGGAGCATGCCCACCCGGGGCGGCCGCGCGGGTCGCATCCTCCCGGGGCGGCCGGCGCACACCCCGGCCGTCTGGCGCCCGTCGGGGTCGTCTAGAGCCCCTCGGCGACCGCGGCGGCGATCTTCAGCCAGGCCTCCTTGGTCGCGGACGACAACTGGGCGTACCGGATCGGCTCGCCGGTGTCGATCAGCCGCTCGTACGGCGCCAGCAGCACCGTCCGGGTGCGGGCCGCGAAGTGGCGCTGGATCGGAGGCAGGTCGATCTCCTTGCGCGACGGCGGCATGGAGACCACCGTCACCGCCTGCCGGACGAGCCGCTGCCGGCCACTCTGCTCCAGGTGGTCCAGCATCCGCGCCGCCGTCTCGGCGGAGTCGTTCCGCGCGGACATGGTGACCACGAGCTGGTCGGTGGCGTCGATCGCCGCCTGCCAGTTCTGCGCCCGGACGTTGTTTCCGGTGTCCACGAAGATCAACTTGTAGAAGCGGCTCACCACCTCACGGATCTCCGCGAACGCGGCGGCGGTCAGCATCTCGCCGCCGGTCGCTGACTCGTCCGAGGCGAGGACGTCGAACATCCCCTCACCCTGGGAGCGGACGTACTGGGACAGGTCGCCGACCCGGCCGTGCGCGCCCTTGAACTGGTGCAGGTCGCGCAGCAGGTCCCGGACCGTACGGGAGTGGAAGTCCTGCTGGGCCCGCATGCCGAGGGTGCCCTGGGTCTCGTTGTTGTCCCAGGCCAGCACGTAACCGCCGCGCTTCTGCCCGAACGTCATCGCCAGCAGCAGGATCGCCACGGTCTTGCCGGCGCCGCCCTTCGGGTTGACCACGGTCACCTGCCGCAACCCGCCGAAGTTGCGGCGGATCATCTCGATGTCGTGTCTGATCTCCTGCTCGTGGCGACCGGGAGGGAGCTTGACCAGGCCCAGGGTGGTCTTGTTCAGCGCGGCCCGGACCCCCATCTGGGCGACCGGCTCGGCCGGTCGGGCGGCCCGCCGCCGGGCGAACTCGTCTGCCGTCGGCGTCGCGCCGTCCGGCGTCCAGAGCGGGTCGGAGTAGCTGGGAGCCGGGGGTACCGGCGCGTGGTGCGCGCCGGGTGCCCCCGGGTGCGGCTGCTGCGGCACCGGGACCACCCCGGGCTGCTGCGGTGACGCGCCGGCCGGTCCGGGCACGCCCGGCGGCGGTGGCGGCACCCAGCCCGGCGGTACCGGCGGGTGCCCCGGGTAGCCGGGCGCTGTGGGGTGTCCCGGAGCCGTCGGATACGTCGACGCCGGCGGATACGGCGGCGGCGGATACGGTGCCGGGGCGCCCGGCGGTGTGGGCGCCGGCGTCCCGGGCGGGACCGGATACGTCGACACCGGTCGGCCCGGCGGGTACGTGACGCCGCCCATGGACGGCGGGAACGGCCCGACCCGCGTCGTCGGCGGCTCGGGCGGCCCGGCGGTCTCCGCGCCCGTGCCGGCGCCGGCCGGCGCGGAATCCGCCGGCGGCGGGGTGTCGCCCGGCTGTGCCGGGTCGCCGGCCGGCGGTGCGCTCGCCGGTGCCGCGGCCGTGGGGGCGGTGGCCGGTCGCTGCGGTGGCTGTGCCCACGGTGACTCGGCCGGCCGGGGTGCCGTACCGGTCTCGGGCGCGGCGCCCCGGGGGGTCCCGGGCAGGGTGGCGCGTCCGCGTACCGGAGCCGCCCGCCCGGCCTCCGGCGTCGCCGTGGCGGCCTGCGGCGGCGTGGGGGCCGGCGGCGTGTCGCCGCCCGGACCGGCGGTGGTCGGGTCGGTGGCGGCCGGGTCGCCCGACGAGCGGGCCTCGCCGGAGGCGGGGCCGGCGTCGGAGACCGGTGCCGGGGAGTCGGTGGTGGTGGACCCCGGTGCCGCGTCGTCGCCGCGGCCGTCCGGCGGGGCCACGGCGTGCGTCCCGGAGCCGGTGGCGGGTGCGGCGGGCTCGGGGCCGGGGGTGACACTCGCCCTGCCGGCGGCGGAGGGAACGCTGGCCTTGCCGGAGACCCTGGCCTCGGCGGGCCGGGCAGACGTCGGCGTGACGTCCGCCGGCCGGTCGGGCGCATCCGCGGGACCCGGCGTGGTCGACTCCGCCGGACCGCGCTGCTCCGCCGCCCCGGGCGGGTGAAGGACGCCGCCGCCTCCGGCCGGCGCGTGGCCCTGCCCGGGGCGGATCGTCGGCCAGACGTGGGTCGGCGGGTCGATCGACGAGGCGGGAGCCGGTGGGACGGCGGGCGTCGGCGGCGGCGGGACGGCACCGTGCGGTCCCGGGGGTGGCACGGGGGAGACCGGCGCCGGGTACGTCCCGGGCACCGGCGGAGGCGGAGTCACCGGCACCGCCGGCACCACCGGCGTGGCCACGGCACCGGGCCTCGGCGGAACAGCCACGTTCGGAGGCACCGCGGGTACGGGGCCCGGCGGGGTGGCCGCGACCGGGGGCACGGCAGGCGACGGGAAGGGCTGGGGCGACACGGGCTGCGGCACCCCGGCCAGCCCGTTCGGCGTGGCGGGGGCGTCCGTCAGGGGTGGCGGGGTCCAGCTCGAGACGGGGTTGCCCTCGTCCCGCGGCTCGGCAACGATCTCGTCCGGCGGCCACAGCGGCTCGTCCGCCCGGGGCGCCACCGGCACCTGACCCGGCGTGTACGCCCGATCCGCGTGGTCGTCCACCACTGCCTACCTCCCTCCGCCTGGCCGGGTGCGGGTCCGCCTGCCCGCGGCTGTCCTCGCGTCCACAGCGATCGAAGCTGCTGGGGGCACGTCGTGTCAGGGCGCGTCGGTCTGCTTGAGGGGTGTGCCCGACCGTTGACTCCGTCCGGTCACGGAGGTCCCCACCTATAGCCTTCCACAGCGGATCAGCGGTCGTACACCGCCCATGCTCCCGGCTCGATCCACCACGACCGTTTGCGGGTCAGCACCGCGGCCACCCCGTCGTCCAGGAACGGCAGCTCGGGATCCCGGGGGTTGACCGCGACCGCCCGGCCCCGGGCCCGGCGCACCTCCAGGCGTACCCTCCGCCTGCCCCACCGGGACCGGACGACCACCGGGACCGCGACCGCGACCTCGATCCGCCCGTCCGCCGGGTCCGGCGTGGACAGCAGCCGCAGATCGGTCAGCTCGGCGTATCCGCCCGCGTTGCCTATCGCGCAGGCGAGCAGTGGTTCGTCACCGGCGGAGAGCACGGTGTCGTCGACCTCCACCCGCCCGCGCCAGGCCAGCGGCTGACCGTTCTCGTTGGCGGCGCCGAGCAACGCGCCGTCCAGGGTGACCGAGCCTCCGTCGTTGCGCAGCAGGTCCAGGCGGCGTACCCGGCCGTCGAGGACCGCCGCCGCGACCGCCTCCGGCTCCCGGGGCAGCCCCAGCTGTCCGGCCAGGTCCCGCGGGCGGTCCGGCGCCGCCGCCGGCGGGCGGGTCGGGTCCAGCGGAAGTATGCCGATCGGCGGCAGGTCCGGCAGGGTCCGGTTGTCGGCGAGGTCGGCGGGCCGCCGACTCGGCGGCGGGGCGTACCGGCGGACCATGCGGCGGATGACAGCCCGTAACTGAGAGTCACTGGCTGTAGCGACAACGAGTCGGGTCTTGCCGTCGGCGTCCGGCCAGTCGAGGCCGTCCGGGCGAGGTGGTCCGTCGAGCCGGGTCAATACCTTGTCGATCTCCCCGTCGGACCGGGCGGTCACCGTCTCGACCCGGGCGCCCCGGGCGGTGAGCGCGTCGGCGCAGCTCAACACCGGCACCCGGGGGGTGTCGGTGCAGCCGGCCCGGCCGTCTCGCGCGCCGGCGGAGCAGCAGTCCCCGCCCGCTCCGCAGCCTGCGGCGGCGTTCTCACCCTGGGCCAGAGTGAGCAGAACCACGTCGTACACCGGCGGTCGCCTCCTGCCTGCGCCCTGGCCTCTCCCGGCCGGGTGGTCACGTTTTGTTAGCCTGACACCTCGGGCTCGCCACGCGGTCGCCACCTGGCACCCGAGCCCCCTGGAGGCGGGTTAGAGAGATGCCGGCGATCGTGCTTGTCGGTGCCCAGTGGGGCGACGAGGGCAAGGGCAAGGTTACCGACCTGCTGGGTGACCGGGTGGACTATGTCGTCCGCTACTCCGGCGGCAACAACGCCGGGCACACGGTGGTCACCCCGGACGGCCAGAAGTACGCCCTGCACCTGATGCCGTCGGGGGCGCTCTCCCCGAACGCGATCATCGTGATCGGCAACGGTGTCGTGGTCGACCCGAAGGTGCTGCTCACCGAGATCGACGGGCTCGCCGAGCGCGGCGTCGACGTGTCCCGGCTGCGCATCTCCGGCGACGCGCACCTGATCATGCCGCACCACCGGGCACTGGACCGGGTCGTCGAGCGTTACCTCGGCTCCGCCCGGATCGGCACCACGGGGCGCGGCATCGGCCCGACGTACGGCGACAAGGTGGCCCGTACCGGCATCCGGGTGCAGGACCTGCTCGACCCGGGCATCCTGCGCAAGAAGCTGGAACTCGTCCTGCGGGAGAAGAACCAGATCCTGGTCAAGGTCTACAACCGCAAGGCGCTCGACGTGGACGCGGTCACCGAGGAGTACCTCGGCTACGCGGAGCGGCTGCGGCCCTACATCGCGGAGACCCGGGCCATCCTGTGGGACGCGCTGGACCGGGGCGAGGTCGTCCTGCTGGAGGGTGCCCAGGCGACCATGCTGGACCTGGACCACGGCACCTACCCGTTCGTGACCTCGTCCAACCCGACCGCCGGGGGCGCCTGCGTCGGCGCCGGTATCCCGCCGACCGCGATCACGCAGGTGATCGGCGTGACGAAGGCGTACACCACCCGGGTCGGGTCCGGCCCGTTCCCGACCGAGCTGTTCGACGACGACGGCGCCCACCTGCGCAAGGTCGGCGCCGAGTACGGCACCACGACCGGCCGGGAGCGGCGGTGCGGCTGGTTCGACGCCGTCGTCGCCCGGTACGCCGTCCGGCTCAACGGCATCACGGACCTGGTGGTGACCAAGCTCGACGTCCTGTCCGGGCTGCGGAAGGTGCGGATCTGCGTCGGCTACGAGATCGACGGTGAGCGGTACGACGACATGCCGATGACCCAGACCGCGATCCACCACGCGAAGCCGGTCTACGAGGAGCTCGACGGCTGGTCGGAGGACATCTCCAAGGCCCGCTCCGAGGAGGAGCTGCCGGTCAACGCCCGCCGCTACCTGGACCGGCTGGAGGAGCTGTGCCGGACCCGGATCAGCGTCGTCGGTGTGGGCCCGGGGCGGGACGAGAACATCGTCCGGCACGACCTGCTGCCACCCCGCTGACGGCTCGCCGCGCCGCGGCCCGTGCTCCGGCGGACATCGCCGCCGCGGCGACGACGGCCGCGGCGGCCGCGACGAGCGCGGCGCCGGCGAGCCCGACCGTGTGGGAGAGCACGCCGAAGGCGTATGGGGCGATGCTGGCGCCCGCGTAGATGCCGCTCTGTACGGCGTGGCCGGCGTTCTCGGCCCGCCCCGCGACCAGCCGTAGCGCGGTGGCGAGCAGCAACCCGGTCCAGCCCCAGCCCGCGGTGAAGGCCAGCACGGCGCCGAGCACGAACGCCACCGGTGTGCCGATCGCGACGAGGGCGAGCCCGAGCCCGCCGACGAGCATCATCCCGGTGATCACGGCGGGGTCGCGGCGCGGGGCGCGGTCGGTGAGGGCACCGGCGGCGAGCCGGGTGGCGACGGCGAGCAGGGCGCTGAGCGACAGCAGGTTGCCGCTGACGGTGGCCGACAGC
>Ga0310839_101239_pt1 | contig 11659 bp, 9 predicted proteins | sample SM_ome_7_FD_201305 | JGI IMG/M metagenome (GOLD analysis project Ga0310839, IMG submission 201305) | Sorghum-adapted microbial communities enriched on stacked mutant (SM) sorghum from Joint BioEnergy Institute, Emeryville, California... ...
GACGAGTACGAAGCCGCCTGGTACACCGCTAACATCGATCAGCCGGACCCGTCCGGCACCACCCTGGAGCCGACCGGCGCCAGGTAACCAGCGCTCCGTGAAAGCGGGGGTAGCTCAGCCATGAGCGGTTGCGCGACGTTGGTGGGCAGAGCGTGGGTGTCGACTTGGAGGTGCCGTGGAGTCAACATCAGAGAACCAGCCAGGTGCAATGACCCTCGGTGAGTTACTGGACAGGATCGATGATATTCCCCGCAACCTCACGGTCTACGTGCCTAATGGTGAGGCTGTTGGCCCGGCCACGCGCGTCGCGCTCTTGTCATCGGCCGAGGTCGGGCACATTCCGCCCGCAGGCCTCGCGTATCTGCTTGAGGTCGACCTGATCAAGGAGGTACTTGAGGTCTGGTCCGTGTGGCGAGGCGGCCGACTTCCTCAGCTCGGCGACAAGATCGAAGCGGTTGTCCACTACGCCGAGTACGACGCCTACCTCCCAGCAGATTGAGCCCGAGCCTTGATCGGGAGCAGGTCGCGCTCGGAGCTCGCCGGCCTGGTGGTTTCCGTGTATTTGCCGTGTCGGTGGTTGGCCTTGTCGCCTGTGATGGGCGTTGAGGTGTGACGGCTTGGCGGCGAAGGTACTCGCCGCCTACGGATGCCAGCGCCGAGGTCGTGCTGGTCAACCGCCTATGTCACCTAGCCAAGTAGTCGGTCCTTCACCGACCTCGCCGATACGTCTCGGCGTCAAGTTTCGTAGCGGTCCTCGCGGCGCTGAGGTTTGCGCTAGCGGTTTGGGTCCATGGGCGGTCGGGGCCGAGGAACGCTCGACATCGGCCAGCGTGGTCTCGTCGCGGGATCGGCTGCTCCAGCTCCCTGACCAGGCCAGACGTTCATCAGGCCGCAACGTTGCCGCCTGTTTGCCGTGATGGTCGGGCTGTTCGTCGGATCGACGGAGTTTGCGTGGTTGTGCTGGCATGGATGGGCACTGCGGCGGCCGGGAGAGGTGGAGCGAACATGGCGGGGGCCTTTGTGTTCATCTCGTACGCCCATGCCGACCTGGCCTATGTCAAGGTCCTGACCCAGGCGCTGGACGAGGCCGGGGTGCCGTGGTGGTACGACGAGCGGCTGGCCAGCGGGGACCGGTTCGCCCGGGTGCTGCGGGACCGAATCGACCGGTGTGCCGCGTTCATCGTGGTCATGTCCCCATCGGCGCACCGGTCGGCGTACGTGGCCAAGGAGGTCCGGCGAGCGCTGCGGGGTCGCCGCCCAATCCATCCCCTGCTCCTGTCCGGCGACCCGCTGCCGGCGGTGGCCGACCGTCATTACGTCTCGGTCGAGGGTGGACTCGCCCCACCACCGGCGTTCCTGGACACGCTGCGGGTGCACATCGCCGATCCACCCCCACCGGCCTCACCGGCCCGGGCCATGCTGGTGGGACGCGTCCCGCGCCAGAACCCCAACTTCGTCGGCCGCGAGGCGCTGCTCCAACAGCTCGCGGAGGATCTGCTGTGGTCGCCGGTGGCGGTGCAAGCCCTGCACGGCACCGGCGGGGTGGGCAAGACCCAACTAGCGACCGAGTTCGCCTACCGACACCGCGACGACTACGACCTGATCGCCTGGATCGACGCCGAGAACGCCGACCTCATCCCCGGCCAACTCGCCGACCTCGCCCCACCGCTGGGCCTGCCCGCCGATTCCGACGCGACCCAGACCGCGACGCAGGTGCTGGCCACGCTCGAGCGGATCGAGCTGACCTGGCTGCTGGTGTACGACAACGCGATCCGGCCGCACGATCTGGAGCCGTGGCTGCCCCGTGGAGGCAACCCTCACGGCGACGTGATCATCACCTCCCGCGAGACCCAGTGGTCCGAGCTCGCCACCACGCTGGACATCGATGTCATGACTTACGACGAGGCAGTCGCACTGCTGAAGACGCGAGTGCCCGGCATCGACGAATCGGTGGCTGGGGAGATCGTGGAGTACCTCGGCCGGCTGCCTCTCGCGGTCGACCTAGCCGGCGGTTTCCTCGCCACCAACCACACCCCACCGCACCGGTACATGCAGATGCTGCGCTCGGCCGGCGACGAGGTGACCAGGCTGTTCGACGAGTCGCAGCGGGTCGGCTACCGCCACACCATCGCCACCGTCTGGGAACCGACCCGGGCCGACTTGGAGCAAGCCAATCCCGCGGCGGCCCAGTTGCTGCGCCTGTGCGCCTTCCTCGCCCCCGAACCCGTCCCCCTCGACCTGTTCACCACCCACCCCGAGACGCTGCCCGAACCGCTGGCCAGCGCCGCCGCCGACCCCGCCGCATTCGAAAGCACCGTGGGCCAGATCCTGCGCCGCAGCCTCGCCCGCCGCGACCCCGACGGCCTCACCCTGCACCGCCTCCTCGCCGCCACCATCCGTCGCACCATGACAGCCAACGAGCGCGAGGCTGCGGTCCACGTCGTATGCAAACTGTTATACAAATTCCTGCCTGGCGAAATCACGGATGCGCCGCAAAACTGGCCGATATGGAGTTCCATCCTGCCCCACGTCCTCGCCGCCACCGACACTAAAGTCACCCACCGTGGCAAGCACGACCGAACGTCGTGGCTGCTCGACCGCGCCGCCATCTTCCTAAAGACCCACGGCCAAGCAAGAGCGGCCCAGCCACTGCTGGAACGCGCACTACGCATCGACGAGGCCACCTACGGCCCCGACCACCCAACCGTGGCCGTCCGGCTGAGCAACCTCGCCACGGTGCTGCAAGACCTGGGCCACCCCGAGAAGGCCCAGCCACTGCTAGAACGTGCCCTACGCATCGGCGAGGCCACCCACGGCCCCGACCACCCAACCGTGGCCGTCCGACTGAGCAACCTCGCCCTCGTGCTGCAAGACCTGGGCCACCCCGAGAAGGCCCAGCCACTGCTAGAACGTGCCCTACGCATCGACGAGGCCACCCACGGCCCCGACCACCCAACCGTCGCCACCACCCTGAGCAACCTCGCCACGGTGCTGCAAGACCTGGGCCACCCCGAGAAGGCCCAGCCACTGCTAGAACGCGCACTACGCATCGACGAGACCACCTACGGCCCCGACCACCCGGCCGTGGCCACCCGGCTGAGCAACCTCGCCCTCGTGCTGAAAGACCTGGGCCAAGCCGAGGCGGCCCGGCCACTGCTGGAACGCGCCCTACGCATCAACGAGACCACCTACGGCCCCGACCACCCGGCCGTGGCCATCCGACTGAGCAACCTCGCCCTCGTGCTGAAAGACCTGAACCAGGCCGAGGCGGCCCGGCCACTGCTAGAACGGGCACTACGCATCGACGAGGCCACCTACGGCCCCGACCACCCAACCGTGGCCATCCGACTGAGCAACCTCGCCCTCGTGCTGCAAGACCTGAACCAGGCCGAGGCGGCCCGGCCACTGCTAGAACGGGCACTACGCATCGACGAGGCCACCTACGGCCCCGACCACCCAACCGTGGCGACCACCCTGAGCAACCTCGCCACGGTGCTCAAAGTCCTGGGCCACCCCGAGAAGGCCCAGCCACTGCTAGAACGCGCACTACGCATCGACGAGGCCACCTACGGCCCCGACCACCCAACCGTGGCCAGCACCCTGAGCAACCTCGCCACGGTACTGAAAGTCCTGGGCCACCCCGAGAAGGCCCAGCCACTGCTAGAACGCGCACTACGCATCAAGAAAGGCCAACCGCAGCCGCCCACATCACTGGAGGACGAGGCTGCGCCGGAGCTACCTCGTGAGCCTGGATTGGCCAAGCAGGCCGGCGATTCCCGCACCTGGCGGCTCCACCCTTAAGGCGTTTCCTGACGGCTCTCCGGATCGAAGCGATCAGGACGGGACAGTGGACAGCCCTTGTCGGGGCGACACATGCCCCAAACACAACACTCGATTATTGCTCAAGAACTTCGCATACATGGATGCGTAGCCCATTGTGTCCTGCCGATAAGGTGCGGCAGCGGGGTAGACGACGCGCGGATCGCGCACCCCGCCTCAAGGCGTTGGCGGGCTCGGTGAGGCGGTGCCTGACCGTGAGCCGGTCAAGCCGTGGTCGGCTGCCTCGGGCGTGGCTTCCGCAATCCAGTACCCGCCCGGTTGGTTTCTCGCCCGGCGTTGCGCAGCGACGAGCGCGCGCCACTCGTCCGGATGGTCGAACCCGAAGCCATGCCGGGTGGCAGCTTCTAGGAGCGCCTGGTGTTCGGGCTGGGCTACCGCGTCGAGCCGGTCGTCGCGCATGACCTCGATTCGTCCGTTCGTGTGCTCGACGACCACCGGGTTGTCGCCTATACGAAGGCTTCTACCGTGGTTGGGCTCCACCGGACGATCGCGAGCGTGGCCGATGGTGCGGATCCTGGCGTCAGCCTGTGCTGGGACGCGATGGCGGCGATGGACTCGCGCACAGCCTGGTCCAAGGGAACATCAGGCGTCTGGCGAAGCCGTTCAGCCATGCGCTCGCCCAGCGCAGTGGCGTACCAGCCGCCGTCGTGGTGACTGCGGTCCGGGCTTGAGGCGCCATCCAGAACCATGGCGAAGCGGTCGCCGACGTAGATCCGGTCTTCCGTGGCGCCGCGGTCGCCGTCTCTGGCGGCCCAGGTGATGCGGGTCATGGGTGTACCCGCGGCTCTCGGATGGCTTCGCTCGTGATCATGGTTTCGGTGCAGCGCGCCGTAGGACACACGGCGTGAAGCAGCCGACACAGGTTGATCTCGCATCAGTGGGTCACCCCGGTCCCAGCCGGGCTGAGCGCGGGCTCTCCGCCGAGACTTTGCCGCGCATTTGCCGTAGCCAGCCGCCGCGCCCCGGTTGCAACCGGACAGGACCGGACACAACGGTCCCGCCCCCTGGCCGCGAAACCGCAGGTCAGGGGGCATGTACGTCCGGGTCAGAGGGGGTTCGCTGCTGGTGGCCCCGGCGCGATTCGAACGCGCGACACCCGCTTTAGGAGAGCGGTGCTCTATCCCCTGAGCTACGAGGCCAGCGTCCTCCGAGTCTACGGAGGCCGCAGGCGGGTCGGCGACCGCGTTCCCCACCCGGGCGCCGCGGGTCGCCGACCGCCGCGAGCCGGGGTGACGAGGGCCGGGCTCCCGCCGCCCAACCCGGCCCACGAGCGGGCGTACCTCGCCTTCGAGCGGATGCGCGCGGCCGCCCCACCAGGCCGGCCCGTTTTACTCACGTATACCCGACTCCGCCGCGACCGAGTCGATCACCGCCGCCGTCCCAGGCTGGCCAGCCTGGTTGACCGAGCTGGCCGGGCCGGGGCGACGCCCGCACGGCCGGGGCCGTCAGGTCGACGGGTAGGTCACCCCGATCTGGGCGCGGATCTCGTCGAGGATCTTCATGATCTCGAGCGTGTCCGCGAGCGGGATGAGCGGGCTCTCGGTCAGGCCCTCGCGCAGGCAGCGCATCACCTCGGCGGCCTCGTGGTTCATCCCGTTGCCGGTGTACGGCACGTCGACCCAGGTCTCCTCGCTGCCCCGAATGAGCGTGAACCCGGCCGGGACGTGGAACGGCCCGGGGATCTCGATGCGCCCCTCGGTGCCGGTGATGACGGCCCGCCCGGGGGTCTTGCCCCGCACGCCACAGGCCAGCGTGGCCACGGCCCCGCTGTCGTAGCCGAACACGATGCCCGTGTTCTCGTCCGTGCCCTCGGGGAACAGGCTGGCCCAGGCCCGGATGTGCGCGGGTCGCCCGAGGAACAGGTACGTGAGGGTGATCGGGTAGACGCCGAGGTCGAGCAGGGCACCCCCGCCGAGCTCGGGGGCCCGCAGGCGGTGGCCGGGCATCACCGGGCCGGGCAGCCCGAAGTCGGCGCTGATGTGCCGGACCTCGCCGATCTGGCCCTCGGCCACGAGCGAGACGACGCGGCGAATCGCCGGATTCGTCCGCATCCACATGGCTTCCATGAGGAACAGCCCGCGCTCCCGGGCCAGGTTGACGAGGTCGAGCGCGCTGGCGTGGTCGAGCGTGAACGGCTTCTCGCACAGCACCGCGCGCCCGGCCTCCAGGCACACGCGGGTCGCGGCGTGGTGGGCCGAGTGCGGGGTGGCGACGTAGATGACGTCCAGGTCCGCGTCGGCGGCGAGCTCCTGCCACGAGCCGTACGCCCGGGGGATGTTGTGCGTCTCGGCGAACGCCTGCGCCCCCTCCAGCGACCGGGACCCGACGGCGAGCACCTGCGCGTCCGGCAGGTGGGCGAGGTCCTCGGTGAAGAGCTTCGCGATCCACCCGGTGGCGAGGATCCCCCAGCGGATGACCTCTCGCGACCCCGGGGCCGCGGCCGAGGCCTGCGGGGCCGACGCCGGGCCGACCGGGTCGGACGTCGGCGAGGACGGACCTTGCTCCGCTGCTGCTGGGCTTCCCACGGCGGCCTCCTGCTGTCTCGAACACGCGACGACGGCCACCAGCCGTATGCGAGTACGGCCGATGGCGACAGCCGTACGGCAAGGCCCTGGCGTACGGCCAGACGGCCCTGACCGTACCGTGTCCCGCCGACGGTCGCGTACGCGCCCGCGCGCCGCCGACGCCACCGCGGCCCACCGAGGCTGCCTCCGGCCGCGCCATCGACGCCCGTACGCCCCCAAAGTGGACGATTCGCCGATTCACCCCTGACCGGCTGGATACTCCCGGCGGTTGCGTCGTGGCCGTACCGTAATCGACAGATCGACCCTATGCACAGTCACGATTGGGGGGCGCTCATGTCGACCCAGTCCACCGGCGCGGAGGCTCCCCAGTCGGGTGGGTCGAACGTCGTCATCGTCAAGCAGAAGCGGAGCTGGGCGAGCGCCTTCCTGGTCTTCATCGGCGTGCTGGGCCTGCTCTGCGCGGGCTACTTCGGCGCCGCCACGCTCAAGCTGGTGCCCGAGATCAAGAACCCGTTCACCACCCGGGTCGAGGACCGCAGCGGGCCCGTGCTCCTCGAGTCCGTGCAGGACCTGAGCCTCTTCGTCGCCGCCCGCGGCAACTTCCAGGTGGTGGTCGACTACCGCGAGGACCGGGCGTACGTCCCCGCCTTCATCTCCAGCTACCACGCGCTCTTCGTCGGGCACGGCTCAGTGGAGGCGTACGTCGACTTCGCCTCGCTCGATGAGGGCGCCATCGAGGTCTCGCCGGACGGCACCGAGGTCACCATCACCCTGCCCGAACCACAGCTCTCCGAGGTGCGCCTGGACCTCAACCAGAGCCGGATCTACTCGCTCGACGAGGGCATCTTCGAGACGATCCGGAACCTGGTCCGCGAGGACGTCAACCGCCAGGGCGACCTGTACCGGCTCGCCGTATCCAAGATCGAGACGGCCGCCCGGCAGAGCGACCTGCTCGAGCGGGCCCGCGAAAACACGCGAATCATGCTCGAGGGAATGATGCGGTCACTCGGCTTCGAACGGGTAACCATCAATTTTGTGACAAACCCTCTCTAATCCCCACGAAACCCTGCTAGATCGCCACCCCATAAGCCGCCAAACCCCCGTGGAGCCGCCCCTGTTATCGGTCGTTTACCCGATGGTTTCAATCCACCAACACGACCACAGTGGGTCCAACGCTGTGGTCGGGGCCCACGGCCGTTCGTGCTGGTCTGGCGGCGGCCCGTAGCGGGTCGTGGGCCCGTTGCTGGCAGGAGGCACCGCGTGTCCACCGTCACGCTCGCGAACGTGTCCAAGATCTTCGAGGATGGCACGGTCGCCGTCGACAACGTGAGCCTGGAGGTCAAGCAGGGCGAGTTCATCGTGCTGCTCGGCCCCTCAGGGTGTGGCAAGTCCACCCTGCTCCGGATGGTGGCCGGCCTGGAGATGCCGACATCCGGATCGATCCTGCTCGACGGGCAGCCGGCCGACGATCTCACCCCGCGCGAACGGGGTGTCGCGATGATCTTCCAGGACTACGGCCTCTACCCGCACATGAACGTCCGGGACAACATCGGCTTCCCGCTGCGCATCGCGGGCGTGGAGCCGAACACCCGGTTCGAGCGGGTCCGCGACGTCGCCGCGGCGCTGGGCATCGACGACGTGCTCGCCCGTCGTCCGGCCCAACTATCCGGTGGGCAGCGCCAGCGGGTGGCGATGGGTCGGGCGATCATCCGCCGGCCGTCGCTGTTCCTCATGGACGAGCCGCTCTCCAACCTGGACAGCGGCCTGCGGGCCCAGCTGCGCGCCGAGATCTCCTCGCTGGTGCGGGAGATGGGGGTCACCACCATCTACGTGACCCACGACCAGGCCGAGGCACTGACCATGGCCGACCGCGTGGCCATCCTCCGCCGGGGCGTGCTCCAGGACGTCGGCACGCCGACCGAGGTCTACCGGCGCCCCGGCACGCTCTTCGTGGCGACCTTCCTCGGCAACCCGAAGATGAACCTGGTCGAGGCCCAGGTCTACGTGCACCTCGACCGGTACATCGCGCTGCACCTGGGCGAGCAGGCGCTGTACCTGCCCTGGCACGACATGCGGTCACGCCAGGTGGCGCACTACCACGGCGAGAAGATCGTGGTCGGGTTCCGGGCCGAGGCACTCACCCCCGTGCCGCCCGACGCCCCGGGCGACGTGCTGCACGGCCGGGTCCACTACATCGAGCACCACGGCCACGAGTCGGTCGCCTTCGTCGACGTCGGCGCGCTCGCCATCAACATCGACGAGTACGGTCCCCCCGCCACCGCCAACGGGCACAACCGCCGGACCGGCCGCATGGCCGGGTTGTTCCGGCGCTCGACGCGGTCCGAGTCGGGGCGGGCCGAGAGCAACGGCCACCACGACGGCCGGACGGCGACCGCTACGGAGCCGACGATCGGGCGGCACGCGCGCCAGCCGGCCGAGCTGGCCGTGCGCCTGCAGCCTTACCCGGCGCTGCGCGTGGGCGAGCCGATGTCGGTCGCGGTCCGGCTCGACGCGCTGCACTTCTTCGACCCCGAGGGCAACCGCATCGACGTCGGCTGGCGCTGATCCGAGGCCCCTGCGCGTTGATCTAGGGCTTACGGTGGTGAGTTGATCTCCAACCACCACTCCTAGCCCTAGATCAACGCAGGGGTCGAGGGCGGCCCGCGGCGGCGAGGGTCGCGCAGGGGTCAGAAGAACAGGCCGACCACGAGCGAGACGGCGCAGGCGATCAGGGCGGCGCCGGGGAAGGTCAGCACCCAGGCGACCAGGATGTTCCCGGCGACGCCCCAGCGCACCGCCGATACCCGCTTGGTGGCCCCGACCCCCATGATCGCCGAGGTGATCGTCTGGGTGGTCGAGATCGGGGCGCCGTACGCCGCGGTGAAGTAGAGCACCGAGCTCGCCACCGACTCGGCGGCGAACCCCTCGGGTGGCCGGAGGTGGATGATCCGCCGGCCCAGGGTCCGGATGATGCGCCACCCGCCGGCGTAGGTGCCCAGCGCGAGCACGGTCGCCGACGAGTAGTAGACCCACTCGGGGATGTGCGTGGGGCTGTCCTGGAAGCCGCCGACGTAGAGCGCGAGGACGATGATCCCCATCGTCTTGGCCGCGTCCTGCATGCCGTGGCCCACGGCCATTGCCGCGGCCGACGCCGTCTGCATCCAGCGGAAGATCGTGTTCAGCGGCTTGGGCTGCACGAGGGTCTGGATCCGGCGACGCAGGGGCGAGGCCGTCCCGGGACCGCTCTGCGCGTACGTGGCGAGCCCCTTGATGGTCCACAGCAGCAGGAACATCACCAGGACGCCCAGCACGAAGCCCACCAGCGGCGAGGCCACCATCGGCACAAGCACCTTGTCGACGATGTTGCCCCACTGGACGTGGCCGCCGGTCGCGAAGAGCGTCGCCCCGACGACTCCGCCGAAGAGCGCGTGCGAGGACGACGAGGGCAGCCCGAAGTACCAGGTGAGCAGGTTCCAGGCGATGGCCCCGACCACGCCGGCGAAGACCACGCCGAGGCTGGCCAGCCCGTGGGGCAGCACCACCAGGCCGTCCCCGACGGTCTTCGCGACGTTCGTCCCGAAGTGGGCGCCGACGAAGTTCCCGATCGCGGCGACCAGCAGGGCGACGCCCGGCGTGAGCGCGCGCGTGGAGACCGAGGTGGCGATCGCGTTGGCGGCGTCGTGGAAGCCGTTCGTGAAATCGAACATCATCGCGACCAAGATGACCGCGATGACCGCGGCGAGCTCGACCGACAAGGGTCAGGACTCCTTCACGGAGATCTGCTCGACCGTGTTGGAGACGTGCTCGAGCGCGTCGCAGGCGGCCTCCAGCTCGTCCGCGACCTCCTTCATCTTCAGCACGTCCAGCGGGCCGTACTCACCGGAGAACAGGCGCACCAGCAGCATCCGGTACGCCTGGTCGCCCTCGTTCTCCAGGCGGTTGCACTCGACCCAGTACTCCTTGAGGTCCTTCATCGCCTTGAGCCGGGGCATGGCCGCGGCGGTGAGCTGAGCCTGGCGCTCGACCACGCTGAGCAGCTCGTGCATCTCCCGAGGCAGCGCGGGCATCTTGGTGAGCCCGTACAGGTACACGAGGCTGCCGGCCGCCTCGATGTGGTCCATCACGTCGTCCAGGGTGGACGCGAGCCGGTAGATGTCCTCCCGGTCGAAGGGCGTGATGAACGTCGAGTTGATCTTGTTATAGACCTCGTGCGTGATCTGGTCGCTGGCGTGCTCCAGGTCCTTGAGCCGGTCGGCGATCGCGGCCACGTCGGCGTCGGGCAGGGCGAGCTCGAGCAACAGCTCGGCTCCCCGGACCAGGTTGGCTGCCGCCTCGTTGAAGAACCCGTAAAAGGAGTCCTCGCCTGGGCGGATCTTGAAACGCATCGAGGCTCCCATCGGCAAGGTAACGGGCGCCCGCAGCAGACGCCCGGTGGAATGCTAGGGGCAGGTGAACCGAACGCCAGCAGGGGTCCAGGCAAGCTTCGCTTCGTTCATCTTCTGTTCATCCACTGTTTGCCAACGGCAGCCCGAAACGTGATGCCGCTCACCGTCAGGCCGCCGCCGCGGGCTCCGCTCGCCGCGCCCGAACGCCGTGTCGGGATACGGACAAATCTGGCTTAACGCACTACCCTCAACGTACGCCGCGACGAGCCGTACGGCGGGCCAACCGGACGCTGATGCCACCGCCACCGACCGGGCGGTCACCGGGCAGGAGGTCCGGCCGGGCGGCCGGGTTCAGTGCGTACGGGTCAGTGCGTACGGTCGCTGACCTGGGCGAGCCAGGGCCGGAACCCGGTCGCGAACGGCTCCGTGCCGTCGCCCAGCGCCTTGGCCAGCCACAGGCTGGCCGCGGTCGCCTCGGCCACGACCTCGTCCGGGTACCCGTACCGGACCCGGTGTTCCTGGAACTCGACCTCGTCCAGGCGCTCGATCTCGCCCCAGCGGCGGCGACGCACATCCAGGTCAAGATCGACAACCGTGACCTGGCCGTCCGACCACGTGGCCGGGGTGGTGATGTCGCAGTAGACCTCGGTCCGGCGGGGCGGCGCGTTGAACATGGCCGTCCACCACGAATTGCGCGGGACGAGCAGGACGTACGGCTCCTCCCGCAGGGTCTCGCGGTCGCCGTCCACCCGGGCGGGAGTGCCGGCGACGACCCCGAGCCACGTCCCGTTCTCGTCCGTGCCGAGGAAGCGGGCCGGGTAGCTGCGGTGCGGACGTCCGTCGTACTTGAGGAACACCACCTGGATGACCGTCGGCCCGCCCATGCCGGGATTCTCCCTCCCTTCGCCA
>Ga0310839_101247_pt1 | contig 11623 bp, 10 predicted proteins | sample SM_ome_7_FD_201305 | JGI IMG/M metagenome (GOLD analysis project Ga0310839, IMG submission 201305) | Sorghum-adapted microbial communities enriched on stacked mutant (SM) sorghum from Joint BioEnergy Institute, Emeryville, California... ...
TCCGGGAGGTAGCTGTCGCTGTCGGGGTTGTTGTTGGCCAGGTGGCGGTAGGTGGTGACGGATTCCTCGGCTGTGGTCAGGGCTTCGGTGTGTCGGCCCACCCTACGCAGGGCCAGTGACAGGTTGGTGAGTGATGTGGTGAGGCCGGGTAGGTGGGTGTCGGAATTTTTCTTGGCCAGGTGGCGGAAGATGGAGGCGGATTCCTCAGCGGCGGTCAGGGCTTCGGTGTGTCGGCCCACCTCACGCAGGGCCAGTGACAGGTTGTGGAGCGCCATGGCGAGGCCGGGTTGGTGGGTGTCGGGGTCTTTCTCGGCCAGGCGGCGGTAGATGGTGACGGCTTCCTCGATGCTGGTTAGGGCTTCGGTGTGTCGGCCCGCCCTACGCAGGGCCGATGACAGGTTGGTGAGTGATGTGGCGAGGCCGGGTAGGTGGGTGTCGGAATTTTTCTTGGCCAGGTGGCGGAAGATGGAGGCGGATTCCTCAGCGGCGGTCAGGGCTTCGGCATGCCGGCCCAAATCGGCCAACCGCACCGACAGGTTGTTGAGGTGGCCCGCGTACCGGTGGGCTGCCGCCTTGCTCCACCGGGCACCGGGCCGGGCCGCGGCTACCAGCCGCTGGGAGACGGCGACCGCCACCCTGGTGCGTGTCGTGGCGAACCCCAACCGCTGAAGCAGGTCATCCACCTTATGCACCTGCGCGACGTCCAACCCCTTGCCGTTGCGGCCCTCGACAGCGGCCACGATCTGCGCCTCGTACCCGACCGGGTCGACGACCACCATCGCTGGCACGAAACCGGCCGGGAACCGGTCAACCAGCCCCGCCAACCCATCCCGCACCAGGCTCACACCATCCCGCCACAAACCATCCGGGTCCGGCGTCGACGCACACCGCCGCAACACCGTCGCCGCATGAACCGCCGTCTCGAAGCCGTCACCCCCACACACCGCCGCCAGGTCATCAACCCACTGCCGCAGACTCGACGCCCGCGACGCCAGCTCCAGCAGGTGCACATCCGCCAGCCGGTCCGGCCTGGGCGCCTGCCACACCCGCCGCCGCGACTCATCCGGATACAACCCACACAACGCCCGCACCAACCGCTTCCGCTCCGCCACCCCCAGACCCGCCAGGCCGGGCAACCGCCCCACCACGTCGGCTGCCTCGGCTTCGGTGGCCGGGATCGTCAACGTCACCGCCGCCACCGCCCACGCCTGCCCCACCCGGTCCACATCGAGCCCCTCCGCCCGCAGCCGTGCCGACACCTGACGCTGCTCATGCCGCAACACCCCCACCAACGCATCCCGACCACCCGCACCCCCCCCGACCCGTCGGCGGCGTCCAACACCGCCGTCAACGCGGCCGCGTACAGGTCCAACGTCGTCTCAAACCCCCGCCGCGGAACCTCCACCCGCTGTGGCAGCCCGGCCGGCACCGACAATCCCGCCCGGCGTGCCTGCCGCGCGAACGCCTCCACCGCGCGCCGCCACACCACCTGCAGCCTGTCCGCATCCCAACCCTGAGACAGCGCACCCAACCTCATCGGCTGCGGATGAACCCAGTCATGCCACCGGTGCTCCACCGCAAGCTCGTCAAACCAGCCCACCTCCGAGCGCGCCAGCAGCAGCACCCGCACCCACCCGAACGCGCCGGCCTCGGCGATGGTGTCCAACAGCTTCGCCACCACCGCAGCCGCGTTCTCGGCGTAGTCGACCACCAGCAGCGTCCGCACCCGCAACCTCACCGCCGCCCGCACCCCCGCGGTCAACTCCGCCACCCGCCGCAGGTCCCGCCGCGCCCGTGCACCCTGCACACCACCCCGCGCCACATCCGCCTGGGTCACCGTCTGCCACGCCGGCGAGGGCAGCCCCACCACACCCGCCAACCAGCCCCGATCACGCAGCGTCTGGCACACCTGCCCGGCAAGGTGCGTCTTGCCCTGACCCCCAGCCCCACACACCAACCGCACCACCGGACCCCGCTCGGCCGTACACCAGCGCACCAGCGCCTCCACCTCCGCACGCGGCTCCGGCACCACCACCCCCGCATCCGGACGCAACCACGAACCCACCAACGACAGATCCGGCCCCACCACCGGGTCGAACAACACCCGCTCCAACCCGGCAACCGTGTCCGGAACAGCAACCTCCACCACCGTCTGCTCACGGAGTTGCACCGTCACGGTGCTGCCGTCACCGGTGATCACAACGCCGCTGCCAACAACCGTGCCGGCCGAGCGGCCCCCGTCCACCGTCACCGAATCCGTCTGATCCGACCGTCGCAGACCGGCACGACCCGAAAAGCCCAGCCGCAACCCCGCCAACAGGACAGCCAGCACCACCAGCGCGGCGCCCCACTGCCAGCGCTCGGTGAACACAATCGTCGCCACACCGATGCCCGCCACCACCACCGACGGCACCGTCAGCGCCACCCGCCGCACCCCGCCGCTCCCTCCCCTGGTAACCGAACGCTTCACCTATCAGCAACCATCAAACACCCCGCAAACAAGACCACGTGACGAGCAAGCGACGCGTAAGCCGACATTGGCGGAAATGCCCAAGAGATCAGAATCAGAAACACCGCGGCCGCCGCAGGCGACAATTACATACTCCGTTAACAATCGACAGACAGGAAGGCAAGACACCGATACACCAACCAGCCGGACCTGGATCCACGGATCACTGGGTGTTCAGGAATTCGACAACCCCTGACCCGACGGAATCAGGCAACCTGCGGTCCACCGTGGTCGAGGTCGCGTTGCCGTGCTGAGAGCACGTTCCCAACGTGTGATCGGTCGTGAAAGCACGGGCCGGGACCCCGGATCCGGGCCGGCGTCGGTAACCGCGGTCCCGAGGAGTGCGAGGCCGCCTGGTACGCCGCCACCATCGACCAGCCGGGCCCGTCTGAAGCCGCCCCGGCGCCCGGTGGCGAGCAAACCGTGAGAGCGGAGCAGCCCACGTCCCGCAGGTTCACCACCAACGCAACCTGGCGTGCACCCGCCCTGATCGGCACACCCGATCACCCTTGTCCGCATCCTGCTCTGTCCGGCGAACACGTCTTGGTCGAAGCCGCCGGGCTGCGATGCGGACGCGGTCACCATCCGAACCGCTTTCTCCACTCTCGTTCGCTTACGAACTTTCAGGTTCCTACTTCCGGAAGGGCAGTTACTTCCGGATGGTTGGAAAGGCATCCACGATGCACCGGACGTGCTCCCGCGCGATACGAAAGGCAGACACATGAGCGTGGTCTCCACCTCCCTCCCCGGCGGCACCTGGACGACGGGGGACCTGACCGTCACCCGGTTCGGCTACGGCGCCATGCAGCTCGCCGGGCCCGGGGTCATGGGACCGCCGGCCGACCGTGACGGCGCGCTCGCCCTGCTCCGCGAGGTCGTCGAGCTCGGCATCACCCACATCGACACCTCCGACGCGTACGGACCGCACACCACCAACGAGCTGATCCGCGAGGCACTGCACCCGTACCCCGACTCGCTGCACATCGCGACCAAGGTGGGCGCGTACCGTGACCAGCAGGGCGGCTGGCCCCCGGCCCGCGACCCGCAGAGCCTGCGCCAGCAGGTGCACGAGAACCTCAGGAACCTCGGTCTGGACGTTCTCGACCTGGTCTACCTCCGGCTCGGCAACGCCGAGGGACCCCAGCCCGGCTCGGTTGCCGAGGCGTTCGGGACACTCGTGGAGCTCCAGCAGCAGGGGCTGATCCGCCACCTCGGGTTGAGCAACGCGACCCCGGAACAGGTCGTGGAGGCGCAGTCGATCGCGCCGATCGTGTGCGTGCAGAACCTGTACAACCTCGCGTACCGTCACGACGACGCCCTGATCGACGCGCTCGCCGACCAGGGCGTCGCGTACGTGCCGTTCTTCCCGCTCGGCGGCTTCACCCCGTTGCAGTCCGAAAGCTGTCGACGGTGGCCGCCCGACTGGACGCCTCGCCCATCTCGGTCGCCCTGGCCTGGCTGCTGCGACGCTCGCCGAACATCCTGCTGATCCCCGGCACCAGGTCCATCACGCACCTGCGGGAGAACGTGGCGGGCGCGGGACTACCCCTCTCGGACGACGACCTCGCCGAGCTGGACACGATCGGCCGGGCCTAGGCGGCCGGCCACGACCTGGCTACCCGATTGGCCCGGCTCCGGGCGCGCCGTGACCACCGAGTCGAGCCACGGAGCCGGGCCCCCGTCACCGTTTTGTGTGGACTTCCGGTTCTCGCTTCCCGAACCAGCCGGCCGGCTGCGGCACCGGCCTGATTCATCCCCCAAGGTGTCGAGGTGGTGCCGTTCGGAGCCTTGCACCATGATGAGAGAGTCACTCTCCATCAGGAAGAGGGCGCTACGAAGTGCGTAGGCAACCCGCCGACAGGGGGAGGCTCGGATGACCACGACGACGGCGGCGCAACGGCGAGTGGAGGCCAAGACCCGGTTCGACGCGTTCCTGGCGGCCTGCCCCAGCAGGAAGCTCCTCGACCGGATCTCCGACAAGTGGGTCGTCCTGGTCCTGTGTGCGCTGAGCGGAGGCCCACACCAGGCTGAGGCGGGCAACGGCGGAGGTCCGCACCCCATGCGGTACTCCCAACTGGCCCGCATGCTGGCCGGTGTCAGCCAGAAGATGCTGACCCAGACACTGCGCTCCCTGGAGCGGGACGGCCTGATCACCCGTACCGTGACGCCGACCGTGCCCGTCACGGTCACCTACGAGCTGACCGACCTCGGCCGCTCCCTCCTCGGCCCGGTGCGCGGCCTCAAGAGCTGGGCCGAGACCCACATGTCGACGGTGCTCGCGAACCGCGAGGCCTACGACGCGAGAGCCTGACAGGTGTGGGTGTCGGCGGGGTGGCCGGTGCCGGGCCGGTGGACCGGGGTGGTGACGGGGACGAGCCGGGTCACCGGTTCCACCGCTGCAGCCTGGTGGTGAAGCACAGTTCGGTGCGGTCGCCGGGGAAGACGATGTCGGCGACCTCGACGACCCGGTCGGTGGTGTCGTACGACGTCTTGCGCACGTCCAGGACGGCCACGCCGGGTTCGATGTCGAGCAGTTCCGCCTCGTCCGGCAGCGGTGGCCGGGCCCGGACGACCTCCTCGATGCGGTCCAGCTCGATGCCGACGGTGAACAACTGGTACTGGGTGCCGCCGGGCCAGGGTTCGTGGTCGGCCGACAGCAGTTGCCGGTTGGCCTTCACATAGTCGTAGGGCAGGTAGGAGTACGACAGCGACAGCGGGGCGGACTCGTGCCGGGAACTGGTCCAGTACACCCGCCGCAGCAGCAGGGTGCCGACCGGCAGCTTGAACGCCGCCGCCATCTCCTGGTCCGCCTCGACCTGCGAGTACTCGGCGTGGAACCGCAGGTCGTCGACTCTCAGGCCGGTGTCGTGCTCGGTCCCGCCGGTGCGGCGCCGCTCGGCCTCGTCCAGCAGGACCCGGTCCTTCTCCCACTGGTACCGCTCGGTGTTGCGCCGGCGGATCCGCTGCCGGGGCGCCCGTACGTAGGTGCCCCGGCCCTGCTCGGCCCGGACCAGGCCCCACTCCCGCAACTGGCGGATGGCGTTGCGGACACTGGCGCGCGACAGCCCGGACGACTCGGCCAGCTCCGTCTCGCTGGGCATGGCCGACCCGGGCAGCAGTTCCCCGCGCTCGATACGTTCGCGGAGCTCCTCCGCCAGTTGCAGGTAGCGGGGACGCCGATCACGGAAAGTCACGCCGCATACGCTACTAGTAGCCGAGCGGCCCGCCGGGCCGTCGACCCGAGAACCGACCAGCCACCCGTGCCGCCGGCGTCACCGGTTCGGGTCCTCGCCGGGTGAGCGTGTCAGCGGGGTGCCGCGGCGGGCAGCCGGGTGGCGCGACCCAGGATGTGGGGCGAGGCGGGACCACCCGGTCCGCGTGGCGGGAACCGGAGTCGCCGCAGCTCGTCGATCCGGAAGCCGGCGCCGACGATCGCGGCGGCGGTGTCGCGGCCGGTGTGGCAGCCCGCCAGGAGTCGCGGCCAGACCGTGGCGTCCACGATCCGCTGCGACCACCGCAGCAGGCCGGGTTCCGTGGCGGCCACATGCTCGTAGAACCGCAGCTCGCCCTCCGGGCGCAACACCCGCCGGATCTCCGCCAACGCGGTGGCCTGGTCCGGCACCGAGCACAGCACCAGCGCCACCACGGCCGCGTCGAACTCCCCGTCCTTCGCCGGAAGAGCCTCGGCGACCCCGTCGACCACCCGTACCGGTACGGGTGCCGTCGCCGCGGCGGCGACCGCGCCCGCCCGTAGCCGGGGTTCCGGTTCGACCGCCACCACCTCGTCGACCGTCGCCGGGTAGTGCCGGAACATGCGGCCGTTCCCGGCGCCGATCTCGATGATGCGGCCGTGCAGATCCGCGACGAGGGCCTGCCGGTGCGCGGCGACGCCGGCCTGGTCCATCGCCACGCTCGCGCGTTCGTACATCCAGGCGAAGATCGGATGCGACTTTCCCGCCATGATCTCACCCTCCCGCACCGCGGCAACCCCGAAAGACGCCGCCGCCCGGCCGTCACGCCCTCGGTGGTCGGCGTGAGCTGTGCCGGGTGCGCGGGCACGGCCCGAGGGCGCGGTCACGACGAGGCGCCGTCCCGGCGGGCGATGAGGAGCAGCGCGGTCAGGGCGAGCGTTCCCCCGAGCGGCACCCAGTAGGGCTGGCGTTGGGCGACGGTGCCGACGGCGCCGCCAGCGGCGTAGCTGGCGATCGCGAGAAGTCCCAGCAGGGTACCCGTCCTGGCGTGGGCACGGGCGGCGCCCTCACCGACAACCCAGCGTACGGCGCGTTCGCCGGTCTTCGCCGTCGTGCCCGACTGGTAGGTGATGGTGGTGGCGATCCCCGCCGTGCGGCTGAACAGCGTGGTCAGCCCTCCCATGGCGAGCGCGCCGGCCCCGGCCAGGGCGGCCCGGGACACCGGTCCGTGTCGGCCGTACCCGAGCAGCGCGTTGAGGGCCGCCCACAGCACCATGGATTCCCTACGGCATCAACAGCCAGTCCGAGCTGTACGACATGATCATGGTTTGCCACAACTTCAACCCGTCGGTCCCCTCGGACGTCGCCTTCGTCGAGAGCCGGATCCGTACCGAGACCATCGCGGCCGAGGACGTGCTGCTCGACGAGGGTGTCATCTCGATGGTGCAGAGCGACTCGCAGGCCATGGGCCGCATCGGCGAGACCTGGCTGCGCACGATCCAGCTCGCCGGCCAGATGAAGAACGTCCGCGGCAAGCTCCCCGAGGACGCCCCCGGCAACGACAACTTCCGGGTACTGCGCTACGTCGCCAAGATGACCATCAACCCGGCCATCACCCAGGGGGTCTCGCACGTCATCGGGTCGGTCACGCCGGGCAAACTCGCCGACCTCGTGCTCTGGGAGCCCGCCTTCTTCGGCGCGAAGCCGAAGCTGGTGCTCAAGAGCGGGGTGATCGCGTGGTCGATCATGGGTGACCCGAACGCCTCGCTACCCACGCCGCAGCCGGTCTACTACCGGGAGATGTTCGGCGCGTCCGGATCCCAGGTCGCCAAGAACTGTGTGACGTTCGTGTCGAAGGCCGCCCACGAGTGCGGTGTCGCCGAGCAACTGGGTCTGCGACGGCAGGTCATGCCGGTGTACCGGTGCCGCAACCTCACCAAGCGGGACATGGTCCGCAACGACCGCACCCCGAAGCTCGAGGTCGATCCGGAGACCTTCGCGGTGAAGATCGACGGTGTGCACGCAACCGTGCCGGCCGCCAGGAACCTGCCCCTCAGCCAGCTCTACTTCTTCAGCTGATCCGTGGCATCCCTCCCGCGTCGGCACGGCCGCCGGCAGGGCCACGGCGCCAGCCCAGGTGTCGGCAAAGGAGAGAAGATGCTCGTCGAAACGGTGCTCGGCAACGCCCACGAGCAGGGCTGGGCGGAGCGGTTGCGGGATGCCAAGATCGACGAACTCGTCCTCGACCAGTGGGACGCCCAGAAGAGCCGGTTGCGTAAGACGACCAGCCTCGGCACCGAACTGGCGCTGTCGCTGGCCCGGGGCGTACGGCTGCGGGACGGGGACGTCCTCGCCTGGGACGACCGCACCGCCACCGCGGTGGTGGCGCGGATCGACCTCGGCGAGGTGATGGTCGTACACCTCGACACGCTGCCCGGCGAGACCGCGCAGGAGCGAGTCCGGTCGGCTGTCGAACTCGGCCACGCGATCGGCAACCAGCACTGGCCGGCCGTGGTGAAGGGCACCCGGATGTACGTCCCGCTCACCGTCGATCGCAGGGTCATGGACGCGGTGATGCGGACCCACGCGTTCGCCGGCCTCCGTCACGAGTTCGTTCCCGGAACCGAGATCATCGCCTACCTGGCCCGGTCACCCAGGCCGCGACCAAGATCTAGGAGATGGACGCCAACTACGCGACGCAGCGGCAGACGTTCACCCTCGACGAGGACGCCTACCTGGAGTACCTCCCCGAGCCGGTGATCCCGTTCCGGCACAGCCGGTTCGTCTCCGACACCCGGGTACGGCTGCCGTCGAGCGCCACCATGCTCTACGCCGAGGTCCTCCAACCCGGCCGCAAGTACTACCGCGACGGGGAGCTCTTCGCCTACGACCTGTTCTCCACGACGCTGCGGGCGGAGCGGCCGGACGGGCGCCACCTGTTCGTGGAGAAGTTCGTCGTCACCCCCCACCGGTTCCCGGTCACCCGGATCGGGGTCATGGAACGCTTCCACGTCTACGGCAACGTCGTGCTGCTGACCAGCCCCGAGCGGGCGGCCCGGGTGTACCGGCGGACCGCCACCCCGGTCTGGGACGAGGCGACCCCGCTGGCCACCTCCGTCAGCCGGCTACCCAACGACGCCGGTCTCGTGTGCAAGGTCCTCGGGCAGGAGACGGAACCCGTCCGGGAGGCGGTGCGCGCCTTCTGCGTGGCTGCCCGGGAAGAGGTGACCGGCCACACCTTCCCGCCGGCCTTCGGTTGGCGCTGAGCGGAGGGAGTTGACGTGGCTGACGCCGTACGTGGCTGGCACGCCCTCGCCGACCGCAACCCGCTGGTGCGGTTCGTCGACGCCTGCCTGCGCGGGGTGGCGCAGGTCCTGCTCCAGAACAACCCGCTGACCGGCCTGCTCATCCTCGCCGCCATCGGCTGGGGCGCGTTCGAGAGCGGACACCCGCGGGTTCTCGGCGGTGCCGTCGTCGGGGTGACCGTGGGCACCGCCACCGCGCTGGTGTTGCGGGTCGACGAGGCCTCCTGGCGGAAGGGGCTGTTCGGGTTCAGCCCGGTGCTGACCGGCATCGCGGTCCCGACCTTCCTGGACGACCGGCCGCTGATGTGGCTCTACCTGGTGCTCGGTGCGGCGGCGACCACCGTGGTCACGCTCGCGCTGAACGCCGTCTTCACGCGCTGGGGACTGACCGCCTACACCTTCCCGTTCGTGCTCACCACCTGGATCCTGCTGATGGCCGCGTACCAGTTCGAGCGGTTCACCGTCATGACGCGGCTGCCGCCGGGGTTCCCCGGTGAGCACGCGCTGACCGGCGCCGCCGTGGACTGGGGTCTCGTGCCGGCGTTCCTGCGCGGCGTCTCGCAGGTCTTTTTGATCGACAGCTGGATCAGCGGCCTGATCATCGTCGTCGCGCTGCTCGTCAACTCGTGGCCGTCGGCCCTCTTCGCGGTTGTCGGCAGCGTCGGCGCGACCCTGCTGGCGCTCTGGTTCGGCGCCGACGGCGCGTCACTGGACAGGGGACTGTTCGGCTTCAACGCGGTTCTGACCGCGGTCGTGGTCGGGGCGGTGGCGCACCGACCCGGCGTGCTGGTGACCGCGTACACGCTGTTCGGCATCGCCCTGACGCTTCTCGTCCAGATGGCGATGACGACCGCGCTCACCCCGGTGGGCATCCCGGTGCTGACCGGGCCGTTCAACGTCGCCACCTGGCTGCTGCTGTTGCCGGACCGGCACTTCGCGTCCGTACCCCACCACGAACGGGTCACCGGGGCCGTCGGCTCCGCCGTGCGGCGACGCGGCGGGAAGGCAGACGCGAGGAGAAAGGGGTAGTTCGTGTCCGCTCCGAGCACGCCCGACGCGGGCGACACCGCATGGGTGCTGGCCTGCGCCGGTCTCGTCCTGTTCATGACCCCCGGCCTCGCCGCCTTCTACGGTGGCATGGTCCGCGTGCGCAACGTCCTCGCGATGCTGCAGCAGAACATGATCGCGCTGGGCGTGGTGAGCCTGACCTGGGTGCTGGTCGGGTACACGATCGCGTTTGGCGACGACGCCGGCAGCGGACTCTTCGGCAACCTGGAGCTGCTCGGGCTGGCCGGCCTGAAGGTGCCGCCCGCGCCCCACCGTCACGTGGTCGACGGCCGGATCACCATCCCGACGCTGGCCTTCGTCGCGTTCCAGATGATGTTCGCGGTGATCACGCCGGCACTGGTCACCGGCGCCACCGCCGGCCGGCTGCGGTTCTCCGGCTGGGTGCTGTTCCTCGCGATCTGGTCGATCGTGGTCTACGCACCTGTCGCCCACTGGCTGTGGCATCCCGGGGGCTGGTTGGCGACGTTGGGCACCCAGGACTGGGCCGGGGGGCTGGTGGTGCACGCCAACGCGGGGGCGGCGGTGCTGGCCGTGCTGCTGGTCGTCGGCCGCCGCCGGGACTGGCCGCACACCGGGGCGCCGCCCAACTCGATCCCGCTGACCATCCTCGGCGCCGGCATCCTGTGGTTCGGCTGGTTCGGGTTCAACGGCGGCGACGGGCTCCAGGCCAACGGGCTGGCCGCCCAGGCGGTGCTCAACACACACCTCGCCGCGGCGGCCGCCATGCTCGTCTGGCTGGCGCTGGAGCGGATCAGGGACGGGCACAGCACCGTGGTGGGAGGCGTGTCGGGCGCCGTGGCGGGCCTCGCGACGGTCACCCCGACCGCCGGCTACGTCACCGCGCTGTCCGCCGTCGCCATCGGCGCGCTCGCCGGACTGGTCTGTCACCTCGCGCTTCGCCTGAAGTACGCGCTGCGCCTCGACGACGCCCTCGACGTGCTCGCCGTGCACTTCGTCGGTGGTGTGCTCGGCACACTCCTGCTCGGCTTCCTCGGCGACCGCGGCGTCAACCCGCTCGGCAGGAACGGCCTGTTCCTCGGGGGCGGCGCAGGCCTGCTGTGGCGCCAGCTCGTCGGCGTGGTCAGCGTGGTGGCGTTCTCGTTCGTCCTGACCCTGGCGATCGCCGCCCTGGTGCAGGCGCTCGTCGGACTGCGGGTCCCCCTGACGGACCAGGAGCGCCTGGACCGGGCACAGCAGGGCACGGACGCGTACCACCTGGGGGCCGTGACGGGTGCGGCGGCGCCCGGTGCGCCGCGGCGCCCGCGCGCCTCCGACGGGGCGCGGCCCGCCGTGCCGGCACCGACCCCGGCGACGCCGACAGCGCGGGTCAGGCTGGTCAGCGCGCTGCTGGAACCGACCCGCGTGACGAACAGCGCGGAACTGCGGGACGCCCTGCTGCGCGCCGGCGCGCTCTCGATCACCGTCGCCGACGCCGCGGTCGCCGCGGCCGCACCGGAACCCAGGGCACTTCCGCGCGGCTACTGGCAGGAGCAGTCCTTCCTGGCACGACTGCACGTCCACGTGCTGGTTCCCGACGACGCGGTGGGTCA
>Ga0310839_101253_pt1 | contig 11583 bp, 10 predicted proteins | sample SM_ome_7_FD_201305 | JGI IMG/M metagenome (GOLD analysis project Ga0310839, IMG submission 201305) | Sorghum-adapted microbial communities enriched on stacked mutant (SM) sorghum from Joint BioEnergy Institute, Emeryville, California... ...
CGCGACATGGCCCAGACGTATGGGCGGCTGCGCGTGATCGACGGTGACGTTGTGGATGGTGCCGCATGAACGTCAACCGTTCGCGTTCTGACCGATTCGAAGGTGTGGTCCTGGTCGTCATCCTCCTGACCGTCGCCGGCTTCGCCGGGGCCGCCTCGTTCACCCACGTCAAGGACTGGACCCTCGCCAACTCCCCTGCGGGCACCGGGGAATGGTTCGGCTGGGCCAACGCCGTCATCAGCGAGTTGGTACCCGTAGCCGCGTTGTTGACCATCCGGCGCCGCAAGCGGGCCGGCCAGTCCATCCGCTACCCGCTCTTCCTCCTCCTGGCCGCTGCCGGCCTGTCCCTGGCCGCACAGGTCGCCGTCGCCAAACCCGGCCCCTCCGGCTGGCTCCTGTCCGCCGTCCCCGCCCTGGCCTTCATGGCCCTGGTCAAACTCGTACTCACCCCCGCCCCAAGGTCCACACCAGCCCCGGCCCCGGCCCCGGTCTCGACTCCGGCCCCGGCGTCAGCGGTGGCTGCGGCTGGCCGAAAGGAAGCCGACGGTGAACCCGCCGAACAGGCGGCCCGGATCGATCAGGTGGCCTCGGCGGTCGGGGAACCCGCCCCGGTCCCGACATCGGTTCCCGCCTCGGCTCCGGCGGTCGAGGTGTCCTCCCCGGCTCCGGTTTCGGCCCCGCCGGTCGCGGTCCCGGCCCCGCTGGGACCGGTCCGGCCGGCGGTGGTGGCTCCGGTGCCTGCGGCAGCGTTCGTCCGCCGGCCGGTCGTCGCTGGTGAGGGGGCCAACCGATGAGCATTCCGCTGCTGCTGTCCGGACTGGCCCTGGCCGCCGCCCTCGTCGTGATCTGCTGGGACCGTCACCGCCTGGCCGTGCTCCGCCGTCGCCTCGCGGAAGCACGGCAGGCCGCGACTCGCGACCGGTTGACGGGGCTGGCCAACCGGACAGGCTTCGCCGACGCCTGGTGTCGGCTGGCCCCGGCCCACCCGTGGGTGATGATGGTCGACCTTGACGGGTTCAAACCGGTCAACGACACCCACGGGCACGCCGCCGGGGACCTGGTGCTCACGGTCATCGCTGACCGGCTGCGCACTCTCCCCGGCGCCGTCGCCCGCCTCGGCGGGGATGAGTTCGCCGCCCTCCTGACCACCGGTGATCCGACCGCGGTTGCCGGCCGGCTCGCGGCCGCCATCGCCGCCCCTGTCACGCTGCCCTCGGGCGCCCAGGTGGCGGTGACGGCCAGCATCGGCCTCGCCCCCACCCTCGGCATGGGTCTGCCGGCCGCGATGGCTGCCGCCGACGCCGCCATGTACCGGGCCAAGACCACCCGTACCGGCATCGCCGCCTACGACCCGGCCCGGGATGACCACACGCCCCCGACCGCGGGTGTCCGACCGGTGGTCCGGGTGCGGGACCTGCCCACCGTCGACCCTGCGCAGGTGACCCGGTGACCACCACACCGATCCCGCCCGTGCTGCCCGGCCCTGACCCCACCACGGTGGGGCCTCGGCCGGGCTCCCGGGCCGCCCGCATGCTCATGCCCCGGTCCGTCGACGTCGTCAAGGACCTGGCCGCCGACTACGGCGTGTGCATCCGCCCCGTGTCGCTGCGGCGTACCGACCTGGATACCGGCGTCACCGAGGTCATCGACCTACCCTGCGGCGCCACTCAAGAGGCCAAGTGCCCTGCCTGCGCGGCGAGGGCGCGAAAGCTACGGCAACAGCAGATCCGGGAAGGCTGGCACCGCGACACCGAACCCGACCCCGACCCCGACCCGCCCACGGAGGAACAGAAAGCGCTGATCGTCTACCGGGCGCACCTGGAGTTCGCCCGCGACGACGCCGCCCGCTGCGCCGACTGGGAACAGGTCGCCGAAATCGACCAGGCAATCAGCGATGTGGAGGCCCAGATCACGACCGCTGGGCTCCGCGGCCGACCCGCCCCACCCCACAACGACAGCAGGCAGGAAGGACGGCGGCGGGTTCGATCCACAAAGCGGCGCCAGGACGCCCCCGACCTGCCCCGCCTCCCCGTCGAGCGGCACACGGTCGGCCGCACCTACACCGGCCACGGCGGACAGATGTTCCGGCCGTCGATGTTCCTCACCCTCACCCTCGACTCCTACGGCCGGGTCCACTCCGACGGGGCACCCGTCGACCCGGACAGCTACGACTACCGGCGGGCCGCCTGGGACGCCGTCCACTTCCCACGCCTGCTGGACCGGTTCTGGCAGAACCTGCGCCGCGCGGTCGGCTGGAACGTCCAATACGCCGGCGCGGTCGAGCCACAACGGCGGCTGGCCCCGCACGCCCACTTCGCCATCCGGGGCACCATCCCCCGCACCGTGATCCGCCAGGTCGCCGCCGCCACCTACCACCAAGTCTGGTGGCCGCCCGCCGAGGTGCGAATCTACGAGCCGGAGCAGGCGCCGCACTGGAACCCCGACACAGGCGGCTACGTCGACCCGGCCACCGGCCGGCCTCTGCCCACCTGGAATCAGGCGCTTGACGCCCTGGATGCCGACCCTGACGCGCGGCCGGTGCATGTGGCCCGGTTCGGCGTACAGATCGACGCCAAAGGCGTCCTCGCCGGAAGCAAAGACGCTGACCGGTGCATCGGCTACATCACCAAGTACCTGACCAAACAAGCAGCCGACTGCCACACCATCACCAGCGACCGGCAACGCGCCCACCTCGAACGGCTCTGGGCCGAACTGCGGTACACGCCCTGCTCCGAGCGGTGCGCCAACTGGCTGCTCTACGGCATCCAACCGAAGTCCGCCCGTCCCGGACTGCGGCCCGGCAACTGCAAGAACAAGGTCCACAACCGGGCCACCCTCGGCATCGGCGGCCGACGGGTCCTCATCTCCCGGCAATGGTCCGGCAAAACCCTGGCCGACCACCGAGCCGACCGGCGCGAATGGGTCAAAGCCCTCCTAGGCATCACCACCGACGCCGCCACCGCCCCGCCCGGCAGCACACAACGGCACGCCTGGGAACTCGCCCGCCCCACCGACCCCGACGTGCCACCCATCGGCCACCGCATCCTGCGCGCCATCTCCGCCCGCATCCGATGGCGCGCCCAACTCGACGCCGCCAGACGCGCTGCTGACCTGTCCGCTGTTTCGGCAACCACCACCCTGACCAGGAAGGAGGCCACCGGGTGGAGCGGCTGCTAACCGTTAAGGAAGCTGCGGCCCGCCTCGGCACCACCGAGCGGTTCCCCCGCCGACTCATCGCCGAACGACGCATCCGGTACGTCAAACTCGGCGGCCACCACGTCCGCATCCCGGAAACCGCCCTGGCCGAGTTCATCGCCGCCGGCACCGTCGAGCCGATGCGGCCGCCGATGTGGCGTGATGGTCGGGTGGTGGCCTGATGGCTCCTACGAAGAAGCGCCGCTTCGGCAGAGTTCGGCAACTACCCTCCGGACGCTGGCAGGCCCGCTATCGAGGCCCGGACGGCAAGGACCATCCGGCGCCGAACACCTTCGAGACAAGGCGGTTGGCTGAGCGGTTCCTGTCTCTGGTGGAAGCGGACATCACTCAGGGGCGGTGGGTCGCGCCGGAGGCCAGTCGGATCACGGTGGGGCAGTGGGCCGAAGAGTGGTTCGCTGCCTCGACGCCGACCCTGAAAGCGAAGACACGGCACACGTACCGGTCGCTGTTGACCCGGCTGATCCTGCCGCGCTTCGGCAATGTGATGATCTCCGCTGTCCTGCCGATGGCGGTGAGCCGGTGGGTAGCCGACCTCTCCACCCGGGTCGGTGCGTCCCAGGTACGGCAGGCGTACCGGCTGCTGTCACAGATCATGGGCGCGGCTGTCGACAACGGGCTCATCCCGGCAACGCCGTGCCGGGGTGTCAAACTGCCTCGCCTTCCCGAACCGAATCCGACCATCCTCACCGCCGAGCATGTTGACCGGCTGGTGGCGGAGCTGTCCCCGCCTGACGACCTCCTGGTCCTGGTCCTCGCGTACGGCGGACTGCGTATCGGAGAAGCACTCTGCCTGCGGCGTCGGCATGTCGACCTGGCCCAAGGACGGGTGATCGTGGCGGAGGCTCTCGCGCAGTTGCCTGGCGGCCCGGTCATCGACACGCCAAAGAGCCACCAGCGGCGAGAACTGGCCCTGCCGGCGTTCGTGGTCGACCGGCTTCGGGAACACCTCGCCGGGCTGCCCGATCACCCGGACGTCTTCCTCTTTCCCGGGAGACAACGCCGGACCGCTGACCGGCCGCAGAGCTACAACGGCTGGAAGTACCGGTTTGACCGGGCCGTCGAGCGGGCCGGCCTGACCGACGTGATCCCGCATGACCTACGGGCGACGCATGGCAGTTGGGTCGCTGACTCTCACGGCGTCCTGGTCGCCGCCCGGCGGCTCGGCCACTCGAACGCCAGCGTCACCACCCGGCACTACGCACGGGCGGTTGATGGTCGTGATGCCGAGGTCGCTGCCTTCCTGGATCGGGCACGGCGTACCGGGGGCCGATCGGATCGGGCACGTAACGGGCACGGCGAGGATCTTGGACCGGGCGCCTAGCCGCGAAATGGGCCGTGAGCTGCCCGGACATCTATCGACAGTCTTAAGAACGGTCAAAACTGTAAATCCGTCGCGAAAGCTACCGAGGTTCGAATCCTCGACCCGCCACCAGGTGCCTGGGAGGGCCCCTGACCAGCCAAAACACTGGTCAGGGGCCTTCTTCGTGTCGTCCAGCCCGGTCCAGCCGGGTCCGGCTCTCTACAGCCGTCCGTGGGCAGATGGTGGGCAGGTCGATCTTGGCTTGCGGTGCCGCGCCGGCGGCGCCACCGCCGTGCAGGCAGCGGTGGGAGCGCCGGGCTCCTGGTGCTCGATCTCGTACCGGCACTCGCTGCACGGCTCGGGCGGTTCGTGTTCTCGCCAGTCGTGCCCGCACTCGGGGCAGTCGCCGTACCAGCGTGGCCTCTGTCGTACTCTCACGCCTCGCATGGTCGCGACCGGCACCCGAGCGGTCCGATCGGCTCCGTGGCGGCGTGGAGGCCCCGGCCCGTGGGGCGACGGCGGTCCCTCGGCTACGGGACGGCGTGTAGCCGGCCGCCGGCCATGGTCTGGCGCGCGCCGCGCCAGCGTTGCCGGAACCGACGGTCGTGGCTGACCACGACGAGCGCGCCGGGATAGTCGGCCAGGGCCGCCTCCAGCTCCTCCACCAGTCCGGGCGAGAGGTGGTTGGTGGGCTCGTCCAGCAGCAGTACGTCGGCGGGTTCGCTGAGCAGCCGGGCGAGGGCGAGCCGCTGCCGCTGCCCGGTGGAGAGGCGGTCCACGGGGACGGTGACCCGGTCCCGGTCGAACAGGCCCAGGGCGAGGAGGCGCTCCAGGTGCTCCTGTGGCGTTCCGGGCCGCCCGTGGGCGTAGGCGGCGAGCAGGGTGTGCCGTGGATCGGCGACCACCGGGTCCTGCGGCAGGTAGCCGATCCGTCCCCGCCGCCGCACCTGTCCGCCGTCGGGGCGGAGCTCGCCGGCGAGTACGGCCAGCAGCGTGCTCTTGCCCGCTCCGTTCGCTCCGTCGACCAGCAGCCGGTCGCCGGCCCGCAGGGTCAGGGTGACCCCGTGGAGCCGACCGCGGACCGTCACCCCCTCGGCCGCCACCAGCGGGTCGGCTTCGGTGGGGGTGGCCGGTGCGGACACCCCGTCCGCGGCTGTTCGCAGCGCTGACAGCGTTGGCGGGGGCGTGAACCGGAGCGGTTGCGGAGGGGGCGGCACGGGCCGGTCGAGGAGTCGACGCAGCCGCTGTTCGGCGTTGCGGACCCGGCTCGCCACCGACTGCTGTACCCGGCCGCCGTGCCGGTCGTACGCCACCTTGTTGCGGTCCTTCATCATCCGGCCGGGCGCCACGGCGCGGGCTCTGGTCGCCATGGTCTCGCGCAGCCGGTCGACCTCGGCGCGCCACCGGTCGTGCGCCTCGGCCCACCGTCGGCGTGCGGCGGCCTTCTCGGCGAGGTAGCCGGGGTAGCCGCCGCCGTAGCGGAGCAGGGTACGGCGGTCCGCGTCCACCTCGACCAGGGTGGTGGCGACCTGTTCGAGGAAGACCCGGTCGTGTGAGACGACCACGGTGGTCCCGCCCCGGGTGCGCAGATGCTCGGCCAGCCAGGTCAGCGCGGCGTCGTCCAGGTGGTTGGTCGGCTCGTCGAGAAGCAGGATCTCCGAGCCGGCGGCGAGCACCGCCGCGAGGCGCAGCCGGGCCTGCTCGCCGCCGGAGAGGTGGTCGAGCCGGCGGTCGTGGTCGATGGCGGCCAGGCCGAGGCCGTGCAGTGCCCGCTGCACGCGGGCCTCGGCGTCGTACCCGCCGCGCAGCTCGAAGCGTGTGGTCAGGTCCGCGTACTCGGCCAGGTCGTCGGCGTTGCCCGCCGCCAGCCGTGCCTCCAGCGCCCGCAGCCGTGCCTCGATCTGCCGCAGCTCGGCCAGGGCGTCGTCGATCACCTGGCGCACGCGCAGGTGTCCGGACAGCTCCGCGTCCTGGCCGAGATAGCCCAGGCCACCCTCGGCGACCACGACCACCCGCCCCGCGTCAGGGTCCTCCCGGCCGGCGAGCAGCCGCAGCAGGGTGGACTTGCCGGAGCCGTTCTCACCGACGACCCCGGTGCACCCGCCCGGGGTGATGGCGTGGGTGACCTCGTCGAAAATGATCCGTTCGCCGTACGACTTCCGGACGGCGTGCAGGCTGAGCTGGGTGGACATCGGGATGCTCCGTGGCGTTGACGGTCGGGGCCGTCGGGGTCACGACGGCACGGGACTCGGGGACGCGTCACCGGAGCACCGGACAGCCTCCTTAATGCGACGTATGTTGCGTTAACAACGTGCCATGTCGCCGCCCCTCCCGCCAACCGGAAATCCCGCCGACCGCGTCCGCCAGCCGACGGATGACGACCGGCGCCGGACGGCGGCCGGCCGCCACGGTGGCACCGGATCCGCGCCGCGGCCCCGTCCGGGCGGGCGCAGCGCGCGGGTGCGGCGCCGTGTGCTCGACGCCGTCCGGGGCGTGCTCGTCGAGCACGGCTACGACGCCCTGAGCGTCGACGGTGTCGCGGAGCGGTCGGGGGTGCACCGCAGTACCGTCTACCGGCGTTGGCGGGACGTGGGTGGTCTGCTCGCCGACGTGTTCGCCGAGGCCACGGTGGACGACTGGACGCCTCCGGACACCGGCTCACTGGAGGGTGACCTGCGCGCGCTCAACCGGGAGGTGTACGCGGCGTTGACGGCCGAGCCTCCGATCACGAGGGCGCTGATCGCCGCCGCCTTCCGGTCACCGCCGGCGGCCGAGGCCCTCCGCGCCTTCTGGGCCGACCGGTACGCCCGCTGCGCGGTCATCGTCCAACGGGCCGCGGCGCGCCACGAACTCTCCGCCGACGTCGACGCGCACCGTCTCCTCGTCGCGGTGACCGCGCCGCTCTACCACGGGCTGCTGTTGCTGGGGACGCCGCTGACGACGTGGGACGCCGACCGCGCCGCGCGGGACGCGGCGCTGGCGGCGCGGGCCGGCGCCTTCACCGTCGGCCGGTCGCCGACGGCCGACGTCTGACAGACGATCACACGGCTGCCGTGGGGTGCGAGCGCTCCGGATGCGGGATTTTCGGCTGTGGACGGACGGCGCCGGAGTCGCCGGGCGCGTACCTCGCCCACTGGCACGCTGGTGTCATTTCTCCGAGCTACTTGTCCGCATTAGTCAGAATCATCTACATAAGGCCGCTTGGGCCCGATGCCTCATCAGCACTCTTTGTCGAGCGCGGCGGCGTACGGGCGATGGGTCGTAATGGGCGGTGAGTGCATTATTCCGGCGACTCGCCATCGATCCGGTTGCGGCCGGCAGGCTATGCTGTTCCTACCGATCGGTTGGAAATCGCAGACGCCCGGTCCGTGGGGTTGCCGATGCCTTTGCCGTGACCGCGGACTGTGGCACCATTATGGAACATCTACTTCCTCCACCTCATTCGACGGGAGCAACCAATGCCTGCACGGAGGATGGGCCGGTTCGTGGGCTCTCTCCTGCTGTTCGCGGTGCTCGCCATAGGCAGCTACGCCGCCAGCACGGGCGGGTCTACCCAGTCCGGTCAGCTCGCGACCGCCGATCTCGTCGCCTCCGAGACGGCCGAGAGCCAGTCGGGGTACGTCACGACGAGCGACTTCAGCTGGCACTAGTCCACGCTCGGCACTAGTCCACGCCGCCGAAGGCGCCTTCGAACATCGGGAGCGGCATGCCCGGTCGCCCGGCATCACCACGTCGATCCGCTGACCGTGCCTGGCTGGTCACCGGTCCGCTCGCGATGGTCGCGGTGGTCCTCGCGGTGGTGCTCGGCGTTCTCGAGGACGATCCGCTACGCAACTGGCACCTGGCGATCAGCCTGTTCGGGTTGGTGCTCCTGGCCGAGCGCCAGGTGCTGCAGATCGTCATACGCCGGCAGGCGATGAGCATCTCGTTCAACGAGGTCTCCCTGCTTGTCGCGTTCTGTCTGTTACCACCGCTGACCGTGGCGGTCGTCTTCACGCTGAGCGCCTTCGTCACCAGCCTCCGTCGCCGGCACATTCCGGCGCAGCTCTGGTTCAACGTGGTCAGGGCGGCGGTGGCGGTCACCGTTGCCGGTCTCGTGCTGCGCGCGTTGCCGCCGATGCGCGGATTCGGCCCCGGCACCTGGGCGATCCTCGTCGCTGCCGTCGGGATCCACTCGCTGGTCACGCTCGCCGCGGTGGCCGCGGTGTTCGCGGCGATGAACGGGGTCCAGGCCGGCTGGGAGACCGTGCGTACCTCCGGCCCGGGCCTCATCGGCGTCGCCCTCAACGTGGCGGCCGGACTCGTCATCGTCATCTGTGTCCGGGCCACGATGTGGTCGCTGCTGCCCCTGCTGGCCATCGGTGTCGCGGTCTTCCTGATCTACCGCTCCTACGGAGAGTTCTTCCGACAGCACCGCGCACTGGCCGACGTCTACGAGCTGACCAAGGCGGTGAGCGCGAGCAGCCAGGACGGCACCCTGGCCGACGCGTTGCTCGGCCGGGTCCGGGCGCTGATGCGGGCGGAGTACGCCACCCTCTGGCTACCCGCGCAGGGACGCCACCCGGAGGTGCTGCTGACCGCCCGGGTCGACGATCCGGGCCTGCTCGACCTGTCGCGCACCCCGCCGGAGATCCGGCGGCGAGCTCACGAGAAGGGACGGACGATCGCCGTCGGTACCGGGCTCGGCGGCGAGCCGGCGCTGTTGGAGGCGCTGCGTGACGCACATCTCAAGGACGTCATCGTCGTGCCGCTGCGGTCCGGCCAGGCCGTGGTCGGGTCGCTGGAGGTGGTCAACCGGATCGGCGGGCGGCCGATCGGACACTTCACCCCGGCCGACGTACCGATCCTGGAGACGATCGCCGCGCACGCCGCGGTGGCGCTGGAGAACTCGCGTCTGGTCGACCGGTTGCGATACGACGCGTACCACGACGGGCTGACGAACCTGCCGAACCGGCGCCGGGTGACCAGTGCCCTCGAGGAGGCGGTCCGGGTCCGTGCCCCCGACGAGGTCGTGGCGCTGCTGCTCTTCGACGTGACCGGGCTCCGGCAGGTCAACGAGTCGGTGGGCCACGCCGCCGGGGACAGGGTCCTGGTCGAGGTCGCGGCCCGGTTGCGTGCCTCGGCGCCGCCGGGCGCCCTGGTGGGCCGCATCGGCAGTGACGAGTTCGTGGTGACCCTCCGCATGGAGAACGTCGACGCCGCCCTCGCCCTCGCCGCCCAGCTGCGTGAGCAGATCCGGGACCGGATGGAGTTCGACATGCTGGTCCTGGACGTGGACACGGTGGTCGGGGTGGCCGTGCACCCGGACCACGGCGACGATCCCGCCACCCTGTTGCAACGCGCCGATCTCGCGGTGACCAGGGCCAAGTCGGCCCCGGAGGGGATCCAGCTGTTCAGCCCCGGCCTCGAGTCGCGGTCGTCGCGCCGGCTCGGCCTCGCCGGCGACCTGCGGCGCGCGCTGGAGAACGCCGAGATCGAGGTCTACTACCAGCCCAAGGTCTCGCTGACCGACCGGCGGCTGATCGGGGTGGAGTGCCTGGCCCGCTGGGCGCACCCCGCGCACGGTGTGGTCGCTCCGGAGGACTTCGTGGCGGTGGCGGAGCACACCGGGCAGCTCGGGCACCTGACCGAGCTGGTGCTGGGCGAGGCGCTGCGGCGGAGCCGGGACTGGACCGCCGGCGACGGCCCGCTGGCGGTCGCGGTGAACCTCGCGCCGCGCACCCTCGCCGACCCGCAGTTCCCGGCCCGGGTGCGGGAGCTGCTGACCGAGTACGGGGTCGCACCCGACCTGCTCACCTTCGAGATCAGCGAGGCCGGGGTGCTGGACGGCACGGAACGTGCCGTGCCCGCCCTGCGCCGGTTGCGCGACCTCGGGGTACGGCTCTCGGTCGACGACTTCGGCAGCCGGCACTCGTCCCTGTCGTCCCTGCGGCGCCTGCCGATCAACGAGGTCAAGGTCGACCGCTCGTTCGTGCAGGGGATGGCGACCGACCCGGTGGACCTGGCGATCGTCAACGCGATCGTGACGCTCTCCCAACAGTTCGGCCTGGCGGTGGTCGCCGAGGGGGTGGAGAGCGAGCTCACGCTGGAGTTGCTTCAGGACATCGGGTGCCAGATCGGACAGGGTTTCCTGTTCAGCCGCCCGCTGCCGTACGAGCGGTTGGAGGCCTGGTTCGCCGCGCGGTCGGAGTCCGAACCCCACCACGCCGTCGGCGACGTGCGGCGGCTGCGCGTCGTCCCGTGACCGGCTCCGGCGCCGATCGGACCCCGGACGCGCCCGGTGCGGGGGGATCCGATTTCACCTCGCGCCCGAAGCCGTGTACTCTTACCCCTGCGCGCCTACGGGAAAAGATCGCGCGCCCCCTTAGCTCAGTCGGCAGAGCGTCTCCATGGTAAGGAGAAGGTCTACGGTTCGATTCCGTAAGGGGGCTCAGAGGGTTGAGCTGGACCCAATCACGGCGGTGTAGCTCAGTTGGCAGAGCAAGCGGCTCATAATCGCTGTGTCGCCGGTTCAAGTCCGGCCACCGCTACTCTTCGGTTGCCGGGCAACCCCAGCAGCCGGGACAAAGGGCGCCGACGGCGCCCGCTCTGCGTGTCCGCGTGGCAGGCGTCTACGCTGGTACGTCCGTCGTTGAGTTCGTTGTCGAGGAAGGCGCCCCGCCGTGGCCAAGGCGACTGATATCCGTCCCAAGATCACTTTGGCGTGCGTGGAGTGCAAGGAGCGCAACTACATCACGCGCAAGAACCGCCGTAACGACCCCGACCGCCTCGAACTCAAGAAGTTCTGCCCGCGGGACGGCCGGCACACGCTGCACCGCGAGACGCGCTGACCCTGGCCGACCCTCCGTCGGCATCCGTCGCCTTGCCGATCGCCGTCCCGGTCTGACCGAGCGCGCCCCGTGCCCGCTCCTCCGGTCGGGGCGGCGTGTTGTTGTCTGCCACCCGGCCGGCGCCGTCCGCGCGCCGGGCACCGTGACCCCCGCCGGGCCGGCCCCGGACACCGACACCCACCTCCGGAACGGTTCATCCTGCCCGATCCGGCCGGCCGGGCCCGTCCGACGGCGGGC
>Ga0310839_101268_pt1 | contig 11483 bp, 10 predicted proteins | sample SM_ome_7_FD_201305 | JGI IMG/M metagenome (GOLD analysis project Ga0310839, IMG submission 201305) | Sorghum-adapted microbial communities enriched on stacked mutant (SM) sorghum from Joint BioEnergy Institute, Emeryville, California... ...
TAATCCCGAGGGCGGCTGGACGGTCAGCAACGGCATCCGAAGGTGGGCGAAGGAAGGGCTCAAGCGGCGTTCTCCCGAAGCCTATGCGCAGTACAAGCTCCGGGCGGAGCAGATCCTGGAGCGCAGGGCGGCCGCCGCGGCATCGTCGGCCAACGAGGTCCAGCAAGAGATGCGCAGCGGAAAAATGTTTCTCCACGACAACGACATCATCCACGGCTATATCTACTACGACGATGGGCTGCACTTGGCGGGCCGGCCCGTCAGACGCGAAGATATCCCGCTTCTCCGGGAGATGTACCTGAAACACATCGTCGCATACCCGGAAAACTTGCCGGACACTTCGCATCAGGAACAATATCTGACGGATGTGTGGAACGTCGATCCGTCCGTCATCCATGTCTTCGAGGATGAAGGCCGGCTGGCCGGATTTTGCGCCGCGCTGCCGCTGGACGATCCGCGTTTCCGCGAGTTGCTGGACCGCAACCCGGCAACCCGGGCATTCTCCGCCTGCACGCCGCGGGAACCCTGCGACTGGCTGTATTGGCTGATCGCGAGCGATCCTCCGCTTGATCAGGGATTCGCAGGACAGGTGCTGCGCGACATGCTGCAGAACAAGCTTCCGGGCAACCGGATCACGATGATGATGCCGTCGGTCGAGTTCACCGAAGCGGCCAAACTGGTCGGGTTCCGGGAAGTGCCGGAAGCGTTCTGCCCTTCGGACGACGGCTGCAGCTTCTATTTCTTTCAGCTCGATGCAAGGCAGCGCACTGCCGGGAATCCGGACCCCAAGGAAGCATCGGAAATGTGGTCGGAGATCGCCAAGACACTCCTTGCGTCGTTCAAGCAGCTGGAGCTTCGGGAACCGGTGCTGCATCAATGTCAGCGCATATGGGGAACGCACTACAGTCTGAGCCAGCTGGTAAGGTATGTGCAAAATACGATCATCAGCGAATGGCGGCGTCTGGAACACGGATCCCCGAAGGAGCGGAAGATGGCCCGGATTCTGTACTACGCCTACATGCAGAAGATCGGCACGCACGAAGTGGTCGCCGAACGGCTGGGGCTTCCGTCGTCCACCTACTACCGTTACTTGAGCAAGCTGATTCGGGAGATTGCGCGCGCGTTGCAATATTACAGGGGAGTCTGACGCACAGGTCAGCCTCCCTTTTGTGTGTCCAGTCCGGGGTGACCGGCGTGTAGTGGAAATGCGGAACGTGGTGCAAATGTGCACCATATCAAGCCCGAAAAAGGTGGAACAGCCAAATATGGTGCAAATCTGCACCTTATTCACCAGATTTCGTAAAAATAGTTCAAATGTAGTGCAAATCTGCACCATATTCACCAGATCCCGCGAAATTCGTCCAAAATGTAGTGCAAATTTGCACCAAATCAGCGCATAAAAACGGCAAAGACTCCGGCGCATGCCGAAGCCCCAACCCATTCCCTCATTAATATACCGCGATCTTGCCGTACGGCCCCTTGATGATCTCGATTTTCGTCTCGAAGATGTCCGACAGAAGATCCGGCTTCATGATATCTTCCACCGTGCCGAACGCGGCGATCTGCCCGTTCTTCATCGCGCAGATGCGGTCGGAGTACCGCGCCGCAAAGTTGATGTCGTGCAGCACCATGAGGATGGTCCGGCCGAGCTCATTTGCCGCCCGCCGCAAATGTTCCATCATCTGCACGGACCGGGCGATGTCCAGATTGTTGAGCGGTTCGTCAAGGAGCACGTATTCCGTCTCCTGGCACAGCACCATGGCGACGTACGCCCGCTGCCGCTGGCCGCCCGACAGTTCGTCCAGAAACCGGTGCTCGAGATCGGTCAGCTCGAAGAAGTCGATATATTTCGAGATGATCGCTTCGTCTTCCTTCGTGAGCCGGCCCCTGGAGTACGGGAACCGACCGAATCCGACGAGCTGCCGGACCGTCAGCCGCGTGATGAAGTGATTCTCCTGCCGGAGGATGGTCAGAATTTTCGCAATGTCGTTCGACCTGGACCTCGCGACGTCCATGTTCGCGACCCGGATCTGCCCCTCGTCCATGTTGAGCAGCCGGCCGATCATGAGCAGCGTGGTCGACTTGCCCGCGCCGTTGGGCCCGATCAGCGAAGTGATCCCGGCCTTCGGGATTTCGAGGTTCAGGGGACCGATCCGAACCTCGTCACCGTACGATTTCCTTACGCTTCTTAATGTGATCATAGCGACCTCTTCCTCAAAATGACGATCAGAAACGCGATGCCGCCGAACAGTTCGATGATGACCGATACGACGGTCTGCGCGCGGAACACGTGATACAGCAGCAGATACGCGGTTGTCAGCATGCAGAACCCGATCGCGAACGCCATCGGCAGCACATACCGGTGGTCGTATGTAGGAGCCGCCTGATAGCTCAGCAGCGCAACGAGAAATCCGAAGAAAGTCATCGGACCGACGAGCGTCGTCGAGACCGACATCAGGACGGCGATCAGGACGAGCACCAGGATGATGTTCGCCTGATAGTTCACGCCGAACGCGGTCGACACATCCTTGCCCAGCGACAGGACGTTCAGCTTCCTGGAGAGCAGGTACAGGCACAGCACCGTCACGAGGACGAGCGGGATGACGATCGGGAAATATTCCGCGTCCGCGTTGTTGACCGAGCCGATCAGACGGGCCTGCAGCAGATCGAACTCGGACGGCGAGAGCACCCGGCGCATAAATCCGGACACCGCGTTCAGCCCGGCGCCGATGATGATGCCGATGAGCAGCATCAGATGCAGGTTGCCGTACTTGCCCGACAACAGCCAGCCGAACAGGATCAGGCTCAAGGCGATCATCAGCGCAACCTGCAGGAAGAAAGCGCCCGTGCCGGTAAACTTGACGAGCGCCGCCGCGCCGAAGAAGAAGAGCACGCTCGTCTGGATGAACGAATACAGCGATTCATAGCCCAGCAGCGACGGCGTGATGATCCGGTTGCTCGTGACCGACTGGAAAGCGACCGTCGAGAAGCTGTGGCAGAGCGCCGCGATGAACATGGCGACGACAGCCTTGAGCCGCCGCTGGACGACCGGGATGAACGACGGCGAATCGACCGGCACCGGATTTTTGTACAGGATGAGTCCGAGCGTGGCCAGCAGCCCGACGCCGATGAACAGGATGAGCAGCATCCAGTAGCGCCGCTCGTCTCTCCGGGTGCGGAAAGCGCCGGTGGATCCGGCGCGAACGCCGGCGCCGCGATTGGCGGCGAGACCGATATCCAATGTGCTCATCGCAGCCTCCTGCTTCTTCGTTGCCGCAGCAAAATCAGGATGAAGACGACCGCTCCGACCGTTCCCAGGATCAGCGAGACGGGCACTTCGAAGGGCATGATCACGACGCGGGCAATGATGTCGCACAGGGTGATCGTGCCCATCCCCGTCAGGCAGACCCACGGCAGATTGCTGCGCAGATCATCGCCCCGGATCATGGAGATGACGTTGGGGACGATCAGGCCCAGGAACGGAATGTTGCCGATGACGGCGGCGACGATGCCGACGCAGACGGCGATCAGGGCGTTGGCCAGCACGATCAGCCGGTTGTAGTTGACCCCCAGCGTCGTGGCGACTTCTTCGCCCAGGCCGGCGATGGTCAGGCGGTTGGCATACAGGAAAAGGATGACGGTGACGACGACGATGATCCACAAGTATTCGTATCTTCCGATCTGGACGGGGGCGAACGAGCCGATGAACCAGTTCTCGATCACCTGCGACATGTTGAAATAGAGCGTCACGAAGGTGGACAGCGCCGAGATGACCGCGCCCAGCATCAGACCCATGATCGGAACGATCAGCGACGAACGCAGCCTGACCCGCCGCAGGAAGAGGAAGAAGATCATCGTGCCGGCAAAAGAAAACACGATGGCACCGGTCATGCGCAAGACGAGCGAAGGCCCCGGAACAAGCAGGTACACCGCGAGCAGTCCGAGTCCCGCCCATTCGGTCGTCCCGATCGTGGTCGGCTCCACCATTTTGTTCCGGGTCACAAGGTGCATGATCAGTCCCGTCATCGCCATCGCGGCGCCGGTCAGCATCAGGGCGATGGTGCGGGGCACCCGGGTGATGAAGAACATGTCCCTGCCGTCCGCCTGCCCCCAGATGTCGTACACGCCCGTGAACAGCGAGATGACGCCGAGCGCCGTGACGGCAAGCAGGGCGAGAACGAACGGTACGGTGAAAATTTTCTTGCGGTTCGCACTCGGTTCGGAGAACGGAGGTTGAGAACGCATCTCCGCCTCATTCAGCGCATGCATGAGCACAGTGCCGTACTCCTCCGTTTTACTTCTTCAATGCGTTGGCAAGCGCTTCGAAGATTTCCATGAACGTCTGGATCGACTCGTTGGTGTACGTATCCGCCGGCGCGTAGACGATTTGCCCTTTCGATACGGCCGTCGTATGTTGCAGCGCAGGCGAATTTTCGATGACGTCTTGGGCCGGCACCTTCTCTTCCGTGCTGTTGATGGCCGCGTCGCGGTCCATGACGAACAACCAGTCGGGGTTGCTCTGGGCGATCGCTTCCACCGAGATCTCGTCGCCCTGGTGGTCGGTCGTCGTATTGTCGACTTGCAGCGAGGGCACCCAGCCGAAAATGTCGTACAGCGGACCCCACACGCGGCCGTTGTGCGGCGCCGAGTAGCCGATGTTGCCGCCGGAGACGATGACGCTCATGACGGTGTCCGTGCCGTTGTAGGCGGCCCTGGCGGCTTCCAGCGCCTGATCGAATTGCTCGATCAGCGCTTTCGCTTCTTCGTTCTTGTCGAAGATCTGTCCGAGCAGCGTCGTGACGTCCTTGAAGCCGTTCACCAGTTTCTCGCCCGCGGTGCCGTCATCGGCGGATACGTCGATGTTCAGGTTGACGACCGCGGCGTTCGGAACCAGCTTCTTGATGTCTTCATGGTAGCTCGCGAAGCGCTGGCCCACGATGACGAGGTCCGGATTCGCCGCCGCGATGATCTCCAGGTTGGGCTCCCGGTGGTTCCCGATGTCTTGCACCGACTCATCCGACACATAGCCGGAGCCGGCCGGCATGACGCCTTTCGGAGCCGCAGCGAGCTTGACGCCCCACGCTTCGAGCGTCTCGAACGTCCGGTTGTCGAGCGACACGACCGTCTTCGGATTGACCGGAATCGTGACCGCATTGCCGCTCGCATCCGTATATTCGATCGCCGCCGGCTTGTCGGGCCTGGCCGCAGCCGTCTCGGCCTCATTCGAGCCGGCGGCGCTGCTCGTGTTGTTGTTCACGCCGGCATTGCCGCCGGAATGGTTGCCGCTCGTCTTGTCCGCGCTGCCACAAGCCGCAAGCGCCAGAACGAGTACGGCGGTGAGCAAGAGGGTTGCGTATCGTTTCATTGCGTCTCTCCCCGTCCTTTTTGTTTTTCTAGTTGATAATGAATATCATTATCACCAAGTGGAATTATAGCAACCCCTTTTCCAAATTTCAACACCGAAAAATGTACAAAAATAAGGCAGGCTGTCTTGGCGACACCCTGCCTTATGATTCGGGCTCTTACCGTTTCAGTCTGATCCGAATCGCACCCATGTCTTCGGATGCCGGATCCGATTTTTTCAGGCCGGTGATGATCAGTTCATACTGGTTCCCGGCTTCAACCGGTTCATATTGGAGGTAGAACATGGCGTCGTTGCCGGAATAGGTGCCTTTCGAAACGGCTCACGGCAATCCCGAGACAACCGCATGAGTCGCGTCAACGTCATGGCTGAACCTGACGAACAGAAGTCTGTGCGCATCGGAATTTTCCGTCAAGATGTACACGCCGTCGACATCCCGGGACAGGTATTGATTGTCGGAGAGATTCACTTGATTGGCAGTAATGACATTCAGGCCAAAAGCTCCATCTCTCCCAATTCAAACCTTCATACCCGGAATAAACGGAGGCGTGTCCCATGCGGGAAAACAAATATGACGATCCGGTTTTCTTCGAAAAATACAGCCAGACGAACCGCTCAAAGATGGGACTGGCCGGCGCGGGAGAATGGGAGACGCTGCGCAAATGCTTGCGGTGGCCAGAGAAAAAACGCGCTTCCCGCAGCTGGAATATCTTTGCTGCGCGATGGAAGGTGTGGAGTTTCCCGAGGAAAGTTTTGATATCGTCCTCAGTTCACTTGCGTTTCATTACGTGGCGGATTATGGGCGGTTGGTCGGGAAGATTCACAACAGCTGAAACCCGGCGGCAACTTGACGTTCACGGTCGAACATCCCGTTTTTACCGCCCATGGGTCCCAAGATTGGCATTCGGCCGAGAAAAGCGACGCGAAAGCGTGAAGGGCGCATACGCATCCCGTGCGCATGCGCCCGTCATCGGATCACCGGATCTGTTCGCCGCCCTCCAGCCGGATTTCAAAATAGTGGTCCCGCGACGCTTCTTCAATTTCCAGATAAGCCCAATGGGCCGCCGGCACATCCGGCCAGCTCGGCCGCGTGACGCCATGCAGCGGACCGCGTCCGAACATCCGGTTGATCACCTTGACCGCTTCCGCCCGGGTCAGATGATTGTCCGGCCCGAATCTGCCGTCCCCGTAGCCGCCGAAGATGCCGGCCGCAGCAGCCGCCTCGATGGAAGCCGCCGCCCAGTGGGTCGGTTTCACGTCGGCAAAACGGGGGTTCGCACCGGCCGGTGCGCCGAGATTCTGGTACCGCGCGGCGATGGCCGCCATCTCGGCCCGCGTGACCGGAGCGTTCGGCCTGAAGTTGCCCTGGGCGTCCCCGCCCATCAGACCGGCGCTCTTCACGTATTCGATCTCGGCCGCCGCCCAATGGGTCGGCTTCACATCCTTGAAGGTGCCTTGACCGCTCCGGGCGCCGCCAAAGTCCAGGTTGCGCGCCAGCAGCACGGCCAGCTCGGCCCGCGTGATCGCCTGATTCGGCCGGAAGGTGCCGTCGCTGAAGCCTCTGATGTATGCCGGGTGATACAGCACCTGCTCATCCGGCTCCTGTCCGTCGCCGGGCGTGTCCGGGGTTTCCGGGGTCTCATCGGGTTCCGAAGGATCGGGCGACGGAGCCGGCGGCACATAAGGCACGCCGATGTAGAGCCGCTCGACCGATACTTTCGCAACTGCTTTCTCGACGACTCCCTCCACGGTGCCTTCCACCGTGAAGGCTCCCGGGTTGGCGTAACTTGCCGGATCGATCGCATCCCATACGACTGCGCGCTCTTCCGAAGCGATGCCCGTCGCGTTGTGATTGATATCCACCTTCACTTTGTCAGGCAGCACCGGCGCGGTTCCGGCCGTCGTGCGGACGCTCACTTCCTCGATGCCGCGCACTTTGCTCTGCGCGAAGAGCCAGTCGATGAGCATGCCACGCTCCTCGTCCACATACTCGTTGTAGACCGGGAGCCATACGGCGTGGCCGTCGAACTTCCAGCCGTTGTACGGCGGGTTGTTCAGCCGGTTCTCCGGCAGAATGCTCAGCTTCGAATCATGCCAGAACGGGCTGTAGGTATTGTACGTTTCGACAACCCGCTCGTACAGGAAGTCGTCCACATCCACGAATACCCACAGCGGCAGGTACGCGACCGCCTTCGCATTGGCCTCGTTGCCCGGACCGCCGGCGGGACACAGCGGTGCCGCGGCTGCCGGGAAATCCGGGAACGTCTGCAGGAACGTCCAGGTCGAACCTCCGCCCATCGAGAACCCGGTGATGTAGATGCGGTTCGGGTCCACCTTGCCGTCTTCGATCCATTGGTCAATGACCGCCTTGACCTTGTGCATCGCCTCCGGTGTCGTCGCGTTCCGCGGAGCCAGCACATGGGTCGGGTGCTTCGCCTGGTTCTCCGGATTCGCCCATACGGTGCCGCCGTTGCTGAACCGGATCGGCGTATAGATATCGTTGCCCTGTCCGCCTCCGTGGAAGAACACGACAAGCGGCAGCGGCCCTTCGGCTTCTTCGCTCAGGAAATAGCTGTATTCCAGTCCGTCATGGTTCGCGTACTTGAACTTATCCAGCACCGGGCTGACGACAGCCGTCTGGGTGAAACCGTCCGGCACGAGGGTCGTTCCGTCCGTGAACTTGATGCCGGAACCTTTGTACGTGATGGTGTACTGCGAATCGAAGGTATAGCCGCCGTCATTCGTGGACCCGCCGTCGCCCCAGCCGACATCCGGGAAGTCGATGACGATGTACCGTCCGGTGTCGGAGCGGGAACCGACATCGTTCACCTGGCTTACGTACACATCGATAATCTCGCGCGGGCCGTCATACGCGACGTAATCCGGGTCGACGATCCGGGTTTGCCGCACGTGCGCTTCGAAATCGTCCTTCGACAGCGAGGAGCCGTCGACTTCCTTGCCGGCGTCGATGATGACGGCATCCGTGCGTTCGTGGAAGGCGAAGTTCTCGTTCCTCAGAATGAACGGGAGATATACGGCTTCCGTTACCGTTACAGTTGCCGGCTCCAACTCCGTTTCCGGCACAATTTCCGGCACGGCTTCCGGCCCTTCTTCCAGAACGGTATCCGAAGCCGTCTCCGGCGGGTCTTCCGCCGCGATAACGGCAGGGAGGTGGAGCGTCAACATGAGGAAAGCCATCAATGTCGCGATCAGCTTTTTCTTCACCATGACAATTTCGCCACTCCTTTCGTTTATAACGTTTTAGCAAAACGCCGGAGTTGAACGAAATATCCCCCTTTTACCACCCCCGTCCAAGATAATACGTTTTAGCATCGATCAGTCTAGCAAAAGCCATTGGGCATATACTGTCGTATCCTGGGGGTCGGCCAAACTTTTTTTATGCGCGGTCTCGACAAAACGAAAAAGCCCCTGCCTCGGCTAGGAGCCTCAATTTTCCGCTTTACGGAGATCCATGGACCTATATAGCTTACAATTTTCGGCCCGATGACACGGGAAAGCGGAGCCGGTGAACGGTTCACGGGCTCCGCTGTTCCGGTTGGGCGGCACCTTCCATGATCTTTCCCTCGATGCATGCTTTCGAATTCTCCATCGCGCGGATCAACGGTTCAAACTGATTGTATTTCGGGCTTCCTTGCTCATATTTCGCTGCGCTTTCGTCGTCTTGTGGATGATCGATTGGACGGGCGGGAGCGCATCCCTCAGTTCCCGGCTTGTATAATCTGCCGATGGATCGTTGGTCAGAAGCGCCTTCGAGATTTGGAGCGCCTTGATCCTGTTCTTCAGCAGCGAGTGCCGGGACGATCCTTCCGTGAACTTCTGCTGCATTTTCTCGCATTTGGCGATGGTCGAGGTGAGCAAGGCAACGGTCCGCTCCAATTCTTCTTGGTTGAGTTCCATCTAGCTGCCTCCGAAATACAATCATTTGAACATAAAGAAACTTTGTGCAGCATTCGAGCGTCTTCCCATATGTAAAATTTCTGATGCGAGGTGTCCTATGAAAAAGTTGTCGTTATGCGCCGCAGTGCTGCTTCTGTGCTTGCCGATGGCCGCATCCGCACAGGAAACAGATTATTCCTATTATACAAAATACGCCGTCAAAGTCATCCTGAATGGTGAGGAAATGGATTTCACGCCTCCGGCGATTGCCGTAAATGACAACACCATGGTGCCGTTCAGGCCGCTGTTTGAAGCCCTTGGTGCTGAAGTGATTTGGCAACCGGGCACGAAAACCATTACGGCAACCAAAGATGGTACTACAATCAAAATTACCATTGATAGTCAGACCGCTTATGTCAATGATGAGGAAGTGAAATTGACACAATCTCCTTTCACTTCCAAATACAAAGACGGGAATATGTACACTTTCGTGAACCTCAGATTCATCAGCGAGGCTCTGGGCGCCGTGGTCACATTTACGAAAGAACCCGTGCCGACCGTGTATATTCAGCACTGGGATTGACGCGCGGTTCAAGCATGGAAGATGAGATAGGGGCGCCGTGATGACGGGCGCCCCTTCTTCTTTATGCTTCAGGAAACATTCTTCAACCGTGCCGTCACGACCGTCTGCCCCAGCCGGTTGTTGTCGACTCTCACCTGGATGGCTTTCGTCGTCACACGGCCTTGCCTGTCCGTGATGGTAATGGTGATGGTGTCCTCCTTCAGATGATCCGGATAGTCTTCCAGATTCATATGCCCGATGGACGACCCGTTCTCCGCGGCAAGTTCCCGCTTCTCTTCTTCCGTCAAACTGTCAACATCAATGTCTATCGGATCATACCCGAATCCGTAGAATCGCGAGAAATTGTCCTCGGCGGCCCATTGGTACATGTTCCACGCCGTCCAGCGATACCAGATCTGATCGTAATCGTGGAAATCCTCATCGAAAGTCATCGTCATTTCCTTATCGTAGAGCAGATCGAAATCAGCGACGGACGTTTGGGTTTCTTCGTCGAAGTGCTGGTAATATTCCACGTTCCAATACTTCTCGTGCTGCGTCTTCGTCCAGTCCACCGCGTAGACATATTCATTTTCCGCCTTGATATGGATCGAGGCGATATTTTCTCCTTCAATGTAGAATTCCAGCCCGGGCCTGGAGTCGACATAGCTGACGGTTGTGACATGCTCATCCCGCTTCCCTTCCCGATCCGCCAACTTGAACACGGGGCCGTCTTCCCCGGCCTTCACGCTGATCGCGTAAGCGGGTGCCGCCTTTTCGAACGGAAGGTTGACCATGACCACCACCGCCAGCACAAGACCGACCGCGAAGCCCGCAGCCCGTCTCAACCGCCTGCCCGTCACCCGTCCCTTCATCGACCGGCGATTCAACCGCTCCCATATGTGCTGCTTCATTCGAGCTTTCTGCTCTTCATCCGGTGCCATCCCGTCAAATACAGCGCGCAGCCTTTCCTTAGTCAAAGAAATCATCCCCCAACTCCAGCTTCAGGCGCTTCCGGGCATCCCTCATCCGTGTCTTGACGGTATTGATGTTCATTTTGAGCATTTTCGCAATCTCGAGCAGTTTGTAGCCTTCGTAATAGTACAGGTACAAAAGCAATCTGTGGTTGGGAGGGAGTCTGCGCATACCGTCCATCATCTCGTGCTGCGGCAAACTGCCGGAATGCTGCTCATCAGGCATACCCGAATCCAGCTTGACGACCTTCTTCCTCCACCATCTGCGGTGTTCATCCCGGCAGTGATTGCGGGCGGTGGCGATCAGCCAGGCTTTCTCGTGTTCAACACTTTGGAAGGTCATATTGCTGCGCATGAGCTTGACGAACACGGACTGGGCCGCATCCTCGGCATCCTGTCTGTTGCCCATCATCGCGTAGCAAATGCGGTAGACGGTGTCGATATGGCGTTCATACAGTTCGCTGAATACAGATTCCATGGAATCGTTTGGCTTCATCCGAAAAGCAAATCCCTTCGATCACACGCAGCCAGGGACTTCCCGCCGCTCCCTCCTTTCATTTATTAATAGAGGCTCGGAATTAAGCAGGTGTCCTGAGTCCGAATGAGGGGTGAAATAGGCAGAAACGTCGATGAAGCGGCACATATGAAAGCTGTTTTCAAAAATGCGCATGCCAAAGAACCCTGAAAAAGG
>Ga0310839_101270_pt1 | contig 11477 bp, 15 predicted proteins | sample SM_ome_7_FD_201305 | JGI IMG/M metagenome (GOLD analysis project Ga0310839, IMG submission 201305) | Sorghum-adapted microbial communities enriched on stacked mutant (SM) sorghum from Joint BioEnergy Institute, Emeryville, California... ...
GGACGATCGGGTCGGACGTCGCGCCGGAGGTGATCGGGGCACCAGACGACGCGACCACGAGAGCACTGCGGGTTTGGGAGCGGAGGCGCCTCGCCACGACCGGGACATGCGGCTCGTGGAGGCGCTCTGGTTCCGCGGCGACCGGCGCGTGGGTGACTCGCGCCCGTGCTTCGCACGAAACCTTCCGAGCCTCGGTCACCACGTGAACCGCTCGGGCCAGGCTCAGCGGCTCACCGGTCGTGCTGCGCGGCCACTCCGTACCAGGCGGCAACAGAGGGTGCCCGCCCAGGCGAGTCTGCGGCGCGGTCGGGTCGCACTGTTCGGTGCGGACCAGCCGCAACGACGGTTGCGCCGTGGCCGCGAGCACCGGCCACAGATCGGCATGCAACGGCAGCCCGTCCAGGGCGTCTTCGCGGATCTCCATGCCCACCCGTTGTACACGTCGGTCAACAGCCTCGCCCACGCGCCACCTGGTCGGCGTCACATGTCCGGGATGCTCGACGGTGAGTACGTTGACGACGTCGTCACCGCCCTTGACGGAGGTCGTTCCCAAAAGCACGCCGGCGGTTGGGGCTAAGGCGCCGTCACCGCCGTGGATCTGGGTGGTCAACCTCGGCGAGGCGCTCGGCCAGGAAGGCTCGCTCGACCTCGTTGGTGGTCAGCTCGAGCGCCCGCCGGTAGGCGGCCGATGCGTCGGCGCTGCGCCCGAGACGCGCCAGCAGCTCGGCCTTGATCGCCGGCAGGTACTGGTAGCCGGTGAGCCGGTGGTCCTGCTCGAGCACCTCGATCTCGGCCAGCGCCGCTCTGGGACCCTGAACCTCGGCCAGTGCTACGGTGCGGTTCACCGCCACGACCGGCGACGGCCACACCTGAAGGAGCCGGTCGTAGAGGGCCAGGATCTGCGCCCAGTCCGTCTGGCCATATGTCGGCGCATCAACATACACAAGCGCAATGGCCGCCTGTAGCAGGTAGCGCCCGGCCCGCCCGTCGCGCAGGCCAGCCATGATCAGGTCGCGCGCCTCGGCGATCATCGACCGATCCCACTGCGATCGGTCCTGCTCGCTCAGCCGCAGCAGCCGGCCGCGGTCGTCGACCCGAGTGGCCCGGCGAGCGTGTGACAGCAGCAGAAGGGCGAGCAGCCCTCCCACCTCCGGTTCGTCGGGCATCAGCTCGCGCAGCATCCGGGCCAGGTGCAGCGCCTGGTCCATCAGGTCGGCCCGCACCAGCGAGTCGCCCGCCGCGGCGGTGTGTCCCATGGTGAACAGTAGATGAATGACGCCGAGCACGCCGGCCAAGCGGTCGGGCAACGCGGCCGCTGACGGTATCCGGTACGGGATCCGGGCCACCGAAATCTTCTTCTTGGCCCGGGTCAGCCGGGCCGCCATCGTCGGCTCCGACACCAGGAAGGCCCGGGCCAGCTCGCTGGTCGGCACGCCGCAGACCAACCGCAGGGTAAGGGCCATCTGGGCCTCCTGAGCCAGGGCCGGATGGCAACACAGGAAGATCAGGCGCAGCCGCTCGTCCGGTACCACGTCGGCCGGCTCGACCGGCTCCGATCCCGCCACCGCTTCGTCCTCCACCGTCGATAGCTCATCGGTCGCCGCCTCGTCCGGATCGAGCAGCAACGGCAGCTTGGTCCGGAATACCTGCTCCCGTCGCAGCACGTCCAGAGCGCGGCGCTTCGCCGTCGTGGTCAGCCAGGCCACCGGCTCACGAGGGATGCCGGTGCGCGACCAGGTTTCCAGCGCTGCGGCGTACGCCTCCTGGACACACTCCTCCGCGAGGTCCAGGTCGCGCGCGACCCGCGCCGTCGCGGCGAGCACCAGGGCCCAGCCGCGACGGTGCGCGTCGGCGACGGCGGCGGTGATCTCGGCCGGGTCGGTCACGCCTTCGCCGGGGGAGCGATGAAGCTAGACACCACCGGTCGTACCTCAACTCCGCCTCCCTGCCGGGTCGCCGGGTTCCGGCGGGCGATTTCCAGGGCGGTGTCCAGGTCGGGGGCCTCGATGACGTAGACGCCAGCGACGACCTCCTTGGCGTCGAGGAATGGACCGTCGGTCACGACATCGCCGCGAACCGACGTCGCCATCGTGCTCGGCTGTAGCGCGAACGCCGCCAGCATCTGCCCGCCAAGCGCGGGCACATCCTCGGCGTGACGGGCATGCGCTGCCCGCTCCTCCGGGGTCAGGTCGGCGCTGTCGGCCGGGGCCTGGGCGAACAGCATGATCGCGTACTGGGCCACTGGGGTCTCCCATCGGTAGTAGGTGTGCCTACACCTGTCTGTCGAACGGCCGGCGCCAATTCGACAGCCTGCCACGACCCTTTCGCGCGGGGTAGATGCTGCTCGCCAGCGTCGAGGATGCTACGTGCCGGCGAGGCGGGCCACGTGTTCCTCCAGGTACCGATCAAGTCTGTCGCCCCAGTTGTCGAGCTCGGCGGCCTGCCAGTAGCGGTCCGTGAGCTCCGCGAGTTCGGCCGCGGCGGGTAGCCCTCCGTAGGGCCGAACGGCAATCTGCTCCCCGAGTCCGGCGAGCTCCTGCCGCCGCGCCTCCCATTCAGTCTGGGCCGAGCGGTAAGCCTGCTCGGCTTCGGCGAGGACGTCAGCCATGCGGTGAGCGCCAATCGCGCGCAGGGCCTGGACGGCGAGCCTTGCGTGGCGTCCGTGGCTGTTGAAGAAGTAGGCCAGCAACGATCCTTGGGAGACCTCGAAGTCCAGCCAGCTCAACAGCCAGATTGCCCGCAGTGGCTCGGCGAGGTCGCCCAGCCGGCGGTCTTCCTCCTCGGCAGTCAGCCCGGTCATGATGCGATCCGCCTCATCGAGAAGGATGCCCTGGAGTTGGTCGGGCGATACGCCAGCCATGGCTTGCCAGTCGATAGCCATGGCCGGCATTTTGCGCCACTCCGCTGTACGCGTCGACCGTCGTGCAAGTCGATGAGGAGCGAGCTCGACGCGCTCGAGATTCGGGCCAGCGTGGCGATGCACGGCTGCGCCAACAGCCAGTTACCCGTATAGACCGGACGTCGTGGTGGCTGGGTGCGTACTCGCCCACGTCGCGGGGTGAGCTATCCCGCGGTGAGCGCGATGACCGGCCGAGCACGGACTTGGTTGGAGGAGAACCGCGGCCTTCCGGGGTAGCTCATCGCCATCCTCGTCCACGACGCCGGCCTGGTCTGGTGGCCGATGGAGGACGGTTCTCAGCGGGGGATCAGGCGGGGTTTGCGTCGGGCCGCGATGTCCTCGATCCAGCCGAGGGCGACTGTGGTTACCGCCATGACGATGACTGCGATCAGGAGGCATAACATTTCGCCACTCCGGTCGCCGAACCGCCAGACGTCGAGCCGGTCTCCGATCGGGTACGACACCTCGATGGCCGGGTTGTGCCAGAGGTAGATGGTGACGGCCCGGGCGTTCACCGCTGTTACCAGCCAATCGAGCACACGTACGCGCCGCAACCAGGCAATGCTCGGTCGGACCCGCATCGCCAGGAGTACGAAGCCGAACGAGTACAGCCCCTGCCCGAGTGGAATGTCGTTCAGGTCCACACCGGACTCGGCCGGATGGGTGAAGGCCCAGACGGCACCGGCGATCATGGCGACTGCGGCGACGCCGATCAGCACCGGCAGTGGCACCCTGGCCAATCGACCATCGCGGTGGGCGAACCCGACGAGCCAGCAGCTGCCGAAGGTTGCCAGGTTCAGCACCACGGCGCCGACAGCGGGGTCGAGCGCGAACCCGCCGAACCCGATGACGATGAGAGCGGCCAGGGGCGTGAGCACGATGGGCAGGGGCCATCGGCGGTAGGCACGCAGCACCAGCGGCGACAGCATGACCAGCCACAGGTATGTCACCAGATACCAGAGAACGACCGTGGCCGGCTCAGCCCATTCAGTACCCGGTGGGTCGACGATGGGAAAAATCCAGGCGAGCAGCCCCTCGATCCCGGGCAGTTCGTCGGCGTCGCCCTCCCGCTTTGCCTGCATGATCATGGCCGGCACGACGACCGCACCGAAGATCCACAGCGCGGGCAGCAAGCGCCGGAGTCGCTTCCGCACCGGTCGACCGGCCGGGTTGGCCAGGGAGTTGGCCATGAGCGAGCCGCCGAGCGCGAACATCACGCCCATCGCCGGGAACACGTACGTCAGCCACACGAAGCCGAACGAGTGGTAGACGATGATGCGGACGATCGCCACGAATCGAAGGAAATCCAGATAGCGGTCACGGAGGGCGCCGGGACGCGTTGGCGTCGTCGTAGCTGGGGCGGTGGGACTGGCTGTCGTCAGCGCGGGGACCGCCGTTTCGCTCAGATTGTCGCTGGCCATTCCTCAGTCATTCTCGTGTCACCGGCGTTCACGGTCGATGCGCGTCGCTGGCTGGTTATAGGCATTGTGATTGGCCGGACGGGCGAAAGTGCGGCCCACGCTGACACGCCACCCGTCGAGCTGGCGCCTTTGTTGCACGCCGAGGAGATAGTAGCGACGACCGTCTCACGGTTGAGGTTACCGTCAGATAGTCTTTCGACCCGTCCGTCAGCTCCGGTGTCCGATCACCGAGGACGTCCGGCTGCCGCCGCACCAGGTCGCGGAAAGCTTGAATCAGCCCAGCACACGGTCGTTGAGAAATCGCTAGCGCACCCTTCACGGCGGTCGGGGTGGTGTCCAGCATCTGCGCCGCCTCGGCTACCGGTAGCCGAGCACGTCACACAGCATCAGGGCCGCGGTCTGCCGGGGTGGTAAGGCGTTGCAGCGCGGCGACGAAGGCCAGCTCGATCGCCTCTCGTTGTTGGTAGCGGGCCTCGGGGCCCGGGCGCCTGGCCCGGCACGTCGTCTGACCCGGTGAAAACGCGGGTCAGGGGTAAATCAGTTCCGTCCACTGCGAACGATCGTGTTCGGACCGCAAGCGCTGACGCGCTTGCGGCGCTGGGCCCCTGCCACTCGCTGTTGAGGTGCCACGACAAGACGATGCGATGTGGCGGGTCGTACACCAGCACCGGACCCCAGTCGCACTACGAGCCGTCGACCCCCCGCTCGTACCAGCGGCCGCCTACCCGTCCTTCGATGACCGCCTCCGCCAGGTCGGCACTGCCGATGTGGTGTTCCGCCGGCCACCAGGTGGTGCGCCCCTCGGCGAACACACGAAAAGCAACCCGTTCCACGTCGGCATGGTCACCCCGGTGTCGAGCCATTCCGCGGCCCGGCGCAGGGCCGGGATGGTGGCCCGAGGACGGATTGTCAGGCCGGCTAGACGACTTCGCCGCGCCGGAGGCGCTCCGCCCACCGCGCGCGCTCGGCCGGGTCGGCGCCGCTCCGTGTCCTCGTGTCGTGGCGCCACTAGGCATCGTAGGCACGTTGCCGGCGATGTTGGGTTCGTTCGACCCGAGCGGGCACGAGAGACCCACCTGCGGGACGGTCCGACCCGGTTGGAGATCGATTCGCGGGTGGCCGACCGTACCACGGCGTGCTGACACGGGCCGGATGCGCGCCCCGGCCGGCTTACGAGCAAGTGGACTGGCGTTGAGGACGAAGCGTTCGTCCGCGGCCGGCTGATGTAAGGGTGAGAGGCGATGATCAAGTACCGGGAGTTGATCTCATCAGCAGCGCACCGTATCAACATCGGGGTGGACGACGCCCGCGCCGCTGTCGATGCCACCATCGAGGCCCTGGCCCGCACGGGCACGGAGGAGAACCGTCGGCGCCTTAACGAGGCCATGCCGGACCTACTGCGCCCCGACGAGGACACCCAGCCGAGTGTTCGCGACGCTCAAGGGTTCGTTCAAACGGTCGCCAGCCTCACGCAACGCCCCGCCGAGCAGGCCCGCTACCGGGCCCAGGCGGTGCTTGCCGCCCTGGCCGAGTCGGAGCCCGACCTCGTCGATGCGCTCGAACTACCCGACGACATCAAGGCCCTGGCGACCGACCCACCGATTGGCGGCGGGATCGTCGGACCCGAGGGTCACGCCGCCCCACTGACCCCGGATCAGATCGCCGCCGCCCTCGACGAGTTTCCAGACTGGTCCGGTGACACATCCTGCCTTCGGCGCACCATCAGTCTCCCACCGGACAGACTCGACCAGGTCCTGGCCTACGTGGCATTCGTATGTCAAAACACGGGTCGCCCCGATATTCACCGGGAAAGCGACGACACGGCCGTGCTCACGGTGCGCACAGAGTCGGTAAAGGCGGTCACCGCGCTCGACTTCGAAATACTCCCTGTGATCGACACAGCGATCCAGGAGGCCCCAGTGGATACATGAGGAAGGCTATCCCTGGGAGCCAGGGAAAGCCTCGCATCCATCGTGGCTGTCGCTCGCGTCGGGGGCGGTGGCTCACCGCTCACCGCGGCGATTCGCGGGGCGGCCGGCGAGGTGAGCGATGCACAGGTTGGGTTGGACGAATGGCTCGAGGCGCTCGGCGTCGATGGGGGCGTCGATGCTGGCCAGCAGACCCTGCATGAGTCCCAGGTGGATGGAGCACACGACGTCCCGGTGCGCCTCCGCGACCTCCCGGAACGGGCAGTGGCGCAGCAGGATCCGGCGCTGGCGTCCCGAGGTGACCGCCTCCGGCTCGAAGCCGATCTCGGACAGTGTGCCGGTCAGCCGTTTGGTCGCTTCGGCCGCGTCGACGCGGCCGAACGGTGGCAGCCGGTCGGCGAGGAAGCGGCCCCACGCATGCCCCGCCCGCGTCGCCGCCCGGGCCGGCTGGGGCACCCCGGCAGCGACGTAGCTCGCCAGGATCTCGGCCAACAACCGATAGCTACGCCGCCCTACCCGTGCCGTGCCGGGTCTGGCCATATAGAGAACGCGGGGGCGACCGGGCTGCTCCCGCTCCTCCGTCGACCGGTCGACCAGGCCGCTCTCCACGAGCCCGTCGAGATGGAACCGGACGGTGTTCGGGTGCAGCGCCACGCGAGCGGCGACTTCCCCTACGCCCAGGGGGCCGTCAGCCTCCTGCAGCACCGCCAACACCCGGGCCCGGCTCTCGCCGAGCGCCGTGCCAGCGCCCTGGTCGCCGCCCACCAGTTCCGACACGCTCATACCGCCCATCGTTGCACGACCGCTTTGGAAAAAAGCGCGAGTCAGTCGTCGTCGGGGAGGCGCGCCAGCCAGGTGGCGAGTCGGTCCACTTGGACCTCATACTCCGGATACGCATCGACGAACTCGCGCAGCCGCTCCGCGAGCCACGTGATGCTCACCTCGTCCGCGCCGCGCCGGTCGACCAGCTCGTCGAGACCACGATCCACTGCGGTTGCTCGATCCCCGACGCCCCGTCGCCGGCCAGGCGGAACCGGACGCGTCATCGCGGCCGAACCGGCAGGCTGGCCACCAGCGGGGCGTCGTACGGGACCGGTCCCACCTTCGCCGCCCCGCCGGGTGAGCCGAGCGGAACCCCATTGGGGCCGTTCTGGGTGAAGAACGCCGCATTGTCGGCCGCGTAGGGCTTCAGTGTCTCGGGCAGGTCGTCTTCGTAATAGATCGCCTCGACCGGGCATACCGGCTCGCAGGCCCCGCAGTCGACGCACTCGTCCGGGTGGATGTACAGGCTGCGGCCGCCCTCGTAGATGCAGTCCACCGGGCACTCCTCGACACAGGCCCGGTCCTTGACGTCGACGCACGGCTCACTGATGACATACGCCATGGCCGCATTTTAGACGAAGTTCTCGTGAAAACTTCCGGTGGCGAAGGTAACTGGGTGGAGTTCGATCGAGGCAGTGACGCGGCATTGTTATCACGATAGACTCGTGATAACCGTGGGTAACGATGGACGAGCCGAGGTGGGCCATGCCTGCGGTTGTCTATGCGGACTTCATCTCGCCGTGGTGCTACCTGGCCAGCCGGCGGGTCGACGCACTCGTTGCGGCCGGGGTTGACGTCGACTGGCGGGCCATCCAGGCCGATCCCCAGCTCGCGGTGACCGGCTGGCCTGTCGATGCGGCCAGCCGTGACGTGATCGAGCAGCAAATGGCGGCGGTGGAACGCCTGCTGCTGCCGGGTGAGCGGCTGCCGTGGACGGTGCCTCCCGTGGTGTGCCGGACCGAGGCGGCCGTCTCGGCGTACGCGGAGGGGTACGGGGCCGGTGTCGGCGCGGATGTTCGTCGGCTGCTCTACGTCGCGTACTGGCTGCACGGCCTGGACATCGGCAACCCGGAGGTCCTGCGCAAGCTCCTGGCCGGCCCGATCCTGAGGGGACGATCGACCTCGTCGCCGTTGCGTGACTACGGATACGCCGTCAGCGTCAGCGGCGCCCCGGTGACCATCGAGGCCTGGCGCCGCATGCGGCACTGGCGCGACACGTGGACACGGCTGAGCGCGAAAGCCCTGCCGGCGCTGCTGGTCGACGGCGAACCGCTCCGTGTCGGTGAGGAGGCACTTCGGTGGTTGGAGAAGGAGTTGGTTGCCACCGGCGCCGAACTCAACCCGGGCCTGCCGGACCCGGCGAGGTATCCAGAGCCACGCGTTCGCCCGTCCAAGGACTGGGTGTCTCGCGTCGGTGGATCCTGGGCGTACGTGTGGATGCCCAGCCCACTCAGGTAGCGCGCCGCGGGCGACGGGCCGACCCTCGGTGACCCGGCGTCATGGCTGAGCGTCCCCGCTATGTCCGGAACGCCCGACCACCGCCGATGGCCGGTGCCTCGGTACCGTGCGGGACGGTGGCGGCGACCAGCCGCCGCTACTGCGCCTGCGGGTTGTACCGTTGGCACACCCATCCCGGCGGCAGTTCGCCGGTCTCGATGAATGCGCGCAGGCGCTCGGCCGCTGGTGCGGTCAGCACCATGTCGGCCTGCGGGTAGAGGACCCTCTCCTCCTTGAGGTTGTGGTGCTGCAGTTGAACCACCAGCTGATGGCATCGATACAGCCCGGAGCCACCCTGGCGCACCTCCTGCTCGAGTGCGTCGAGCGTTGACCAGATCTGGGCGTGCTCCCGAAGCATGACGAAGACGGGGGCGGCCAGTCCGGCCTCGCGGAGCGGCGGGAACAGGAACTCCTCCTCGAGGTAGATGTGCCGGCGTAGCGCGCGGATCGCTCGTTCCAGCGCTTGGCGCTGCTCGGTACCTTCGCCGCCCGCCGAGAACTTCTCCAGCCCGTCGTCGATCTCGCGGTGCTCGCGCTCCAGCGCCGCCGCCAACGACAGAGCTCCTTCAGAGCACGGGCCTTCGGGGTCGTAGTGCGCTCCATCGGTCGTCATGACACGACCATAAACACGAGTCGCCTTGGAAAAAAGGGTGCGCCCGGGGCCGGGGCGTGTGAGGCGGCCGACACCGCGGTGCGGCATCCGGAGTTCATGCTTCACTATGAGTACGCGGTCAGGGCCCCGGACCGCCCGACCGGTGATGACGGTGGAGGTACCTCGATGTCACGTCGATGGCGGCCAGGTCGCGGCACCCTGGTCGCCGCCGCTGTGGTCGCCGTGCTCAGTCTGCTGACCTCACCGATTCTCGCGGTGTGGTCGCTCGCGGCCGGTGGTGCCGTGACGCTGGTGAGCCTGGTCCTGGTGAGGTGGATACCTCGTGCCCGGGCTGGTGCGTTCCTGGGTGTCGGGTTGGTGGTCGGTGCGTTGCCCTACCTGGGCCTCGCCGTGGTGGCCGGGCTACTGGGGGATGCGAGTTCAGCGACGAGCGGGTGACCGGCGACCGGTTCGTACCCCGGCCTTTCAGAAGCCGAAGTCGAAAAAGAAGTCGTCCAACGGTCCGTCGCGATGGTCCCGGACGATCGGGTCACCGTCGGAGTCGTCGTGTTGGCCAGGCGGCAGCGACGGGTCCTCTCCCCGGTGATCGCGGACGACCGGTCCGCTGTCGATGGCCGTAACCTCGACGTCGGCGTTCAGAACGTCGCGGATACCGTCCACGGGCTCGACCTCGAGCACCGGGCCGCCCTCGTCGGCCGGGGGCTGGTCAACGGCGCCAGCGCCAAAGTCACGGTCGATCTTGCCTTGCTGGAACATGCCGGGGTGATCTGCGGTGGGATTAGTCATCTTCCCAGGCTGAATGGCCTCCGCCTGGACCGATAGGGGGAAAGTCCCCTTCCCACCCCCAACCTGGCCAGCCCCACACTGCCGCGACAGGTCAAAGATCGCTGAACCCCACGCTAGACCGGATCGCGCCATCACCGGCCAGGCCGAGCCCGCTTGTCCTGCAGCGCCGAGGTGAACGCGAAGCCCGCGACGCTCCACGCCCAGACGCTCGTGTACAGGAACCCGACCACGGCGGCGGCGAGCCCGAGGAACGACAGGGCGACCGCGCTGGCGGCGATGAGCCAGGCCTTCAGGTAGGCCCGCCCGCCCGCGAGCGCCGTCCGGAGGGCCCGGTCCGGACGGACCAGGTAGCTGAGGTCAGCGGCCACCGCGTTGCGCGTCATGCCACCCGGCAGGGCGAAGACGCCCACGCTGAACAACAGCACAGCGGCCACCGCGGCCAAACACGCCGTGCGGCCGGGCCAGTACAGCCAGGCGAGCACGGCCAACGCAAGGGACGGCGACAGATAGACGGTGATGGCTACGAGGGCCTGCAGGCCGCGCCGGAAGGTCTGCCGCCATGGACGGAAGCCACGAAAATAGGGCGGGTCGCCATGCCAGGCGCGGGACACCACGTTCAGGCGGTGCCCCATGTTGAGGATCCAGCCCGGCAAGGTGAGCAGGAGGAGCGTGCCGCCGATCAGGAGGTCCCGCCGAGCGTCGGGCGTCGCGACCGGGAACCGGAAGCATTCCGCGAAGCTCGGCGAATGATGTGCCCGCGGCGATGGCATAAGACAACCTAACGCCCGAGCGAGCCGGAATCCGATCGACGAGCGGTCGGATCCGAGGTCCGTGAGCAGGAGCTTCGCCCAGGCTCAGTGGAGTCCTTGGGCGAGCCCGATGAGAATCCCCTCAGGCCCGCGGATGTAGCAGAGCCGGTACGCCTCTTCGTACTGGACCACGTCGGTGCTGACGAGCCGAGCGCCGTGCTCGCGTAGCCGGGCGAGTGTTTCGTCGATGTCGTCCACTTCGAACATCACCCGCAGGTAGCCCAGCGCGTTCACTGGGGCGTTGCGGTGATCGGCGACCACCGGCGGAGCGAGAAAGCGCGAGAGTTCGAGCCGGCCGTGACCGTCGGGCGTGCGCATCATGGCGACCTCGACCCGTTGGTCGCCAAGGCCGGTGACGCGCCCCGCCCACTCGCCCTCTACCGTGGCCCGTCCTTCGAGTTCGAGGCCGAGCTCGCGGAAGAACTCGATCGCCGCTCCGAGGTCCTCGACGACGATGCCGACGTTGTCCAGTCTGAGAGCCATCTCGGTAGCCTATTGGACCGCTCGGCAGCCGCGTTCTCGATGCTCCGGATGCCTTGTTAAGCGCGCGCAGGTGCTGGGAGAGCGGCAGTTGGCTGGCAGGATCACCGACCGATCGCGGCCCGCAGCGGGGCGCTCGAAGATGGCCTGCCTCGTGAGGTCGGTGCGTCAGCCAAAAAGGGCGGGGCGGCATACCTGTCCAGAGCGGGTACACCGGTGGGC
>Ga0310839_101293_pt1 | contig 11252 bp, 10 predicted proteins | sample SM_ome_7_FD_201305 | JGI IMG/M metagenome (GOLD analysis project Ga0310839, IMG submission 201305) | Sorghum-adapted microbial communities enriched on stacked mutant (SM) sorghum from Joint BioEnergy Institute, Emeryville, California... ...
GGACATGGTGACGCGCCAGCCGTGGGACGACACCGTGCCGGTGCATGTGACCTGGCGCAAGGAGCCCGGGGACGAGCCCGCGCCGGCGGACCGGGGAACGCCGGCGCGATCCGACTAGTGTCGCGTCAGGCCACTGCGTCAGCCCATGACGTCGCGGACCTTGACGTTCTCCACGCCCTCCAGCATCAGGCTGTGCGCGACGTCGAGGTGTTTGCGCCAGTGGGCCTCGGTCGCCGCGCCGTCTCCGGACCGCACCAGCTGCAACAGCCGCCGGTAGGAGCGCATAAGCTTGTCGTAGTCGGCCTTCGAGACCGGGCGGCTCTCCCGAAACACGAACTCGGTGTGGCGCACCGTGATCTCGTGCAGCATGCCCGCGATGATCCCGAGCGTGGCGTTCCCGGACAGCTGGACCATGCGCAGGTGGAAGTTCGCGGTGGCCTCCGCGAGCCGTCCCGACCGCCAGCCCTCCGGCAGGTCCTCGTCCAGCATCCGCTCGAGTTCGTCGTAGGCCTCGGTGTTGCCGGATTCGGCGAGCAGCCGGGCGGCCATCGGCTCGATCGCGGCCTGGGCGGTCATCGGGTCGGCGATCGTCGCACCGGACAGTTCGAGCAACAGGCCGGCCGGGCGGGCGACGATCTCGGGGCCGGGCACCCGGACCCGTGCCCCGGTGCGCGACCCGCGGCGCACCTCGACCAGCCGCTCGGATTCGAGCACCCGGACCGCTTCGCGCAGCGTCGGGCGGCTGACCCCGAAATGCGCCATCAACTCGGCCTCGTTGGGTAGGAAGTCGCCGTCCTTGAGCTGGCCGTCCACCACCATGCGGCGCAGGGTCCCGGCGACCAGTTCGGCGGTCTTCGGTGATCGCACCCCCGAGGATCGTGCCCTCGTGCCCGCGTTGACGCCGTCCGGGCCGATCATCGGCGCCAGCGGTGTATTTCGAGCCACTTCCTCTCCTATGTGCTGATGGCGGCACCGCCTGATACCGGGCGGCGGCCGCCAGCTATGCAACTCAGTAAACCATGTTGCCATTCCGATCACCGCTGCGGCGAGCGTTTGCGCAGGTCGCGGCGGGTCGGCGGGCTCGTGCGCCGCGTCGGCGGCGGTCCGGGCGGACCGGAGTGACCGGCCGGGCCGTCAGTAAGTTGACCTAGTAAACTTTGTTCCTCTAGGTTCGGTGTACCAGGTTCATCTCCACGAGGAGACCCTATTCACTAAGGAGTAATCCAATGGCTGAAGCCGTCATCGTCGAGGCTGTACGGTCACCGGTCGGGAAGCGCAACGGCGGGCTGGCGGGGATCCACCCGGCGGACCTGTCGGCGCAGGTGCTCAACGGGCTGGTCGAGCGCGCAGGTATCGACCCGGGCATCGTCGACGACGTGATCTGGGGTTGCGTGATGCAGGCCGGTGAGCAGGCCATGGACATCGGCCGCACCGCGGTGCTGGCCGCCGGCTGGCCGGAGAGCGTGACCGGTGTGACGGTCGACCGGCAGTGCGGCTCGAGCCAGCAGTCCATCCACTTCGCCGTCGCCGGTGTGATCGCCGGACACTACGACGTGGTCGTCGCCGGCGGTGTCGAGTCGATGACCCGCACCCCGATGGGTTCCTCGCTGGCCAACGGCGGCAACCCGTTCTCGCCGCTGTTCAAGGCCCGCTACGACGCCACCCCGAACCAGGGCATCGGCGCCGAGATGATCGCCGAGCGCTGGGGCTTCAGCCGCACCGAGCTCGATCAGTTCTCGCTGGGCTCGCATGAGAAGGCCGCGGCCGCCCAGGACTCCGGTGCCTTCGACGATCAGATCGTCCCGATCAAGGTCACCGACGCGGACGGCAACGAGACGGTGGTGACCAAGGACGAGGGCATCCGCCGCGGCACCACGCTGGAGAAGATGGCCGAGCTCAAGCCGGCCTTCAAGGAGGGCGGCGTGATCCACGCCGGCAACTCCAGCCAGATCTCCGACGGCTCGGCCGCGCTGCTGATCATGTCGGACGAGAAGGCCAAGTCGCTGGGCCTCAAGCCGATCGCGCGGGTGCACACCGCGGTGCTGGCCGGCGCCGACCCGGTGATCATGCTGACCGCTCCGATCCCGGCGACGCAGAAGGCGCTGAAGAAGTCCGGGCTGAGCCTCGACGACATCGGCGTGTTCGAGGTGAACGAGGCGTTCGCGCCGGTGCCGATGGCGTGGCTGAAGGACATCGGTGCCGACGAGAAGAAGCTGAACCCGAACGGCGGTGCCATCGCGCTCGGCCACCCGCTCGGCGGCTCCGGCGCGCGGATCATGACCACGATGCTGTACCACATGCGCGACAAGGGCATCAAGTACGGCCTGCAGACGATGTGCGAGGGTGGTGGCCAGGCCAACGCCACCATCGTCGAACTGCTGTGACGGACGCCGCGACCGGCCCCGCCGCTCTCACCGAGCGGCGGAACAACGTCCTGATCATCACCATCAACCGTCCCGAGGCCCGCAACGCGGTCAACGCAGCGGTGAGCACCGCCGTCGGCGACGCGCTGCAGCAGGCGCAGGACGACCCCGAGGTGCGTGCCGTCGTCCTCACCGGAGCCGGTGAATCCTTCTGCGCCGGTGCCGATCTCAAGGCGATCGCCCGGCGCGAGAGCCTCTTTCACCCGGATCACCCGGAGTGGGGTTTCGCCGGATACGTCCACCACTACATCGACAAGCCGACCATCGCCGCGGTCAACGGCACCGCGCTCGGCGGCGGCACCGAGCTCGCGCTGGCCAGCGATCTGGTGGTGGCCGAGGAGCGCGCGAAATTCGGTCTGCCCGAGGTCAAGCGCGGGCTGATCGCGGCGGCCGGCGGGGTGTTCCGCATCGTCGACCAGCTGCCCCGCAAGATCGCACTGGAGCTGTTGTTCACCGGCGACCCGATCTCGTCGGCGGACGCGCTCAAATGGGGCCTGATCAACCAGGTCGTGCCCGACGGCACCGCGGTGGATGCGGCGTTGGCGCTGGCCGAACGGATCACCTGCAACGCCCCGTTGGCGGTGTGGGCCAGCAAGCGCGTCGCGCTCGGCGTCGACGACGGCGTGATCGTGGGGGATGAGCCCGGCTGGGCCAGAACCATGCGCGAAGTCCGGACGGTGTTGCGTTCGGAGGACGCCAAGGAGGGGCCGCTGGCATTCGCCGAGAAGCGCCAGCCGGTCTGGAAAGCCCGCTAGGGCAACGTATTTCAGGAATCCAGGTAGGAGAACGACCGTGAAACGCACGATCTACGAACCCGAGCACGAAGAGTTCCGCAACACCGTCCGCGAGTACATCGAGCGCGAACTGGTTCCGCATCAGGAGAAGTGGGAGCAGCAGCGCATCGTCGACCGGGAGGCCTACATCGCGGCCGGCAAGTACGGGCTCATCGGCTTCAACATGCCCGAGGAGTACGGCGGCGGCGGAACCGACGACTTCCGGTTCAACGCCATCATCGACGAGGAGATGGCCCGCTCCGGCGTGCACGGCCCCGCGCTGAGCCTGCACAACGACGTCGTCGGACCGTACTTCAAGCACCTGGCCAACGAGGAACAGAAGAAGCGCTGGATGCCCGGCATCATCAGCGGCGAGACCATCATCGCGATCGCGATGACCGAACCGGGCGCCGGCAGCGACCTGGCCGGCATCCGCACCTCGGCGGTGCGCGACGGCGACGACTGGATCATCAACGGCTCCAAGACCTTCATCTCGTCGGGCATCAACGCCGACCTGGTGGTCGTGGTGGCCCGCACCGACCCGGAGGCCGGGCACAAGGGCTTCACGCTGTTCGTCGTCGAGCGCGGCATGGAGGGCTTCAGCCGGGGCCGCAAGCTCGACAAGATGGGTCTGCACACCCAGGACACCGCCGAACTGCACTTCGAGAACGTGCGGGTGCCGTCGGCCAACATCCTGGGCAAGGAGGGCCGCGGCTTCTACCACCTGATGGAGAACCTGCCGTCGGAGCGGCTGTCGATCGCGATCTCCGCCATCGCCGGTGCCCGCGCGGTGTGGGAGGAGACCCTGCAGTACTGCAAGGACCGCAAGGCGTTCGGCCAGCCGATCGGCAGCTTCCAGCACAACCGGTTCCTGCTCGCCGAGATGGACACCGAGCTGGAGGTCACCGAGACCTACATCGACCGCTGCCTGCGGGGTGTGGTCGACGGCGAACTCACCGCCGTGGAGGCCGCCAAGGCCAAGTGGTGGGCCACCGAGGTCGCCAAGAGGGTCGTGGACAACTGCGTGCAGCTGCACGGCGGCTACGGCTACATGATGGAGTACCGGGTCGCCCGCGCCTACTGCGACGGCCGCATCCAGACCATCTTCGGTGGCACCACCGAGATCATGAAGGAGATCATCGGCCGCGATCTGGGCGTGTAGAGCGCCCGTCCGACGCAATATGCCCCCGGGCCGGTGCCCGGGGGCATATTGCTGTTCGGAAGCGGGTCAGCCGATCGGCGCGTCCGCCGCCGGGATCGGCTCCTCCTCATCGGTCTCCGCTTCGGCCGCCAACGCCGACGACGAGGACGCGTTCTCGGCCAGCGCCTGGCTCGTCGAGGACGACAGCGGCTTCGGTGCGGCGCTGGGATCGAGCACGGTGTCGATCAGGTAGATCCGGGCGTCCTTGGCCCAGATCCCGCCACACACCACCTTCGCGGTGTCGTTCACCTTGATGTCGCCACCCGAGCCGGTGACCTTGATGTCGGCGCCCTGCTGGGTGGGCCGCTGGCCCTTGACGTCGTCGGGTCCGAGGATCCCGAGGAACTCGTGGTAGTAGGCGAGATCCATCAGCGCCCGGGGGTCGGCCTTCAGCGCGTCCAGCTGCGGGCCCAGCTCCGCGAACGCCTCGTTGGTGGGAGCGAAGACCACGTACGGCCCGTTCTCCAGCACCGGGACGATGTTGACCTCAGGGTTGAAACCGCCCGAGATGGCCGAGTAGAACGTCGAGGCGTCCGGAATCTTCTGCAGGGCGGTGCCGACCGGCAGCGTGGACAGGTACTTCCAGTTGGGCACCGCTGTCTTGAACGCATCGCAGCCCGGCCCCTGCGGATCGGGGATCTCCGCCGGCAGCGGGCCGGTGTTCGCGGGTTCGGCGTGCCCGGCCCCGGCGAACGGCAGCGACAGGGCGATCGCCGCGGCTCCGGCGGCCACGCCGATGGCTTTGGTGGTACGAATTCTCACTTACGGCTCCTCGGCTGATAGGTCGTTGGCATGGTAAAGGCCGGTGCAGGCCTTCGCCAAAGCGGAGACCCCGCCGATCGGCTCCGACGACCGCGATGACCAGGCATTTTCGCAAGTTTGGGAAACCTGCTTCGATGCGATGCCACCCGCCGGTCCTTCGGGGCCTCGGCCTACGATGACCGGCATGCCTGAGCCCTTGATCCTGCCCATCCGCGGTCACGCGCCGCAACTGCACCCCGAGAGTTGGGTAGCCCCGACCGCGAGCGTGATCGGCTGGGTCAGCCTCGCCGCACGCGCCAGCGTCTGGTACGGGGTCACCCTGCGCGCCGAGGCCGAGCCCATCGAGATCGGCGCCGGCAGCAACATCCAGGACGGAGTGACCGTGCACGTCGACCCCGGCTTCCCCGTGCACGTCGGCGCCGACGTCAGCGTGGGCCACAACGCCGTGCTGCACGGCTGCACCGTCGAGGACGGCTGCCTCATCGGGATGGGTGCGGTGGTGCTCAACGGCGCCCGGGTCGGTCAGGGCTCACTGGTCGCCGCGGGCGCGCTGGTGCCGCAGGGCTTCGTCGTGCCGCCGCGGTCGCTGGTGGCCGGCGTGCCGGCGAAGGTGCGCCGGGAGCTCACCGACGCCGAGGTCGAGCAGACCCGCGGCAACGCCGTCGTCTACCAGCAGCTGATCGACCTGCACCGGGAAGCCGGCGGGTCCTGACGGTTCCGCCCTCGCCGCGCCGGGTACAGCCGTACCGTGAAAAACGTGCGGATCCTGGTGACCGGCGCCACCGGCTACGTCGGCTCGCGGCTGGTCGGTGCCCTCCTGGACGAGGGACACGAGGTCGTCGCCGCATCCCGAAACCCGGTCCGCCTGCAAGCTTTCGGCTGGGCTGACCGGGTCCACGGCGTCGCACTGGACGCCCACAACGCGGAGGGGGCCCGGCACGCGTTCGCCGACAACGGCCCGATCGACGTCGTGTACTACTTGGTGCACGGCATCGGCCAACCCGGTTTCCGGGCCGCCGACAACCGGGCCGCGGCCACCGTCGCCGAGGCCGCCGCGGCGGCCGGGGTGCGCCGCATCGTCTACCTCGGCGGGTTCGTCCCCGACGACGAGAAGCTCTCCGAACACCTGGCCAGCCGCGCCGAGGTCGCCGAGGCGTTGACCGTCGACGGCGGCCCCGACGTGGTCTGGCTCGGCGCCGCGATGATCATCGGGTCCGGGTCGACGTCGTTCGAGATGCTGCGCTACGTCGGCGACCGCTTCCCGGTGATGCCGATGCCGGGCTGGTCGACCAACCCGATCGACCCGATCTCCATCCGCGACGTGCTCTACTACCTCGTCGCCGCCGCCGACCCCGACCGGGTGCCCGCGGGCGCCTACGACATTCACGGTCCGGAGACCACGACCTACGCGGGTCTGCTGCGCAGTTATGCGCGCATCGCCGGCAAGTGGCGCGCCGAACTGCCGCTCATCGGGCTCGACACCGGGCTGGTGTCGGTGGTCACCTCGGTGGTGCTGCCGGTACCGGGCGGCCTGGCCGCGGACCTGGTGGAGTCGCTGGACCATCCGATGATGGCGTCGGAGACGGGATTGCGATCGCTGCTGCCCGATCCGCCCGGCGGGCTGATCGGTATCGAGGAGGCGATCCGCCGCGCGCTGGCGAGCCGGCGGCGCCGACCGGTGGACAAGCTCGCCGATCCGCACCACCTCGCCGACACCGATCCGGACTGGGCCGGCGGGGACACCCTGCGGCTGCGCACCCTGGCCGCGCCGCTCACCCCGTCATTCGCCCGGCCCACCCTCGGGTTGCTGGGCCTGATGCCCGGCCCGGTCGCCGCGGCGGTGCGCACCGGGCTCGATGTTCTGGTCGGATTGGTACCGAAAGGCAGGACGGCGTGACGCAACAGCCCACCGCACAGCGACCGAGTCTGCTCCGGGAGCTCTACACCATCGCCACCACCGTCGCCGGGCCGTATCACGAACCGCCCGGGGTGATCCGGCTCCGCCGGATCGTCGTCGCGGTCTTCCTGGTGGTCGGCGCGGCGCTGCTCGGCTATGCGATGGCCCGGCCGCCTGGTGATGACTCGTTCTACTGGTTGACGCTGGCGCTGGCCGCGGTGTGGGCGGCCGGCGCTTTCCTGTCCGGGCCGCTGCATCTGGGCCACGTGTGCTTCCGGGGCCGGAACCAGCGGCCGGTGATCACCGGCACCCTCGTCGGGCTGGTGCTCGGCGGGGTGTTCGTGCTCGGCGGCCTGATCGCCCGTGAGATTCCCGCGGCGCGCGGCTACGTCACGCGGGTACTGGAATTCGCCGATTACGGGCCGCTGCTGTTGATCACGTTCATCACCGTGATCAACGGGCTCGCCGAGGAGTTGTTCTTCCGTGGTGCGCTGTACACCGCGCTGGGGCGCTGGCATCCGCTGCTGATCTCGACGGTGCTGTACGTCGGTGCGACCGCGCTGACCACCGGCAACCCGATGCTGGGCGTGGCCGCGATGGTGCTCGGCACGGTGTGCGCATTCGAACGTCGCGCGACCGGGGGAGTGCTGGCACCGATGCTGACCCATTTCTTCTGGGGTCTGACCATGGTGCTGGCGCTGCCCCCCATCTTCGGCGTGTGACGCCGGGGCGCCCGGCTGTGCCGAAATTGTGCACTTCGGGGGTCGGAAATCTACTTAAGCTGACACTGTGCGCGGCGGGGACGGCGTAGACAGTGAGCTTCGGTTCGTGTTGGCCGCGAACGGAACCGAAGCCGGCGGGTCCACGTCAGTTCTGACCGACAGGCTGTTCGACGGGCCGGGGCCGCTCCGCCGGGGCGTCAACGGCGGAGGTGGTCTTCGTGGGGTTGGGGCATGAGTGCTGTGGAAGCTTTTCACCTGGTGTGGGTCCAGGCGCGGAACACCCTCGGTAACGGGGCGCCGCAGCGCGGTGAGGACTTCGACCGAAGTGGTGAACTGACCGACCTCGCTCAGACCGTCGACACGGCCGCGCCACGGGACCAGTGGGCGGGTGGGGCGGCCATCGCGTATGCCCGCGCCAATTCCGAACAGCGGCAGGTGCTGACCAGGCTCGCCGAGCTCGACCGGAAGATCGCCTGGCACGTCAACGCTTCCGCCGATGTGGTGACCGCCGGACGACAGAACCTGGATTCGGTCCGCGACTGGGTAAATGCCGCGGTCGGCAGCGTTCCGCCCGGACGGCTGCGCGAAACCATGCTGATGCAGATCGCGAACAAGGGGCTCGCCGAGCTCAGCGAGATCATCGAGAAGACCAATGGCGACGCCAACGCGATCGCCGAGAGTCTGCGCCGGCTCGGTCCGGAGTTCGACGAGATCCGCCGGAGCCTGCGGTTCGGCGACGTCAAGGAGTCGCCGGAGGACACCCTGCCGGGGGAGGAGTCCGAAGAGGGGAGCGAGCCCGAATGGGATAAGACCGACTTGTCCTCCGGCGACATCGAGGCCATCGACGAGGCGAACCGCGAGCTGCTGCAGCGAATGAAAGCCGAGTACCAGCAGTTGCCGGACGGTAAGGTCAAGCAGGATCGCCTCGCCGACATCGCAGCGATCGAAGCCGCCCTCGACGAGGAGGGCTCGCATCTGCTCTATCTGGAGAGGCCCGACGATCCGTCGAAGATGATCCCGGCGGCCACCGTCATCGGCGATCCGTTCACCGCCGACCATGTGTCGGTCGCGGTTCCCGGGGTGGGCAGCGCGACCCGCCACGCCATCGACAACATGACCCGCGAGGCAAGAGATCTCAAGCGCGAGGCCGACAATGTGGCCAGGGCGGTGAACATGCAAACCACCACGGCGACGATTGCCTGGACCGGATACGATCCTCCGCCGGAACTGAAAGACCCGTCGGCGTGGGTCGACGATCGCGCGCAGGCCGGAGCATCGGATCTGACGTCGTTCCTGCGCGAGCTCGATGCGGCATCGCGCAACCCGAATCAGACCGTCGCCCTGTTCGGGCACTCCTACGGTTCGCTCACCTCGGGAATCGCGCTGCGGGAGGGCGCCAGCGCGTACGTGGACAACGCGGTGATGTACGGTTCGCCCGGGTTCCAGGTCACCAAGCCCGCCGACCTCGGGATGACCGACAACAACTTCTACGTGATGACCACTCCCGACGATCCCATCAAATCGGTGAGCCGGTTGGCGCCGCTGCACGGTTGGGGGGCGGACCCCAATGAGGTGATCCGTGAAGGAGGCCAGTCCCGGTATCGCTTCGAGCATCTGGAGACCGATGGCGGGCTGACTCCGATTCCGGGTTACGAGGAGAAGATGGGAGCATCGGGGCACTCGGAGTACCCGCGCGACGCCACTAGGCGAATGACCGGCTACAACCTTGCGGTGATCCTGTTGAACCGCCCCGACTTGGCTGTAAGGGAGTTCCCGGAGTAATGGACGCAAAGGTCATGGCGGGTCGTGTCGGCCGGTGGGGGTTGGTGATGTCGGTGCTGGTGTTGGGTGGTTGTGTCATGTTCGAGGATTCGCGGGATTCCGGCCGTCTGACCCGTGATGAGGCGGTCCGGTTGATCGACAGTATGCGGGACAAGGGTTCGTTCGAGGAGATGCGTGAGCGTGTGAACGCGTCCGCGCGAGCCATTGCCGAGCAGATCGTGGCCGCGATCCCCGGTCAGACATGGGAAGTTGACGATGATCCGGAGCAATTGGAGTTTCTGAGGGGGGGAACGTCGTGCGAGAAGCTCACGGGAGACATTGCGCGGCGGCCGAGTTCGGACCGGATTCTGTTCGGTCGGAACTTCACGCCGGAGGAGTATGCGATTGCGCTCGACATCGTGCGCAACGAGGCGGTCAAGTACGGGGTGACTGCCGAGTCGTCGCTGTTCGATGAGGGCTCCCGGCATGATCGGGCCCTGGTCGGTAACGGCTACGAGTTCGAGTTGATGCAGATCGAGCGCCCGATCCTCATAATCACCGGCGACTGCTTCCTGATGCAGCGGGTACTGGACCTGCCGCCGGGACAGCTTCCGCCCGACTCACCGTTGAATCAGCTGTTGCCCCCGACGGGTCGGTGAGACCGGCGTGGAAGCTGCACACCTAGCTCAGCGGGTGGGCGATCTCGTCGCGGTGCATGCGGGCGGCGAGGATCGCGATTACCGCCAGCACCACCGGGGTGATCCCGGCGACGAAAAAGATCGCCTGCAGCGACACCACTTTCGACAGTGGGCCGACGATCGCGAACGACACCGGCATGAACGCCAGCGACACGAAGAAGTCCAAGCTCGACACCCGGCCCAGCATCTCGGTCGGCACGCGCCGTTGCAGCAACGTGCCCCAGATCACCATGGCGGCACCGTCGGTGCACCCGATGGCCAGCGTCGCGAGCGCCATCAGCGCGAAAGAGTGGCTGAACCCGAACACCACCAACGGAATCGAGCCGGCGCCCCACATTAGCAGCATGACAGTGAGGTAGCGCCGCGGCATCCGCCACGACGACACCGCCAGTGCCCCCACCGCGCTGCCGATCCCGAAGAACGCCAGGATGAACCCGTACATGCGGGCCCCGTCCTCGAAGCGGTCGTTGGCGATGAACGGCAGCAACACCTCGATCGGGCCCAGGATGACGAGCACGAACACGCTGGCGAACAGCAGCGTCCACAGCAGCCACGGAGTGCGCAGCATGAACACGAACCCGTCCCGCAGGTCGTGCAGTACCCGTCGCTGATGCTGTTGTGACTCAACGGTTTCGGTCCGATAGTCGGGCCGGATCGCCAGCAGTAGAACCAGGCCGGCGGCGAACAACGCGGCGACCGCCGTCGCGCCGATGCTGGGGAAGGTCGCGCCGACCACCATGCCCGCGGCGGCGGGGCCGACGGCGCGCTGAAACATCGGCCGCACCACGCCTTCGACACCGTTGGCCGCCAACAGCTGTTCCGGCGGCAGGATGCGGGGCAGGATCGCGCTGTAGGCGGGGAAGAAGAACGCGGCGGCGATGCCCAGCGCCCCGGCAGCGATCGCCAGATGCCAGATCCGCAGGGTGTGCGTCAACCCCAGCGCAGCGATCACGGCGACCACCGTGACGTTGACCGTCTCGACGGTGACGATGATGCGGTGCTGGTCGAAGCGGTC
>Ga0310839_101303_pt1 | contig 11190 bp, 10 predicted proteins | sample SM_ome_7_FD_201305 | JGI IMG/M metagenome (GOLD analysis project Ga0310839, IMG submission 201305) | Sorghum-adapted microbial communities enriched on stacked mutant (SM) sorghum from Joint BioEnergy Institute, Emeryville, California... ...
TGGAGACGGTGTTCGTCGACGGTGAGGACCTGTCGCAGTGGGAGGAGGCGCTGTCCAAGCCCACCAAGGCGGTGTTCTTCGAAACCCCGTCCAACCCGATGCAGTCGCTGGTCGACATCGCGGCGGTGTGCGAGCTCGCGCATGCCGCGGGGGCGAAGGTGGTGCTGGACAACGTGTTCGCCACGCCGATCCTGCAGCAGGGCTTCCCGCTGGGGGTGGACGTGGTGGTGTACTCGGGCACCAAGCACATCGACGGGCAGGGGCGGGTGCTCGGCGGGGCGATCCTGGGCTCCAAGGAGTACATCGACGAGCACGTGCAGAAACTCATGCGCCACACCGGCCCGGCGATCAGCCCGTTCAACGCCTGGGTCCTGCTCAAGGGCCTGGAGACGCTCGCGCTGCGGGTCGAGCGGCAGAATGCGTCGGCGCATCGCATCGCCGAGTTCCTTCAGAGCCATCCGGCGGTGAACTGGGTACGCTACCCGTTCTTGGAGTCGCATCCGCAGTACGACCTGGCCAAGCGCCAGATGTCCGGCGGCGGAACGGTTGTCACGTTCGAGCTGAAGGTCCCCGGCGGAGCCGGGAATCCGGACGCGGCCAAGGCGCGGGCGTTCGAGGTGCTCGACCGGCTGCGGCTGGTCGACATCTCCAACAACCTCGGTGACTCCAAGTCGCTGATCACCCACCCGGCGACCACGACGCATCGTGCGATGGGCGCGCAGGGCCGCGCGGCGATCGGCCTGGGCGACGGTGTGGTGCGGATCTCGGTGGGCCTGGAGGGCACCGAGGATCTGATCGCCGACCTCGACCAGGCGCTGAGTTAGGCGACGGGGCGTCGGGTGTCGGGGGCGTCGAAGCGAAGCCGGAAAGAGGCGCGGCGCAGGAAGCGCAAGGCCGCTCAGAACGCGCGGTGGATTCCCCAGACGGAGTTCGATGAGCTCGCCGAGGAAGTCGAGGTCGCGTTGACACTGGAGTGGTTCGACCAGCAACTCGTCGAGCGGGGCTGGCGGTTCGACGAGGAGTCCTCCGACGACGATGCGCTGCTGTGGTTCTACCCGCCCTCGTCGACCGAGCCGCTCGACGACGAGGCCGGGGAGGACGACGGCGGCGAGGCCGGGGACGCCGAGGACACCGAGGCGGCGCCGGTGACCACGATCCTGGTCACCGCCGAGGACGACGCCGAGATCGCACATGTGGTGTTCGCCGGCACCCTCGACGACTACCAGTTCGACCTGCGGGGCCTGTTCGACCACATCGACGTCATCGAGGCCTACCGGGCCGGCGACCCGTTGCCGACCTTCGACTGACCGGGCCGCTCAGTTCTTGGCGCCGCCCTCGCCTTTGCCCTCGCCTGTGCCTATGCCTTTGCCTTCGCCTTCGACGAGGCCCAGCGCCGCCCGCGCCCGCTGCTCGTAGCTCTGGCGTGCGGTCCGGTCGAACTCCAAGAACACCCGGTCGAGTCCGAGCCGGCGGTTGAGCCAGCGCCGTCCGCGGGGGCCCAGCAGCTGCGCGGCCTGTGCGGTGAAGCGCAGCGCCGCGGGCACCGACACGTGGGTCTTTGGCTTGTCGAGGGTCCTGACCACCGCGCCGGCGATGTCCTCCGGCTCCACCGGTTGGATCGCCCCGCCGGTCCTGGTGCCCGAGATCAGCTCGGTCTTGGTGAACGGCGGCATGACCACCGACACCTCGACCCCGTGCGGGGCGACCTCGTCAGCCAGCGCCACCGACAGCCCCACCACACCGAATTTGGCCGCGTTGTAGATGACCTGCCCCGGGACCGGGATCAGCCCGGACAGCGACGAGATGTTGATGATGTGCCCGGAGCGCCGCGCGATCATGTCGGGCAGCACCAGCTGGCAGCCGGTGAGCACCCCGTAGAGGTTCACCTCGATCGAGGACCGGATCGCCTGCTCGTCCTGCTCGAGGAACGGGCCGATCGGCATCACCCCGGCGTTGTTGATCAGCACGTCGATGTGGCCGCCGCCGTCGGTTCGGGCCTTGTCCAGGAAGGTGGCGAACGAGTCGCGGTCGGTCACGTCGAGCGGATAACCCGACACCGGCCCCAGGTTGCCCAGCTGGGCCACGGCCGATTCCTGCAGTGCCACGTCGCGGTCGCCGATGACCACCCGCGCCCCGCGCGCCAGCAGCGCCTTGGCGGTGGCGAACCCGATTCCGCGGGCGGCGCCGGTGATCGCGACGGTCTTACCCCTGATCTGATCCATGCCGAAAACTTTACACGTGTCAACTTTCGTCGACGTGGCCGTTTTTTCGATCACTGCGAGCGGATGTCGCGGAGCGGAATGCGGCGCGCCCGGCGGCGTTGCACAGTGACGTGATGACGGTTTCGCCGCTGGTGAATCAGCTCCGTTTCGTGGCGGTCAGCCAGCACGACCCGCTGGCCGAACCGCTACTGGCCGGCCTGGCGGTCGAGTACGCCACCCGCTACGGCGGCACCGTCGAGCGGGTGGGGCGGTGGCTGCGCAGCTATCCCGCCGCCGAGTTCGCGCCGCCCGGCGGGGGCCTCTACCTCGGCCTGATCGATGACCGGCCGGTGACCGGTGGCGCGTTCCGCCGGTTCGACGCCGACACCGCCGAGCTCAAACGCATCTGGACCGACGCCGGCCACCGCCGTCAGGGGCTGGCCCGGGTGCTGCTGGCCCATCTGGAGAGCGAGATCGGTGCGCGCGGGTATCGCCGCATCTACCTGACCACCGGCGATCGCCAGCCCGAGGCCGAGGCGCTGTACGAGTCGGCCGGCTACACCCGGCTGCCCGAACCGCTGCCCGCCGAGGGCGAGGTCTACCCGGTGGCGTTCGAGAAGGTGCTGCGGTGAGCGGGCAGCTGCACCTGGCGCTGGCGCTCGACGGGCACGGCTGGCACCCCCAGGCCTGGCGACACAGCCCCGACCCCGCCCCGGTCACCGGGGGCCGGTACTGGACCGGGCTGGTCACCGCCGCGGAGCGGGGCCTGCTGGACTTCGTCACCTTCAACGACGCGTTCACCGCGCAGCGTCACCGCGATCCTGAACTCGACCCGCACCGGCAGACCGGCCGCCCCGACGCGGTGCTGGTGGCCCCGGCCACCCGGCACATCGGGCTGATCCCGGTCGCCACCGTCACCCACACCGAGCCGTTCCACGTGTCCAAGGCCATCGCCACGCTGGACTTCGTCTCGCACGGCCGGGCCGGCTGGCAGGTCAGGGTCAGCCCCACCCGGCACGAGGCCGAACTGTTCGGCCGCCGCGAGCTGCCCGTCGCCGACGGCCGGGTCGACCTCGCCGAACTGCTGGCGGAGGCCGCCGACGCGGTCGAGGTGGTGCGCCGGCTGTGGGACAGCTGGGAGGACGACGCGGAGATCCGCGACGTGGCCACCGGCCGGTTCATCGACCGCGACAAACTGCACTACATCGACTTCACCGGCAGGTTCTTCTCGGTCAAGGGCCCGTCGATCACACCCCGCCCACCGCAGGGCCAACCGGTGGTGGCGGCGCTGGCCCACAGCCGCACGGTCTACGAATTCGCTTCGGGCAGTGTCGATCTGGTGTTCATCACGCCACGCGGCGACAACCTGCCGACCCTGCTCAACGAGGTGCGTTCGGCCGGCGGTGAGACGTTGCAGGTCTACGCCGACCTGTATGTCTCGTTCACCGGTCTTGCCGACCCCGCCTCCGACGCCGAGGTCTTCGACGGCAGCCCGAGCGAGCTGGCCGAACGGATCCTCGACTGGCACAGCGCCGGGGTGGACGGGATCCGGCTGCGCCCGGCGGTGCATGCCCTCGACGTCCCGGTCATCGTCGACGAGGTGGTTCCCGCGCTGCAGCGCGCCGGGCGATTCCGCACCGGCTACCGCGCCGGCGAAACCCTGCGCCGGCGGCTGGGGCTGCCGGTCGCGGTCAACCGCTATGCGGGGGCGTCATGACCGTCCCGCTGTCGGTGCTGGACCTCGCGCCGATCAGCGCCGGCAGCGACGCCGCGACGGCGCTGCGTAACAGCATCGATCTGGCCCGGCATGCCGAGGACTGGGGTTATCGCCGCTACTGGGTGGCCGAACACCATTTCGTCGCGGTCGCCAGTTCCCAGCCCGCCGTGCTGATCGGTCAGATCGCCGCCGCCACCGACACCATCCGGGTCGGCGCGGCCGCGGTGCAGCTCGGGCACACCACCGCGATCGCCGTGGTGGAGAGCTTCGGCATGCTCGACGCGTTCTATCCCGGCAGGATCGATCTCGGTGTCGGTCGATCCGGTCAACGCCGCCGGGAAGCCCTGGCCCAGCCCGCCCCGCCGGATCCGGTCCGGCCCGCTGCGGCGTGGCGGTCGGTCGACGGGGTGGTGGTGCCCCCGCCGTTCGACGTCGCCGCGGTGATGCGCAACCCCCGGGTGAGCGCCTGGATGGCGACCCTGCAGCAACCGCGCGCCGACACACCCGATTTCGACACCCAGGTCGGTGACATCCTGGCGTTGCTCGACGGCAGCTACACGGTCGACGGCGTGGCGGCGCACGCGGTTCCCGGCGAGGGTTCGGGGCTGATCCCGTGGGTGTTCGGCAGCAGCGCCGGGCAGAGCGCCCGGGTCGCCGCGGGCTGCCGTTCGTCGCCAGCTACCACATCACCCCCCGCCACCGCGCTGGACGCGGTCGCGGCCTACCGCGAGGCGTTCCGCCCGTCGCGGGCGCTGTCCGAGCCGTATGTGGTGGTCTCCGCCGACGTGGTGGTCGCCGACGACACCGAGACCGCCCGTCATCTCGCGAAAAGCTATGGGCCGTGGGTGTATTCGATCCGCGCCGGGGACGGCGCCATCGCCTACCCCGATCCGGACACCGTCGCGCCGCTGACCGGTGAGCAGGAGCAGGTCGTCATCGACCGCACCGCGACGCAGTTCGTCGGCACCGCCGACGAGGTGGCCGAGCGGCTGGCCGCACTGGCGCGGGTGACCCGGGCCGACGAACTGGTGATCAGCACGATCACCCACCGGCACACCGACCGGCTGCGCTCCTACGAACTGCTGGCCAAGACCTGGGGGTCGAGCGGATGAGTACATCAACGGGCAAGCCGCGCAAGCAGATTCATCTGGCCGCGCATTTCCCGGGGGTGAATAACACCACGGTGTGGTCGGACCCGGACTCGGGCAGCCAGATCGAGTTCTCCTCGTTCGTGCACCTGGCCCGGACCGCCGAGCGGGGCCTGTTCGACTTCTTCTTCCTGGCCGAGGGACTGCGGCTGCGCGAACACCGCGGCCGCATCTACGACCTCGATGTGGTGGGACGCCCGGACACCTTCACCGTGCTGGCCGCGCTGGCCGCGGTCACCGACCGGCTGGGGCTGACCGGCACCATCAACACCACGTTCAACGAACCGTTCGAGGTGGCGCGGCAGTTCGCCACCCTCGACCACCTCTGTGACGGCCGGGCCGGCTGGAACATGGTCACCACCTCCGACGCGTTCACCGGCGCGAACTTCCGCCGCGGCGGGTTTCTGGACCATTCCGACCGCTACAAGCGCGCCGAGGAGTTCCTCACCGTCGCCGAGGCGTTCTGGGACAGCTGGGCATCCGACGCGGTGATCGCCGACCGGGACCGCGGCGTGTACCTCGACCCGGGGCGGATCCGCACCGTCGAGCACCGCGGTCCGCAGTTCGACGTGCGCGGGATCGCCACCCTGCCGCGCCCGCCCCAGGGCCGGCCGGTGCTGCTGCAGGCCGGCGACTCCGACGAAGGGCGCAGTTTCGGCGCCAAGTACGCCGACGCGCTGTTCACCGTCCACTCGACGCTGGAGGCCGGGCAGCGCTACTACGCCGACGTCAAGGCCAGGGCGCGGTCCTACGGGCGAGATCCCGACAAGCTCAAGGTGTTTCCCGCCGCGACCTGTGTCCTCGGCGACACCGCCGAGGAGGCCGCCGAGCGGGCCCGCCACATCCGCCGTCAGCAGGTCAGCGGGCCGACCGCGATCGCGATGCTCGAGCAGGTGTGGCAGCGCGACCTGTCCGGCTACGACCCCGACGGTCCGCTACCCGACATCGAACCCGCCGACGATCCGACCTTCACCCAGGGCCGGGTCCGCCACGGCGACCCGAAGGCGCTGGCGGCGGCCTGGCGGGCGCGGGCCGAGGCCGAAGGGTTGTCCATCCGCGAGCTGATCATCGAGGTCACCAGCCGCCATCAGTTCGTCGGCACCCCGGAGCAGGTGGCCGACGAGATAAACCGCCACGTGCAGTCCGACGCCTGCGACGGGTTCATCCTGGTGCCGCATCTGACCCCGCGCGGTCTGGACGAGTTCGTCGACCGGGTGGTGCCGCTCCTGCAGGAGCGGGGCGTGTACCGCACCGAGTACACCGGGCACACGCTGCGCGAGCACCTGTGTTTGTAGCGGCTCAGGCTGATCTCGCCGCGTCGGCGGCGGCTCGGATCGGGCCCCGCCACACCGGGCCGTGCCCGGGCAGCAGCACCTCGGTGTCGAGCAGCGCGAGCGCGGCCAGGCTGCGCAGGCAGCCCTCCTGGTCGTGGTTGAACGGCCGCGGCAGCAGCTGCGGGCCGGTGCGGGGCGCCAGCGGATGCCCGGTCACCAGCGCGTCCCCGCTGACCAGCACGCCGTCCACCAGGTACGAGCAGTGCCCGCCGGTGTGGCCCGGGGTGGGAACGGCCCTCGGTGCTCCCGGCAACGTCGCCGCCACGTCGTCGGTCAGCGGCTGCGCGGTGGGCACACCCTCGCGGGTCAGCGCCCCCTTGCGGACGATCGCCAGACTCCAGATCAGGTAGCGCGGATGCCAGACCTGTTTGGCGACATCGACCGGCGAGACCTGTTCCAGGTACTCCCGGCGGGCATGGCCCACCTCGGCGGCGTGGCAGTACACCGGCGTGCCGTGGGTGCGGGCGAACCAGATGGCCGCACCGAGGTGGTCGACATGCGCATGCGTCAGCAGGATCGCGCGCACGTCGCCGGCGGCGAAACCCACCCGGTGCAGCGACGTCAGGATCTCGTCGCGGCTGCCCGGATAACCCGCGTCGATCAGCAGCACACCGCTGTCATCGGTGACCAGGGTCCAGTTGACCAGGTCGGTCTGCACGAAGTGGACACGTTCGGTGATCCGCACAAGCTCGATCCGTGCCGGTGCCATTCCGCGAGTGTATGAGCGGTGGAGTAGAAACGAGACGTGGAGTTGAAACTCGGATACAAGGCGTCGGCGGAGCAGTTCGGGCCGCGCGAACTCGTCGAACTGGCCGTGGCCGCCGAGGCGCACGGCATGGACAGCGCCACGGTCAGCGATCACTTCCAGCCGTGGCGGCACAAGGGTGGCCACGCGCCGTTCTCGCTGGCCTGGATGGCCGCCGTCGGGGAACGCACCAAGAAGCTGATCCTGGGCACCTCGGTGCTGACCCCGACCTTCCGGTACAACCCCGCGGTCATCGCGCAGGCGTTCGCCACCATGGGCTGCCTGTATCCGGGCCGGGTCTTCCTGGGGGTGGGCACCGGTGAGGCGCTCAACGAGATCGCCACCGGCTTCGAGGGGGAATGGCCGGAGTTCAAGGAGCGGTTCGCCCGGCTGCGCGAGTCGGTGCGGCTGATGCGCGCGCTGTGGGCCGGTGACCGGGTGGACTTCGAGGGCGAGTACTACCGCACCAAGGGCGCGTCGATCTACGACGTCCCCCCCGACGGCATCCCGGTCTACATCGCCGCCGGCGGGCCGGTGGTGGCCAAGTACGCCGGCCGCGCCGGGGACGGGTTCATCTGCACCTCGGGCAAGGGCGAGGAACTCTACAAGGACAAGCTGATCCCCGCGGTCAAGGAAGGCGCCGAGGCGGCCGGCCGCAACCCCGACGACATCGACCGGATGATCGAGATCAAGATCTCCTACGACCCGGATCCGGAGCTCGCGCTGAACAACACCCGGTTCTGGGCGCCGCTGTCGCTGACCGCCGAGCAGAAGCACTCCATCGACGACCCGATCGAGATGGAGAAGGCCGCCGACGCGCTGCCGATCGAGCAGGTGGCCAAGCGCTGGATCGTCGCCTCGGACCCGGACGAGGCCGTCGAGCAGGTCCGCCAGTACGTCGACTGGGGCCTCAACCACCTGGTGTTCCACGCCCCCGGCCACGATCAGCGCCGGTTCCTGGAGCTGTTCAAGCGTGACCTGGAACCGCGGCTGCGCCGACTCGGCTGATTCGGTGTACCGCCGAAGGTCCGTATCGACAACGTGATTCGTCACCTTGCGACCGCCGCGGGGGTGCTCGCATCGCTCCTCGCCGCGGTCGCCCTGCTGATCCGGTTCGTGCCGATCCGCAGCGAGGTCGTGCTGGCGCTGGCCGCCGCCGCCCCTTACCTGACGGCCGCGGCGGTCCTCGGGCTGGTCTGCTTCGTCGTCGCCCGCCGCCGGCCGGCGACCGTGGTGGCCGCCATTCTGTGCGTGGCGCTGATCGTGTTGCTGCTGCCCCGCTATCTCGGTCCGGATCCGGCGCCCGCGAACTCGGTACCGGTCCGGGTGCTGAGCCTGAACCTCGGTATGGGACAGGCGGATCCGCAGTCGGTCCGATCGGCCGCCGAGTCGGCCGATGTGCTGGTGCTGCAGGAACTCACCCCGCAGGCCGCGCACGGGCTGGCCCAGGCCGGAATCGAGGAGGTGTTCGCCCACCGGGTCATCGAACCGCGGCCCGGTGCCGCCGGGATCGGCGTCTACAGCCGCTATCCGATCGTCGACCACACGATCGTCCCCGGTTATTCGATGCCGATGCTGCGGGCGCGGCTGGAGATCGACGGGGTGCCGCTGCGCGCCACGGTGCTGGCCGTGCACATCGCCGCGCCGCTGGTGTCCCCGCTGCAGTACTTCACCGCCGACATCGACCGCTTCCCGCAGACGCTGCGCGACGTCGCCCGGGACGCCGGTCCGGGGCCGGTGATCGTGGCGGGCGACTTCAACGCGACCCGCGACATGCTGCCGTTCCGCCGGCTGCTCGACACCGGCTACCACGACGCCGCCGAACAGGCCGGCGCCGGGCTGGTCCGCACGTTCCCGAGCGGGCGGCGCTACCCGCCGCTGCTCGGGATCGACCACGTGCTGGTCCGCAACTGCGTGGCGACCTCGGCGGCGACGGTCCCGGTCGCCGGATCCGATCACCGCGGTCTGCTGGCCACCGTGCAGGTCCCGGTTGAGTAATCCCGCCGGTACGCCGACCGAGCGCCTTTACCCCGCAACGTGTTCGGCGTGCCACTCGGCCTGCATGGTCAGCAGCGCCATCACATCCATCGCCGGGGTGTCCGGATCGAGTTCGCGGTACCGCTGATAGACGTTGACGACGACACGTTCGGCGTCCAGCCAGTCGGCGTAGGGCCCCAGGTCGATGGTGTCGGCGGCCTCGCGGAACGGCAGCCCGCGCCGGTAGGCGTCGTCGGTCTGCTCGATGAGGTGCTCGAAATAGCCTCGCACGGCCCGGATTCCGTCTGGGTCGGTGACCGGGCCGTGACCGGGAACGACGGTGTCGGCGTCCAGCGCGAGCATGGCGTCGCAGGCGGCGATCCAGTTGGCGATCGGACCGGCCCACACGATCGGGGTACAGCCGATGAACAGCAGATCGCCGGCGAACAGCACCCCCGCGTCCGGGACATGCACCACGGTGTCGGCGGCGGTGTGCGCGGGGCCCAGGTTGAGCAGCGTCACCGGCCGGCCGCCGACCTGCAGCTCCATCCGCTTGTCGAAGGTGTGGTCGGCGTTGCGGATCGTGATGCCGCTGAAGTCGAAGTGCCCGAACCGATCCCGGGTGTAAGGCGTGGCGACCGGCCCCAGGTCGACGACTTGGACGAAGGCCAGCATCTCCGGGGCCATCTCGTGGTCGATCTCGTCCTTGGTGTCGCGGGCGGCGATGATCCGCACCGACGGGTCCAGCAGCTGGTTGCCGTGGGTGTGGTCGCCGTTGCAGTGGGTGATCACCATGTCGCTGATCGGTGCCCGCTCGGTGATCGGCCGCATGGCGTCGAGCATCTCCCGGGTCAGCGCCAGGTCGAACAGCGTGTCGACCAGCAGCGACGCGCCGTCGCCGGCCACCAATCCGGCGTTGCTCCAACCGTATCCACCGTCCGGCAGGGTCCAGGCCCACACCTTGTCGCCGACCTCGTGCAGCCCGCGCCGGTACGGCACCTTGGCCGGGGCCGGGTTGACCCGGGTCGGGGCCGGGGCGGCATCGGGATTGGCGCGCGGCGGCAGCGGTGCGGGGGCGGGCCGGTGCCGGACGATCTGGCGGGTCTCGCCGAGTCCCTGCACCCGCAGCGTGACCTCGTCGCCGTCGCGCAGCCAACCGCGGAAACCGGCCAGGTTCGTCATGTCCAGGTGTTCGACCAGCGTGCAGGTCGGCACCGTTCCGGAACCGAAAACCTCGCCGGGATACAGGTATACGCCCCGCGACGCGTAGGAGATCACCTCGGCGAAGGTCCAGTCCATCGCGGCGGTGGTGCCGGAGCCGATCACCTCGCCGTTGACCAGCGCCGTCACCGCCAGATCCAGCCTGCCGTCGCCGGTGCGGTACTGCTCGAGCTCGTCGGGGGTCACCAGGTACGGGCCCAGCGTGATCCCGCTGTCCTTGCCCTTGGCCTGGCCGATGCCGAGCTGGCTCTCCAGGGTCTGCAGATCGCGCGCCGACCAGTCGTTGAAGATGGTGTAGCCGATGATCGCCTGCTCGGCCTGTTCGACGGTCAGATCCGTCCCCCCGGTGCCGATCACCGCGGCGATCTCGAGTTCGAAGTCCTGCCAAGCGCTTCCGGGTGCGGTGGGCACCTCCTGGTACGGCCCGAACACGCCGCTGGGGTTGGCGAAGTAGAACGCCGGCACCCGGTACCAGGTGTCCCTGAGCACCCGGCCGCCGCCCAGTGCGGCCTGACAGTTGCGCATGTGGTCCAGGAAGCACAGGCTGTCGCGGATCGCCGGCGGCCGGGGGATCGGGGCCCGCAACTCCACGTTCGACACCGGCACCACCTCGGCCGGATCGTGGATGGCCCGCTCACCGGCCTGAAGCAGTCCCTCGGCGCCGAGCGCGACCAGCTCGATCAGCCGGGCGCCGTGCGGCAGCGCGTGGATGGTCGCCTGGCTGCCCTCGCCGACCACCACACCGACCCGGTCGCCGCCGCTGGTTCGATAAGTCGCCCACCGCATGTCGATCGCTCCTACCGGTTGTGTGCAGGCCAGCGTAGGAACTGGTGGTCGGTGTGTAAAG
>Ga0310839_101328_pt1 | contig 11030 bp, 16 predicted proteins | sample SM_ome_7_FD_201305 | JGI IMG/M metagenome (GOLD analysis project Ga0310839, IMG submission 201305) | Sorghum-adapted microbial communities enriched on stacked mutant (SM) sorghum from Joint BioEnergy Institute, Emeryville, California... ...
CTTCGCGACGGGATCCCACTCGTTGTGCGCAAGCTGAAGGTAAGCGGTGGTGGATCCATTTTTGTTTTTTCGAGAAACGCGTCGTATATACATGCCTATATAACACCATATATCATCAATAAATACAAGAAAACATCAACAAAACGTGTGTCTATGTAATTTTGCGTTTTTTTCTATCTCCAGTCCCCAAAAACCTTGCTGTTATGCGATTCTTTATTTTTCATGTGCCTAAAATTGCCGATTTACTGTCGAACTCGGGCTAGAGCGATGACGGTTTATATATTGAGTGGAAAAGTCGTTTGCGGTGATTGCGGGTCTCTTTGTGCGGGCCTGACTTACACCAACCGGGCTGGGAAAGGGCGGCGATACTTTTACTACAGATGTCAGAAAAAATGCGGCAACCGGCAGATCCCGAAAGCTGATCTGGAACAGGCCGTCATTGACCGGATCGCCGACCAGGTGTTTTCGGACGAGGCAACCCAGCGGATTGTGAAGCGGGTACAGGAAATGTACGCAGAGTGGCGAAAAACGTCTGGGTCTCAGCGGGAAGTGATCGAGCAGGAGATCCGGGACTTGGAGCGGAAAATTGACAATTGGCTGGAGGCCCTGGGTGAGGGTATTGGAAACCGCCAGGCGCTCATTGAAAAAGTGAACGCTGCGACGGATAAAAAGGAATATTTAGAGCGTGAGTTGCTAAAGATCCAGGCCATGGAGCACGTGCCGCAAATCAGCGAGCAAGAGATCATGAAAGTGATGAATAAGAAAGTCACCATCAACGACGTTCGCAATGCCGTGAACGCCGCACTCGACACCGCGTTCCCGGGCATCCCGATCTTGGATGAAGAGATCAAGCAGGGCCTGACACCGCCCTGCTTTTTCGTTCGCCTGTTGGAACCAGAGCACACGCAGGAGCTCGGCCGCCGGTTCTTCCGATACCACCCATTCGTGGTCCGGTATTTCGCTCAGGACCGCTCCAATGCCGTCATGTACGACATGGCCGAGAAGCTGACGACGGCGCTCCAACAGATCGAGGTGGCCGGCCGCCCGGTTCGCGGGACGGGAATGCGGTTCGAGATCATCGACGAAGTGTTGCACTTCTTTGTCGAGTACAATTTCCACGTCTGGGCGCCGCGGCTGGATGATCCGAAGATGCGGACGCTCGACGTGCAGGAGGGGTTGAAGTGAGCGAAAAGAAAGCAGCAGTGAAATTTACGAAGCAGCAGTTCTTGAAGTCGGCGAATTTTACGCCGGTTCGAAAGGACGTGCTTCGCGCGCTCCTGAAGGACGACGAAACTTACACCATCGATCAGGTGCGGAAGCTGATCGATGACTACGCGAAAAGGAAGGTGACGTGACATGCCCGGCGGAACCTGGACAACTCAAAACAAGGTGCGCCCTGGCGCCTACATCAATTTTCGGAGCGAACAGAAGGCGCTCGGCACGTTGGGAGAGCGCGGCATCGTGAGCCTGCCGTTGCAGCTTTCGTGGGGACCGGCCAAGCAGGTGATAGCGGTAGAGGCTGGCGCGGACACGTTTGAGGTGCTCGGCTACCCGATCACAGCGCCCCAGCTGCTCCTGGTACGGGAGGCGTTGAAACGGGCCCGCACGCTCCTGCTGTACCGGCTGAATACCGGCGTCCAAGCATCGGCTACAGTCGGCGGGTTGACCGTGATCGCCAAGTACGGCGGCACCCGCGGCAACGACATCAGCGTCGTCATACAGCCGAACATCGACGACCCGGCGCGTTTCGATGTTCGGACGCTCGTCGCCGGCCAGGAGGTCGACGCGCAGACGGTCGCTACACTCGACGAGCTGGCCGGTAACACGTGGGTCAGCTTCACCGGCGCCGGCGAGGTCACGCTGAAGGCCGGCACGCCGCTGACGGGCGGTGAGGACGGCGAAGTGACGGCGCAAGACTACCTCGATTACCTGGCAACGATCGAGGTGCACGATTTCAATACCATCGGTCTAACGGCCACGGACGCGGCGACGAAAGAGGTGTTCGTGTCGTTCGTGAAACGGCTCCGAGACGACGAGGGCAAGAAAATCCAGGTCGTCGTGGAGAACTATCCGGGGGCTGACTACGAGGGTGTCATTAGCGTCAAGAACGGCGTCGTGCTGGCCGACAGAACGACTCTCACGGCGGAGCAGGCGGTCGCGTGGGTGGCTGGGGCGACGGCCGGGGCGGCTGCGAACCAGTCCCTGACCTACGACGCCTACGACGGTGCGGTGGACGTTTCGCCGCGGCTGACCAACAGCCAGATTATTGCGGCCCTGCAAAACGGCGAATTTGTATTCACGGCGATGGACGGCAAGGCCGTCGTGGAGCAGGACATCAACACGCTGCACACGTTCACGGTTGAGAAGGGCAAGGCGTTCAGCAAAAACCGCGTGCTGCGGGTGTTGGAAGGACTCGCGAACGACTACATGCGGGTGTTCAGCCAGTCGTACATCGGCAAGGTGCCGAACAACGACGACGGCCGGAACCTGTTCAAGAGCGAGTGCATCAACATCACGAACCAGTACGCCAACATGGGCGCCGTGCAAAACTTCGATCCGCAGACGGACCTGGAAGTGTTGCCTGGTGCGGACTCGGACGCTGTGGTCGTGAATCAGTGGGTGCAGCCGGTGGACAGCATCGAGAAAATCTATATGACCGTGACGGTAAGGGGGTGATGAAGAATGCCGTTCATGCGTGAGCAGGATGCCATCAGCGGCAAACAGGCCAAAGCTTTTGCCACTATCAACGGCCGCGTGGAAGAGCTGTTCTACGCCAAGTCCATCGAAGCGACGATTGAGAAAAACAAAGTTGATGTCCCGGTGGACTATATCAAAACCGGTAAGGATTTCTGGTTTAATCTGATGATTGTCAATGAGGACCCGCCGTCAACGGGTTGTGTTTAAAGGCTGCAACTTGGACAGCGTGTCCGCTGCTCAATTCGACGCCACCAGCGACGACAGGTTGGAGGAAGAAATTCCGTTTACGTTTAGCGATTATGAAATTCTGTAATCCTTCAATACCATCATGGGCGTCTAATTCGGGCGCCCAATATTCAGGGGGTAAGCCATGAACAGCACTTTGCAAGAATTTCTGAACGCGCATCCGATCGATGGCCTGACCGATGAGGTCGTCGTTTCGCCTCGGTTCAAAGACAAGGACGGCAACATTCTTAAATTCCGGATCAAGGCGATGACGAACCATACATTCGACGACCTGCGCAAGCGGTACACGCGAGTCGGCAAAGGGCGCAAGGTCGAATTCGATGTGCAGGGTTTCAACAAAACCGTCGTCATCGAGCACACGCTGGACCCGAACTTCAAGGACGCTGAAAGCATTAAGAAACTCGGGTGCACCACGCCGGAGGAGTACCTGAGCCGGGTTCTGCTCCCCGGGGAGGTCGCGACGCTCGCACAGAAAATTTTCCGAGCTCAGCGGTTTCGACGTTGACATGGAGGAGCTCGTCGAAGAGGCAAAAAACTGATCCGGGAGGGCGACGCGGAGGCAAACTACGCGTATTATGCCCTCCACAAGCTGCATATCCTCCCGGGGCAGTTTGTCAACCTGCCGCGGGAGGAGAAAGCGTTTGTCATGGCCGCGATTGACATCAGGATCGAATAGGAAAAGAGAGAAGCGGCAAGGGTTGCACGGGAGTCGAAACGAAGATAGCCCTTCTGGCGTAGAACATGGTAAAATGTTACCAACAAATTGTGCGTGGGAGGGCTGTCTATTGTTTTACGTTTTTATGTTTCTGTGGCTTATTTTTGGGATTATGTTCATTGTAAGTTTTATCTATTGGTTGATAAAAAGAAAGCATGGAAAATATGTTTTATATTTGTTTAGCATTTCTTGTGTAAGCCTGATCATCGGGATAATTATTAGTGCCAACGAACCTATGCCAGTTAACAATTCAACTGCTGAAAAAGAAAGAAGTACAGAGATTGATGAGAATATGATCGTTAATGCAGTTGAATTTGCAGGCATAGACGAAAAACATTTGATTGATTTAATTGGTGAGCCCGAATCGAAAGACGAATGGAATTTCACAAGCCCAAACGGACAAACATATAAAGCGATGACATTGGTTTATGAACAAGGTAATAAAGAATTTCTTTTTATTGACGGAAAAGTTGTTAGATTTACATACTATGGAAATAAACAGACTTACAAAAACGAAAAGCATGCACTTGCGTTATTCGGTATTAAACCAGGACCAAATATAACATTAGTCGCAGACACAGGAGCAGCTTTGAGATATCGGAATGTGGATGAGTCGATGAAAATAGATGAATTTTGGCTAATTGAGGATTCAGATAGTTCTATTGGAACCGTGAAAATAACATATGATTTGGCATATTTTGAGTGAGCCTGTTCAAAGGCTCATTTTTATTTGAGAGGTGAGCCCATGCCCACGATTTCCTCCACGCTCAATTTATGGATGCCATGACCGGCCCACTTAAATCCATCGTGACCAGCATGGATCTGGTAATTCGTACATTTGAGCATATGCAAACTGTCACGGAGCGAAACACGAATGTGGACCGAATGCTGACGGCAGCTAAGAAGCAAATTGCTTCTGCCGAAGCAGAGATCCGCAGGCAAATTGAACAGGCAGATCAGGCACAAAAACAGTTTAACCAGTCCATGAAACAGGGAGAAAAGGGAGCTCACGGTCTGCTGGCGTCGATCAAAGGTATCGCAGCGACATACCTTTCGTTGCAGGGGGGCCAAGCTATCGTCAGAGTAAGCGATGAGTATGTGAACACGTTGGCACGGCTGGATTTAATCAATGACAAACTACAAACCACGGCGCAGCTACAAGAAAAAATCTTTGCGGCGGCCAACCGCGCGCGAGGAAGTTACTCCGACATGGCCGGCGTTATCGGCAGGATGGGCGTTCTTGCAGGAAAGGTGTTCAGTAGCAATGACGAGCTGATCGCCTTTACGGAACTCATGCAAAAAGCTTTCCGAGTTGGTGGTGCGTCGACCATAGAACAGCAATCTGCAATGTATCAATTGTCGCAAGCAATGGCCGCAGGAAGGCTTCAAGGTGATGAGTTCCGATTATGGAAGCTGCCCCGAGACTTGCCCAAGCCATTGCAGATGTTACTGGGAAGTCTATGGGCGATTTGAAAACAGTGTCGGCAGAAGGTGTAATTACAGCGGACATTATAAAAGCAGCAATGTTTAATGCTGCGGATGACATCAATCGGCGGTTTGAGACGATGCCGCGAACGTTTGGGGATGACATGAACTTACTGAAAAACTCTGCTCTCCAAGGTAAGCGTCAAATAGCCCCCACCTGTCAATCAGATGAGGGCTATGATACATTGGATTATGATTGAGGCGCTCGGCAAATCAGCGGCAAGGATGACGACCAGGGCAAGAGCCGGTCCAGTGCCTCCGGATCTTTCGGATTCTCAAGCTGCGGTAGTTGCTCAAACAGATACTTCAAGTATTGGAACGGGTTCAGCCCGTTCTCATTCGCCGTTTCAATCACGCTGTAGATCGTCGCGCTGGCCTTTGCGCCGCGAGGCGTATTGGCCAGCAGCCAGTTCTTACGTCCAATCACGAACGGCTTGATCGACCGCTCGCTGCGGTTGTTGTCAAGCTCCAGACGTCCGTCTTTCAGGAAGGCCGTCAGCTTGTCCCACTGGTTCAGGCTATATGCAATCGCCTGTCCCAGCAGACTTTTCGGCAGCGTACGGGACCGCTGCTTTTGAAGCCATGCCAAATAAGCCTCCAGAATGGGCTTGCTTCGCTCCATTCGGACGGCATGGCGTTCTTCCGGCGACGCGTCCTTCAGCTCCCGCTCAATTGCAAAGAGCTCATTGCAGAACGCAAGTCCCTGATGGGCCGCCGTTTCGGTTTTCGATTGTCCGGCGGGCAATGCCTTCAGCGCCTCGTCGAACTTGCGGCGCGCATGGGCCCAACATCCGACGAGCGTGACGCCTTGCACCTTGTGATAGCCGGAATACCCTTCGACGTGCAGGTAGCCCTTGAATCCCGAAAGAAACTCTCGCGGATGCGCCCCGTTTCGCGTCGGCTTGTAGTCGTACAGGACGATCGGCGGACCCGTTCGCCCGGTCCGATACAGCCACAGATACGACTGCGACTCGGCCGGTTTGCCCGGCTCGCGCAGCACCTGCAGCGTCGTCTCGTCCGCATGCAGAATGTCCTGCTTCAGCAAATGCTCGCGCATGCGGTCCACAAGCGGCGACAGCCACTTGGCGCCGTACATCATCCAGTTTGCCAGCGTCTGCCGCGAGATCGAAAGCCCCAGACGGGCAAACTGCTGCTCCTGCCGGTACAGCGGCTGGCTATCCACGTACTTCTGCGTCATTACATATTCGAAGGAGAAGCGAGGCTGCCCGGATAGACGGGTTTCGGCATCGGAGCGGTCACGATCGGCGTGCGGATCTCCTCGCGCTCGCAGTGACGGAAGGCATACACCTTGCGCACATGCCGCACCACTTTTGCCTGTGCCGGGATGATCTCGATTTCGTTGCGCGTTTCGGTGCTCATCTCATGAAGCGTACCGCCGCAGCACGAGCAGACCCGCTCGTCCTCGCCAAGCTCGTACGTCACCGTCTCGATCGGCAGATGGTCCAGCCTGGCTTCGCGCTTGCCGCCCGGTTTGCGGCGCTCGTACGTGATCTTCTCCGTCGGCGGCTCCTCGCTTTCGGGCGTGGCGAGCACTTCCGCTTCGTTGAACAGATCGAATGCCAACTGATCCGGATGCGTCTTTTCGCTTGAGGCGCCAAAGCGCTTCTTCTGCGCCAGCCGGAACTGCTCTTCGTACCATTTAAGTTTGGCCGAAAGTTCGGCCACTTGCTGCTCCAGCCTGGCAAGCTGTGTCGCATATTCTTCGATGGTAAGGGTGGGATGATCCGCTCGATTTTCCATGCGTTAGCATTTCGACGAGCCGGCCTCGATGCCTGCTGCAAGATGCGGCGAAACGGTGAACGTTTGCATTAAATGACGGTTTCGGCCATCACTTTCGGATGTGCCTGCCGCTGACTCAGCTCCAGTCCGTCGAGCAACCAGCGAAGCTGGCGGCTGGTGACGGTGACCGTTGCTTCATGGCCGCTTGGCCACTGAAACGTCCCGCGTTCGAGACGGCGGTAGAACAGCCAGAATCCGTTGTGTTCCCAGTACAAGATCTTGAGCTTGTTACGCTCGCGGTTGCAAAACACGAACAGGCATGGCGAGAACGGGTCAAGGCCGAAGCTTTCCTGAACGAGCGCGGCCAAAGAGTCGATGGACTTGCGCAGGTCGGTTGGTTCAAGGGCCAGGTAAACGCGCTGGACTCCGGCTATCGTCAGCATGATGCTTCACCCAACGCACGAACGACTTCGCGGAGCAGCCCGGGGTCGAAGCCGGGCTGAAGTCCGATCCGGGCTTTGCCAATGTAAATGACCAGAGAGGACGAGACGTCAGCTTTCGGATGGCCGTCGGTAACCGTAAGCGGCACCCAGCGGGTGGGGGATGGCGAAGAAGGAGAAGACGGCAAGTTTTTCGCCTTGTAGAGCCAGTACTTCAGCTGATCGATGGTGCAATGGTTGGCGGCGCACCAGGCGGACATGGTCATGCCGCTGGCGCGATAGTCGGCAATGCGCGCGGCCCAGAATTGACGGCGTTGTTCTCGGGAAGTCATGGCTAGGCAATCTCCTGTTCAGTGGATTGCCTTCATTTTCGCATGGATGTTGCAGGGTGTTGAAGGTGGGGAAGGTTTGACGCTTACGGATGATCTGGTTGTGCTGTGTCATCGGAAAGCGGACGCGATCGAGTCGATCCGGGTTCTGAAGGCGGTATTTCAGAAACTGGAACTGACGATGAACACGGAGAAAAGCAGGCTGGTGAACCTATGGACGTGTGAACGAGATCAGGGATTCGACTTCTTGGGCCACCACCTCCGCCGGATGCCGGTGATGCGCAAAGGGGGAAAGGAGGCGCGCATTCTTCGGTGCTTTCCCTCCAGGAAAGCCATGAAGAAGATGCGGGAGAAGGTGAAAGAAGCAACGGCCTCCCGTGCGCTACTGGCCAAACACCTCAAGGACATGGTGAAGGTGCTCAATCCGAAAATCATCGGGTGAAGAAACTATTATGCCAGGGTGGATGGAAAGGCGGCCAACCGATTTCTCGCGAAGATCGACTGGTACCTCATCAAGAGGCTCATGATCTTCTGCCGGAAGAAGTACAAGAAGTGGAACCTGAGGAAGTCTCGCTTCCACGAAATTCTGCGTGAAGCCAGACTGCAATCCGCAACCACGTGGCGAAGTACGTATTGCGCAAGGTGAAGAACGTCGGAAAGCCGTATGCGGGAAAACCGCACGTACGGTTTGATGAGGAGGGGCTGGTCCCCCAGCCCTTTACTCTACGTTTTGTCGATCCGGCAAAGTAAGGCACGTCCGGCAGGTCGCCTTCCGCGGCGAACACTTTCCAGCGCTCCGAATGGAAGGTGCGGGTGAAGCCGAGCGCGGGCAGCAGATGCTCGTCAAACGCGCGAACCTTCTCCCGCGCGTCCACCCGGAGATCGATATGGCTGTACTTGTTCACGGCGCTCCCTCCGTTTCCTGTTGAATCCTGCGCAGCGCTTCTTCCCAATGCCGCCGCATCAGTTCCCGGATATAGACGTCATCGAGCATTTCCTGATGGATCGCGACGGTCGTCTTGCCCTGGCTCGCGGGCAGGACATACAGCTGCAGCCGGGACGGACGCTCCCATTCCGGCCGCTTCCAGGTCATGCGCAGCTTGCGGAGCGGCTCGATGACCGTCAGCTTGCCCGTCACGCCTTCTGCGGATGCGAACCCGAATCCTTTTTCCAACCGGAATTCCGGGACGTTGCCGATCCAGAGCTTGCGTCCGCCGGAGGAGAGCTTGAAGTTCCATATCCGCTCCTTGCTTGCCGCGAGCGTCCGGCGAACGCCGATCTGCACGCCCGCGTCCTTCGTGGCAAATATGATTTTTCATCTGATCGTGCGGCCACATCGGGTCGATGTCCCACTCCAGCCTCGCGATCCACTCCTCCCAGGAGACACCCGTCGCATCCTTGACATCCTGTCTGAAAACGATGCTCGCCACTTCCGCCTTCCCTCCTTCGGCCGGTCATGGCCCGATTATAAACGACAACACGGACACAGGTTGTCAGTGTTGAGATGAACGGCGTGCTGTTCCCGATTTGCGCTTCATGCCGCGCAGCATATTCTTCGTTTCCGCATCGACGCGCAGCGATTCGATGGTTTTCTGCAGCGCCTTGTTGTAGGTGAAGTCGTCCAGCGCATTGTCCTGCAAATACGACATGGTCCGCTCGGGGGCATGGACATAGCAGACCGAGACGGCCCACGCGACGGCCATTTTGACATAGTAGCCCTCGTGCCGGATGCGGTCGAACCATTGCAGCACGCGGTCGAGATATTCGTCATCTGTGAAATAATTAAGCAGCATGACGACGCCGAAACGGATCTCGTATTCCCGGTCGGAGGCCAGATACGGCTGCAGGAACTCCCATACCCGCTGCTTGTGCTCCTCCGCGAACTTCAGCCCGGTGCAGAAACTGTCGCAGACGGACCAGTTGTCGATGCGCGGCACGAATGCGGCCGCATGGCGCAATTTCTCCTCAAGATCGGCTTTGGCGTAACCGATGACCAGCCCCTGCAGCATCGTCTCCTCGAAATAGCGGGTGTCCGTCTGCCCGAGAAACGCGCGCCAATCGCCCAGATCGCCTCGCGCAATCGACTTCGCCAGCTTGCGCAACGCCGGCAGCCGGACGCCCAGGATGCGATCGATGCCGATGTTCGGGATCAGCGACGACGAGAACTTCCGATACTGCTCATCCGCCAATTCTATCAATTGCGCTCTGATTGCCAGATGATTCACAAAATCCCTCCCGGGTCGCAAAACAACTGTTGTTGTCAAGAGTATAACAACCAGAAGGCCTCGCGACCAACGGGACCTTCGCATTTCTCGGCGATTGGAGGTTCGTTTCATGAAAAAATGGCTGATTTCCGGGCTCGCGGCGATGATGCTCCTGACGGTTTTCAATGTCGCTTACGGCGCGCGGACGATCAAACTGATCATCCGGGGCGAACAGGCGGCTTCGGACGCGCCCGTAGAGATCGTGAACGGCCGCGCCATGGTTCCGCTCCGGCTGGTCGCGGAACAGCTCCATGAAGAGGTTCGCTGGGACGCGAAGAGCGGAGCTGTGCATGTCGCCCCCGATCTGTGGGAACAGGATTTGCGCCGCCACATTTCGCGGGAGGATTGGGTGTATGCGCGCAACATCATCATCCGGTTTCTGATCGCGTTCGATGAAAGGGACGACGCGGGCAAGCAATTGGTCGGCGAGGATTTCGACGCGAATTTCATCGGCCCGGAGGTCGTCATCCCGCTGCCGGGGGTCGGCATGGATCTCGACACCATGGTCGACTTCAAATTTGTCGACGCGAAGTGGGACGACGAGACCGGAGAGCTGACGGTCCGAGTGAAAATCTTCTGCTGGCCCAACTACATCGAGGACCGGAAGGTAAAGATATGGGACTTCACCCTGCGCCCGGATCGTTCAGGCTCGGAACCGAGGTACAAGATCAAGAAAATCTGGCAGGTCGAAGAACGGAAATTGGCCGGCTACAACGCGTTCCCCGGCCTTCATTTCAAGATGGAACAGCAATAAGGCCGCAGCCTCATCCTCCCGATTGCATCAAACGTTGACGAAATGACATAAATGACATATCATTGAGACGTGCAACAGGGAAGAATCAGGCGACAGGAGCAATAAGGAATGAACAGTGATCGGCAACCCCTGTATATGAAAATCCAGGATCACTTCAAGCAGTTGATCCTGAAAGGCGAACTGAAGGAAAACGACAAGATTCCTTCGGAGAAAGAGCTGATGGAGCAGTTCGACGTCAGCCGGATTACCGTCGCCAACGCCCTGATCCAGCTCGCGAAGGACGGCTGGATCTACCGCATTCCGGGCAGGGGCAGCTTCGTCAGCGGCCATATCGACAAGCGGCTGCTGAGCCAGGCCGCC
>Ga0310839_101329_pt1 | contig 11027 bp, 10 predicted proteins | sample SM_ome_7_FD_201305 | JGI IMG/M metagenome (GOLD analysis project Ga0310839, IMG submission 201305) | Sorghum-adapted microbial communities enriched on stacked mutant (SM) sorghum from Joint BioEnergy Institute, Emeryville, California... ...
GTCCGCGGGGATCCGATCGGCCGGCACCACCTCCGGCGTGGCGTCGGCGGCGAACCGGTCGGCCACCACGATGTCCACCGGCACGTGGATCACGTCGGCGTAGGTGTCCAAGAGCCTGCGGCAGGTGTCGATCATGCCCTCCTCGAGCAGCGACTTGCCCACCGAGATCCCCTGCGAGGCAAGGAAGGTGAAGCACATCCCGCCGCCGATGATCAGGCTGTCGGCGCGGGTCGCGAGGTTCTCGATGACGGCGAGCTTGTCCGACACCTTCGACCCGCCGAGCACCACCGCGTACGGCCGCTCGGTAGAACTGGTCAGCTGCTCGAGCACCTTCACCTCGGCGGCGACCAGCGTGCCGGCGTAGCGGGGCAGCAGCTTGGCCACGTCGTAGACCGACGCCTGCTTGCGGTGCACCACCCCGAACCCGTCGGAGACGAACGCCCCGTCGGGGCCGACGAGCTCGACCAGCGCGCGGGCCAGCGCCTGCCGTTCGCTGTCGTCCTTGCTGGTCTCGCGCGGGTCGAAGCGGATGTTCTCCAGCAGCAGGATGTCGCCGTCGGTCAGGCCCTCGGCGCGGGCCAGCGCGTCGGCGCCGACCACGTCACCGGCCAGCTGCACGTGCCGGCCGAGCCGCTCGCCGAGCGCCGCGGCGACCGGCGCCAGCGACAACTTCGGATCCGGGGCCCCCTTGGGCCGGCCCAGATGCGCAGTGACCACCACCTTGGCGCCAGCCTCGGCCAGCGCCTTGAGGGTGGGCACCGACGCGATGATCCGGCCCGGGTCGGTGATGTTGCGGTCGTCGTCCAGCGGGACGTTCAGGTCGGAGCGCACCAACACGCCCCGACCCGAAACCCCTTCCGCCAGAAGGTCGTCGAGTGTCTTGATGGCCACGGTCCCGCCGTTCGCCTTACAGGGACTTCCCGACCAGCGCGACCAGGTCGACCAGCCGGTTGGAGTAACCCCACTCGTTGTCGTACCAGGACACCACCTTGACCTGGTTGTCGATCACCTTGGTCAGACCCGCGTCGTAGAGCGAGCTGTGCGGGTCGGTGACGATGTCGCTGGACACGATCGGCGCGTCGTAGTACTTCAGGATGCCCTTCAGCGGGCCCTCGGCGGCGGCCTTGAACGCGGCGTTGATCTCGTCGATGGAGGCCGACTTGGCCAGCTCGGCGGTCAGGTCGGTGACCGAGCCGGTCGGGATCGGCACCCGCAGCGCGTAGCCGTCGAGCTTGCCGTTGAGCTCCGGCAGCACCAGGCCGATGGCCTTGGCCGCACCGGTGGAGGTCGGCACGATGTTGATCGCCGCGGCGCGGGCCCGGCGCAGGTCCTTGTGCGGGCCGTCCTGCAGGTTCTGGTCCTGCGTGTAGGCGTGCACGGTGGTCATCAGGCCCTTGACGATGCCGAACTCGTCGTGCAGCACCTTGGCCAGCGGGGCCAGGCAGTTGGTGGTGCACGAGGCGTTGGAGATGATCTTCTGGCTGCCGTCGTACTTGTCGTCGTTGACGCCGAGCACCACGGTCAGGTCCTCGTTCTTGGCGGGCGCGGAGATGATGACCTTCTTCGCCCCGGCCTCGAGGTGGCCCTTCGCCTTGGCGCCGTCGGTGAAGATGCCGGTCGACTCCACCACGACGTCCACGCCGAGGTCACCCCACGGCAGCGCGGCCGGGCCCTCCTTGATCGACAGCGACTTGATCTTGGCCGAGCCCACGACGATGGTGTCCTCACCGTCGAGGGTGATCTCCTCGGGGAAGCGGCCCAGAATGGAGTCGAACTTCAGCAGATGCGCCAGGGTGGCGTTGTCGGTCAGGTCGTTGACCGCCACGATCTCGATGTCGGTGGCCTTGCCCTCGGCCTTCTGCGCCGCCAGCGCCCGGAAGAAGTTCCGCCCGATACGGCCGAAGCCGTTCACGCCTACCCGGATCGTCACGCTGTCTCCTTAATCGCTCCTGGTGTACTCGACAGCCAGCCTAGTGGTGTGATACCGGCCACGTGCCACCCGGTCAGTTTGCGGGCCGGTTCCGCTCCACCGGCCGGTCAGCAGGTCGCCGGCGACAGCGATCGCGGTGTCAGGCCTCCTCGAGCAGTTCCGGGGTGACCGCCGACTCGGTGTCGGGAATGCCCTCCTGTTTGGCCTTGCGGTCGGCCATCGACAGCAGCCGCCGGATGCGACCCGCGACAGCGTCTTTGGTCATCGGCGGGTCGGCCAGCCGGCCCAGCTCCTCCAGTGAGGCCTGGCGGTGCTCCAGGCGCAACCGGCCCGCCGCGGCGAGGTGTTCGGGCACCTGGTCGCCGAGGATCTCCAGCGCCCGCTCCACCCGGGCGGCCGCCGCCACCGCGGCGCGCGCCGACCGCCGCAGGTTCGCGTCGTCGAAGTTGGCCAGCCGGTTGGCGGTCGCCCGCACCTCGCGGCGCATCCGCCGCTCCTCCCAGATCAGCCGGGTGTCCTGGGCGCCCATCCGGGTCAGCAGCGCCCCGATCGCGTCACCGTCGCGCACCACCACCCGATCGCTGCCGCGCACCTCGCGGGCCTTGGCCGTCACCCCCAGCCGGCGGGCCGCGCCCACCAGCGCCAGCGCGGCCTCCGGCCCCGGGCAGCTGACCTCCAGCGCCGAGGACCGGCCCGGTTCGGTCAGTGAGCCGTGTGCGAGAAACGCCCCGCGCCAAGCGGCTTCGGCATCGGCGATGCTGCCGCCGACGACATGGGCGGGCAGGCCGCGCACCGGGCGGCCCCGCGGGTCGAGCAGGCCGGTGCGGCGGGCCAGCGCCTCGCCGTCCTTGTCCACCCGCACCACGTAGCGGGTCTGTTTGCGGATCCCGCTCGCCGACTGCACCCGCACGGTGGCGTGGTAGCCGTACAGGTCATAGATGTCCTTGCGCAGGCGCCGGGCGATACTGCCCAGATCCACCTCCGCTTCCACGAACACGTGCCCGGACACGATGTGCAGCCCGCCGGCGAACCGCAACAGCGAGGCCACCTCGGCGCGGCGAGCGCTGACCGAATTGACCACCAGCCGGCTGAGCTCGTCCTTGACCTCGGCTGTCATCGCCACGGGTCGTCACCTCTCGGTCCATTCGCTATCGGGGTGGGCACCGTCGCCTGCTGCGCAGCAGACTCCGGGGGCGGGCAACGCAGCCACACGCCCTGCAAGGCGTCGGCCAGCCGCGCCGGATCATGTAAGGGTGTACCAGGCCGGGATACGTCGGCAAATTCCACGCGCGCGTTGAGAATTCCGGCCGTTCGCCGCAATTGCGCACGCTCGGTCTCGCTGGGCACCCGGCTGGCGTCGACGATGATCTCGTGCACCGTGAAATCCGGTGCGTGCTGGCTCAGTACGTGGATGTGCCGTTCGGCGGAGAACTCCGCGGTCTCCCCCGGCTCGGCCACCAGGTTCAGCACCAGGGCGCGCCGCGCCGGGGTGCTGCGCAGCGCCGCCGCCAGCTCCGGCACCAGCACGTGCGGGATCACGCTGGTGAACCACGAGCCCGGGCCGAGCACCACCAGGTCGGCGTTCATGATCGCGTCCACCGCCTGCGGGGTGGCCGGCGGATCGTTGGGCAGCAGCCGCACCCGGCGCACCTTGCCCACCGTGGTGGCGATCGCGACCTGGCCCCGGATCACCCGGCTCATCCGGGGATCGGCCTCCAGCCCCGAGACGTCGGCCTCGATGCTCAGCCCCATCGGGCACATCGGCAGCACCCGGCCGTGGATGCCCAGGATGCGGCCCAGTTCGTCGAGCGCGGCGACCGGATCGCCCAGCAGCTCGTTGAGCCCGGCCAGGATCAGATTGCCGATCGGATGACCGGCCAGCGCCCCGTTGCCGCCGAACCGGTGCTGGATGATGGTCGCCCACAGTCGGCCCTGCGGGCTGTCGGAGGCCAACGCCGCCAACGCCATTCGCAGATCGCCGGGCGGCACCACATCGAGTTCGTTGCGCAGCCGGCCGGACGACCCGCCGTCGTCGGCGACGGTGACGATCGCGGTGACGTGGGGGGTCAGCCGGCGCGCGGCCGACAGCGTCGCGTACAGCCCGTGCCCGCCACCGAGAGCGACGATGCGGGGGGTCATTCGGCCTCCCTCGCGTGCGGGCGAGTTCATTCGTCCTCCTCGCGTGCAGGCGTGCTCATTCCCGTCCCAGATCCCGGTGCAGCACCCGCACGGTGAGGTCGTCACCTCCGGCCAACCGCTCGGCCAGCGCCTCGGCGATCGCGACGCTCCGATGCTTACCCCCTGTGCAACCAATGGCAACCGTCATGTAGCGCTTCCCCTCGCGGCGGTAACCGTCGATGACGACATCGAGCAACTGATGGTAGGTGTCCAAGAACTCCCCCGCCCCCGGCTGACTCAGCACGAAATCACGGACCGCCGGATGCTGGCCGGTGTGCGGGCGCAACGCGTCCACCCAGTGCGGATTCGGCAGGAACCGGACATCCATCACGGTATCGGCGTCCATCGGCAGGCCGTACTTGTACCCGAACGATTCCACAGTGACGTTGGTATGGGCGACCGTTTCGCCGCCGAAGGCGCGTTCGATGCTCTCCCGCAGCGCCGGCACCGACAGTTCCGTGGTGTCGATGACCAGATCGGCGGCGGCGCGCACGGAGGCGAGCATGGCCCGCTCGGCGGCGATGCCCTCGGCCAGGGTCTGGTTGCCCTGCAGCGGATGACTGCGCCGGTTCTGTTCGTAGCGGCGCACCAGCACCTCGTCCGAGGCGTCGAGGAACAGCACCCGCGGCGTGATGTTGCGGGCCGCCAGCTCGGCGCGCACACCGTCCAGGTCGCCGGTGAAGCCGCGGGAGCGCACGTCCATCACCACCGCCAGCTGGGTGATGCGCGAACCGGCCGCGAGGCCGAGCTCGACCATCCGCGCGATCAGTTCGGGCGGCAGGTTGTCGGCGACGTACCAGCCCAGATCCTCCAGCACCTTGGCCGCGGTGCCCCGTCCGGCGCCGGACAGCCCGGTGACCAGCACGACGTCGATGCCGGGATCGGCGCCCTCACCGGTGTCGCCGCCCCCGGCGTTTTCGGCAGCGTCAATCTTCTCGGCCGCGTCTGCGTCGCCGGCAGCCGAGGCTGCCTCGTCGTGCAGATCGTCTCGCATGCCCTGGTTCGTCATCCTGTTACCCTGCTCCGATCATCGCCGATTGCGGGCTCGGGCGCGGTCGATTCGGAGGCCGCACCGAGGGCCTCCAGCACCGCTTTGGCGGTGGCCACCCCGATGCCCGGCACCGCGGTGATCTCCTCGACGGTGGCCTCCTTGAGCCTGGCCACCGAGCCGAAATGCGCCACCAGGGCCTTGCGGCGATGCTCCCCCAGCCCACGGACCGAGTCCAGCACCGACTCGGTCATCCGCTTGGACCGTTTGCTGCGGTGGTAGGTGATCGCGAAGCGGTGCGCCTCGTCGCGGATCCGCTGCAGCAGATAAAGCCCTTCGCTGTTGCGGGGCAGGATCACCGGGTCGGGTTCGCCCGGCACCCACACCTCCTCGAGCCGCTTCGCCAGCCCGATCACCGCGATATCGCCGATGCCCAGCTCGTCGAGCACCGCCTGCGCGGCGTTGACCTGCGGCGCACCGCCATCGACCACGAAAAGATTTGGCGGATAGGCGAATCGGCGCGACCTACCTTCGGCCGACTGTTCGGTCGGATGCGCGACGTCGTGCAGGTGGCGGTAGAACCGCCGCCGGGTGACCTCGGCGATGGAGGCCACATCGTCGGACCGGCCGTCACCGGCGGCATCGCGGATCGCGTAGCGCCGGTAGTCGGACTTGCGCGGCAGCCCGTCCTCGAAGACCACCAGCGAGGCCACCACATCGGTGCCCTGAACATGGCTGACATCGACGCATTCGATGCGCAGCGGCGCCTCGGCCAGGCCCAGCGCCTCCTGAATGTTCTGCAGCGCAGCAGATCTCGCGGTGAAGTCACCTGCGCGCTTGAGTTTGTGCTGCGCCAGCGCGTTCTCCGCGTTGCGCTGCACGGTCTCGGCCAGCGCACGCTTGTCGCCGCGCTTGGGCACCCGCAGCCGCACCTTCGAACCGCGCAGCTGCGACAGCCACGTCTCGATCTCCTCGGCGTTGGCCGGCAGGCACGGCACCAGCACCTGCCTCGGCACCGGGTTCAGCGCCTCGTCGGCGGAGCCGCCCAGTGCGGCCTGGTCGCCGTAGAACTGGGTCAGGAACTGCTCGACCAGATGCTCGAGATCGGATTCCCCTGGTTCACCGGATTTTTCGACGATCCAGCCACGCTCACCACGCACCCGGCCGCCACGCACGTGAAACACCTGCACCGCGGCCTCCAGTTCGTCCTCGGCGAACGCCACCACGTCGGCGTCGGTGCCGTCGCCGAACACCACCGCCTGCTTCTCCAGCGCCCGTCTCATCGCCGAGATGTTGTCGCGCAACCGGGCGGCCCGTTCGAAGTCCAGCTGTTCGGCGGCCTTGTTCATCTCGTGCTCCATGTCACGGATGAACCGGTCGGTCTTGCCGGCCAGGAAGTCGCAGAAATCGAGCACGATCCGCCGGTGCTGTTCGGCCGTCACCCGGCCCACACACGGCGCCGAGCACTTGTCGATGTAGCCGAGCAAGCAGGGCCGCTCAATTTGCCTGTGCCGCTTGAATACTCCCGCCGAGCAGGTGCGCGCGGGAAACACCCGGGTCAACAGGTCGACGGTTTCGCGGATCGCCCAGGCGTGCGAGTACGGGCCGAAATAGCGGACCCCCTTGCGCCGCGCCCCGCGGTAGACCATCAGCCGCGGGTACTCCTCGTTGAGCGTGACGGCCAGTACCGGATACGACTTGTCGTCGCGGTAGCGGACGTTGAACCGCGGGTCGAATTCCTTGATCCAGTTGTACTCCAGCTGCAGCGCCTCGACCTCGGTGTTCACCACCGTCCAGTCGACGCTGGCCGCGGTCATCACCATTTGCCGGGTGCGCGGCGCCAGGCTCGCGACATCGGCGAAGTAGGAGTTCAGCCTGCTGCGCAGGCTCTTGGCCTTGCCGACATAGATCACCCGGCCGTGCGGATCACGGAAGCGGTAGACGCCCGGTTCGACGGGAATCGACCCGGGGGCGGGTCGGTACGTCGCTGGATCGGGCACGTCTCCCAGGTTACTGCGAGACGACCACTGCTTCGAACGTCGCTTGACGAACGACCGTCGGATGATGCGGATCTCACCGGCGCGGGTCGCGACCGGCCCTGGTCACTCGGCGCCGGGCCGGGTTTGTCCGCCCTGGTACCGGGCGAGGTGTTCCCGCACGGTGTCCATGGCCGCCACCGCGTGCTGCTTGTCGACGGCCTGAATCGCCAGCACCGGCACGTACTCGTCGTCGGGCAGCTCCACCCGTGCCCAGCGCGCCCCGACCGGGAACGACACGTCGACCACATCGGACCACGGGATGAGCTTGTAGGTGAAGGCATTTCGCACCGCGATCCCGCGCGGCCCGATACGCAGCCGGGGCTGCGACAGCACCAGGATCAGCACCGCGAACACCACACCGAGCAGCGCGATCGCAACCTGGTCGGCGGTGCGGAAAATTACCCCGGTCGATCCGACCTTGAGCAGCGCCCCGACGGCGACGTGGACGGCCAGCACCAGCGCGGCCGCACCGTAGGCGAAGCGGGGCGTGAGCCGGGGGCGTATCTCGACGTCCCACTCGGTCATGAGCGCGACCGGATCTCCCGCAGCGTCAGCGCGGTCGACAGGGCGGCGGCCGCGGCCTGCCCGCCCTTGTCCTCGGCCGACCCCGGCAGCCCGGCCCGGTCGATCGCCTGCTCTTCGTTGTTGGTGGTGAGCACCCCGTTGGCGACCGGGGTACCGGCGTCCAGCGACACCCGAGTCAGTCCCTGGGTTACCGCATCGCAGACATAGTCGAAATGCGGTGTCTCACCCCGGATCACCACCCCGAGCGCGACCACGGCGTCGTGCGTGGCCGCCAAAGCCTGTGCCACAACCGGAATCTCGATGGCACCGAGCACCCGCACCACCGTGGACTGTTTGACCCCGGCCTCGGCGGCGACCCGCAGCGCGCCCTCGAGCAGTGCGTCACAGATCTTCTCGTGCCAGGTACTCGCCACGATGGCGAGCTTCACCCACGACGCGTCCAGCTTCGGCAGATCGGGAACACCGGTTCCGCTCAACGCAGGACTCCGCAACGACTGTTCAATTCTCCACCACTCCGCTCACAGCGCTCCGCCCAGATCGCGGTCGGGCGCGCGTCGCTCACCCAGCAGATAGACCCCCTCGTCGTAGGAGTCCATGTTGGCGGCCTCCTGGTAGTCCTCGAGGCCGACGAGGTCATGGCCCATCCGGTCCCGTTTGGTCATCAGGTACCGGATGTTGTCCTTGTTCGCCCGCACCGGCAGCGGCACCCGCTCGATGATGTGCAGCCCGTAACCGTCCAGGCCGACCCGCTTGGCGGGGTTGTTGGTGAGCAGCCGCATCGACCGCACCCCCAGGTCAACGAGGATCTGCGCCCCGATGCCGTAGTCGCGGGCATCGGCGGGCAGCCCCAGCTTGAGGTTGGCGTCGACGGTGTCGGCGCCGGCGTCCTGCAGCTGGTAGGCCTGCAGTTTGTGCATCAGGCCGATGCCGCGGCCCTCGTGGCCGCGCATGTAGAGCACCACGCCGCGCCCCTCGCGGGCGACCATCGCCATCGCCGCGTCGAGCTGCGGCCCGCAGTCGCAGCGGCGAGAACCGAACACGTCGCCGGTCAGGCACTCCGAGTGCACCCGGACCAGCACGTCGTGGCCGTCGCCGTTGGGGCCGGCGATGTCGCCCATCACCAGCGCGACGTGCTCGACGTTGTCGTAGATGCTGGTGTAGCCGACCGCCCGGAACTCGCCGTGGCGGGTGGGGATGCGCGCCTCGGCGACGCGCTCGACGTGCTTCTCGTGTTTGCGGCGCCACTCGATCAGGTCGGCGATCGAGATCATGGCCAGACCGTGCTCGTCGGCGAAGACGCGCAGCTCCTCGGTCTGCGCCATGGCGCCCTCGTCCTTCTGACTGACGATCTCGCAGATCGCGCCGGCCGGCTGCAGGCCGGCCAGCCGGGCCAGGTCGACGGCGGCCTCGGTGTGGCCCGGGCGGCGCAGCACGCCGCCGTCCTTGGCGCGCAGCGGCACCACGTGCCCGGGCTTGGTGAAGTCGTCGGCGACACTGTTCGGGTCGGCGAGCAACCGCATCGTGGTCGCGCGGTCGGAGGCGGAGATACCGGTCCCGATACCGTGCTTGGCGTCCACGGTCACGGTGTAGGCGGTGCCGTGCTTGTCCTGGTTCACCGCGTACATGGGCAGCAGGCCCAGCCGGTCGCAGATGGCGCCGTCGAGCGGCACGCACAGGTAGCCGGACGTGTAGCGGACCATGAACGCGACCAGTTCGGGGGTCGCCTTCTCGGCAGCGAAGATGAGGTCGCCCTCGTTCTCGCGATCCTCATCGTCGATCACGACGACGGGCTTACCGGCGGCGATGTCGGCGATCGCGCGCTCGATGGAGTCCAGCCTCGTCATTTCACCAGTATGAACCACCGGCGCGCCGAAGTTATTGCCCGGTTCCTGTTGAGCGGGTCACCCACTGGAGTCGTCGGGGTTGAGCAGCCGCTCAACATACTTGGCCAGGATGTCCACCTCGAGGTTGACCTGGGAGCCCACCTCGGCGGCGCCCAGCGTGGTGGATTCCAGCGTGGTCGGGATCAGCGACACCTCGAACCAGTCGTGGCCCACCGCCGACACCGTCAGCGACACCCCGTCGACGGTGATCGACCCCTTCTCCACCACGTAGCGGGCCAGCGACGTCGGTAACGCGATGCGCACCACCTGCCAGTGCTCGGCCGGGGTGCGCGCGATGATGTGGCCGGTGCCGTCGACGTGCCCCTGCACGATGTGCCCACCGAGCCGGCCGTTGACCGCCGCGGCGCGTTCGAGGTTCACCCGGCTACCGACGCCCACCACGCGCAGGCTGGTGCGGTTGAGCGTCTCGCCCATCACGTCGGTGGTGAAGGTGCCGTCCGGGCGCACGTCGACCACCGTCAGGCACACCCCGTTGACCGCGATCGAATCGCCGTGCCGCGCATCGGAGGTCACCACCGGCCCACGGATGGCGAACCGGGCGAAGTCGCCCAGATCCTCCTTGGCGGTGACCTCACCCAGTTCCTCGACGATGCCGGTGAACACGCTGCCAGACTAACCAGACTCGCCCACCGCGGTGCGCACCGTCCGATCCCGGAGGACCGCCGTTACGATGCAGGCATGCAGACCCGCCTGACGGCGATCCTCGCCGCCTTCCTGACCGCAGTTGCCCTGCTCGCCGGATGCTCGAAGTCCGAGGAGTCGACCGCCACGGACCTGCCGGACGCCGCGACGCTGCTGCAGCAGTCCGCGGAGACCACCAGGGGCGAGTCCAGCGTGCACCTGCTGCTGAGAACGACCGGTGAACTGGAAGAGCTGCCGATCCACTCCCTCGAGGGCGACCTGACCAACACCCCGGCGGTGGCCGCCGAGGGCAAGACCACGGTGACCGTGATGGGCCAGAAGGTCGAGGACATGCCCTTCGTCGTCGCCGACGGGGACCTCTACGCCGCACTGTTCGGCGACGCCATCAGCCTGATCGGGCCGGCGGCCGACATCTACGACGTGGGGGCCATCCTGGATCCGGAGCGTGGCCTGGCCAACGTGCTGAGCAACTTCTCCGACGCCAAGAGCGTCGACCGCGAGAAGGTCAACGACGTCGAGACCGTCAAGATCACCGGGAAGGTCAGCGCCGACGCGGTCAACCGGATCGCCCCGCAGCTCGCCGTCCAGGACGCGGTTGGGGGCACCGCCTGGATCGCCGACGGTGGCGATCACGAGCTGGTCCAGGTGCAGCTCGAGCCGCGGGACGGCGTCACGGTCACCATGACGCTGTCCGACTGGGGCAAGCCGGTGACGGTCACCAAGCCGGCCGCCTGATGGCGTTCCCGCAGACACCGAACCGACTGATCCGTCCCCGGCGCACCAGCCGGGGAATCGCCATCTCCGCGGGCGGTCTCGCGGTG
>Ga0310839_101337_pt1 | contig 10996 bp, 9 predicted proteins | sample SM_ome_7_FD_201305 | JGI IMG/M metagenome (GOLD analysis project Ga0310839, IMG submission 201305) | Sorghum-adapted microbial communities enriched on stacked mutant (SM) sorghum from Joint BioEnergy Institute, Emeryville, California... ...
CGGCCTGTCCTTCCTGTTCATCGGCGCCGCCGGGGCGCCGCTGCGGGCGGTACGGACCCCGGCGCCCGGCGGCACAGGAGCCGGCTTGGAATAGGTTCGCTCCGATGATCGGGCGCGCCATCCCCTGCCGGTGGGACGTCGGTAGCAGGGGCGGTGCAAGCGCCCCGGTAATTCTCGTCAGGGCATCCCTCACCTCTCTCCTTGCCTTCGCCGCTGTACGAGCCGCTCGCTCAGACATGCTCGTCCCTGCACCGCCGCGCCCGGATCGGGAGCCGGGAGGGACGTCGTACACGAACTCGAGCCATAGAGCCCGGCGGATCGATTGCGCGTGACATCGTCCACAAGACGACGCCTGGCGCTGCGCCCGTGGCCTGTGACGTGCGCACATGATCGGGTTGACCGGCTTCCTGCCCGCGCCTCAGCTGACGGTCGCGTTCGTGGTGGTGAACAGGCGATGGGTCGATCGCTCGACTTCGCTCATCCTGTGCTGCTTGCTGTTGGGCACGGTGTGGCCGGCTGTGCCGGCTACGCCGCTTCCCCAGTGACCACTGCGCGACGTCCGCAGTCCGTGCGGTTCACATGTCCTATCCGGTAACGGCCAGAGCGTCACCGGACCGCGAATCACGTTATCGATTTCGGTCCTTTCGGGCCTGCTCATTTGTGTCCGGAATTGTCGGGGAATTCCTCGATTATTCAGATAGGGATCATAGGTTGATCAATACGTGTTCGAACGAGCGACGAAAGGGTGGTCGACCGGCGCTGATCATTCCGGTCGTCACGTGTGTGGTCGAAATTGTCGTGGAGTCGGTGTGATGGGAAGGTTGCGCTCTGTGTACCTCGTTGGCGTGATTGTCATATATCGGCCACATTTGTCGGTTGACGAGCAGAAGTGAGGATGTTTTTCTATACCTAGAAAGGAGGTGAAAGTATGTCCACGTCCCAGCTTGAGTTAACGGGTGTCGCGGAAAAGACGGCGGATCCGCAGGTTATGAAGGATGTCGCCAACGCCCTGCACTCCATGCGCGGCTACACCGAGTTCGCGGCCGCGGCGAACGGATTCCTCAAGGGTGACATTGACTTGGAGCGTGCGGTGGAGGCGATGATCCCGTTCCTGCAGGGCGAGATTTGCAAGGGCGCGGATCAGCGCGAGCGTTTACTCCAGCTCGGCCAGACACTCCAGGAGAAATGCGGTTGGGTCTCGATCACCGCTAGCATCACCGGGTGCACACCCGCATTCAGCTGCTCCATCATTTGTTGCTAGCCCTGCCGTCGGGCTCCCTGTCAACACTACCTTTCAGTGCGGCTTCGAGCCACTTTCGTGCTGTGCTGCCGCTCGGTGCCGCAGAGGTGGTCAAACGCTGAGATCCGCCCAGGATTCAGGTCCTGGGTGGATCTCATGCGCTCGCATCGGAAACGTAGGGACAGTCGCCATGGCTTCGGAGAGCTCCGCATCGGGACATTTGGACATCCTTGATCAGATACGGCGTGAACTGCACAGTATCGATGGCATTTCCGATTATAAAGCCGCCGCAATGGGGTTCATACGCGGCGAGCTGGAGCTCGATGAGGCAATGGAAGTGATGCTGCGATTTCTCTACGGTGACGGATACGGAAACGCAGAGTCACGCAGACGGATAATCGAGCTTGCCCAGACGATGGAGGCGCGCTGCGGATTCCCCGCCATCACCGTCAGCATCGCCGGTTGTACGGCGGCGTTCAGCTGCTCGATGGCGTGCTGTTGAACTGGGCCGCGACCTCTCCGACCTGCTGGAAGGCCATCGTGAACGTCATCGCCGAGTCTGACGAGCCGCCGTGGGGAAACCGGGTACTCATCTCGAGCCGGCCGCTGATCGACGAATCATCGGCTGTCCGACTGCTTGCCGCCGGCGGAACGCTGAAGCCCGAGGAGCTCGCGGACTCTCGACTCCGCGTCACGGACCTGTCACGCCGATGCCGATGCCTTCTCGTGCGTCTGGGCGAGGCCGGATGGGTGATCAAACAGGGCACATCCGCCGAAACTGAGGAGTCGGTACGGCAGGAGGCCGAGGTCTACCGCGCCCTTCAGACGACGGCGTTCGCCAAGTCCATGCCTCCGTTCTTGGCCTACGAGGAGGAACGCGGTGTGCTCGTCACCGGCTACGTCGTCGGCGAGACACCGCGGGAGCTCTACACGGCCGAATCCTCCCGCCGTGTCTCAGCCGCGGTGGGCATCGGCGCGGCTCTGGCCCGGCTTCATCGAATCGAATCGGACTGCGGCCTTCCGCCCAAGCAGCCTCCGCCGATCCTGCGGTGCGGCTATCCCACGGTGGATTCCATCGAGTTCCACAGCCCCGCGTCGCTCGAAGTGATCCGATTGATTCAGTCGAGCGACACGCTCATGTCGCTGCTCGATACGGTGCGCGCCCAGTGGGTACCCGAAGCGATGTCGCACAACGACCTACGCGGGGACAACATCATCATTCGTGCATCCGGCGAGCCGATCTTCGTCGATTGGGAGATGGGTGGGCCGGCCGATCGTCGTTGGGACGTCGCAGGGTTGCTCGCCGAGCGGCTGGTCTGGTGGTTGACCGATCCGGATTGCTGGGTGCCGTGGGCGAACGAAACATCGTCCAAATCGCCGAACGAAGCCGCGGTGACCGGGATGCGCGCCATCAAGGAATTCGCGCACGCCTTCCTCGGTGGTTATGTGGTGAACTATGCCGGTGCTCTCGATCTGAGCCGGGCCAAGCTGCCCGGCTTGATGACGTGGTGCGCGGCCAGGCTGTTGCAATTCGCCCTCGAATATACGCATCAACGAACCGGTCCTCAGGTGACGTCTCGCCAGCTGCTTCAAGTGGCGGCCAACATCCACCTGAATCCCGGTATGGCGGCCCGGACCTTCTTTGGATTGGCGCTGGACGATGACGACTGAATTTCGTGATGCCGTGCGTGCCGCCCTTGCCGCGGTTTCGGTGTCCGACGATTACGATCTGTCGTGGTTCGGCGAGATCGTGGAGACGATCCGTCCCTTGCCGGATGAATCCATGATGCGGGAGGCCGCTGCCGCCTTTCTCAGTCGGCTCCTCTATCGTGGCTTCTATTTGTTCGGTTGGCCGAGACGGGAGTTGTCGGCGTTCCAGGAGTCCGTGATGGAAGGCCTGTCGCCGACCCGTTCAGCGCGTTTCATCGACGCTGTGGTCCAGGCCGCCGGCGTCGGCGCCGTGACCATCTCCCGGCCCATGGGTTCCTTCCGTGGTGCTCCGGCCATCGAGCTCGACGGTGCGAAGGTTCCGATCGCTCACGCGGGTTTCCGGGAGAACCTTTGCTCGGTGCGTCTACCCACCGTGTCGTTGACCAAGTCGCCCGGCTTCGTGCTGTTCCGTAGTCCGGCAGGTCAGCCGGGAGACGACGGGCAGCGTCTCGTCCGACTGTACTGGAACGTAACCGCCGCCGGGGCGGTCGAGTTGATTCCCCTGCTCATCCGCTCACTTGACGAGCGGGCGCTGTCCTATCAGTTCAAGGTGGTGCATTCCGATGCAGTCTGGCCTGAGCGTGCCGACACAGGTGTCCTGTACCTGGGACATCGTGATCTCGTGAACGTCTGGCCGGCCTTGCGGGAGGTGCACACGCAAGTGCTGCCGCTGATGCGGCCGTACGTACCGGCGCTGACGTACAAGATGGCCCTCGGTCTCGGCGTGGCCGAGGAACCGGGGGACGGGACCAGTCATGGTATGGCCGTGTGCAGTATGGTCGCGGACGGCATTATTCGGGCGCATGCCGACGCATGCACAGATCCCGCAGCGCGACTGGAGTACGTCGCGGAGTCGTTCGCGCAGCGGGGGCGCACACTCGATCGTCCGTACGCGGGCGCGGAAATGCAGCCGGTCATCGACGCGCTTGCGACAGGGTCCACGGCTCCTTCCGTGGCCGGGGTCGCGGTACCGAGCGGAGATGTCTTCTTGGCGCATGCGGACAGAATCGCTCGGCGGATCGCCGATGCCGCACTGTGGAACGGTGACCGGTGTACCTGGCTGCAGCCGCAACTCGATGCTGATCGACACGCTGGATGGGGTCCTATGGGTGCGGACCTCTACAGCGGTACCGCTGGAATGGCCTTGTTCTTCGCCCAGATCGCCCGGGTCACAGGGGAGAGTGCCTATATCGATCTGGCCAAGGCTGCGGCCCGGCAGACACTCGCCGCCGCCGCGGCCTTGCCCGGAGTGGGCCTGTACAGCGGCACGACCGGCGCCGGGCTGGCGATCGCTCTGACGGGACACGCACTCGGCGAGCCGACGCTTGTCACGCAGGGGTGCGAGCTGGTCAGAACGTCGGCGAAACAAGCGCTCGCCGCCGAGGGATCGCTGTCGTTCGATGTCATCGACGGTGTGGCGGGCGCGCTGATCGCACTGCTCGCGACCCACCCTTTCACGGAAGGTGGCGATCTGGACCTGGCCGAGTCCCTAGGAGCCTTGCTGGTGCGCATGGCAAGGGCGGTAACGCCTGACACCCTGTGCTGGTTCGACCCGATACGGAAGGACAGGCTGGCCTTCATCGGATTCGCCCATGGGGCTGCGGGGTGCGCGTTCGCGCTGGGGGAGCTGGGGCGTATCCTCTCCGACTCGGCCTATCTCCAGGCCGCAGAGCAGGCGTGCCGCTATGAGCGCGGCTGGTACGACGAGGCGACGGGTAACTGGCGCGACGTGCGCGCCCTCCAGGAACGCAGTCCGGATGCAGACACCGCTGTGGAGCGGGACCTCTATCGGTTCGACTGGTGTTACGGTGCGCCCGGCCTCGCGCTCAGCCGCATCCCGTTGGTCGAGGCCACTGTGGCCTCGGCTGACGTGATCGAAGACGCTCACCGCGGTTTCGGCAAGGCCCGCCAGGCGGCGAAATGCTTTCCGGCCCTCGTCTATGACACGTGTCTGTGTCATGGTTCCGCTGGAATCGCCGAAATACTCTCCCTCGCGCCACAGGAATTCGCGAACGGTGAGCACGACCGGCTCGCCCGGGTGCTCACCTGGCAGGCGCTCAAGTCCTACCGCGACGACCTGGTCTGGTCGAGTGGCTATGGCCTGATGCTCGGTGCGGCTGGTGTCGCTCTCGCGGCTCTGCGACGGGCGGACGACTCCATCGTGTCGCCGCTGCTTGTTCTGCCGTATCGCTACCGCTCGGCGGCGTCGCACGGGCGGTGACCGTCGATGACCGGAACCGTGCACAAGGAGAGAATTCATGGCCGATGAGGCAGCAGAGCGGTCTTTGGACATGCAGACCCTCATGGCAGAACTCCGGCGTTCCATGGCCGACGTGAAAGGAATCGACGAGTTCCTCGGTGCCGGCGCGGCCTTCATCAACGGCGAAGAGCAGGACATCGATCTGACCGTCGAACGGATGATGTCGTTCTTCAACGGAGAGATCGGTGGCTATTCGGAAGAACGGCAACGGCTGGTTGTGTTGGCGCAGACCATGCGTCGACGAGTAGGTGGCGTTCCGGTCCTTCTCCTAACGTTCACCACCTGTACGGAGGTACTGTCCTGCTCTTATGCCTGCTGCTGAGCCGCCATGCCGCCACGGCAGACGAACGATCGGCCGCGCAACCCTACCGACCGGTCGCCGAGGAGCGGCTGCGCAACAGACGAGCAGGTATCCCCTACATGTGGACGGCTCGGCAGGGTGGTCACGGATCACGGGATGACCTTGACGGCGGTCCGGGTGCCCAGCGGAGTGGGTGGATCGAGCCCGGCCGCAGCAGAGGTGTCGGCATTCCGGCCGAAGCCCGCCTGCCGGTGAGCGCCGCCGGCGCACCTGGTCCGGTGCGGTTCTCCGGAGTATCGCCGTGCGACCATCCGAGACGTGGATCGCGCGGTGGCGAACCCGCACAGCGTGGTGCGGGCCTGGACGAAGTAACTGGTACTTCTCCGCGTGCGGAGCCCTCTCAGCTCATGCGTGCGGTGTCGCCTGCAGGTCGACGCCTGAGGCTCATGACCGATGGAGTCATAGGCCGGGGTCGCCGAGCCAGGTGTGCAAGGCCTCGTCGAGGCCCGTCGAATCGTCCTGATCGTCCGACGCCCAGGCAACGTATCCGTCAGGACGCACCAGCATCGCCGGGCCATCAGGCGACTCGGCGTGGACAAGCCGCGGGTGCCAGTCGGCCGCCCTTTTCCCCAGCTCCGGCGGTCCGATGAGGACGGCCTGCCCACGATGCATGAGGTCCGCAAGTCTCAGTTGATCACCCACCCGCACATCCGGAGCGCTGCGGCCGACGAGTCGATGTTCACCTGGCATGTCGTACTTCTGAACGACTCCCGACAGCTTTTTGGCCGCATAGGTCGCTCCGTCGGCGGTGCACAGCAGATCGCTTACGATCCGGCGCAGTGACTCCGTCAGCGGATCGAGACGCATCAGCGCGATCTGCGCGCGTGCCCAATCCAACACGGACGCGCCGATGGGATGGCGCTCGCGCGTGTAGGAGTCGAGCAATCCGCACGGCGCCCACCCCTGCACCGTCGCCGCGAGTTTCCAGCCCAGGTTCATCGCGTCGCCGATACCGAGATTCAGTCCTTGTCCGCCGAACGGTGGGTGAACGTGAGCGGCATCGCCCGCGAGGATGATCCGACCCTTCACGTACGTGCTCGCCTGGCGGGCGTGATCGGTGAACCGTGTCGCCGAGTCGACGGAGGTGATGGTGATGTCCGTCTTCGACACGCGCCTTAGCGCGGCCTGGAGTTCCTCCCGGGTCACGTCGGACCGCCGATCCTCCGGCGGTCCATCCATTTCGACGATCAGGATCCGCCTCGTCAGCGGTGTGAACACGTAAATCCCGGTATCCGTACGGTTCCAGCCCGGCTGCAGTACCTCCGGGTTTTCGAAGTCGACGATCGCCTGCCAGCCGGTGATCTCCGGATTCGTGCCCAAAAAAGGAAAGCCGGATAGCCGCCGCACCGTGCTGCGGCCGCCGTCGCAACCTACGAGCCAGCCGCAGCGCAGACGCTCACCGTTGCTGAGGCGGACGTCGACCCCATCCTCCTGTTCTTCGAAGGTCTCGACCGCCACGCCTCGGCGTAGATCCACCCCGATGGCCGATGCCCGCCTCGTCAGGATCTCTTCCACCATCTGCTGGCTGATCGGCATCATCTCACCGGCCGGCCCTCGCTCGAGGAAGTCCGGATCGTCGTGATCGACGCTGTCCCGAGGGATCATGATCCCGGCGAAGTGACCGACGGCACCGATGGACGGCAGAGCATCCGGCGGACTCGGATGTGGATACTTCGCGAGTGATTCAACGGAGCGCCGTACATGTGTCCACCGGGCCTGGATCAGGTCAGGTAACAATCCGCGGCGGTAAAAAGCTTCGACGGTGGGAACGGTCAGTCCAAATGCCCTGATGACGCGGTTTATCTCGGTACGGCGTTCTATGATCGTGACCCGTACACCCGCGAGCCGTAGCTCGCAACCGACCATTAATCCTACTGGCCCCGCCCCTACTATCACCACATCACAATCGTGAGTGAACTCGCCGATGTCGGTCTTCATGACAATGAAGGTAACCCCGCCTGACCCACACGGCAATGTTCTATTGGACACGTAGCTCCAGGGCTATCCGGGTGGCGGCCTCTCGAACGTCGGTCACACATAGCCCTGCCCGTTCGGCCAGCATGGAGATGTCGGCGGCGGTTCTATCGGGGTTCTCCATTGACGCTTCGACCCAGAGCGCCATTCCGGTGTCCGACCGTTCCAGCTGCTCCGTCAGGCGGACTTCGGAGACGAGGATCGTGCCGTTCGTTCCCGCGGCGGCGGCGCAGTTACGGAGCAGCCGGATCGCGGAGTCGTCATCCCAGTCGGCGAGAATGGCGGAAAGTACATAGACGTCGGCTCCCGCAGGCAGGGGATCGAAGAAACTTTGTCCGATGGCCGTCGCTCGATCGGACAGGTTGTGCTCGGTAAAGCGCCGGCGTGCCTGTTCGGCGAAAGTCGGCAGATCGATGAGAGTGCCGCGGAGCCGCGGGTACGCGGCGAGCAGGCTCTCGACCAGTGCTCCGGTGTTGCCGCCCACATCCACAAAGGTGCCGGCCCTGCTCCAACAGGGGTGATCGATGATGAGATGGATGTCGAAGGCCGGACCGCTCTGTGGGTATGCGGCGGCCGCGTCCTGCGCACCGTTGTGCTCGTCGACGTACTGCCACAAGTCGGTACCGTACATTCCGTGATAGACCGATTTCCCGGTCCGTAGCTTGTGAAGCAGGTGGATCACGGAGAGTTCTGTCCTGCCCACGATGCCGTCGAGATTCAGGTGCGCGAAAGGTGACGATGGACCGGTGCGCAGAACGGCCCCCAACTCGGTCAACCCATAGGCATCTCCAGTGCGCCGGAGTAGGTTCAGGCTGACGAGGTGGTTGAGCAGTTTACGAAGCGGTCGAGGGTGAGTGTCGGTGAGCTTTGCGAGTTCTGCCGTAGACCGTTCGGTATCGCCTATATGGTCAGCGATTCTGAGGGTTACGGCTGTCCGGATCGCCATGGGCGTGACCAGATCGGCTAACCTGAGGATTCGCCGGTAATGTGCGACATCACTCATCTGTGCACCCCTATAGGAAGCGCCGATTCTCCGTGTGGATCATAACATTTTCCGGATATCGATACATTTATCCATGCTCTGTCCACTTTCTGGCACCGACAGAATGGGTCAGAAGGCGAGTTCCACACTCGTGGGCGGGTCACCGGTCCGTCCTTCCTGCTCATCGGCGCCGCCGGAGTCCTGCCGCGTACCGTCTCGGTGCCCTTCGCCATGTCGGACCGGGAAGGTCGTGGGGTCCCGCGGGGTTTCCCGCGCAGGCGTCGCGGCGGCTATGTGGCAGCGCCCGGCTTTCCGGGGAACCGGCAGGGCATTTCATCCGTTTTCCGTGGCGACATCGGAGCCCTGCCGCGGGCTCGCACTCGTACCCCTGGCCGTTGCCGAGCCGGACCCGAGGGCCGTCCGTGACGTGGTGTTCAGGGTGAGGAGTCGTTTCATGTGGCAACCGAATTCGACAGCCTGGACGAGGCTCGCTTGCCGCTCGATGCCGGTTCCGCTGTCCGTGACCCCGACGGCGAGGCCGGAGGAGACGTGACCGAAGGCGTGCGTGTCCCGGACCTGCTGTCGGTGTCCGGGCTGTGCAAGTCCTACTCCGGCATCCCGGTGCTGCAGGACGTCGGCTTCACGCTCAACCCGGGCGAGGCGATCGCGCTCGTCGGGCCGAACGGCGCCGGGAAGACCACCCTGCTGCGGTGCGTGGCCGGTATCGAGGAACCGGACGAGGGCGTCGTCGAGCTGGAGGGCAGGCCGTTCCGGGAGACCGACCCGGAGGCCCGGGCCGCGATGGCCTGCCTGCTCGACGACTTCGACTACTTCCCCGATCTGTCGGTCGCCGACCACCTCGCGCTCTTCGCCTGGGCGCACGGCGCGCCGGACCCCGAGGCGGCCGTGGCGGAGGTGCTGCGCGAGCTCGGCCTGCTGCCGCTCGCCGACCGGCTGCCCGTCACGCTGTCCAGCGGGCAGCGCCACCGGTTCGGGCTCGCCTCGTGCCTCGTGCGGCCGCGCCGCATCCTCCTCCTCGACGAGCCGGAGCAGCGGCTCGACGCCGAGGGCCGCGCCTGGCTCGCCTCACGGCTCGCCGCCGAGCTCGCCGCCGGGGTGGCCGTGCTCTTCTCCTCCCACGACCGCGAGCTGGTCGACGCGGTGGCCTGCAGGGTGATCGAGGTGGGCCCGTGACGCTCACCACGGCACGCCCCCGGTACCCCGGTCCGCGGGAGCTGCGTCGCAGGCGGCGGGCGGGCAGGCCGCGCCGGCCGCTGCGCAAGCGGCTGAGCGTGCTCGCCGAGCGCGCGATCTACGCCGCGGTCGGCCTCGCCATCGCGGCCGAGGCAGTGCCGTCCACCCTCGGCCACGTCGGCGCGGCGGGCCGGGCCCCCGTCGCCCCGATCACCCCGGTGATCGAGTGGGCGGTCGTGGTCGCGGCGGTGCTCGGCCTGGTGGCGCTCGCCCGGGCGCTGCTGGCGTTCGGGCCGGTGTACGTCGGCGCGGCCTCGCGCACCTGGCTGCTCGCCACCCCGGTCGACCGGGCCGGGCTGCTGGCCGCGCCGCTGGCGGTCGCCGTGGCATCCGGCGCGGGCCTGGCGGCCGGGATCGGCCTCGTCCTGCTGCTCGTGACCCACCTCGGCCCGCCGCCCGTGCCCTGGCTCACCGGGTGGGCGGCCCTCGGCGCGGCGATCACCTGCGGCTGCGCCGTGGCCCAGGCCCGGCGGCGGCCCGTGCCCGCCCTGCGCCGTGGGCTCACCCTGGCCGGGTACGCGCTCGCCGCCGCGGTGCTCGCCGTCCTGCCGCTCCACCCCGCCGCCCCGCCGCCCCGGCTGACCGAGGCCGGGCCGGCGATGTGGGCCGCCGCGCTCGCCCTGGTGGGCGTCGCGGCCGCCGCGTTGTACGCGGCCCGCCGCCACCTCGCGGACATGACGCGCGGCACGGCCGGCTCGGGCGGCGAGCTCGCGCTGGCCGCCCAGGTGTCGCTGCTCTCGCTCGACGGCAGCCTGTTCTGGCCGGTGGTGACCGAGCGGAGGCTGCGCGCCCTCGGACGGGTACGGCCCGCCGGGATCCGCGGTGACCGGGTGGCCGCGCTGGTCCGGGCCGACGTGGCGCGGGTGCTGCGCATGCGGACCGGCCTGCTCGCCTGGGCCGCGCTGCTGCCCGTGCCCTACGCGGCGCACCTGGCCGGGCTCACCCCGCTGCTGCCCGCGATCCACCTACTGGCCGCGTTTTACGCGGCCTATCGGCTCGCCGGCGGGCTGCGTCTCATCGCCCACGCACCCGCGCTCCGCCGAGCGCTCGGCGGCACCGACCGGGCCCTCAAGCTCGCGCACCTGGTGGTGCCCGCCACGGGCGCGGTCGCCTGGTCGGCGGCCTCGGCGCTGCTCGTCCCAGTCTCCGCGGTCACCGTCGCGGGGTCCGCGGTGGGTGCGGTCGTCGCGTGCTACGTGATCGCGACCCGGCCCC
>Ga0310839_101351_pt1 | contig 10955 bp, 9 predicted proteins | sample SM_ome_7_FD_201305 | JGI IMG/M metagenome (GOLD analysis project Ga0310839, IMG submission 201305) | Sorghum-adapted microbial communities enriched on stacked mutant (SM) sorghum from Joint BioEnergy Institute, Emeryville, California... ...
CGCGGACGAGATCACCTCCCTCTCGCGGGGGAGCCGCCTGCCGCCGCCGTTCTGCGACGATCGTCCCGTGTTCCGGCGACTCCTGGCCCCGCTGGCCGACGGGCTGACCTATCGCCGGTACGTGCACCTGCTGCTCGGCGCGGTGATCCTGCTGCCGTACGTCGCCCTCGCGGCGCTGATCGTCTCGGCGGCGGGGGACGGCGGGCTCGACGTCGCCGGCACCGTCCTCGTGGCCGTGCCGGCCGCGGCCATCGCCGTCGGGGTCGTCCTCGTGCCCGGCGTCCGGTCGCTCGCGATCACCGCGGCGCGCACCCTGCTCGGGGCCGACGTCCCCGAGCCCGACCCGGCCACGGTCGACTCCTGGGCCGGGCGGCGCCGGGCCGCGTTGTGGGTGCTGGTCAACGCGGCGGCGGGCGGGTTCACCGCGCTCGTCACGCTGGTCGTGTTCCCCGCGACGATCGGGTTCCTGGTCGCGCCGTGGCTGCCGCTCGAGCCGTTCCCGACCGGCGGCGGGGCGTGGTGGCTGCCGCCGGTCGGGCTGGTGCTGCCGGTCCTGCTGCTGCGCGCGGCCGGGGTGCTGGGCGGGGCGCTCGCCCGGCTCGCCCCGCGGGTGCTGGGCCCGACGCCCACCGAGCGGATGACGGCCGAGCTCGCCGCGGCGCACGCCGCCGAGCGCGCGCTCGCCGAGCGCAACCGGCTCGCCCGGGAGCTGCACGACTCGGTGGGCCACGCGCTCACGGTCACGACGCTGCAGGCGGGGGCGGCGGCCCGGGTGCTCGACAGCGACCCGGCTTTCGTCGCGAAGGCGCTCGAGGCGATCGCCGAGGCGGGCCGCACCGCGCTCGCCGACCTCGACCACGTGCTGGGGCTGCTGCGCGAGGGAGGCGAGGGCGCATCCGACCGGCACCCGCAGCCCGACCTCAGCGACCTCGACGCGCTGGTCGACGGCGCCCGGTCGGCCGGGGTGGCGGTGCACCTGGAGCGCAGCGGCACCACCGGCGCCGTGCCGCGGGCGGCGTCGCGGGAGGCGTACCGCATCGTGCAGGAGGGCCTCACCAACGCGCTGCGGCACGCCGGCCCGGTGCCGGTGCGCGTCCGCGTCGCGGTGCGGGCCGACGCCGTGGAGCTGGAGCTGACCAACCCCCTCGGCGCGGGCACCGCGCGGCCCGGCGGCGGGCGCGGCATCGACGGCATGCGCGAGCGGGTCGGCGTGCTGCGCGGGGAGCTCGCCGCCGGCCCGGACGGGGACCGCTGGCGCGTCACCGCCCGTCTGCCGTTCGGACCCGAGAGGATGCCGTCGTGAGCGGTCGGGTGATCCGCGTGCTGCTGGTGGACGACGAGGAGCTGGTGCGGGCGGGCCTGCGGGCGATCCTCGACGCCGAGCCGGACGTGGAGGTGCTCGGCGAGGCCTCCGACGGTTCCGAGGTGCCCGGCCTGGTGCGCAGGCTCGAACCGGACGTCGTGCTGATGGACGTGCGGATGCCCGCGGTCGACGGCATCGTGGCCACCCGCCACCTCGTGTCGACGCGAGGGACGGACGCACCGCGGGTGCTGATCCTCACGACGTTCGGCAACGACGGCTACGTCTACGACGCGCTGCAGGCGGGCGCCACCGGCTTCCTGCTCAAGCGGGCCCGCCCGGCGGAGATCGTGCAGGCGGTGCGCACCGTCGCCGAGGGCGAGTCGCTGCTGTTCCCCGCCGCGGTGCGCGAGCTCGTCGCGACCCGCGGCCGCTGCGGCGGGGACGCGCTGCGCGGCGCCGGGCTCACCGAGCGGGAGGGCCAGGTGCTGCGCCTGATGGCCCGCGGCCTGTCCAACGGCGAGATCGCGCGCGAGCTCGTCGTCGGCGTCGAGACCGTGAAGACGCACGTGGGCAACGTGCTCGCCAAGGTCGGCGCCCGCGACCGCACCCAGGCCGTGGTGGCCGCCTACGAGTCCGGCTTCATCGACCCCCGCCGCCCGGCCTGACGCCGGCTCAGGGCAGGGGGCCGGTGAGGTAGCGCTGCAGGTTCGGCGCCACCAGCGCGACGATCGTCTCGTGGTCGGCCGACGCGAGCGGCTCCACCTTCAGCACGTAGCGGACGATCGCGAGCCCGAGCATCTGCGAGCCGGCGAGCGTGGCGCGCAGCTCGGGCCGGTCCGGCGCCACCTTCGACATGATCCTGCTCACGAGCAGGTGCGCGATGAACTCGCGCAGCATGCTGGCCGCGACCTCGTGGCTCGCGACGCTCTGCAACAGCGTGGCGAGCCGGGCCCCGCCGGTCTCGTCCCACATCCGCAGGATGCGGCCGATGATGCGTTCGGCCATGTGCTCGGGGTCGCCGGGGAGCGCCTCGGCGAGGACGGCGCCGGGGTCGGCCGGCAGGTCGAGCGCGGCGACGAACAGCCCCTCCTTGCCGCCGAACCAGTGGTTGACCATCGCCGCGTCCACGCCGGCGCGTTCGGCGATGGCGCGCACCGTGGCGCCGTCGTAGCCGCGCTCGGCGAACACCGCGCGGGCGGCGTCGAGCAGCGCGGCGCGGGTGTCGCCGCCGCCGCGCCGCCTGCCGCGGCGGCGTGGCGTGCCGTGCGCGAGGTCGGCGCTGTCGTCGGGAAGGGCCACGTGCCCCATCTTCCCGTTCCCGCACCGAGAGCGCCCGCAGGGATCCGGCGGCGGCACCGGCGGGGCGGCGCCGATGGCGGTCGAGATAATGGCGCGCATGACCGTTTCCGCACCGCCCGGTGCCCTCGGAGCGGTCACCCCCAGCCGCGAGGAGTTCCGCGCGCTGGCCGTCGGCCACCGGGTGATCCCGGTGACGCGGCGGCTGCTCGCCGACGACGAGACCCCGCTCGGGGTCTACCGCAAGCTGGCCGGTGACCGGCCCGGCACGTTCCTGTTCGAGTCGGCGGAGAACGGGCGGTCGTGGTCGCGATGGTCGTTCGTGGGGGCGCGCAGCCGGGCCACGCTCACCGCGGTCGACGGCGAGCTGGTGTGGACCGGGGAGGTGCCGGTCGGCCTGCCGACCTCCGGTGACCCGCTCGCCGCGCTGCGCGCCGCGGTGGAGGAGCTGCGCAGCGAACGGCTGCCCGGCCTCCCGCCGCTGACCGGGGGGATGGTCGGCTACCTCGGCTACGACGTGGTGCGGCGGCTGGAGCGGCTGCCCGAGCTGGCCGAGGACGACCTGCGCATCCCCGAGCTGGTGATGCTGCTGGCCACCGACCTCGCCGCGGTCGACCACCACGAGGGCACGGTCACCCTGATCGCGAATGCGATCAACTGGGACGCCACCGACGAGCGGGTGGACGAGGCCTACGACGACGCCGTCGCCCGGCTGGACCGGATGACGGCCGACCTGACCACGCCCGCGCCGAGCACGGTCGCGGTGTTCCGGCCCGCGGAGCCGCGGTTCACCCGCCGCCGCTCGGCGCCCGAGCACCACGCCGCGGTCGAGGAGGCCAAGGAGCAGATCCGCGCGGGCGAGGCGTTCCAGGTCGTGGTGTCGCAGCGGTTCGAGGCGGAGTGCCCGGCCGACCCGCTGGACGTCTACCGCGTGCTGCGGGCGACCAACCCCAGCCCCTACATGTACCTGCTGCGGCTGGAGTCGGCGGCGGGGGAGCGGTTCGACATCGTGGGGTCCAGCCCGGAGGCCCTCGTCACGGTCCGGGACGGCACCGCCACCACGCACCCGATCGCGGGCACCCGCTGGCGCGGCGCCACCGAGGAGGAGGACCTCCTGCTGGAGAAGGAGCTGCGCAGCGACGAGAAGGAGCGCGCCGAGCACGTGATGCTCGTCGACCTCGGCCGCAACGACCTCGGCCGGGTCTGCGAGCCCGGCACGGTGAAGGTGCACAGCTTCTTCTCCGTGGAGCGCTACAGCCACGTGATGCATCTGGTGTCGACGGTGACCGGGCGGCTGCGCGAGGACTGCAACGCCTTCGACGCGGTCACGGCCTGCTTCCCGGCCGGCACGCTGTCGGGGGCGCCGAAGCCGCGGGCGATGGAGATCATCGAGGAGTTGGAGCCGACCCGACGTGGGCTCTACGGCGGGATCGTGGGCTACCTCGACTTCGCGGGCGACGCCGACACCGCGATCGCCATCCGCACGGCGCTCGTCCGCGACGGCGTCGCGTACGTCCAGGCCGGCGGGGGCATCGTCGCCGACTCCGACCCCGCGGCCGAGGACGCCGAGTGCCTCAACAAGGCCAGGGCCGTGCTGTCGGCGGTGGCGACCGCGGCCACGCTGACCGACCCGGGGGCCGAACCGCTCGCCGCGGCGGACCCGGCCGCGACCCAGCCACCCCCCGCGGCGGGGACCTCCGCGTCCACCACCCCGCGGTGACCGACCGCCCGAGCCCGCGCGAGCTGGGGATCGCGTGCCTGGGCCTGGCGTTCTCGGCGCTCCTGCTGTGGGTCGGGTCGACCACGGTCTGGTTCCCGCCGGAGCTCACCGGGGCACAGGTGGCGCCGTGGCTCGGGGGTGTCGCGCTGCTCGCGCTCGCGGGGGTCGCGGGCGTGGTGGCGGCCGGGGGCGTCCTGCGCCGGGCCGTCGGGGCCCTGCTCGCGCTGGCCGGGGCAGGCGTGCTGGTGTTCGGCGTGCGGGTCATCGCCGGCCTGCGCGACCAGCCGCCCGAGGCGACGGTGGCGCCGCTGTGGGCGGTCGCGGGCGCGCTGGTGCTGCTCGCCGCCGGGCTCGCGGTGGTCGTGCGGGAGCGCCGCCTGCCGCGGCTGGGCGCCCGCTACGCCGCGCCGGGGGAGCGTCGGGTCGATCAGGACCCGGACCGCGCCGCGTGGGACGAGCTCGACGAGGGTCGCGACCCCACCCTCGATCCCCCTGCCGACCCCTCTTCCGGGCCGTCGGACGGCAGGGGGGACGATCCTGACGACGGGCCGCGAAGTGCGCCTGTCTAGCATGATTCGCGCCCGGCCCATCCGGAGAGGGGGACAGCTGCCATGACGAACGGCGGAGCGAGTGTCCTCGATTCCATCGTCGCCGGTGTCAGGGCCGATCTCGCCGCGCGTGAGGCGGAGGTCGACTTCGCGGAGATCAAGCGGCGGGCGGCGGCGGCCCCACCCCCGCGGGACGTGATGGCCGCGCTGCGCGCCCCGGGCATCGGCGTGATCGCCGAGGTGAAGCGGCGCAGCCCGTCCAAGGGCGAGCTGGCCGAGATCCCCGATCCGGCGGAGCTGGCCGCCACGTACGCCGAGAACGGCGCGCGCGTGATCAGCGTGCTCACCGAGGGCCGTCGCTTCGGCGGGTCGCTGGCCGACCTGGCCGCGGTCCGCGCGGTGGTGGACGTCCCGGTGCTGCGCAAGGACTTCATCGTCAGCCCCTACCAGGTGCACGAGGCCAGGGCCTACGGCGCGGACCTGGTGCTGCTGATCGTCGCCGCGCTGGAGCAGAACGCGCTGGACGCCCTGCTCGACCGCGTCGAGTCGCTCGGGATGACCGCGCTCGTCGAGGTGCACACCGAGGAGGAGGCCGACCGCGCCCTGGAGGCGGGCGCCAAGGTCATCGGGGTCAACGCCCGCAACCTGCACACGCTCGAGGTCGACCGCACGATCTTCGGGCGGATCGCCCCCGGCCTGCCCACCGACGTGATGCGGGTGGCCGAGTCGGGCGTGCGCGGACCGGGCGACCTGCTCACCTACGCCGGGTGGGGCGCCGACGCGGTGCTGGTCGGCGAGGGCCTCGTCACCAGCGGCGACCCGGGCGGGGCCGTCCGGAGCCTGGTGGCTGCGGGCTTCCACCCGTCGTGTTCCAGAATGGTTCGGTGAGCACGCACAGCAAGCCGAGCGACGGGGTCGCGCACCCGTCCGACCACGACCCGGACGAGCGCGGCCACTTCGGGCGCTACGGGGGCCGGTTCGTCCCCGAGGCGCTGATCGCCGCGCTCGACGAGCTCAGCACCGCTTACGAGAAGGCCCGCGGCGACCGCGACTTCCTCGACGAGCTCGACCGGCTGCACCGCGACTACACCGGCCGGCCGTCCCCGCTGACCGACGTGCCGAAGCTGTCCGAGCACGCGGGCGGGGCCCGGATCCTGCTCAAGCGCGAGGACCTCAACCACACCGGCTCCCACAAGATCAACAACGTGCTGGGCCAGGCGCTGCTCACCAAGCGCATGGGCAAGAAGCGCGTGATCGCCGAGACCGGCGCGGGCCAGCACGGCGTCGCCACCGCCACCGCGTGCGCCCTGCTCGGCCTGGAGTGCGTCGTGTACATGGGCGAGGTCGACACCGAGCGGCAGGCCCTCAACGTCGCCCGGATGCGGCTGCTCGGCGCGAAGGTGGTGCCGGTGAAGACCGGCTCGCGCACCCTCAAGGACGCGATCAACGAGGCGCTGCGCGACTGGGTCACCAACGTCGACGACACGCACTACCTGCTCGGCACGGCCGCGGGCCCGCACCCGTTCCCGACGATCGTGCGCGACCTGCACCGCATCATCGGCCTCGAGGCGCGCGAGCAGGTCCTGGATCGGGTCGGGCGGCTGCCGGACGCGGTGGCCGCCTGCGTCGGTGGCGGCTCCAACGCGATCGGGATCTTCCACGCCTTCATCGACGACCCCGGGGTGCGCCTGGTCGGGTTCGAGCCGGGCGGCGACGGCGTCGCGACCGGGCGGCACGGGGCCACCCTGACCGCCGGCTCGCCCGGCGCCCTGCACGGGGCGCTGTCCTACCTGCTGCAGGACGAGGACGGGCAGACCATCGAGTCGTACTCGATCTCGGCCGGGCTCGACTACCCCGGCGTCGGGCCGGAACACGCCCGGCTCAAGGACGCGGGCCGGGCCGAGTACCGCCCCATCACCGACGCCGAGGCGATGGAGGCGTTCGCGCTGCTGTCGCGGTCGGAGGGGATCATCCCGGCGATCGAGTCGGCGCACGCCGTCGCGGGCGCGCTGCAGCTGGGCCGCGAGCTCGGACCGGACGCGGTGATCCTCGTGAACCTGTCGGGGCGCGGGGACAAGGACGTGGACACGGCGGCCAAGTGGTTCGGCATGATCTCCGATGACGAGAGCGCCGAGGACGCCAGCGGCACCGCGATCGCCGAAGCCAGCCTGACGGAGGGGCCGCCCCGATGAGCGACGTCGAGAAGATCTTCACCGCGGCGCGGGCGGAGGGCAGGGGCGCCCTCGTCGGCTACCTCCCCGCCGGCTACCCCACGGTCGAGCGCTCGGTCGAGCTGCTCACCGCGATGGTCGAGGGCGGCTGCGACCTGCTCGAGGTCGGCATCCCCTACTCGGACCCGGTGATGGACGGGCCGACGATCCAGGCCGCCGCCGACACCGCGCTGCGGGACGGCTTCCGGCTCCGGGACGTGTTCTCGGTCGTCGAGCGGGTCACCGCGGCGGGCGGCCGGGCCGTGGTGATGACCTACTACAACCCGGTGCTGCGCTACGGCGTCGACGCGTTCGCCCGCGACCTCGCCGGCGCGGGCGGGCTCGGGGTGATCACCCCCGATCTGATCCCCGACGAGGCCGAGGAGTGGCTCGCCGCCTCCGACGCGCACGGCCTCGACCGGATCTTCCTGGTCGCACCGTCCTCCACCGAGGAGCGGATCGCCTCGACCGCCGCCGCCACCCGCGGGTTCCTCTACGCCACGTCCACGATGGGCGTCACCGGTGCCCGCGACGCGGTCGCGAGCGCGGCGCCCGCGCTGGTGGCGCGGTGCCGGACGCACACGTCGCTGCCGGTCGCGGTCGGCCTGGGCGTCAAGTCGGCCGCCCAGGCCGCCAGGTCGCGGGCTTCGCCGACGGTGTGGTCGTCGGCTCGGCGTTCGTCACGGCCGCGGAGAACGGCGGCGCCCACGGCGTGCGCGCGCTGGCGCAGGAGCTGGCGGGCGGCGTCCGCAGCGCCCCGCAACCCGCCTGACCCGCGGGCGCAGCGGGACGCGGCCGGGTGATCGTGTCGCCCGCGCCCCGACCGGTCCTCTCGCGGACGGCCCGTGGCGCTACCGTGGCGGCGTGAGTCCTGCCGTCGTCACCCTGCTGGCGAACATCCCGAGTCCCGACCGCGGCGTCTGGATGCTCGGACCGATCCCGATCCGGGCCTACGCGCTGTGCATCATCGCCGGGATCGTCGTCGCGGTTCTCTGGGGCGAGCGGCGGTTCGTGGCGCGCGGCGGGGAGCAGGGCGTCGTCACCGACGTCGCCGTGTTCGCGGTGCCGTTCGGCCTGGTCGGCGGCCGGCTCTACCACGTGATCACCGACTGGCGCACCTACTTCGGCCCGGGCGGCGACCCGCTGGGCGCCCTGCGGATCTGGGAGGGCGGCCTCGGGATCTGGGGCGCCATCGCGCTCGGCGCGCTCGGGGCCTGGATCGGCTGCAGGCGCCGCGGTGTGCCGCTGGGCTTCTTCGCCGACGCGGTGGCGCCGGGCATCGTCGCCGCCCAGGCCATCGGGCGGCTGGGCAACTGGTTCAACCAGGAGCTCTACGGCGCGCCCACCACGCTGCCGTGGGGGCTGGAGATCTACGAGCGGATCGACCCCGCCACCGGCCTCCCCGACGCCCTCGGCGGCGTCGCGGTCGACCACACGCCCGTGCAGGTCGTGCACCCGACGTTCCTCTACGAGCTGCTGTGGAACCTCGCGGTGGCCGGGCTCGTGGTGTGGGCCGACCGCCGGTTCCGGCTGGGCCACGGGCGCGCGTTCGCCGTCTACGTCGCGGGCTACACCGCGGGGCGGTTCTTCATCGAGCAGATGCGCACCGACCACGCCACCCGGGTGTTCGGCGACATCCGGATCAACGTGGTGGTCGCCGCGGTCGTGTTCGCGGCGGCGGTGCTCTACATCGCGCTCGTCCGCAAGCCGCGGGAGGTCCTCGGCGCCCCGCCCGGCGCCGCCGAACCCGCGGGAGCCGCGAAGGCGGACGCCGACCCCGACGGGAGCAGCGCCGACCGGGGCAGCGCCGACGGGGGCACAGCGGACGGCGCCACCGACCCGGGCGACGGGGCGGCATCCGACAAGGACGCAGCCGAGGTGGGGGATTGCGCACCATGAGCTTCACGGGTTTCGGGGAGGGAGCCGTCGAGTTCTACGACGGGCTCGCCGCCGACAACTCGAAGGCCTACTGGACCGACAACCGGCACGTGTACGAGGCGGACGTCCGCGGCCCGATGCAGGCGCTGCTCGCCGACCTCGAACCCGAGTTCGGGCCCGGCAAGATCTTCCGGCCGTACCGCGACGTCCGGTTCTCCCGCGACAAGACCCCGTACAAGAACCACTGCGGCGCGATCGTCGGCCCGTTCTACGTGCAGATCGGCTCCGACGGGCTGCTGGTCGCGGGCGGGTACTACCGGATGGCGCCCGACCAGCTCACCCGCTACCGCACCGCGGTGGCCGACGACCGTCGCGGCGGCGACCTGGAGAAGCGCATCGCGGCGCTCGCCGGGCTGACGCTCGCCGGGGAGACGCTCAAGACCCGCCCCAAGGGCTTCCCCGCGGACCACCCGCGCATCGACCTGCTCCGGCACAAGGGCATCTACGCCTACCGCACCTGGGAGCCCGACGACGTGCTGCACGAGCCGGGCACCCTGGAACGGGTGGCGAGCACCTGGCACGAGCTGCGGCCCCTCACCGAGTGGCTCGACGACCACGTCGGGCCGAGCGAGCAGCCGCGGCGCCGGTAGCCGTCACCCGACGGCCACGACCTCCCCGGGCCCCGTGCCGTACCCCGAACCGGCCGCGCCGAGCACCACGGTGTCCCCGACGAGCGCGATGGTGGCGGTGTAGCCGGTGTCGAGGGCGAGGTCGACGCTGAAGCGCTCCTCCCCGGTGTCCGTGGCGTGGGCGAAGAGCGTGAACGTGCCCGGGTCGAACCGGCCGATGCGGACGCCGCCGACGTAGCAGGTGTTGCCCGAGACCACGGGCGGGGTGCCGTACACCGCGGTGGTCAGCAGCGCGCCGCGGGGAAGCTCCCACCGGGGCTCCCCGGTCCGCGCGTCGAGCGCGGAGAGGCCGACGCCGTGGCCGCCGTCGACGTAGACGGTGCCCTCGTGGACCACGGGCTCGCCGTAGCGGTCCGCCACGGTGCGGCGCCACAGCTCCCGCCCGCTCGCCGCCTCGTAGGCGACGAGGGTGGAGTGCGCGGTGGGGGCGCCGCCCGTGGCGTACACGACCGAGCCTTCGGCGACGACGGAGACCAGGTCGGGTACGGGCCGCTCCCACAGTATGGTGCCGTTCGCCGCATCGAGCGTGCGCAGCGCGTGGCTCAGGCCGACGTGCGCGCGCCCGCCCGCCGCGGCCCCGGGGTTGCCGAGGGCGAACACCATCCCGAGGGGGCCGTCGACGGGGGAGTGCCACCGCACCTCGCCGGTGACCGCGTCGAAGGCGGTGACGCGGCGGTCGGCCGCGTCGTCGAGGGTTTCGGCGAGCACGATCCCCGACCCCGCCGCGACCAGGTTCCCCCTCGCCTCCCAGCGCAGCGCACCGGCGGCGTCGAGCGCGTACACGAAGGAGCCGTCGTCGACGACGGCGCCGTCGCCCGCCTCGGTGATCCGACGCGCCCCCGCGCGCAGCGCGTACGTCCAGCGGGCCTGGCCGGTGCCGACGTCGACCGCGTGCACCGCGGCGTCCGCGCCCGCGGCGAGGACGACACCGGCGCCTGCGGCGAGGCCGCGCACCGCCCCGCGGGTGGCGTACCTCCAGCGCGTTCGGGCCGGCCCGGGCGGCGGGGCGGGACCGGAGCGCGCACCGCCGGCCGCGATCAGGCCGGCCCCGCTGACCGCGGCGGCTCCCAGCACCGCGCCGATCCCGGCGAGCAACCCGCGCCGCGACACCCCGCGGGCGGGCGGCGGCGGGACGGGGAACGTGGCCGGGTCGGGCAGGAGCGCGGCCACGGCGGCGGGAGCCAGCCGGGCCCGAACGGGGCGGGCGGGAGGCGATCGGCGAGCTGCGCCGCGGTCGGCCGGGCGGCGGGGTCGCGGCGCAGGCACTCGGCGGGCGAGGTCGCGGACCGGCCCGGTGAGCGCGCCGAGCGC
>Ga0310839_101353_pt1 | contig 10947 bp, 7 predicted proteins | sample SM_ome_7_FD_201305 | JGI IMG/M metagenome (GOLD analysis project Ga0310839, IMG submission 201305) | Sorghum-adapted microbial communities enriched on stacked mutant (SM) sorghum from Joint BioEnergy Institute, Emeryville, California... ...
GCCTCGGCTCGGCCGTCCACCGCAAGGTGAAGACCTACAGCCACGGCATGAAGCAGCGCCTGGCCATCGCCCAGGCCATGCTCGGCCTGCCCGAGCTGCTGGTGCTCGACGAGCCGACCGACGGGCTTGACCCGCCGCAGATCGCCGAGATGCGCCGGGTGCTGCGCAGCTACGCCACCAACGGGCGGGCCGTGCTCGTCTCCTCGCACCTGCTGGCCGAGGTCGAGCAGACCTGCACGCACGTCGTGGTCATGCACAAGGGCCGGGTGGTGGCCAGCGGGCCCGTCGAGGACGTTACCGGCGACTCGCCCGTGGCCCGATTCGACGTGTCCGACGTCGAGGCGGCCCGGGGAGTGCTCAGTCGGCTGCCGGGCGTCCGCGAGGTGGCCGACGACCAGGCGGAGGGCCGGCCCGCCGGGCCGCCCGGCTCCGCGGGCCTGCTGGTGGACCTCAACGGGACACCGCGGGCCGAGGTCGTCGCCGCGCTCGTCCGGGCCGGCGTCGGGGTGGACCGGGTGGTGCCCCGCCGGCGCCTGGAGGACGCGTTCCTGGCGCTGGTCGGCGGGGACACGCGCGCGAGTGGGGAACGATGATGACGACGTCCACTGTGGATCGATCGATCGGCTCGACGGGCCGGGTGCGCCCGCCGTACTCGTTGGCCACCGAGGTGCTCCGGCAGGCGAGCCGGCCCCGCACCCGGATCGCCCTCGGCTTCATGGTCGTGCTGCCGTTGATCATCCTGCTCGCCTTCGAGTTCGGCGGGGACGGCGACGACACTCCGACCGGCGGCGGCGCCTTCGCCAGCCTGGTCGATCTCGCCACGACCGGTGGGGCGAATTTCGCCATGTTCACGCTGCTGGTCAGCTCGTCGTTCCTGCTGGTCGTGGTCAGCGCGCTCTTCTTCGGGGACACGGTGGCGAGCGAGGCGAGCTGGGGAACGCTGCGGTACCTGCTCGCCATCCCCGTACCCCGGGCCCGCCTGCTCGGCGTCAAGCTCGTCGCCGCGCTGCTCTCCACGGCGCTCGCCCTGGTGCTGCTCGTCGGCACGGCCCTGCTCGCCGGGACCCTGCGCTACGGCTGGGAACCCCTGCGCTCCACGGTCGCCGACGAGCTGGACCCGGGGACCGCACTGGTCCGCGTGGCCGCCGCGACCGGCTACATCGCGGTGTCCCTGCTCACCGTGGCGATGCTCGCGTTCCTGCTCTCGGTCACCACCGACGCCCCGCTCGGCGCGGTCGGCGGCGCCGTGCTGCTGTACATCCTGTCGAGCATCCTCGACCAGATCGACGCGCTGGGGGTGGTCCGCGACTTCCTGCCCACGCACTTCAGCGACGCGTGGGTGGGGCTGCTCTCCACGCCGATCCAGTGGGACGCGATGATCCGCGGCACGATCTCCGCCCTCACCTACGCCACGATCTTCGGCACCCTCGCCTTCTGGCGGTTCCTCCGCAAGGACATCGTCTCCTGACCAGGGTCTCCTTATCAGGAGGCCTCCTGATCAGAGGCCTCCTGCTCGGGATCTGTCGACGGGGCTTCGGCCAGGGTCCCGGACGGAGTCCTAACGCGGACCCCGGACGGTGGCGGACCGGCGTGGCCGCGCTGGCGCCCTCGGCGTCCCGGGCCATTCGATCGCGCATCGACGCCCGGCCTCCCGATCACGCATCGGCGCGCTGGCGCGACCTCCGGGCCGTGGCCTGCCGCCCGGAGCGGTCGGGCGGTGCTAGCGTGGCGCTCCGTGAGCGCCTGGGACGACACGGGGACGATTCCTCCGGCGAGGGTTGGGCGCCGCCGAGCCCACGGCGGCCCCAGGCCGGGCGAGGAGATCGAGGAGATTCTCGTCGGTGACCGGCGGATGCGGGTGCGTCGCCGGCGGCCACCGCGGCTGCGCGTCAACCCCTGGATCGTGGTCGCCGTCGTGGTCGTGCTCGTCGTGGCCGGCATCGGCGTCTACCTGTTCCGGGAACGGCCCACGGGGCTGCAGGCCGTCGCGGGCCCCGTGGTCGTGGCGCCGGGCGGCTACCAGGCGAAGGTGGAGCCCGACAGCACGATCACCGTGGCGCTGGAGATCCGCAACGTCAGCGACGAGCGGGTCACCGTCGTCGGCGCCCGGGTGGTGCCGCCGGCCGGGCTGCGGCCCCTGGGCGTCTCGGTGCTGTCGCCCGGTGAGCACAACCGCAATCTCACCCTCACCGGTGACCTGCCGCCGTCGTCGCCGGTGACGCTGGGCACCACCGGGGTGGAGCGTAACGCGGCCGTGGTCGCCCGGTTCCGCGTCGAGTGCGCCGACGTGTCGGCGACGGCGACGACGAGCGGCGAACAGGTCTTCGTGACCGTACGGCTCGGGAATGACCAGCGCGAGGAGCAGCTCACCCCGCCCGTGGTCGACGGCTTCCCGTGGTTGGGGGCCATGGCGCGCAACGCCTGCGCCGGGTCGTCCCCGGGCGACGAGCCGCCCACACCCCTGCCGCCGTTGCCCGAATAGTGGGAGCCCGATCGGTCGGTGGCGGGCTTCACGGGTGGCGACCCGTAAGTACCGCCAGGCGGAAAGGGCCGTGACCCTGTCCGGCCTCGTCCCGTAGACTGATCACCCGCGCGCCAGGTCGCGCTGACAAGTGAACACCTCATCCAGAGGGGCAGAGGGACCGGCCCTGTGAAGCCCCGGCAACCACTCGCGTCGCCCAACGATGCCGCAGCGCGAGCAGGTGCCAAGTCCGGCCCGCGCCGCTGTGGCGCGGGAAAGATGAGAAGGGAACCGAGATGGTGGTATCCGCGGCTTCGTCGCTCGTCTGTCGCAACTGTGGCGCGCAGGTTCCGTTGCGTCCTCAGCACGCGTGTTTCGAGTGTTTCGGTCCGCTCGAGGTCGACTACGACACCGCCGCGCTCGCCCGGGTCACGCGGGCCGACATCGAGGCCGGGCCGGCCAATATCTGGCGGTACGCCCCGCTGTTGCCGGTCGGCCAGGACCCGGACAGCCGCGTCACGCTGAACCCGGGGTTGACCCCGCTGGTGCGGGCCGACGCGCTCGCCGAGGCGGTGGGGATGCGCGCACCGCTGTGGGTCAAGGACGATTCGGCCAACCCCACGCACTCCTTCAAGGACCGCGTGGTCTCGATCGCGCTGACCGCGGCCCGCGGCTTCGGCTTCACCCGGTTCGCCTGCGCGTCGACCGGCAACCTCGCCAACTCGGTGGCGGCCCACGCCGCCCGGGCGGGCGTGCCGTCGATGGTCTTCATCCCCCACGACCTCGAGTCGAGCAAGGTGCTGACCACGGCCGTGTACGGCGGCGACGTGGTGGCGATCGAGGGGTCGTACGACGACGTGAACCGGCTCTGCTCGGAGCTGACCGAGACGGATGAGTTCGAGAAGACGGCATTTGTCAACGTAAACATACGTCCCTTCTACGCCGAGGGCTCCAAGACGCTCGGGTACGAGGTCGCCGAGCAGCTCGGCTGGCGGATCCCGGCCCAGGTGGTCATTCCGATGGCCAGCGGTGAGCTGCTGACCAAAGTAGACAAAGCCTTCGCGGAGCTGGTGGAGATCGGCCTGGTTCCCGCCACCGCGTGGCGGGTCTTCGGGGCGCAGTCGCGCGGGTGCAACCCGATCGTCACCGCGCTGCGGCGCGGCAGCGATGACATCGAGCCGGTGAAGCCGACCGGCATCGCCAAGTCGCTCAACATCGGCGACCCGGCCGCCGGTCGCTACGCGCTGGAGTCGGTGCGCCGCACCGGGGGCTGGATGGACGACGCCGACGACGACGAGATCCGGGAGGGGATCCGGCTGCTGGCCGCGACGACGGGTATCTTCGCCGAGACCGCCGGCGGCGTCACCGTGGCCGTGCTGCGCAAGCTCATCGCCTCGGGTCGGCTCGATCCGGACGCGGAGACCGTCGTGTTCAACACCGGAGAGGGCTTGAAGACCATTGACGCGGTCGACGGCTTGGTCGGCCCCACCCACCGGATCCGTCCGTCCCTGCGCGCCGCTCGCGAGGCCGGCCTGGTCGGGTGATTCCCGCGCCCGGGCTCGCCGGGCGGAAGTTGGCTCGGCCGGCCCCGGTGGTCCCGGACCTTGGTGGGTGGTCGCCGCGGGCGCCCGGGGAAGCCGCAGCAGGTCGTCGGGTGGGTCGGCGACCGGTCCGGCCGGTCATGATCGATCGTCGGGTGATCGGCAGTGCTGGTCACGCAGAGTGACCGCGAATGATCGTCTTGACCCGTCGGGTGTCGTCGCAGGTGGCGTACGCTTCGACGATGGTCGTTCGGATCTCGAAATCGTTGTCGATAACGGTGGCGACCATCAGGGGGGACGACGGAGCGTGACTGAGGGGCCGCGCGCGGTCGAAGTCCGTTCCGACAAGGACTTGACGGCCGGACGGCGACGTCGCAGGATGCTGCGTGCGGGAGGGTATCGCCGCGTAGCCGGCAGGGCGGCGCGCAGACTCGACGTCAGCAATGGGGTCGACGCGATATACCTCCCGACCAAACTTTTTCCGCTCGGTCACCTCCTACAACGACCCTCGGTCGGGCAGGTTCCACCTAAGTGCCGCACAACCTGTCCGACGTTTCCGCCGAGGCCGGGCCGGCCGCGGGCCCACCCGGGCCGGGCCTGTCTGACCACTGTGGACGCCGGTCGCCCGGCCGTACCGACCGGTAGCCGGACCCGGATCGCCAAGCGTCACCAAATCGAGATTTCCACGTCACGGACTGTCCGATTTGGGCCGATGCGGCGTCACCGAGGTTCCGGTAGCGTGCCATATCGGTCGCCCCTGAACACCCGCCGGCATCGCGACGGCTTGCCGAGCCGCAACAGCCAGCGCCCCCTGCGGGATCGGCGGCGGCTGGAAAGGTCGCATGGCGACACAGGCACGGCAAGTAAGGAAGTGCGCAGTGGCACAGGGCACTGTCAAGTGGTTCAGCAGCGAGAAGGGCTACGGCTTCATCGCCGTCGATGGTGGCCAGGACGTGTTCGTCCATTACTCAGCCATTGACATGGAAGGATACAAGACGCTGGACGACGGAGCCCGCGTGGAGTTCGAGATCGCGCAGGGTACGAAGGGTCCGCAGGCCGAGAAGGTGCGGGTTCTCTAGATCCGGGACCTGGCTGAGGCAGCGGCTTCGCCGGCCGGCGGACGTACCGTCAGCCGCGGCCCCGCACGCCCCATCCCTGGCGTGCGTCCGACGAGGCCCGCGCCAGCATCCGGTCGAGCCCACCGTGGCCGATCCGCAGCCAACGGACGGCGCCGCTCCCCGGCACCGGGGGCGGCGCCGTCGCGTCGTTCCGGACCCCGCGCGGTGGGCCGATCCTGCCGGTTCGCCCGTCCGGACGGGCCGTCGCCCGCGGTGTCGTACGGCTCGGAAACCGGCGAACCGGCCCCGGTCAGCCCGGTCGTTCCGGCCGGTCCACGCGGGGGTGAACACGGCGGTGGCGACCCGGATTGGGCTGGCCAGAAACGCGGTGCGGCTTGCACTCGCCAGGTGAGAGTGCTAAACAGAACCTTGGCACTCGCCGGTGGTGAGTGCCAGCCGTCCGGTGGGTGCCGGGCGGTCTGGTCGGGACGGTGGGGCTCCGTCCGGTCCTTCGCCGGCGTCGGCTCGGTCGGGGAACGGATTGGGGCGGTCGTCGCGGGCTTATCCGGCCCGACCGACGGGCGCACCGCACGCGCGCGGTGGCGTTCGAAGGTCCGTACAACACTGTCCAGGAGGACAACGGCGAATGGCCAAGATTATCGCGTTCGACGAGGATGCGCGCCGCGGTCTCGAGCGGGGGATGAACATCCTCGCCGATGCCGTGAAGGTGACGCTCGGCCCCAAGGGCCGCAACGTCGTCCTCGAGAAGAAGTGGGGCGCCCCCACCATCACCAACGACGGCGTGAGCATCGCCAAGGAGATCGAGCTCGAGGACCCGTACGAGAAGATCGGTGCCGAGCTCGTCAAGGAGGTCGCGAAGAAGACCGACGACGTGGCCGGCGACGGCACCACCACGGCGACCGTTCTGGCTCAGGCGCTGGTTCGCGAGGGCCTGCGTAACGTGGCGGCGGGTGCCAACCCGATGGCCCTGAAGCGCGGCATCGAGGCCGCTGTGAACGCGGTGGCCGAGGAGCTGGCCAAGATCGCCAAGGACGTGGAGACCAAGGAGCAGATCGCCTCCACCGCGTCGATCTCCGCCGGTGACACCACGGTCGGCGAGATCATCGCCGAGGCCATGGACAAGGTCGGCAAGGAGGGTGTGATCACCGTCGAGGAGAGCAACACCTTCGGCCTGGAGCTGGAGCTCACCGAGGGTATGCGCTTCGACAAGGGTCACATCTCGGCCTACTTCATCACCGACTCCGAGCGCATGGAGACGGTGCTCGAGGACCCCTACATCCTCATCGCCAACAGCAAGATCTCCTCGGTGAAGGACCTGATCCCGGTGCTGGAGAAGGTCATGCAGACGGGCAAGCCGCTCGCGATCATCGCCGAGGACGTGGAGGGTGAGGCCCTCGCCACGCTGATCGTCAACAAGATCAAGGGCACCTTCAAGTCGGTCGCGATCAAGGCGCCCGGCTTCGGCGACCGCCGCAAGGCCATGCTGCAGGACATCGCGATCCTGACCGGCGGCCAGGTCGTCAGCGAGGAGGTCGGCCTCAAGCTCGACAGCGTCGGGCTGGACATGCTCGGCCGCGCCCGGAAGATCGTCACCACCAAGGACGAGACCACCATCGTCGAGGGCGCCGGTGACCCCGAGCAGATCAAGGGTCGGGTGAACCAGATCCGGGCCGAGATCGAGAAGAGCGACTCGGACTACGACCGGGAGAAGCTGCAGGAGCGGCTGGCCAAGCTCGCCGGTGGTGTCGCGGTCATCAAGGTCGGTGCCGCTACCGAGGTCGAGCTCAAGGAGCGCAAGCACCGCATCGAGGACGCCGTCCGCAACGCCAAGGCCGCCGTCGAGGAGGGCATCGTGCCCGGCGGTGGTGTGGCGCTGGTCCAGGCCGGCAAGACCGCGTTCGAGAAGCTGGACCTGCCCGGCGACGAGCAGACCGGCGTGAACATCGTCAAGCTCGCGCTGGACGCGCCGCTGCGGCAGATCGCCATCAACGCCGGCCTCGAGGGCGGCGTCGTGGTCGAGAAGGTGCGCAGCCTCAAGCCGGGTTGGGGTCTGGACGCCTCGACGGGCGAGTACGTCGACCTCATGAAGGCCGGCATCATCGACCCGGCCAAGGTGACCCGGTCGGCGCTGCAGAACGCGGCTTCGATCGCGGGCCTGTTCCTCACCACCGAGGCCGTGGTGGCGGACAAGCCGGAGAAGGAGAAGGCCCCGGCCACGCCCGGTGGCGGGGACATGGACTTCTGAGGCACCGCACAGCTGAGTCACCGCACACTGCACGAACGCACAGCGGGCGGGTCGCCACGGCGGCCCGCCCGCTTCGTGTTCCCGGGCGAGTGGCTGAGGGCCGGGCGAGCGGCCGCGGGGTGGGCGAGTGGCTGCGGGCCGGGTGGATGGCTGAGCGCCGGTCGGGTGGCTGAGGCCGGGCGGGTAACCGAGCGCCGGGTGGGGGCCGCTCGGTCCGGCCGGACGCCGCGGGACGCCCGGGGCCGGACAAACGTCCTTCCTGACATCGCGACGGATCGGGTACGGTCGGCGCCGTGCGTGAGCGGATCCGGCGCGTGCTGGCGGCGGCCCCCGTTGTCGACGGCCACAACGACCTGCTGTGGGAGCTGCGGCAGCGGTTCGGCCCGGCCCGGCGGGCGGGACAGCCGTCGGGTTCGGTCGACTTCGACGCCGTCGACATCGCCACCGATCTTTCCGCCGCCGGGTTGCACACCGACATCCCGCGCCTGCGAGCCGGCGGGGTCGGCGCTCAGTTCTGGTCGGTCTACGTGTCCAGCACGGTCGGCAACCCGGTCACCGCCACGCTGGAGCAGATCGACGCCGCGCGGACCATGGTGGCCCGCTACCCGGCCGACCTCGCGCTGGCCACGACCGCCGACGAGGTCGAGGCGGCGCGGGCCGCGGGGCGCGTCGCGTGCCTCATTGGCATCGAGGGTGGGCACAGCATCGATTCATCGCTCGGCGCCCTGCGGATGATGTACGCGCTCGGGGCCCGGTACCTGACGCTGACCCACTTCCACAACACGCCGTGGGCCGACAGCGCGACCGACACGCCGGCGGTCGGGGGCCTGTCCGACTTCGGCCGCGAGGTCGTGCGCGAGTGCAACCGGCTCGGCATGCTGGTCGACCTGTCCCACGTCGCCGACGCCACGATGCACGCCGCCCTCGACGTCACGACCGCCCCCGCCTTCTTCTCCCACTCGAGCGCGCGGTCGGTCTGCGACCACGTCCGCAACGTTCCCGACGACGTCCTGGTCCGGGTGCGCGACAGCAACGGCATCGTCATGGTGACGTTCGTCCCCGGCTTCCTGCGCGCGGACTGTCGCGAGTGGATAGACGCGTTCATCGAGGAGCACACCCGCCTGGAGGCGGAGTACGGCCCCGGTACGACCGGCTACGGCGAGGGAATGCGGGCCTGGCGCGAGGCCAACCCCCGTCCGCCGTGCAGCGTGGCCGACGTCGCCGACCATGTCGAGCATGTCCGGGCGGTGGCCGGCGTCGACCACGTCGGCCTCGGCGGCGACTTCGACGGCGTCGCGGCGACCCCGGACGGACTGTCCGGTGTGGACGGCTATCCGGCCCTGCTGGAGGAGCTGGCCCGGCGGGGCTGGTCCGACGCCGAGCTCGCCAAGCTGACCTGGCACAACGCGCTGCGCGTGCTCCGGGACACCGAAGCCGCCGCCCGGGCCCTGGCCGGCTGACCGCCCTCGCCCCGGCCGGGGAACCAGGCGGGCCAGGAAGGACGCCGTCCCGGGCGTCCGGCGTCAGGATGGCGTCCTTCCGGACACGCGGGCCTGGTCACGGACGGGTCATGCGCAGGACGTCGAGCGCCTCGATGAGTTCGGCTTCGGTGATCTTCCCATTCTCGACGTGTCCGCGGGACCGGACGACATCGAGGATCGTGCGGTTCTCCTTGAGCGCCTGCTTGGCGATCGACGCCGCCTCGTCGTAGCCGAGGTAGCGGTTCAGCGGGGTCACGATCGACGGCGAGCCCTCCGCGTAGAGCCGGCACACCTCCTCGTCGGCCTCCAGGCCCACGATGCAGCGGTCGGCGAAGAGCCGGCTGACGTTGGTGAGCAACCGGATCGACTCGAGCAGGTTGCGCGCCATCACCGGCAGCATGACGTTGAGCTCGAAGTCACCCTGCGACCCCGCGAAGGCCACCGCGGCGTCGTTCCCGATGACCTGGGCCGCCACCTGCCGTACGGCCTCGCAGATCACGGGGTTGACCTTGCCCGGCATGATGCTCGACCCCGGCTGCAGGTCGGGGATCCGCAGCTCGCGCAGGCCGGCCCGCGGACCCGAGCCCATCCACCGGATGTCGTTGGCGATCTTGTACAGCGAGCCGGCGATGACCCGCAGCTGGCCGCTGCACTCCACCAGCGCGTCGCGCGCCCCCTGGGCCTCGAAGTGGTTGCGGGCCTCTGTCAGCGGCAGCCCGGTCATCTGGCGCAGGTGTTCGATCACCTTGGGCGCGAAGCCGGGCGGGGTGTTGATCCCGGTGCCGACCGCGGTGCCGCCGAGCGGCAGCTCGGCCAACCGGGGCAGGGTCGCCTCGAGACGCTCGATGCCCAGGCGGATCTGGGCCGCGTAGCCGTGGAACTCCTGGCCGAGGGTGACCGGGGTCGCGTCCATGAGGTGCGTCCGCCCGGCCTTGACCACGTGGGCGAACTCATCGCCCTTGGCGTCCAGGGCCGACATCAGGTGAGTCAGTGCCGGGATGAGGTCCCGGGTGACCGCCTCGGTGGCCGCGAGGTGGATCGAGGACGGGAAGACGTCGTTGGACGACTGCGAGGCGTTGACGTGGTCGTTGGGGTGGACGTTCAGGCCGGTCGCTCGATTGGCCAGGGTCGCGATCACCTCGTTGGTGTTCATGTTCGACGAGGTGCCGGAGCCGGTCTGGAAGGTGTCGATCGGGAACTGGTCGTTGTGGCGCCCGTCGATGATCTCCTGCGCCGCCGCCTCGATCGCGGCGCCGATCTCGGCCGAGATCACGCCCAGCTCGGCGTTGACCTTGGCGGCGGCCGCCTTGATGGTCGCCAGGGCCCGGATGTGGGCCGGTTCGAGGCCCCGGCCGGAGATCGGGAAGTTCTCGACGGCCCGTTGGGTCTGTGCCCGCCACAGAGCGTCAACGGGGACGCGGACTTCACCCATGGTGTCGCGTTCGATGCGGTACGCGGGCGCATCGGGACTGGAAGGCGTAGTCGTCACGAGGATCATCCTGCCAGGCAGCGGCGCCCGTGTGGCCCGTCCGGTTCCGAGGTCTTGGCCACGCTCGGGACCAGCCGGAACCCGTGGCCTGCGGCCACGGGTCCCGAGAGCGCGGTGTCAGGCCGAGCCGTCCAGGCCCAGCCACTCCAGCAGATCGAAGATCTCCTCGTCCGGCGGCGCCTCGATGGTCGCCGTCTCGTTGAACCGCGAGAAGGTGAGATCGCGGTCACCCTCGAGGCTGATGTCGAGCAGGTACGGCTCGCCCGTGGTGGCCACGTGCAGGACGGCACCGTCGGCGTCGGTGAGCGTGATGGCCGGCGTGCCGGCCACGGTGGTCGGGTCGCCCTTGGTCAGCGGGCTGGTCACGGAGACCAGGTCGTCGGCGGTCAACGGGATCGGGACGAGCGCGGTCACCCAGGCCAGGCTGATCCGGACCCACTTGCCGCCCAAAAGCGAGACGCTGCCCCGCTGGTCCGGCGGCAGGAGCTGCTCGAAGAGGCTGGTGTCGGCCTTGAGGTAGACCACGTCGCCGATCCGGATGACGTTGGCCATCACCCCGAGGACGTTCACCGTGCCGGCCAGGTCCTGGCCCCGGAAGGTCACGTCCAGGGTGAGCCCGAGCAGCCCCTCGCCGAGGGTGCCGGACACGTG
>Ga0310839_101364_pt1 | contig 10870 bp, 10 predicted proteins | sample SM_ome_7_FD_201305 | JGI IMG/M metagenome (GOLD analysis project Ga0310839, IMG submission 201305) | Sorghum-adapted microbial communities enriched on stacked mutant (SM) sorghum from Joint BioEnergy Institute, Emeryville, California... ...
TCGGCATGGTGCGTCAACGCATCCGCCGGCGTTTCACCATCCCCCCAACGAAGTGACATACGGATCCATAAGTTTATGGATCAAGAAGGGAAGGATACATGAAGCATCTTCGTGCGCTGGCCCTGGTGGCCATCGCGTCGTTGACCCTCGGCACCGCCGCTTGCGCGGACGAGACGACCCCCGAGTCCAGCCCGAGCGGCGCGACCGGGGGGATCCGGCCCGGCCTCAAGATCGCCTTCCTGCCCAAGCAGGTGAACAACCCCTACTTCGACACGTCCGACAACCAGGGCGGCAAGGTCGCGGTGGAGGAGTTTGGCGGCGAGTTCCTGCAGACCGGACCCACCGAGGCCGGAGCGTCCGCACAGGTCAGTTACATCAACACGTTGTCACAGCAGCAGTTCGACGCCATCGTCGTCTCCGCCAACGACCGGGACGCCATCTGCGGCGCCCTCAATGAGGCACGGCAGGCCGGCGCGAAGGTCGTCACCTACGACTCGGACACCAACCCCGAGTGCCGGGACCTGTTCATCAACCAGGCCACCGCCGAGGGCATCGCCAAAGTACAGCTCGAGCTGATCTCGGAGGCGATCGGGCCGGAGGGCGGCGAGATCGCCATCCTGTCGGCCACGGCCAACGCGACCAACCAGAACACCTGGATCGAGATGATGAAGGCGGAGCTGGAGAACAACCCGGACTACGCCAACCTTGAACTGGTCGATGTCGTGTACGGCGACGACGACGACCAGAAGTCGTTCGCGGAAGCCCAGGGTCTCCTGGCGCGGCACCCCAACCTCAAGGGCATCATCTCACCCACGACCGTGGGCGTGGCCGCCGCTGCCCGCTACCTGTCCGGCTCGGAGTACAAGGGCCGGGTGAAGCTCACCGGTCTCGGCACGCCCAACCAGATGCGGGCCTACATCAAGGACGGCACCGTCGAAGCGTTCGCGCTCTGGAACCCGGCCGACCTGGGCTACCTGGCCGCCTACGCCGCAGCGGCCTTGGCGTCCGGCCTCATCACCGGCGCCGAGGGCGAGACGTTCGAGGCCGGCCGCCTCGGCGAGTACACCGTAGGCGAGAACACGACGGTGCTCCTCGGTGACCCGTTCGTGTACAACGCCGACAACATCGACGACTTCGACTTCTGATCCCGAACGAACGAGCCAGGCGGCACCGGATCCGTGTTGAGGGACAACAAGACGACGGCCTGAGGCGCGCCGGCGCCGCCGTGGCTCGGGGCAGGGCTGTGACCTGAACAGCGGGGCCCTCCTCGCTCATCTGGAGAGCCTCGCTGAGGATCAGCACCCGCACATCGCCGAGGCGGTCGAAATCGGCGCGCGTGAGCATGGCCGCTGCGTTGCTCACGGGCGCAACGCCGGGCGGACCCGCTCGGCGAGCAGGCGCATCGACTCCCTTTGAGGGAAGTCCATGAACCAGCAAATCACCTCGTCGATGCCGAGGGCGCGGTACGCGTTCAGCTTCTCGGCAACCTCCTCCGGAGTGCCAATCACGAACTCATCGACCAGTTGCTCGCGAGTCTTGGCACCGCCGAGATTCGGGTTGCCCTCCTTGACGAACTCGATCACGTCGGTCATCGCGTTGCCGGTCGGATACCGAGCCGCCAAGTCGTCGAACCGCGCGAACAGCTCCTCTGCGTAGGCCGGATCCTCGTAAATCAGCACCTGAGTCTCCAGCGTCTTGCGGAGCGAGGACGGATCTCGACCGCGATCCCGGCAGGCCTGGTCGACCCGTTCGATCTTCTGACGCAGCACCTCGATGCCGGCCGGCATCGAGTTCCAGACATCAGCGCGCCGCGCAATGAGGTCCAGGGTCGCCTCGTCGAACGCCTCTCCGATCCAGATCGGCGGGCCGTTGGGCTGGGCCGGACGGGGCTGGCAGATCGCGTCATCGAGGCGGAAGAACTCGTTGGCGAGGGTGGGGTGTTCGGCGGTCCACATCTCGCGCATGACCTCGAGCGCGGCGTCGAGGCGGGCGATCCGGCGGGCCGGGTCCGGTTCCCAGTCGAACCCGTATGCGGTGTGCTCGCGGGCCCGCCAGCCGGGATCGATGAACAGGTCGAAGCGCCCACCCGAGATGTAGTCCAAGGTCGCGATCTGCTTCGCCGCGTGCGGAGCATGACGGAACCCGTTGCCCAGATGGATCGACCCCAGCCGCATCGTCGACGTGATTCCGGCAAGATACGCGAGTGTCGTCCAGCATTCGAGGATGGCACCATCGCGGCCAAGGAACATGTGGTCGGCCACCCACAGTGAGTCGTAGCCGAGCGCTTCCGCCTCTCGGACTGCATCCACCACGGGCCGCCAGTCCAGCCGCTCGAAGTTCGGCGTCCGGAAGTCGGTGACGCCGGGGTTGGCGAAGATCGGGACGGCGAAGCCGAGCCGGATGTCGTTCATACTATGAAGCTCCCGCCATTGACATTGACGTTGAGGGTCTGTTCTGTCATGTAGCTTGAGCGCGGCGTGGCGAGGACCGCCACCACCGAGGAGACCTCCTCCGAGCGCGCAAACCGACCGAGCGGGATGCATGTCGAGCATGCGCTGCCGCTGCTCCGCCGTATACATTGAGAGCAGGCGGCCTCGTCGATGTCTGCGATCCGACCGAGGTGCAGGGTCCCGGCTGCGTTGATCAGAATGCCCAGCGGGCCACGGGCTTCGAGCTCGGCGACGACTGCGCGGCGCCGCGCGGCGTCGGCGACGTCCGCCTCGTGCACGCCGACGTCGACCCCTTCAGCCTCGAAAGCGGCGCGTGCGGCAGCCAGGCCGCCGGCATCAAGGTTCACGAGGGAAAGTCTTCCAACGTCCGGCCTCCCGCGCAAACCCCGCCATCGGCGAGAGTCCGGCATGTGGGCGACGCGGCGTGAACCACCCCCGGGTTTGTTAGCGGCTATGAGGGTTGGGGCCCGCCTCGGTCGGGCGGGTTTGATCGATGCAGCCCGGTACGAAGTCCACCTTCGACACGCTTGCTGGAAGACTAATCGTCCACTGCGGGGTCCTGGACGGCCGGTGCTCGCCGGATGAACGCCGCCAATGTCGGTAGCAGCCCGTCAGGTATTTCGTGTCCTCCGGGATGGCGGATCAGCTCGACTGCGGTACCCACCGAACGGAGTTGGCTGACCAGGGTGCTGGTCATCGCATCGCTGACCAACGGGTCTTCTGTCCCGTTGACCACCAGGGCTCGCCTCCGGGCCACGGGCAGGCGGTCTGGCAGCCGTCGATAGGGCGGCATCGCAGCGATGGCAATTACTGCAGAGAGCAGGTCGGGGTGGTGCAGCAGGAGCGCGGTGGCGATGTTGGCTCCGTTGGAGAACCCGACGGCGACCCAACGCCGGACCCCGTACGCCTCCTGCGCGGCGAGCAGGAACGCGGCCAGCTCGTGGGTCTGCGTCGTTAGGTCCGCTTCGTCGAGCACGCCCTCGGCCAGTCGGCGAAAGAATCGATTCATGCCGTTCTCTTGCACGGTGCCGCGTGGCGAGAGCATCGGTGCCTCAGGAGCCAGCGCCGCGTGAAGGTAGGTCAAGCTGGTCTCGTCCCCGCCGGTCCCATGCAGGAGCAGGAGAGGCGGCCCGGCATGGGGCGTCGTGCCGGGCCGCCAGACGTGGGGGCGTTCAAGCTGCTGCTTCACAGAACCTTGGCTCCGTACATCTCGCCGAGCGGATCCGCGAGCAGTTCGAGCCGCTCGCCGTCCGGTCCCCTGAAGTAGATAGATGTGCCTGACTCAACCTGGTACGGCACCCCGGCCTTGTCGAGCTTCGCGCGCAGGTAGTCCCACTTCTCCTGGGTCACCGAGATTGCGATATGGTGCAGCCCCCCGAGGACTTCGATGTACGGCCCGAGGTCCAGGCCAGGCATGTCGAAGAATGCGAGCAGGTTGCCGTTGCCGACGTCGAAGAAGAAGTGGTTGGAGCCAGCGTAGTCGCGATTTTCGAAGATCTCGGTCAGCGGAAACTCCAGCAGGCCCTGGTAGAACTCGATCGTCGCTCGGACGTCGGAACTTAGCAGTGCCGTATGGTGTATCCCCCGCGCCGAACTCTGCGGTCGCGTCGCCGCATCACGAAGGTACTGACCGCGGATCTGCTCGCGGTCCTTCCGAATGGCATCGAGATCAATGGACATGACACTCCCCGGGTCAGATCCGGAAGAAGCCCGTGAGGAAGCGGTGAGCAAGTTCTGTGTCACCGCGGACGGTGCCCGCGTTGGTCCGACCGTAGGCGGTGAGGACGAAGCTGGCGGGGTCGAACTCGATGACAGCCGGAAGCGCGGATACGTCGCCGTCGGCGATCGTGACGCCGTCGGGGCTGACCGACGCCACACGGTCCCCGGCGTGGGCTCCGGTGGTGATCCGGATGCCGATCTGGAACGGCTCGGTGCCCGGGGCGATCTTGGGTGTGGCGCTCCACAGGATGAAGCACAGCGGCACCAGCATGTCGGCCGAGTCGCCGGCGAGGGCGTGGGCCTTGCCGGCGCCCTGGCGGATGTCCCAGCTGTGCACGGTGTAGTCGACGAGTTGGAAGATCGCGTAGAAGGCCGCCGGCAGTGGGCCCATGTACTTGTGCGGGACCATCAACCCGCTCCACTCGTCGTCGGTGAGCGCCATGAAGGTGGCCATCATCTGGTCGAAGTCCTTGCGACAGCGCGCGATGAGCTCGGCCTGGGGGATTCGGCGCAATGCCTGTGCCCCGGCGTCGACGTGCACGGCCATGTCTCTCAACGGGACCAGGGGCGGCGGTGCGCCGTTGCCCCGGGCGGCATTGAAGCTTACGAAGTACGTCTCGGTCGTATCGACCAGATGGCCGACCACATCCCGAACCTGCCAGTGACCCGCGCCTGTCGGGGCCATCCATGCCTCGTCCGTGCCGACGAGTGCGAACATGCCTTCCGCCTCGCGCTGCACTAACGCCAGCAGTTTGTCCTTGCTCGCCGGGTCGAGAAAGTTCCAACTGTTCATGACGATCCTCTCTCGTCGCTGAGTAACCCGGTCGTCGCCTCTGACACCGATCGAGATCTCGGTGACGGCCGATCGGTTTCCATGTCAACCAGTAGTCTGTGCCGCAGATGGTGGATGTGTCAACCATCACAGGTAGAATGCACGGTCGTGGCTGAAACTCGGTGGCTCGACGACGAGGAACAGCGGGCGTGGCGGGGCTGGCTCGACCTCAACGCTCAGCTGTCCGCCATCCTGAACCGGCACCTTCAGGTGGTCAGTGGACTGTCGTTGTCGGACTACGACGTGCTCGTGGCGCTCACGGACGTGCCAGAGCGTTCGTTGCGGATGTTCGAACTCGGCGCGCGGCTGGGCTGGGAGAAGAGCCGGGTCTCCAAGCAGGTGGCGCGGATGGCCGCGCGTGGGCTGGTGGAACGGCGGGAATGCCCGGACGACCGGCGTGGGGCGTTTGTCGACCTCACCGACGACGGGCTCGCGGCGATCCAGGCCGCGGCACCGGCCCACGTCGAGCTCGTGCGGAGCCTTGTCTTCGACGGGCTCAGCCGGGCACAGGTGCGAAGCCTTGCCGCGATCAGCCGGACGTTGCTGGACCGGTTCGACCGACTGGCCAAGGATTTAGTCGATCCTTCGATGGAGTGAACGGCTACCTGACTCGAGGAGCGGACAGATGACGGTCCGTGTGCATACGACACTTCCCGTTCGGGTCCTCATTGGACCGGGAGCACGGCACGAGATTCCCGGTGTGGTGCGTCGGCTCGGCGCACGACAGGTCATGGTCGTGGCCACCCCGTCGGCCGGCCAGGCGACCGACGAGTTGGTGTCCGCCCTCGGCCCGCTGTTCGGTGCCCGGTTCGACCGGCCGGTCGTCCATACCCCCGTCGCGGTCACGGCCGAGGCGATGCAGCTCGTCGAGAGCGCAGGCGCCGACCTGGTCCTGGCGATCGGTGGCGGCTCCGCGATCGGACTCGGCAAAGCGATCTCCGCACGAACCGGGATGCCACAGATCGCGGTCCCCACCACCTACTCCGGGTCCGAACTCACCCCGACCCTTGGAGAAACCATCGACGGCGTCAAGACCACCCGCCGCGACCCCGCCTTGGCCCCGGGCACCGTCGTGTACGACCCGGAACTGACGCTGTCCCTGCCGGCCCGACTGACCCTGACTAGCGTGATGAACGCATTGGCCCACGCGGTCGAGGCGCTGTGGGCGCCCGACGCCAGCGCAGTCTCCGACGCCGTCGCAACTGGCGCCGCCGAAGTGATCCTCACTGAGTTGCCCGGATCCCTCGCCAAACTGTCCGATGTGAGCGTCCGTGCTCGGTTGCAGGAGGCGTCGTGGCTGGCTGGGCTGGCGCTGGCCCAGACCAGCATGGGTTTGCAGCATCAGCTCGCCCATGTCCTCGGCGCTGCGTACGACCTGCCCCACGCCGAGGTGCACACAATCCTGCTGCCTCACGTCATGGCCTACAACCTGCCCGGGGCGCCACGGGCGGCCGCTCGACTTGCCCGGATCACCGGCGCCGACCCGGTCTCGGTCGTGTCCCAGTTGACCCGGGCCGTGGACGGTCCCACCAACCTCGCTGCACTTGGCGTACCCCGGGCCGACTTGGTCGAGCTTGCTCGGCGAACGGTCGCGGCGCCATATCCGAACCCGCGCCCGGTCGACCTCGACGCCGTCACGCACATACTGACCCAGGCGTGGTAATGGGGCGCCGGCCCGTTCGCTCCGATCGATGTCGAATACGTGAGCCGTGGCTGATTCCGACGCTGGCGAGTCCTTCACGTCGCAGCCGGTTTCCCGTCGGGATGTACGCTGTCCGAGGTGGACGACGTACCAGAGATCCAGGTGTTGCCGCACGCGTCCCGTCCCATCCCTGCCGACCAGGTCGTTGCGCTCTACGGCGCCGAGGGTTGGTGGCCCGAACGGTCGGCGGGCCAGGTAGTCATGGTGCTTGACGCATTCCCCGCCGCGGGGGCGTGGCGCGGCGATCGTCTGGTCGGGTTCGCCCGCTGCGTCAGCGATGGGGTGCTGCGGGCCTACATCGAGGATGTGGTGGTCGCGCCCGACGTTCGTGGGCTCGGAGTCGGTCGCGCGCTCGTCGCGGCCATTGTCGAACAGTTACAGCCCATTCCCGTGGTCTCGCTGTTCTGCGACCCGGGCTTGGTCCCCTTTTACGAGCAGGCAGGCTTTCGCCCGACTCGACACGTCGTCCTTCACCGTCTCGCATCGACGTGACCGAGCCGCTGTGCGACCCAATCACCCCTCCGACCGGCCGTACGCTGCGTCTTGTGCCCGCACCTGACCGTCTGCTCGCCTTCGTGCTCGCGTCCTTCATCCTGATCGCCACCTGGTCGGTACGGTCGAGCACATCGGCAGTACCGTGGACTGTCGGCCAAGTCGGTCATCGCCATACTGGCTCGGCTACCGGTGAGCCGCGCTGTCGATGTCGGTGACGAGATTGTCGACGTCGGTGACGAGGTAGGTGCCCGGCTCGATCCGGAGCCCGGTCTGGCTGCCCTGGGAAGGGGCGCCGATCTCGGCCGGGCTGGTGGTGTGGTTGATGGCGTACAGTCGCTGCCCCCGCCGCACCACCTCGACTCCGTGGCCGGCTCCGGGTGCCGCTGGCGCGACGTTCGCGGCGGCGAAGACCTGGGCGAGGAAGCGCTGCTGTGTCGCGTCGTCGAGCCGGGTGGAGACGTACCACGCCCGGCCGGCGTGGACGGTGACCGCCGGTTCGCCCGCCAGGTCGCCCTTGGCGTAGCGCAGCAGCGCCTCGGCGCCCTCAGGGCGTACCAGCTCGCTCCACGACGAGCCGGTCCCGGCCGGGTCGAGAGCGACCGTGGCCTGGTGCGGCAGCGGGTAGTGGCGCTCCACGCGCACGCCGAGCGTCGTGGCGAGTAGGCCCGGCCAGCCGCCCCGGTGCACGCGTACGTTCGTGTCGGCGACTCCGGACAGATACCAGACCACGACGTGCCCACCGGAGTCCACAAAGGACTTGATCGCGTCGGCCGCCGAGGCCGTGGTGAGGAAGAGCGCGGGCACCAGCACCAACCGGTACCCGGACAGCGGCTCGCCGGGGGCGACGATGTCCACGGTCACGCCCAGGCGCCACGCCGAGCCGTGGACGTGCCGGCACATGGCCCAGTAGTCAAGTCCGGGTGCGGGCAGGCCGGGTCCCTGGAGCGCCCACCAGGAGTGCGGGTCCCAGACGAGCGCCACATCAGCGGCGACGGGGCCGTCGTGTCGTCCGAGGTTGGCCAGCTGGGCGCCGAGGTGGGTGACCTCGCGCAGTGACCGGGCGTCGGGGCCGGCGTGCGGCACCATCGCCGACATGAATGCCTCGGCGCCGCCCGGCGATGCGCGCCACTGGAAGTTCATGACTCCCAGCGAACCCCGGGCCACGTGCGAGAGCGAGAGCCGGGTGAGCTGGCCGGGCCGCTTCGGGACCATCCACCCACCATTGTGGACGATGTCCGGGGCCTGCTCCATGAGCAGCCACGTCCGGCCGCCCGCCCACCCACGGGCCAGGTCGGCGACGAACGCGGTCTCCTCCTCGGCCGCCAGGCCGTCGTTGGAGGATGGGTAGTGGTCGATAGCGACCAGGTCGACCTCGCGGGCCCATGCCCAGGGGTCGATCGGCACCCAGGGCGCGATCGCGAAGTTGGTGGTGACGGGGACGTCCGGGGTGAGCTCGCGGAGCACGTCGCGCTGCTCGCGGAAGCAGGCCAGCAACTCGTCGGAGCAGAACCGGCGAAAGTCGAGCAGCTGCGCGGGGTTGGCGAGGTACGGGGTCGCTCGGGGCGGCAGGACATGTTCCCAGTCGGCGTACCGCTGGCTCCAGAAGGCCGTCGTCCACGCCTCGTTGAGCGCGTCGAGCGTCCCGTACCGGTCGCGCAGCCAGCGCCGGAACGCCGCGGCCGCGTGGTCGCAGTAGCAGACCGTGCCGTATTCGTTGTGCACGTGCCACAACGCCAGCGCGGGGTGCCCGGCGTACCGCTGGGCGAGCGCGGTGGCGATGCGACGGGCCGCGGCCCGGTAGGCCGGTGCGCTGGGGCAGTAAGCGTCGCGGCTGCCGTGGACGAGCCGCACGCCGTCGCGGGTGACGGGGAGGGCGTCAGGATGGGCGAAGCCGAACCACGGCGGCGGCGAGGCGGTCGGCGTAGCGAGGACAACCGATATTCCGTTGTCGTGCAGGAGATCGAGGACCCGATCCAGCCAGCCGAACTCGTACTGGCCGGGGGCCGGTTCGAGCATCGACCAGGCGAAAACGCCGACGGTCACCAGGTTGACGCCGCACTGGCGCATGAGCTGGACGTCCTCAACCCAGACATGCTCCGGCCATTGCTCCGGGTTGTAATCGCCGCCATAGCACAGGCGACCCTCGAACCCACGCAGAGGCACAGCGGCGCTCGCTCACGTTGACGTTTGTTGGAACGAACGCCAAAGTAGGCGACGTGCCGGGCCATGTCAATGTCAGCCACCTCGCCACCGACGACTGGCAGCAGGCGATGGTCACCGGTAACGGTCGTCAAGGGGTGCTCTGCTACGGCACGCCGGCGGCCCTCCGCCTGACGCTGTCCCACGAGCGGCTCTTCCTGCCCGTCGACGAGCCGCTCGACCCACCCGACACCGGTGCGATCCTGCCTCGGCTGCGCGAGCTCTGCTTCGCGGGGCGGTTCGCCGACGCCGCCGAGGCGGTCGTCGCGCAGGCCGTGGCCGGCGATCGGCGGTATGCGAGCCTCCAGCAGGCGGACCCGTTCGTCGGCGCCGGCACGCTCACCATCTGCCTGGATGGCACGAGCGCGCCCACCGGCTGGCGGCGTGAGGTCGACTTCGCCTCCGGCGTGGTCCGCCAGGCCTGGGACGGCGTCGTGCAAGAGGTCTTCGTCAGCCGCCCGCACGACGTAGTCGTGGTGCGGCTGCGCGCCGCCGCCATGTCCGGCCGGCTTACGCTCACGCCGATCGACGGTGATCCCCCGACGCCGGTGGTGGTGACCCGACCGGCCGGACTGGGTCTTGCGGTGAGGTTCGGCGGATACGGGGCCGACCCGGACTCCTCGACCGTGAGACCGGCGGCGGTCACCGGCTACCGCATCGACAGCCGGGTCTGGTCCCGCGGCGGGCGGACCAGCGAAGGCGAGGGCACACTGCTCCTGCACGGCGTCGACGAGGTGCTGGTCCTCCTGCGCACCACTGTGGGCGCCGAATCCCCGGGATTCGACCAGGTGCCGCTTGATTTCGATGCTTTGCTCGCCGCCCACGTCCGCGTCCACAATGCGCTCTTCAACCGGTGTTGGTTGGAGCTGGCCCCCCGCCGCAGCGCGACGTACAACCATGGACCGTACGGCAGGGCACCGTACGGCAGGGCAGCGTACGGCCGAGCCGCGCACCGCGACGTGCCGACCGAGACGCTGCTGGCCGAGGGCCCGGGACCGGCGCTGGTGCAGCGGCTCTTCGACGCCGGTCGGTACGCGCTCATCTGCTCCTCCGGCGAGCTGCCGCCGAACTTGCAGGGCGTGTGGAGCGGCACCTACACACCCGCATGGCGTGGCGGTTACACCCTCGACGGCAACCTACCGGCGGTGCTCGCCGCGGCTGGCCCGACCGGAATGCCGGAGCTGCTGCTGCCGCTGTTCGACCTGCTCGACGCCTTCCGGGACGACTTTCGACGTAACGCCTACCGGCTCTACCGGGCGCGCGGCATCCTGCTGCCGCCCCACCTGACCACGCACGGCCTGCACAACCACTTCTCCGCCCAGTGGTGCCTGACGTTCTGGACCGGCGCCGCCGCCTGGATGGCCCGGCTCTACGTCGAGTACTGGCGCTACACCGGGGACGATCACTTCCTGCGGACCCGCGCGCTGCCGTTCCTGCGCGAGGCGGCCCAGTTCTACACGGACTTCCTTTCGG
>Ga0310839_101376_pt1 | contig 10751 bp, 7 predicted proteins | sample SM_ome_7_FD_201305 | JGI IMG/M metagenome (GOLD analysis project Ga0310839, IMG submission 201305) | Sorghum-adapted microbial communities enriched on stacked mutant (SM) sorghum from Joint BioEnergy Institute, Emeryville, California... ...
GCACCACCGCGGAGCCCTTGAGCATGATCCCCGACCGGTTGGCGAAGATCATGTTGCCCGCGATGTCGACGTCGCCGTCGATGTCGACGTAGACGCCGTAGCGGCCGTTCTCGCCGATGGTGTTCCCGCGGACGGTGGTGCGCGCGGACTCGCTCACCAACCGCACGCCGTCCTGGGTGTTGCCCCGCACCTGGTTGTTCTCGACGAGGTTGTTCGACGAGGTCTGGGTGATGCCGATCCCGGACTCGTTGTTGTCGTAGACGCGGTTGTTCCGGATGACGCTGTCGTGCGACTCGTTGATGTTGATGCCTTGCGCGGCGTTGGCGAAGGTGTCGTTGTCCTCGATGGTGTTCCGGTCCGAGCGCAGGTACAGCACGATCCCGTGGTGGCTGTTGCGGTAGACGGTGTTGCCGCGGATGACGCTGTCCACGCAGTCCTCGGCGAGGATGATCCCGTGCTTGCCGTTGTCGTGGACGACGTTGTTCTCGATCGTCATGTTGTGCGACCCGGTGTGCGGGTCGATGCCGTACAGCTGGTTGTCGTGGAACTCGTTCCCGGTCACGACGAGCCCGTCGATCTCGTGGCTGTAGAGCCCGAAGTAGTTGTGCGACACCACGCTGTTGGTGATCTTCCCGGTGGTGCCCTCGGTGCGCCACGACAGGCCGTAGGACTCGACGGTCCCGTTGCCGAGGAACCGCAGCTCGGCGTTGTCGATGTCCATCCGCGCGCCGTCGCGGGCGAGCAGGTATCCGCGGCCGTCCTCGAGGTTGGTGTCGGCGGCGTTCGCCTCGGGGTCCCACGACGTGATGCACGTGCCGACGACGTCGAGCGCCCCGCCGGCCGGCTTCAGCGACGCGAACTTGCCGTCCTCGCTGATCAGCTTGAGCCACTTCACCTCGGGCGCCGCGATCCGCACCGAGGCGCCCTCGAGCACGACCAGGTCGGCGCGCAGCTCCCAGACGCCGTCGCCCGCGTCCCGCAGCGCGTTGTCGGCCACCCGCTCCGCCAGCGCGGATAGGGTCACCCCCTCGCCCGCGGTGACGGTGATCTCGTTCTCCGCGGCGTTGAACCGCGCGGTCGGCGTGCCGCCCGACTCCCCGCCGCCGTCGCCGCTCGGCGCCTCCCGGGTGCACGGCTGCGCCGGGTCGATCTCCACGTTCGGCGGCGCCTCCTTGCGGGTGAGCGGCTCCGGGGTCGGGCTCCCGCAGGCGCCCGCCAGCAGCGCGGCGGCGGCCAGGACAACCCCGAGCACGGCGGCCCGGCCCCGGGGGCGGGCCGCGGTCGAGGCGGCGATCTGTCGAGACATCGTCTGGGTCATCCTCGGGTCTGCACCGGCGGTGACGCCGGTGGTCGTGATGCCGGGCTGCGGCCGCCGGCGTCGGGTGCGGGCGGCACGCCGGTGGGCGGTCGGGCGGTCGTCAGGGGGGCCGTTCCGCGGCCCGACGCCGCGGCCCGTGACGCCCACGAGCGGGGCGCCGGGGGCCACGGCGTCGGCGGGCCGGTGCACCGCTTCGCCTAGCCGCCGGCTCCCACCGGGATGGCCGGGGGCGCGTACTTGCGGTTGCCGCCCACCTTGCGCTGCCGGAACGTGTGCACCTGCTCCAGCACGATGGCCAGCAGGATCAGCGGCACGCCCATGGCGGCGAGCAGGTTGAGCGGCGGCAGGCTGATGTCGTTGACACCCTCCTGGATGAACTCCCCGCGCACCGCCTCCAGGGCGTGCACGGTCGAGTTGGCGAGCACGAGCTGGCTGCCGGGCGACACGTCGACCCCCAGTTCGGTGGCCTCGATCGCGACGTTCTCCGCGCGCACCAGCTCGGGGGAGCGGACCCGCAGGCCGGCCGCGGGGCCGTTCATCGCGACGGCGGTGATCGTGGCCGGGCCGGTGACCTGGATGCCCGTGGATCCCCCGTTGATCGTGCCGCCGTTGACCACGGCGTGCGGGGTGCCGAGCCGGATCGCACCGCCCGAGACCTTGTTGGCGGTCAGGTCGGTGATCGTGACGTCCTCGGCACCGGCCGAGGAGACGATCCCGTCGCGACCACCGTCGACGGTCACGCCGGTGAGCGCGATGTGCGCCGCGCCGCGCTCGATCCGCACGCCGGCCTTGGAGTCGGCGACCTGCGTGTTGTTGACCTGGATCTCCTTGCCGCCGATGTTCACCCCGGCGACCCGGGCGCCCTCGACGGTGGAGTTCTTCAGCTCCAGGTTCCGGGTGCTCTTCTCGACGACCACGCCCCGGCGTCCGCCGCTCGTGCGGACGTTGTCGAGCACGACGCCGGTGCTGCCGACGTGGGTGAAGATGCCGATCGGCTGGTCGGTGGCGCTGAAGTCGGTGACCGTGACGTCCTCGACCTGGTTGAGCCGCAGGCCACCCGCCTCGTCGGCCTCGGTGGTGATGCCGCTGATGCGGGTGCCCTTCTGCACCGTCACGACCAGGCCGTACTCCTTGTTGCCGTTCGTGGTGAGCCCGGTGACCTCACGGTCGGAGTTCTCCCCGCCGACGAACATGCCGTTGGCGCCGTTGCGCTCGGCCCGGAGGTTGGCCATGCGGGTGCCCTGGTCGCCGTTGAGGATGATGCCGTCGTGCTCCGACTCGACGACGGTGACGCCGTCGAGGGTCACGTTGTTGGCCTTGGAGACCTCCACGCCGATGTTGTTGCGCTCCAGCGTGGTGTTCACGAGGGACCCGGTGCTGTTCGGGTTGAAGCCGATCGCCGGCTCGGCGGTCTCGGTCTCGTGCTCGGGCGTGCCCATGTCGGTGATGGTGACGTCGGTGGCGTTGATCTCGCCGCCGGTCGTCGCCTCGATGAACGGGCGGCCGACCGCGTCGAACGGGAGCGGCTGACCGCCCTGGTCGACCCCGTTGAGCGTGGTGTTCTTCAGCGTCAGCCGGCCGCCGCCGGTGTAGATCGGGCACGCGTCCGACACCTCGGGGCCGCCGAGCAGCCGGACGGTGGGGATGTCGGCGATCTGGAAGTGGACGCCCGGCGTCAGCACGATCGCCGTGTTCACCGTGGCGGTGTCGCCGTCGATGGTGATCCAGTCGCGCGGCACCATGTCGTCGAGGGCCTGCAGGGTGAGCGTGCCCGGCCGCCGCGGTTGGAGCGTGGTGAGCCGCCCCCGGTCGACGACCTCGACCCGGTCGGTGCGGATGGTGACCATCTTGTGCGGCCGGCCGCGCTCGTCCCACGACGCGCGGGCCCGCGCCGCCCGCTCGGCCGCCTCGGCGGCTTCCTTGCGTTGCCGCTCGAGCTCCTTGAGCCGCCGTTCCTCGGCCTTGCGCGCGGCCTCGGCCGCCTCCTTCGCCGCCTGCTCCGCGGCCTTGCGCTCCGCTTCCCGCCTGCGCTGCTCCTCGAGTTCTTCCTGGGACGGGCCGGTGGGGCGGGGCCGCAGCGTCGGCCGGTCGGGGTCGGGGCGACCGGTGTTGCCGGTGCTGCCCCCGTTGTTCCCGCCGTTGTTCCCGCCGTTGTTGCCGCCGTTGTTCCCGCCGTTGTTCCCCCCGTTGTTCCCCCCGTCGTCGTCGCCGGGGTCGGTGCTACCGCCGTCGTCGTCGCCGGGGGAGGAGCTACCGCCGCTGCCGCTGCTGCCGCCGGGCGGCTGCGGCGTCGACGCCACGACCCCCGCGGGGGTGGCGGCCGCCGCGGAGGCGGCGGTGGCGGGGAGCGCGAGCGCGCCGATGGCGAGGCTCGCCACGACGATGCGGGCGAGCCGACGGGCGTGCGTACCGGAGCTGGTCATGCTGCCCTCCCGACGCCGACCGCCCGCATCGGGATGGTGGCGTCGTCCTCGATGCCGCCGCCCGCGCCCGCGGTGCGGACGACCTGGCCGTTCTGGACGGCGACCTGGCGGGTGCCCCACTTCTGGTAGCGGATGGTCATCAGGGCGCGGATCTTGATCAGCGCCATGATCCACGAGACCACCACGTAGCCCAGCACGAAGAAGAAGCTGGACGGCCTGCGCACGATGTGCGGGAGGAACTTCGCCGCACGGCTGACCTGCCACCAGGCGACGAGGATGATCGCAACCATCCACTCCTGCATGATCAGCGCCGACGTGAGGAAGATCGGGCCGAGGAGCACCGTGAAGCCCGACACCGCCTTGTCGATCATCGTGTAGGCCAGGAACGGGTGCTTCCACACCCACGGCCGCGACAGCGCGCGCATGTCCGAGCGCCACGTGTTGCGCGCCCAGCGCACGCGCTGCTTGAAGAAGACGCGCCACTTGTCGGGGAACGTCGACCACACGACGGCGGTGCGCTGCATGTAGGTGAGGTAGCCGTGCTCGAGGGTGAGCGTGGTGAGGCGCTTGTCGTCACCCGACAGGCACGGCACGCCCCAGAACTTCTCCTCCATGAACTCGGCCTCGATCTCCAGCAACAGGCTGCGCCGGTAGATCGCGGTGCGGCCGGACAGGCACGCGACGGCCTGGCCGAGCAGGGTCTGGCTCGCGTTCTCGTCGAAGTACCTGTTGTCCAGGAACATGTCGGTGATCCGCGCCAGGAAGCCCTTGGTGCCGTAGACCATCTGACGGGTACCGACGCCGCCGATCCGGGGGTCGGCGAACGGCTTGCACACCTCTTCCGCGACGTTCGGGGCCCAGATCGTGTCGGAGTCCACGAGCGCGACGAGCGTGGTGCGGGCGGCGCGCCACCCGCGGCGCAGCGCGTCGCGCTTGCCGGGGACGTCCGTGATCACGATCCGGACCGGGTACCGGCGGGCGATCTCCTGGCAGGTCGTGTCCGAGGCGTCGATGACGAGGATCACTTCCTCGACGTCGTTCGCCAACCAGGACTCGATCGCCATCGCGAAGATCTGCGGGTCCTCCTGGTACACGGGCACCACGATGCTCATCGGCAGCCGGTAGTTGTTGACCACCGGCTTGTAGAGCACCGCCGGGATGCGGCGGACGAGCCACGTGGCCCACCGGATGAGTCCGAGCACCCCGAGCGGGGTGCCCAGCACGTAGTAGTACGCGGGTAGGTTCATGCCGGCTCGTGCTGCTGCTGCCCGCTTCCCGCGGCGACAGCAGTCGTCTCCTTTCCACTGGCGGCCTGGCGCAGCTGGGCGTGGGAAGCAGCGTGCGTCGCGGTGTCGACCTCTTCTGAGACGATCGCGGCGAGTCGATCGTTCGTTTCAACGACGGCCGACAGCAGGGGCATGTCCACGTCGATCGTCTTCGCGAAGCCGAGGAAGCCCTGGGTGTCCTTGGGCAGGCAGACGCCGCCGTAGGGGGCGCCGCCGCGGATGCCGTACTCGGGGTTGATCGAGCCCTCCGCGGAGCGCGCGACGGTGGCGGCGATCGGGTCGAGGTCGACGCCGAGCTTCTGGGCGACGAGCCACATCTCGTTCCAGAAGCTGATCTTGGTGGCGTTGAAGATGTTGTGGGCGCACTTGACGAACTCGGCCTCGGCCGGGTTGGAGAAGGTGCGCATCTCGCCGCCGAACGGGGCGAGCAGGGCGCGCAGCCGCTCGACGACCTGCGGGTCGCGGCTGGCGATGACCGTCATCCACGGGTTGGCGAAGTCCTCGGCGGCGGAGACCGCGCGCAGGAACTCGGGGTTCGAGGCCAGCCCGAAGCCCTCGTTCGCGACCAGGCCGGAGTTCTCCTCGAGGGTGTCCTTGACCAGGCCCTCGGTGGTGCCCGGGGGCACGGTGGAGCGCACGACGACGGTGTGGCGGGCCGCCGAGCCCTTGAGCGCGCGCCCGACCGAGGCGGTGCCGGCGGTGAACGCGGTGAGGTCGTAGCGGTGCCCGTCGTTCGGGGTGGGCAGGGTCAGGAAGATCAGCGACTCGGGCTCGTCGGTGAGGTCGATCTCGGTGCGGGCGTCCCAGCCGCGCCCCTTCAGCTCCTCGACCCGCGCCTCGTTGATGTCGATGAACGTCACGTCGTGGCCGGCGTCCCGGAAGCCACCACCCGTGGCGGCCCCCACGACACCCGATCCGACGATGAAGATCCTCGACGACTGCATGGAATGACCCTCCAATTCTCGACGACCGTTCCGGTCGCCCCTGGCGGACGATGGTTTCGCAGCCGACGGACCGACGATCGTCCAGGTCCTTCGTCACGCAGAGCAACCACACTCGTGGAAGCTGCTGCGCGGACTCCCGGGTTTCCCCAGGTCGCGGTGAGGGTATCCGGTTACAGCGTCATCCGGTGGGGTGACCCACCTGAGAGGAGCGCAGCTCTTTGTAACCAAGTGCTGTGATTCGTGTCACCTTATGAATCACTCGCTCGGGCGAATTTCTGGCCGCGTCGCCGAATAACTGTAACGTTTCTCGGCTGACCGCTCGACGTTTGTGCATAACCGTTCGTCGTCGAGGTTGCACATCGGGCGCGCCGCGATTGCCGTTCGGCGCGGATGGGTGAACCTCGACGCAACCTGCGCGCGCCCGGCTCGTTGAACAGCGACGCGCGTGATCACTCCGCGTGCTCCCCGCTCGTGAGGTGCGGGGACCGGGGGGACTGATCGCCCCGCACGACCGGCGGTCGGCGGCGGTACCTGCCGGAACGCGCCTCGTGGTGGCTGCGGGCGGGCCGGTGGGCCCGCGAGTGCCCGACGTCAGCCTAGCCCCGGGGCGGGCAGCCCGACGTCGTCGGCGGGCCGCGGGGATCGGCGGTGTACTCGCTCCCGACGGCCGCCCCGTTACGCTGTTCGGGTGCCGACGGTGTCTCCCGTGCCCTATCTCCACGGTGACCGGGAGGTCATCGACGTCCTCCAGCGGCGCCGGTCGGCCCGCAGCCAGCCGGGCGCGCGCGACGACGAGCACCGGGTCGCCCTCGTCATCGGGGGCGGCGGCATGCGCGGCGCCTACGTGGCCGGCATGCTCCGCGCGCTCGACCGCGCGGGCCTCGTCCCCGCCTTCGACGAGGTCTACGGGGCGTCGTCGGGTGGCTTCAGCGGCGCGGCCTTCCTCACCGGGGACGCCGCCGCCTGCGCCGCGAGCTACCCGGAGGACCTCTGCACCGACGTGTTCATCAACCTGCGCAGGCTCGGCACCCGGCGCCCGGTCGTCGCGCTCGACCACCTCGTGCACGACGTGCTCGGGCGCCGCAAGCCGCTCGCCTGGCACGAGCTCGGCCGCACGCCCGCCCCGCTGCGCGTGATCGCCACCGACGCCGCCGACCTCACCGCCCACACGCTGGAGGGCATGCGCACGGCCGAGGACTGGCAGCAGGCGCTGCGGGCCAGCGCGGCGATCCCGCTGCTCGCCGGGCCCCCGGTCCCGTGGGCCGGGCGGCGCTGGGTCGACGGGTCGGTCGCCGAGCCGCTCGCCATGGCGCGGGCGCTGCGCGGCGGCGCCACCCACGTGCTCGTGCTGCTGTGCCGGGGCCAGGAGGACCTGCACCCCGACGCCGACGCCGGGCTCTCGCTGTGGGCCCGCGCGCTCGACCGGATCGTCCCCGGGCTCGGTTCGCTCGCCCAGGGCTCCCGCCGCTACGGCGCCGACCTGCGCCTGGTCACCGACGCGGCGCACCCCGACCGCGGACCCGGCCACCTGGCCGCGATCGCCCCGGCCCGCTCCGCGGGCATGGGCGCGCTGTGCGTCGACCCGGTGCGGGTGGGAGCGGCGGTGCGGATCGGCGACGAGTCGGCGGTCGCCGCGCTCGATGCCGTGGCGGCCTGATCGGGATACGGAGCGGAGGCACGTGGAAGCACCAGCCGGCAGGCGGCCGCGCGCCGCCGTCGTCGTCACCGGGACGGAACTGCTGACGGGCGCGATCTCCGACCGCAACGGCCCGTGGATCGCCCGCGAGCTCTCCGCGCTCGGCTTCGAGGTGGCGCACGTGCAGCTCGTCGGCGACCGGGCCGAGGACCTCACCCGCGCGCTGGAGCGCGCCCGCGACGACGGCTGCGAGCTCGTCGTCACGAGCGGCGGCCTCGGCCCGACGGCCGACGACCTGACCGCCGAGGTCGTCGCCCGGTTCGCGGGGGTGCCGCTCGAGCTGGACGAGGCGGTGTACGAGCGGATCTCGCAGATCCTCGCCGGCTTCGCCGCCCGCACCGGCTTCGGCGGCCCCGCGCTCGAGGCGGCGAACCGCAAGCAGGCCATGGTGCCGCGGGGCGCGGTGGCGCTCGACCCGGTCGGCACCGCGCCGGGGCTGGTCGTGCCGACGCCCGGCGGACCGGTCGTCGTCGTCCTGCCCGGGCCGCCCCGCGAGCTGACCGGCATGTGGCCCGCCGCGCTGGCCGCGCCGCCCGTGCGCGACCTGCTGGCCCGGGTGCCCGCGGCGGCGGCGCGCTCGCTGCGCTTCTTCGGCCTGCCGGAGTCCGAGATCGCCGCCACCCTGCGGGACATCGGGGCGGAGCGCGACCTGTCCGGCGTCGAGATCACCACCTGTCTGCGCCGCTCCGAGCTGGAGGTCGACCTGCGCCCGCGTCCGGGCGCCGAGGCGGTCGCCGAGGCCGTGCACGCCGAGCTGGCCGCCCGCCACGCCCGGCACCTGGTGACCGCCGACGGCACCACGACCGACGAGCTGTTGGCCCGCGCCCTGCGCGAGCGCGGGTGGACCGTCGCCACCGGGGAGTCGTGCACCGGCGGGATGCTCGCGGCCCGGCTGGTCGACCTGGCCGGCTCGTCCGACTACGTCGCGGGCGGCGTGGTCGCCTACTCCAACGAGGCCAAGACCGAGCTGCTCGGCGTGCCCGCCGAGATGATCGCCGCCCACGGCGCCGTGTCCCCGGAGGTGGCGCGGGCGCTGGCCGACGGCGCCCGCGAGCGGTTCGGCGCCGACGTCGGCATCGGCATCACCGGCGTCGCCGGCCCCGGCGGGGGCACAGAGGCGAAGCCCGTCGGTTACGTCTGCTTCTGCGTCACCACGGCCGACGGCCAGGTGATCGCCCGCGACCCGCGCCTGCCGGGCGGCCGCGCGGACGTCCGGGAGCGGGCCACCGACGTCGGCATGCACCTGCTGCTCCGGGCGGCACGCGGCGGCTGACCCCGCCGGACGGCCCGTGGCGTGCCGTCAGGCGCCGCGGGCCGTGGCGAAGCGCTCGGCGGCGTCGGCCCAGTTGACGACGTTCCACCAGGCCTTGACGTAGTCGGGCTTGACGTTGCGGTACTGCAGGTAGAACGCGTGCTCCCACATGTCGAGCAGCACGATCGGGACCTGGCCGGCCGGGAGGTTGGCCTGCTGGTCGTAGAGCTGGTGGACGAGCAGGCGCTCGCCGAGGGTGTCCCAGCCGAGGATCGCCCAGCCGGAGCCCTGGATGGTGGTGGCCGCGGCGGTGAAGTGGGCCTGGAAGGCGTCGAAGGAGCCGAAGTGCTCGTCGATGGCGGCGGCGAGCTCGCCGGTGGGCTTGTCGCCGCCGTCGGGGGAGAGGTTCTGCCAGAACGCGGAGTGGTTGACGTGGCCGCCGAGGTTGAAGGCCAGGGTCTTCTCCAGGCCGACGATGGCGCCGAAGTCGCCCTTGTCGCGGGCCTCGGCGAGCTTGTCGAGGGTCTGGTTGAGGGCGTTGACGTAGGTCTGGTGGTGCTTGGAGTGGTGCAGCTGCATGATCTCGCCCGAGATGTGCGGGGCGAGGGCGCCGTAGTCGTAGGGCAGGTCGGGAAGCGTGTAGGTACCCATGCCCGGATCGTCGAACCTGAAGTCGGGTTGAGATCAAGCGGCGATGGCCCGGATCACTCACCGCGCCGCCCGGTACGCCCGGGGGAGTAGGCGAACCGTCGCCCGCGATCGGACGACACCGCGGCCCGCGGCGCCGACGATCGGACGCCATGGACACCCCGCTGGTTCGCCCGCGCCGGATCTGGCTGATGTTGGTGGTCGCGGTCGTGGCGGGCGCGGTGATGGCGGCCCCGTACGCGTCGCTCGACCCCGCGGCCGGCCGGATCGCGGTCGAGGGTCCGCTCCACCACCGGCTCCTGATCGCGCACATCGCCACCGCGACGGTCGCGCTGGTGCTCGGGCCGCTGCAGTTCGTCCCGGCGCTCCGGGCCCGCAGGCGCTGGCACCGCGGGATCGGGTGCACCTACCTCGCGGCGGGCGTGCTGCCCTCGGCCGTGGTCGCCGTCCCGGTGGCGCTGCTGTCGGACAGCCTCGTGAGCCGGGTCGGGCTGGTGGTCGTCGCGGCCGGGTGGCTGGGCACCGCCGTCGCTGCGCTGCGCGCGATCCGGGCGGGCGACGTCGCGGCGCACCGGGCGTGGATGACCCGCAACTACGCCCTGACCTTCCTCGCGGTGACCGCCCGGATCGTGGTGCCGCTGCTGCTGCTCGTGGGCCTGCTCTCCGGCGCGATCGCGCCCGCGGAGATGCCGACGGCCGTCGCGTCGCTGATCCCGGCCGGCCAGATCGCCGGGTGCGCGATCAACCTGGCCGTCGCCGAGGTGGTGCTCAGGCGAGCTCGACGGGGCCCGACGGGGTCCGGACCACGGCGTGCAGCGCAGGCTCCGGCGCCCGCTCCACGGTGACGTCGGCCGCCCCGAGCGCCGCCAGCCGCTCCCGGGCGGCCGCGGGCTCCGGGTGCCGGACGGCGAACGACTCCAGCCGCGCGCCGGGCGCGGCGGTGCGGCTGGGGTGTTCGGTGTCGCCCCACGCGATCAGGAACGGCGCCACCGCGGGCACGTCGGACGGCAGCGGGGTGAGCCGCCACGCCAGCCGCACCCCGTCGCCGCGCACCCGGGCCATGTCGCGGGCGTCGCCCGGGTCGTGGCCGCGGGCGCGGGCGGCGGCGATCGCGGCGTCGAGGTCGTCGACCCGCACCGCCCACGCGACGAGGCGTGGGCCCCGTAGCCCGTCGATGCCGAACG
>Ga0310839_101405_pt1 | contig 10595 bp, 11 predicted proteins | sample SM_ome_7_FD_201305 | JGI IMG/M metagenome (GOLD analysis project Ga0310839, IMG submission 201305) | Sorghum-adapted microbial communities enriched on stacked mutant (SM) sorghum from Joint BioEnergy Institute, Emeryville, California... ...
GGATCACCCCCGCGTACGCGGGGAGCACAGGCCCCGACCCCGCCAGCGCGGGACCTCGTAGGGATCACCCCCGCGTACGCGGGGAGCACCGCCTTCGACGAAGAGTGTTCATGGGGGGGTTCCGGATCACCCCCGCGTACGCGGGGAGCACGTGGTGAAGGCGTTGGTCGCCGCCGGCGTGGTGGGATCACCCCCGCGTACGCGGGGAGCACGTAGCGGAAGCGACGGACGTTCTCGGGAACGGAGGATCACCCCCGCGTACGCGGGGAGCACTTCCTGACCTGGGGCGCTAGAGATCAACTTGCAGGTTTTCCTTCGCTTGACGCTCCAAGATCACGTCTTCCTGCCGTATGAGGACCGGGTCGGCGGGTTGCCCTCCAGACTGGCAGGCCCACCCACCCAAGGCAAGCTGGCAACCGCCGTCTCGATGGCTGTCGACATGCACAGGGCTGCTGAGGGTTCGTCCGTGAAGCTGATGTGCCTTTGCGGGGACCGTCACAGGTGGAGGGTGTGGAGGGCGGCGGGGAGGGTGGGTGCGGTGGCCAGGTGCTGGACACCGTCATGGTCGCGAATCCATAGCTGGCAGGTGCCTGGGTGGTAGTGGGCGGCGACGGGTTGGCCCGCGTGGTGGCGGGCGAGCCGGCGCAGCAGCGGTACCGGGTCATCGATGTCGTACGGGCTGGGGGTTTGCGGCACGGGGATCGGGGTGTGCGGGTCGGTGGGGGTGGCGGCGGCGAGGGCAAGGTCGAGATAGTCGAGGCAGAACACGGTCGCTGCCTCCGGGGTGGGCCGGGTGGGCGGGTCGGCCAGGGCGACCGGTCCGCCGGGCGGGCGGATGGTGACGTCCCAGCGTTCCCCCTGGACCAGCCGCAGGTCGCCGGCGTTACGACTGTGGTCGACGACGGTGATGGTGACGGCCAGGCGGAGCCCGAGGACCAGCCGCACCAGGTGGGCCAGGGGTGGTGCGTCGGGGCGGCGGGCCAGCACGAACACCCGGCCACCGGCACGACCCCGGCTGGCGTGGCGAAGATACGCGGTCAGCGGGTCGTCGCCGGCGTGGCGGGGAGTGACGGTGCCGTGGCGCAGGTCGTGGTCGAGCTCGGCGCCGCTGTCCAGATCGATCAGATCCTCGGGGCGTACGCCGAACATGTCGGCCCAGGGTTCGAGCCGGAACAGGGCGGGAAGCCGGTAGACGGGCTTTCCCCCGGGATGGGTGGCCACGACGGGTGCGGACAGGTGGCGGCCGGACCGCCACCCCTGCCGCCCCGGCTGAACCCCACCGCCGGTGGCATGCCAGGTGGTTTCACCGGCACGCCAGCCGGCGGGGTCGGCCTGCCAGGTCAGGTGCACGACCCGGCTGGACAGATCGGTGACGGTGACGGTCACCCCGTCGTGGATCCGGTGGGTGTCATGGCAGGTGTCACAGCGCAGCAGGGAGGGGGCACGGCCGGCACCGGCACAGCGTGGGCAGTCGGGATCCGCGCGTCCGGTGGCCAACCGGCAGTCACAGCGTTTCAGCCGGGACCGCGGATCACAGTCGGGGCAGTCGGCGTACGGGATGGCCGGGCCCTGCCAGGACGGCGCCGGCGGCTCCCACCCGCGCCGCACCAGCACGGTCTGCCGGGTGACGATCTGCCCGGTCGGCCACTCGACGAACCGTTCGCTGTTACCCGCGACGTGCAGGGTGGTGTGCCACCAGTGGCCGTCACGCCACACCGCCTGCGCGCCCACAGCGGCCGTGCTGGCGCAGTCGTCGAGAATCCGCCGCTCAAGCCGGTCAAGATCGATGACAGGTGGGTCGGTACGCGGCTGGTAGCCGGCAGCCAACCGGTGGGCGGGGGCGGTCAGGCCACGCTCGGCCAACCCGCAGCAGACATCCGCGTCGGAGGTGGCCAGGATCGCCCCGGCCAGACCGCCGGCGTGCCCGACGGCCCGGTCAGGTACCGGTGTTCCGGGTACCTCGTAGCGGACCGTCCAGGTCAGCCCGGCACCCGCGGGTTGCTGACGGGCCTCGACCACAAGGTCGAGGCAGAGCAGGTCGGCCAGCCGGCACCACCGGCCGAGTTCGACGGCCGGGTCACGGGCCGGGGCGGGCCTGCCACGCCCCAGGTACACCCGCCAGGCGTCCAACGACTCCCCCGCCAGCGCCGCCGCCTCCTCCGCCCGGCGGGCCACCTCCGGCGACTCCGGGCGCCAGGCGCGCGGCAGCAGCACCAGCGGCCCTTCCGGCGAACCCGGCTGCCGCGCATCCGTCCACGACTCGACTCCCACCACGGCCGCCAGGTCACGCAGCAGCGGCCCCAACGGCAGGTACCAGCTTTCGCCGCCGTCGCCTGGCCACGGCACGGGTTCCACCACGCCGGGTACGACGTTGGCCGACGCCACCGCCCCGGTGTCGAGGTTGGCCATGGTCAGTACGAGTTGGGCGCGGCGCCGCCCGGTCTGCCCGCAGTCGTGGCACGGCTCGCCGACCGCACCGTCTCCCTGGCAGAGCAGGCAGTCGCGGTACGGCTCCCCCGCCGGCCGGTCCATGCCGTCGGTGACCAGTAGCCGGTCGCCGCCGTCGGTGCAGCGGCAGGCCACCACCGCGAACCCCAGCCCGTCACACGACGGGCACACCACCACCGGAGATCCACCGTCGGGAACCGGTCCGCTCACCACACCACCTCCGGTTGCGGGACCGGCACCTGGTCGATCGACGTGCAGGGGGTGGGGTGCTCGACCGGCAGCTGGCAGTGCCGGCCGTCGGCCATCAGCCGGCCGCAGAACAACCGGAACTGCAACCGCTGATCGTCCCGCCCCGACACGCTCGCCCTCACCGCGTCAGCCCCGGGCAGCATGCCCACCATCTGCGCCGCGATCCGGGCGAAGCGCCACGCCGCCGCCTCGTCCTCGGCGGCAAACGGCACGTGCACCACATACCGGCCCGCCATCAGCGCCTCGCCAGCTCGTACGCCTTCGGTGCCTGCCGGGACTGCCAGTCCCGCAGCGCGGCCTTGATCCGCTCGTTCTGCTCCCGCAGGCTCGCCACCTCCGCGTACGCCCGCGCCAGATCCCCCGCCACCCGATCCAGAAACGCCGCCACCTCGGCCGGGTCCACCCCACGCCGACCCAACCCCACCCGACTGAACCTGCGCGACCGCACCTGCCACGGCCACAACGGCCGATCGCTCACCGCCGACCGGTACACCGTCGACCTCGCCACCACACCAAGCCGCCGCCGGGGCGAACCCCGCCCCACCACCGCAGCCCTCAACGGCGAGTACGACAGCAGGGCGTGACCAGGGGGTCGGGCCGGACACCCGTACATGCCGACCGACCCGCCACACATGGTTCACCAGAGGCGAGCACCTGCGCAAGTGGGTAGGTCTAATTAGACAGGCTAATTAGCCACGGCTAATTGGGTAGGGCAGGACGGTGAGTACGGTCGCCCCCATGCCAGAGGTTCCTGGTCCCCTCGTTGGGCCGGCCGAGATCCAGGCCATGCTGGGCGTTTCGAGGTCCCGGGCGCGGCAGATCATCAACCAGCGCAACTTTCCCGAACCGTTCCAAAAGCTCATTGGCGGTTCAGTGTGGCTCAAGTCGGACGTCGAGCGGTGGATCGCCGAGCACCGGAGACCGCAGCGCACCGCCCCACAGGACGATGAGCAGGAGCAGGCCTAGCCGGAACCAGCGGCTTGATCTTCGAGCTCAGACGATGACGCGCTGCTCTTGAAGGCGTCCAATCCATCGGATCCCCACACCGCCCCCTACGACGACATCCTCATCCCGATCCGACCTCGGCACACCCGCACAGATGCACCAGCTCTAGCCGCAGCCGCTCTACCCTCTGCCCTCTTCATCTGCGGTTACCGCACCTGGGCGAAGCAGGCGGCAAAGACGGGCAATCAGCACAAGACAACCATCCTGACCGAAAGGTGAACATCCGTGTGCCGTGCAAGGAGTGCCCATGCCTACGCAGCCGGACTACGTACGGATCTCTGACGCATACGCGTCCGCGATCGTCGAAGGGAAGTTGAAGCCGGGAGACAAGCTGCCCTCGATCGCCGAGATGACACAGCGCTACGGCGTCGGAGCAACAACGATCAAGATGGCGCTCGTCCGCCTCGAAGCTCGGCGGCTCATACGGCGCCACCAGGGCAAGGGGACGTTCGTCGAGCCATCCGAGAAGTGGCTGCTCCCCGAGGACGACGACAAGCCGACGATCGAGATCTAGCGGGCAACACCAGCGAGGACGGTCTGGCACCCGGCCACGACGAGAGCAGTCCCCAGGGTTCCACCCGAACCCGTGTCCGCCGGGAACGGCTACGACGACCGGTCTGCCGGCCCTAGCCGAGGTGACGGTGGCCGATCCCCCGGAACAACCGGCGGAGCATCCCGCGTACAACTCGCAGCACCCACACGAACCCCAGGACGCGGACAGGTGATCCAACCCGAACGTCGGGCGGCTACACACACCTGACCCCGCTCACGTGCCGGCCGTCGACGGCGAGTACGGCAGCACCATCCGGAGACTTGTACCGTCACCAGCATGGAGCTCGGTCCGGACGACGAAATCGACCACGGCGCGCCGCTCCCGCCGTACAAGCAACTCGCGGCGATCCTCACCGCCCGGATCGAGCGCGGCGACTGGCAACCGGACCGCGCCATCCCGAGCGAACAGCGGCTCGTCCAGCAGTACGGGATCGCCCGCGCGACAGTCCGCCGCGCGATCGCCCGCCTGGTCGAGCAAGGCGTGCTGTACGTCGTGCCCCAGCGCGGCACCTACGTCCGCCGGCCCGACCAGTAGCCGCAGCCAGCATCACAGCCACCGTCAGCTCACAACCTGAACGAGCCACCGCAAGGGTCGGCGAGCGGATCTACCATCCGTCTCCAAAGCACCCGCACGTAAGCTCAGCGAGCTTTCCTGCGAGGACGCGGACAGGCGACCCGGCGTCAGAAGAATCTGGCCGCCCTCGCCCCACCACCGCAACCCGCATCCGGCAGGTACAGCAGCGGGGTGCAACCGGGCCGGACAACCCTACAAGCCAACCGGGTGAAGCAACTGAGCGCCGACCTAGCAGCTCCGGCTTCTAACCTTTATTACCAGGTAACATACGCTACCCCGTAACCTAGCTCCTTTGCCTGTGTGGTGGGTTGATGCTGTCGACTGAGGAGCGTCCCATGGCTACACCGCTGTACCAGCAAATCGCCAACGACATCGCCGCGCAGGTTCGGAGCGGCGTTCTCAAGCCGGGCGACCGGCTACCCACCACGCGCCAGCTCATGGAGCACTACGGCGTGAGCGAAACCGTGATTCGGTTCGTCATGATCCAGCTCAGAGCCGAACGACTCGTGTACGGCCAGCAGGGCCGCGGTGTCTACGTCGGCCCCGAGCCTGACTCAGGGTAGTACGCGTGGGCGTCGATTAGAAACGTGCTGTACGTCGTGCCTCAGCGCGGCACCTACATCCGCCGGCCCGACGAGTAGCCGCAGCCAGCACCAGGGTCACATCGGCCGGCAACCCTGAACCAGTCGCAGCACGGGGCGGCGCGCAGGTCTGACATCCGTCGCAACAGTATCCACACACAACTCAGCAACCCTTCCCAGCTAGCACGTGGCCAGACGGCCTCGGCACCAGCGAGAGCGCAGCCGCCCCACCACCGCAGCCCTCAACGGCGAGTACGATGCCGGGCGTGACCAGGGGGTCGGGACGGACATCCAGTCCAAGCCAACCACCCCGGCCCGGGAGACGCGAGCGCTGCACGGGCCGGAAGCCAAGGAGCGCCCGCACGGGGAAATCAGGCTGACTGACTCCGTCAGATCAATGCGCAACTGGTTCGCAGACAGAACTTGCCGCGTACGCCCCTCCTAGTGATCTCACGACAGGTGGAAACCAACAGGAGTGTGCCCATGCCTGCTACGAAGTGGGAGACGCTCGCTGAGCACATCCGGAACCAGATCAGGATCGGAGAGCTGAAGCCGGGCGACAAGCTGCCATCGACGGCGCAGCTGAAGGCCGAGCACGGCGTATCCAATGCTGTCATTCGGTATGCCGTGCATGCCCTGCGCACCGAAGGCTTGGTCGAGAGCATCCACGGCGTCGGCGTCTTCGTGGCAGAGCGCAAGTAGCCCAGGCACGGCTGCCCTAGAGCCGAGATCTTGGGCACAAGCTGTCGCGATCGCGACAGTACCCGTCGAGACTATTGCATCTTTTCGGTGCCGAAGTCGTCGCATCACAGCCGCTTTCGCTCCTTACGCGTGCGGCCAGGAACCACCACTTGCCCGACCTGGGTGGTGGTGTTCGCCGTAGGGCGAGCACCTCTGAGCGAAGCCGAACGGCGAGGACATAAAGCAGACGTCCGGCGCAAGCAGGTGACGTTGAGGACAGCGAGTCCGCCTCTACAGCAGGTAGAGGATGCAGGGAAGGCGGTTTTCAGTCGACAACCCCATCACGCGGCCGTGATGGCAGCCGGAGCAGTCGCCGTAGCCGCCAAGGCTATCTGGGATCACGCCAGGAAACAACAACAAAGAAAGAAGGAAGATGGTAATCAAGCCTGAGCTGACCGAATACATCCGGACCCTGGTACGCGGGGACAACGAGGCTCACGACAGGCTTCAGGTGAAGCTCGACGCAGAAGGATGGGATGGATTCCCTCGATTCCTCGCGTCGCTGTTCTTCCTGGCCGTTGATCGACGCTTCGGGGAGAACTACTCGCCCGCAGAAGTGATCAAGTTCGTGGCCGATCTGCGCGCCGATCTTGCGAACGGTGGCCCCAACATCAGCGCCGAAGACGCGGAAGCTCTCATCAGGGCAAACCTCGATCCAGAACTCGACTACGATATCGAGCCGAGCATGATCGGCAAGATCCAGGCCGCCGTCGTCTACAAGGTGTTGACCGACGCCTCGATCACCGACGAACAGCTCGACGCTCTCCTTGCCGAGGCAGCCGAGTTGGCGGGCCGACCGTAAGCCTGAACCACGCACGGCGGAACGGGCGGCGTCCCGAACCCATCGAGTCCAGATCAGCGACCATGACCCGCCGACCACCCGAGCAAACGTCGCGCTGTCCACGTTGTCCCGAGGCACCTGGCCACCGAACTGGGAAGCGATAACGACTCGGGTCTCTCGGTGTGACCCGAAAAACGATCAACACGTTGTCGTTACTCGACGCCCTGCAGGGTTTTCATCTAGGCCGACCAGCGCACTCAAAGATCACTGTGGACACCAGGACGCTGCGGGCCGGCGGTCCTGCCGCTGTCGGGACTTTCGGCCCTGCTATCGCCGGCAATGGGGGTGGTAACGATGGTGGCTGCCCGATGACTTGGAGGTCAGTCTTGCTCACGCCCACCCGCCGTGAAGAGCCATCGTCCGGCATAACGCTCGGGGTACGAACAAAGGGCGACGTGGGTGATGATGACCGTGACCGTGCCCAGGCGATGGTCACGGACGTCTTGATCCGGCATCGGCACGCCATCGGTGACGCACGACTTCGGCTGTCCCGGTTGGACCGTGCACCACTGCTGGTCCAGGTGAACCTGCGGGTGTGTGGCGCACCCGCGCGGATCCAGGTCACCGGGCCGGACCCGGCGACCGCGATCACCACAGCGGCAGGCCGCCTGGACCGGCAGATCCGCCGGTTGACCACCGCGTGGGAGCCGTGGCCCTGGCCCGACCCGGAGCGCAGCGCCTTCGGCGTACCCGGCGAGGCGGCGATCTCGCGGGTCAAGACGTACCGGCTGATTGCGGGGATGCCGTGTCAGGCGGCGGCGTACCTGAACGCCATGGACTACGACGTGTTCCTCTACACCGACGCCGAGACCGGCGAGGACGCGATCGTGTACCGGGCCGGGCCGACGGGGTTGACGCTGGCCCGCCAGCGCACCATGCGCCCGCCGTCGCTGCCGGTGACGCTCCCCCTGACGATCAACCCTCGTGCGACACCGACCCTGACCCCGGCCGAGGCCGCGGCCTGGCTTGCCGAGCACTGGCTGCCGTTCGTCTTCTTCACCGACCCCGCCACCGGGCGCGGGAACCTGCTCTACCGCCGCTACGACGGTCAGCTCGGCCTGATCACCCCGCACGCCGGCGATTCTCGGCGGCTGTACATCCCACGGATGCCAACCTCCCCGAAGGAGGAGCGCGTGGGCCACAGCGACTAGCACCCGCCCGCAGTTCGCGATCACGGCCGGCTGCGGGGCCTGATGCCCATGGCCGAGCCCGGCTGGCCAGCCTCGGAAGGCTCTACTCTCCCGATGGATCGCATCACCCGGAGGTCGCAGCGCTTGCGCGGGCTCAGGCGGCTTCGTCGTCGAGGATGCCCTCCTGGCGGCGGATCAGGCGCCAGGCCGCGCGGCGGGCGCTGCGGTTGAGGGTGCTGCGGAAGTCCGGGTCCGGACCGAAGTAGTGGCGCGCAAGTTCGGCAATCGTGTCGAAGTGATCCATCATCTTCTCCTCGAAGACCGGGATGAAGACGTGGCCGAAGTTCTCCTCGTCGTCGTTGGCGACCGCGGCCTGCCGTACCTTCGCGACAGCCATCGCCTCGTGCAACGGCTTCACCATGTCCTGATTGGTGAAGTTGGTCCCGTACTTCGCGTTGAACCGCTCGATCAGCTCGGAGAGCAGGGACTTCTCCGGCTCCTTCGCCCCGCCGGAGCCGTCACCGAAGCCCTTCATCTCGGCCGGCCCCTCCGGCTTGAGGCTGACGTCGTGCTCGCCAGTCTTCTCCACCCGCAGGTGGGTCAGATCGACCTCGCCGATGTCGACCCCACCGTCGTTGCGCCTGGGCAGCTTGGTGAGCAGGTGCCGGCCGTAGAGGTAGAGCCGTTCGAGTTCGGTGTCGGTGTAGGGGACGATCTGGGCGAGGAAGCTGTACTTGCGGACGTAGTCGGTCAGATCGGCCCGGAACGTCTCGGCGGTCTCCCGGTCCTCCTCGTCCTCACTGTCGAGCAGCGCGGTGAACCGCTCCACGGCCGGGTCGAGGTGCCGGTACAGCTCGGCGTGTAGCTTCGCCCAGCGTGCCGCGTTGCCGGAGGCCTGCTCATCGGCCGCCAGGTACGCCTCCACGAACGCCTGCATCTCCGCCTCGACCAGCAGAGGCCGGTAACTGTTGTCGCGCGTCGTCCGATCCACCGACCGCGACGGTCGGATCAGGCGACACCCCGTACCGGCGCCGGGTGTCGCGCCGACGAGCCGGCGCGACACCCGGTCGACCCCCTCCCTCCCCACACCCGGCACGACCCCTGACGGAGGTACGCCGTGACCGCTTCCCCCGCTGAGACGGTCGACCAGCTCCTGTTGGAACACCTCGACAAGGCCAACCTGCCCGAGGCCGTCGTCGACCTGATCCTCGCCGCGATGTGCGGCGAGGACGAACTCGCCGCGACCATCGGCGGTGCGCCGTCCCGGCGACCGGCTCCGGAAACCGCAGCCGCCACCGCCGAACCGATCGGCACCTACCTCGCCAGCATCGAGGTGACCGGGTTCCGGGGCATCGGCCGCACCGCCGAACTCAAACTGGAGCCCGGTCCCGGGCTGACCGTTGTCACCGGGCGCAACGGTTCGGGCAAGTCCAGCTTCGCCGAAGCCGCCGAGTTCGCCCTGACCGGCGACAACAAGCGCTGGTCCGGCCGCGGCGCCAGCTGGCAGGACGGCTGGCGCAACCTGCACAGCCCGGCGGAGCCGCGCATCCGGGTGCGGCTCGGCATCGAGGGACACCGCAACGGCGCCGTCGTCGAGTGCCGCTGGCCACACGGCGGCAAGCTCGCCGGGCACAAGATCTCCCTCCAACTGGCCGGGCAGCCCAGCCGGTCAGTCGCCGAACTCGGCTGGGCCACACCGCTGGAGCTGTACCGGCCGTTCCTGTCCTATTCCGAACTCGGCGGCCTGCTCGGCGGCAAGCCAACCGAGATGCACGACTCGCTGCACCGCATCCTCGGGCTCGGCCGACTCGTCGAGATCGAGGGGCTGCTCAAGAGCACGCGAAAGCGCTTGGAGGACCAGCGGAAACACGCCGCCGACACCCGGCCGGAACTGATGGCCGCGCTCGCCGCGCACCCCGACCCGCGCGCCCGACGCGCCGAGGCGGCGCTCGCCGGCAAACTCGCCGACCTCGACGAGCTCGCCACGCTGGCCACGGTGGACGACGATGTCGAGGACACCAACGTCGTACCGTTGCGCCAACTCGACCTGCTGGAGTTGCCGAGCCCGGCCGAGGTGGCGAACGACGTCGAGCGGCTGCGGAACGCGCTGCACCAGATCGTCGAGCTGGCCGCGACACCCGTCGCCGAGGCCCGGGCCGTCGCGCGGCTGCTCGCCGAGGCGCTGCGGCACCAGCGCGCGCATCCGGACCAGCCCTGCCCGATCTGCGCCGGCCGGATCCTCGACGCGGCGTGGGCCGCCGAGGCGGAGCGCGAGCTGCACCGGCTCACCGAACGGGCGCAGCAGTTGGACGACGCGCACCAGGCGGTACGGGACGCGACCCGCACTCTGCGCGAGCGGATCCCCGCGCTGCCCGCCGCGCTGGCGCAGGATCTGCCCGCCGAGACGGTGCCGCTCGGCGACCTGCGGATCGCCTGGCAGCACTGGCACGAACTGGTCGGTTCCGACGACCCGC
>Ga0310839_101408_pt1 | contig 10582 bp, 10 predicted proteins | sample SM_ome_7_FD_201305 | JGI IMG/M metagenome (GOLD analysis project Ga0310839, IMG submission 201305) | Sorghum-adapted microbial communities enriched on stacked mutant (SM) sorghum from Joint BioEnergy Institute, Emeryville, California... ...
GGAGTCGTACTTGGCCTTCAGCACACCCTCGTAGCCGTTCTTGAACAGGGTGGCGTTGTTGTCGGTCTGGGCACCGTTGAGCGTGGCGATGACCGGCTTCTGCGCGCCCCGGTCGGTGAGGCACTTGACCAGGCCCTCGCCCTGGAGCCGGCCGACCCGCTCGTTGTCGAAGCTGACGTAGTACTCCGCCGAGCCGCCCAGGGTCAGCCGGTCGTAGTCGATGGTGAGCACGCCCTGGCTCTTGGCCTTGTCCAGCACCGCCTTGCCGGTGCCGGAGTCCAGGTTGACGATCATGAGCACGTTCACGCCCTCGGTCATCATCTGCTCGGCGATCGTCTGGAACTGGGCCTTGTCGTTCTGGGCGTTCTGGATCGTGTAGTCGACGCCGGCGGCCTTGAACGCCGCCTCCAGGTACTTGCGGTCGGCGGTCTCCCAGCGGTCGGAGGAGGCGCTGTCGGGCAGGATGACCCCGATCTTCGGGGTGGCGGCACCGCCGCTGTCGGCGTCGTCGCCACAGGCGGCGAGGCCGCCGGTGGTCAGCAGGCCGACAGCGGCGATGGTGAGGATCCCTCTGCGCATTGCACGGGTCCTTTCGCGGTGGGTGTGATGCCTTGGTCGAACAGTGGTGGTCCCCGGGCGGGCCGGTACCGCTGCTGATCCGGGGCGGCGGCCGGTCCCCGCACTTTTGTTGTGTCCGGCAACGTATGGTGCCCGGGGGGAGCAGGGCAAGGGGGAGCTCGATGGAATCTGGCGTTGGCGATAACGATTCAGCAACGGGCTTCGTCGGCGTGGACGGCGGCCGTGCCGCCGCGCCGGGCCCGGGCGACGCGGTGTCGACGACGGCCGGCGCGACGGGGCCGGCGGTGCGGCGGGCCCCCGGTCGCGCGGCGACGGGCGTCGCGGATCAGCGGCCGGCCGCGATCGGCGCCGTCACGGCGGAGGTGAGGCGGATCAGGTCCGCCGGGGCGATCTCGAGCTGCAGACCACGGCGACCGGCCGAGACGTAGACGGTCGGGAACCGTCCGGCCGAGGCGTCGATCACCGTGGGAAGCCGCCGGCGCTGGCCCAGTGGGCTGATGCCGCCCCGGACGTACCCGGTGGCGCGTTCGGCCAGGGTCCGGTCGGCGAGCGCGGCCCGCTTGCCGCCGCGCGCCGCCGCCAGCGCCTTGAGGTCCAGCTCACCGGTCACCGGGACCACCGCCACCGTCAGTTCGCCGTCGACCTCGGCGACCAGCGACTTGAAGACCCGCTCCGGCGGTACGCCGAGTGCGGCGGCCACCTCGGCGCCGTAGTTCGGGGTGTCCGGCGCGACGTCGTACGGGTGCAGGGTGTGTGGCACCCGCTGCCGGGCCAGCAGCGCGGTCGCCGGTGTTCCCTTCCCCGCCACGGTCCGTACCCTACCGCCGGACCGCGTACCGGCCGCGCCGTGGCGACCCGCGACAGCGGCGTGGCCGACACTTCCGCGCGGCGGCCGGACGCGGCTAGCATCGGTGCATCGTCATCAGTTGATGGCTGTCGGTGACCGCGTGGGCGCCACCTGAGCGCGGAGGACCAGATGCTAGGTGATGGGCGAGATCTCGACGCGGCCGAGCGGTGGGTCGACTCGTGGGAGACGCAGGTCGAGGAGCGGCTGCGGCAGGCGCGTGAGTTGTCCCAACGGGTGGCGGAGCTGACCGCGATCGGCCGCAGCGCCGACGGCCTGGTGGAGGTCCGGGTCGGATCGTCTGGCACGGTCACCGGGCTCTGGCTGGACGAGGGGATCCGCCGCCAACCCGCGGCGCGGACCGCCGAGCAGATCCTCGTGGCGATGCGGCGGGCGATGGCGGAGCTGGCCGACCGGGTCGGCCGGGTGACCGAGGAGACGGTGGGCGCGCAGAGTGAGACCGGCCGAGCGGTGATGGCGTCCTTCGCCAGCCGCGTCCCTCCGGCCAACTCGGGTGACGACGATGGCTGGCGGTGAGGGTTTCCAGGTCACCGCCGCGGACCTGATGGCGCATGCCGGCCATCTCGACCAGGTAGCGGGTGAGCTGGCAACGGCGAAGCAGGCGGGCGAGACGACCCGACCGGGCCCCGATGCGTACGGACGGCTCTGCGTGATCGTGCCGTCGGTCCTCGGTCAACTGCACTCGACGGTGGTGGAGGGGATCGGGGCGGCGGTGGACTCGGTACGCGACACCGCCGCGCGGGTACGGTCGGCGGCCGGCGACTACCGTGCGACCGACGAGGGCAGCTCGGCCAGGTTCAACCGGATCAGGAGACCCGTGTGAACAACCCGCTGGTGGCGACCCCGACAGACGTCTCGCCGAGCCCCTGGTCGGGCGTCTGGATCGCCGAGGACATCGAGCTGCTCATGCAGGGCATCGAGAACGGCAGCTGGGTCGACGGCATCCTCGGTGGCGTCAGCGCCGGCCTGGACGCCCTCGCCCTGGTCAGCGATCCGGCCGGAGTGCTGCTCCAGTACGGCATCGCCTGGCTGATCGAGCACGTCAAGCCGCTGAGCGAGGCGCTGGACTGGCTGGCCGGTGACCCGGCGCAGATCAGCGCGTACGCCCAAACCTGGCGCAACGTCGCCGGCGCGCTGCGGGACAGCGTCGCGGACCTGTCGCAGCAGGTCCGGATGGACGTCGCCGAGTGGACGGGCAGCGCCGGGGACGCCTACCGGGCGTGGGCGAAGGACCAGCAGGACGCCATCGGCGGGTTGGCGAAGGCGGCCGACACCATGGCCGTCGCCACCGAGAGCGCCGGTCAACTGATCGCTGGCGTGCGGATGCTGGTCCGGGACGCGATCGCCGCCCTGGTCTCCCGCCTGGTCGTCTACGCCGCCGAGTTGCTGGGCACGGCCGGTGCCGCCGCGCCGCTGGTGCTGGAACAGGTCACCGCCCTCATCGGCTCCTGCGCCGCGAAGATCGCCCGCTGGCTGCGCGCCCTGCTGAGCAGTCTGCGCACGTTCGCGTCCTTCGTCAGCCGCCTCGGCAGACTGATCGAGGCGCTCAAACGGATACTCGGTCGGCTGCGGGGTGGCGGCGGGAACCGTCGGCCGGTGCGGCCGAATGGCCCCAGTCGGCAGGACCTACTGGAGGAACTGAGCCGTCAGGGGATCAAGCACAATCCAGACGACATCGTGCTCATCGGCAAGGACGGCACGGGAAAGATAATTTTTCCTGGAAAACGGCAATTCCCGTGCTGGGCTCCGCCACATCATGGAACGGCATGCCGCTGACTTCGTCAACGTCGGGGTTCCCGAAGAGAAGATCGCAGACCTGGTGTTCTCGGCGGTGACTGAGGGGAAGGTGGTCGGAATGCAACGTACGCGACCGATATACGAGGTGGTCTTCGAGGGTAGGACATATCGGGTCGCGGTCTCCGTCGGCGACAACGGCTTCATCGTGGGGGCGAATCCGGTTGGGCGCTGACGTACCGATGCTCGAGCTCATGGCGGACTACGGCTGCTATCCGCTCTGGCTGCGTTCCGGAGGGGAACTGCGGAACGTCGACCCGGCGACCCTCGACATCTCGCCCGAGCTCCGTGACGCCCTGACCGGGTGGGCGGAGGAGTACGACGCCACCCTCGACACCAGTGACCCGGTCGCCTCGGGATTCGTCGACGGCGACGCCGAGAACGCCTTCTACGAGCGAGGCGACCGTCTCGCCAGGTGGTTGGCGGGCGAGGTCGGGGCCCGCTTCCGCGTCTCCTACTTCGACGCTCGCACCGGAGGTGCCCGTCTCGTCGAGTGAACGGACAGCGCCGTCTCCGCTCGGCACCAGCGCGCCCCGGCCGGCACCAGAAGCGCCGGGCACGCCTGCCGGGGACGGCGACTCTCGATGCCCACCTACCGTACCGGGCGGCAGACCAGCGCGGTGGGAGCGCCGGCGACCCGGGTGAGCACGACGCTCGCCGACTCCGGCCCGCTCAGGCGCAGGTCGCGGCGGAGCCGCTCCGGCTCCAGCGCCGAGCCCCGCTTCAGGATCTCCACCCGGCCGACCGCCCCCTGGCGCAGCCGGGCGCGCAGTCGTTTGAGCGAGAACGGCAGGATGTCGAGCACCTCCAGGCAGCGGGCGTACGGGGTCGGGGTGGGGGCGTCGGCGTAGACGTACGCGATCGTCGGGTCGGCGAGGCTCCCGTCCACGGTGGCGGCGAACTCGGCCACCAGGTGGGCCCGCACCACCGCGTCGTCGGGGTCGTACAGGTAGCGCCGCACCGGGCCGACCGGCGGGCGGTCGGTGCCGGTGCCGGTCAGCTCGTCGGCCGTCCACCCGGAGGGTCCCTCGGTCAACAGGGTGGCCCGACGGGGTACCTCGGCGAGCGGACCGGCCCAGATGGTCGCCTCGACCAGGTCCCCGGCGACGCTGACCCACTCGGCCTCGGCGCCGGCCGGCAGGATCTCGTGGGGGATGCCGGGTGCGATCTTGAGGACGGTCCGGGGGATCCGTTCGGCCAGGCCGACCAGGAAGTCCCAGGGCGGGGAGTAGGCGGCCGGGTCGAAGATCCGACGCCCGGTCCCGGCGTGGCGCCGCGCCGGATCGCAGAAGACGGCGTCGACCGGCTCCCCGTCGACCGTGGTGACGTCGACCCGGGTCGCGTCGGCGGTGCGGACCGTGAACCGGTCGGCCACCCCGGTCGCCTCGGCGTTCGCGGCGGCCATCGCCGCGGTGACCGGGTCGGCCTCCACGCCGTGGACCCGGATGCCGGCACGGGCGGCGGCGATCGCGTCCGCGCCGAGGCCGCACCCGAGATCGACCAGGGTGCGGACCCCGGCGGCGCGCAGCCGGGCCGCGCGGCGTCGCGCGACCACGGCGCGGGTGGCCTGCTCCAGCCCGTCCCGGGTGAAGTACATCCGGGCGGCGTCCGCGCCGAACTTGCCGGCGGCGCGGCGGCGCAGTTCGATCTGGGTCAGCGCGGCGGCGGCGAGACCGGCCGGCGTTCCGGCCGCGCGCAGCGCGGTGGCGGCGGCCAGGGGACCAGCGTCGGCCTGCTCGGCCGCGGTGGCCAGGGCGACCGCTCCGTCCGGGGTACGCAGGGCGGTGAACTGGTCGAGATTCACCGGGTCATTGTGGCGGTCCGGCCCTCGCCGGGGCGTGTCGGATTGGCACTCTCCTTGACTGAGTGCTAGCCACCGACATAATCTGCCGTTAGCACTCTCAGCCCGAGGGTGCCAGCTTTCGGGCCCTGCTCCGGAGGCTGAGACGCCAGGCGGACCGGCACCCGCGACGACGGCCCCGCCAGGTGGCATGTGGCAGATCACCGCCGGTTGGCGTACCGACCGGCACAGAAACCAAGTACCCCAGGAGGGTATGCCCGTGACTACCGCGACCAAGGTTGCGATCAAGCCGCTCGAGGACCGGATCCTGGTCCAGGCGAACGAGGCTGAGACGACCACGGCGTCGGGCATCGTGATCCCCGACACCGCGAAGGAGAAGCCGCAGGAGGGGACCGTCCTTGCTGTCGGCCCGGGCCGCGTCGACGACAAGGGCAACCGCATCCCGGTTGACGTCAAGGTCGGCGACACGGTCATCTACTCGAAGTACGGCGGCACCGAGGTCAAGTACGGCGGCGAGGAGTACCTGGTGCTCTCCGCCCGCGACGTCCTCGCCGTCATCGAGAAGTGATCTGACTGATCCAGTGACGCTGCCCCGGACCGGCCCTGCCGGGCCGGGGCAGCGCTGCGTGAAGGGACCCTGACAACCAATGGCGAAGATCCTGAGCTTCTCGGACGACGCCCGGCACCTGCTCGAGCACGGTGTCAACACGCTCGCGGACACGGTCAAGGTCACTCTCGGCCCGCGCGGGCGCAACGTCGTCCTGGACAAGAAGTTCGGCGCACCGACGATCACCAACGACGGCGTGACCATCGCCAAGGAGATCGAGCTCACCAACCCGTACGAGAACCTCGGCGCGCAGCTGGTCAAGGAGGTGGCGACGAAGACCAACGACGTCGCCGGCGACGGGACCACCACCGCGACCGTGCTCGCCCAGGCGATGGTCCGGGAGGGTCTGCGCAACGTGGCGGCGGGCACCAACCCGGCCGCCCTCAAGCGGGGCATCGACGCGGCCGCCGAGAAGGTCTCCACCGCCCTGCTGGAGAAGGCGGTCGAGGTCGGCGGCCGGGAGTCGGTCGCGAACGTCGCCACCATCTCCGCCCAGGACGCCACCATCGGCAACATGATCGCCGAGGCGCTGGAGAAGGTCGGCCGCGACGGTGTGATCACGGTCGAGGAGGGCTCGGCCCTCGCCACGGAACTGGAGGTCACCGAGGGCCTTCAGTTCGACAAGGGCTTCATCTCGCCGCACTTCGTCACCGACAGTGAGGCGCAGGAGGCGGTCCTCGACGACCCGCACATCCTGATCACCACCCAGAAGATCTCCTCGATCGAGGAGCTGCTCCCGCTGCTGGAGAAGGTAATCCAGACGGGCAAGCCGCTGCTGATCATCGCGGAGGACGTCGAGGGTCAGGCCCTGGCCACCCTGGTGGTCAACTCGATCCGCAAGACCCTCAAGGTCTGCGCGGTGAAGGCACCCGGGTTCGGCGACCGTCGCAAGGCGATGCTCCAGGACATGGCGATCCTCACCGGCGGTGAGGTGATCGCGCCCGAGCTCGGCTACAAGCTCGAGTCGGTCGGCCTCGAACTGCTGGGCAGCGCCCGGCGGGTGGTGGTCGACAAGGACAGCACCACGATCGTCGACGGCCGTGGCCGGGACAGCGACGTGGCCGAGCGGATCGCCCAGATCCGCAAGGAGATCGAGGCGTCGGACTCCGACTGGGACCGGGAGAAGCTGCAGGAGCGGCTCGCGAAGCTCTCCGGCGGTGTCGCCGTGATCAAGGTCGGTGCGGCGACCGAGGTCGAGATGAAGGAGCGCAAGCACCGCATCGAGGACGCGATCGCGGCGACCAGGGCCGCGGTCGAGGAGGGCACCGTCCCGGGCGGTGGCGCCGCCCTGGCGCAGATCGCCTCCGTGCTCGACGACGACCTGGGCTTCACCGGCGACGAGAAGATCGGGGTCTCGATCGTCCGCAGGGCGCTCGCCGAGCCGCTGCGGTGGATCGCGCAGAACGCCGGACACGACGGCTACGTGGTGGTGCAGCAGGTCGCCGACAGCGAGTGGGGCCGTGGCCTCAACGCCGCCACCGGCGAGTACGTCGACCTCGTCAGCTCCGGCATCATCGACCCGGTGAAGGTGACCCGCAACGCGGTCGCCAACGCCGCGTCGATCGCCGGCCTGCTGTTGACCACCGAGAGCCTGGTGGTCGAGAAGCCGGAGAAGCCCGAGCCGGCCGCCGGCAACGGCCACGGCCACGGCCACAGCCACCAGCACGGTCCCGGTTTCTGAGGCCCTTCTCCGGCCTGACCCTTCTCCAGCCTGTTCGTCTCGGGGCCGGCAGCCCTGGGGCGACGGGAGGCGGACGCTCGGGGATCCGCGTGTCCAGGGGTACGACTGCGGCGCGCCGCCGGTGCGGCGACGCACGGCCCACCCTGGCCACGCGGATTCGCGTGTCGGGGGTGACCGGCGGCCGCGTGGGGAACCGACGCCCCCGACTCCTCTCTTTGGTCATCTCTCTGGTCATCGACGGGCTCACCGTCCGCCCGACGTCGCCCGACCCGCGTCACGGCGGGCGGGGCGCACCGGAGGCGAGATCTGCTCGGTGAGCCGCACCTGTCCCAGACCCTCGGGCGCCGCCGGCGGTGTCCCCGCCGACCGGTTGCCGGCAGCCCGCCGCGGCGAGGACGACGCCGGGTCGGGCACCACCGGACGTGGCGCCGGGCGGTGGCGCGGGGACGATCCGTCGGGGTGGCGACGGGCCCGACCCCGGATTCCGTGGTGTCCGGCGTGCCGTCGGCCCACACGCGGGTGATCGCGACGTTCCTCCGTAGACGTCTTCGGTGGGGTGAATCGTCCAAAAAACTTGCTCTTCTCCCCCGGAAAGCCGTCATGATCATTCCTCTGCGTGTTCTCCTCAGTTGCGGAGAGGAGGAGAGCAGCGTGCGTACCGTGCTTGTCTGCGTCCGGACCCCGCTCGCCGCGCAGAGCGTCGCGGCCGCGGCGGCCCGGCTCGGGGTCGCGTCGGCGGTCCGTACCGCGGTGTCCGATCCCGAGGCGATGCTGCGGCTAGCCGAGCGGCCGGCGGACGTGGTGCTCGCCGACACCGCGCTCACCCGGCCGGACAGCGTCGGGTTCACCCGCCGGGTGCTGGCCCGCTCGCCCGGAGCGGCCATTCTGTTGATCGGTGCGGAGGAGCCGGCGGTGGCCGCGGCGGCGATCGCCGCCGGCGCCCGTGGCCTGATCCAGGGTGGTGACAACGACCTGGTGAGTGTGGTGGCCAAGGCGATCCTGCTGCTGGGCACCACCGGCCGGGCCGGCCGGGCCGGAGGGCCGCCGACCGCCGGGGCCAGCCTGGCGGGCGGCACCGTGTCCGCCGGTGGAGGCACGGTGCCCGGCGCCGCCGGCTCCGCCAGGCCCGGCGACCTCGCCGAGGGCGGCCCCGCGCCGGCGGGCCACCGCCTGGGGAGCGTGGTGCGGGTACCGGGGAAGCGGGGTTCCGCCGGTCCACCGGCGGACGGCGCGGGCAGGGACCAGGCCGGACCCGACGACCCCGGAGCGCGGGGCGGACCGACCGGGAGCGAGGCGCTCACCGGTCCCGCGGTGGTGCCCGCGCAGCGCGGTGACGACCCCGACGCCCCGGCGGATCCGGCCGCGCCCGGCGGCGCCGCGACCGGTCCGGTCGGAGCCGCCGGCGGACCGGCGGATCCGGCCGGGCGGGCGGCCCCGGACCCGCGGGGACGTGGCCCGGAGGCGCGCACCAGCGAAGCCCGGCCAGCCGGCCAGGGGGACCAGGGTCGCCCCGAGGAGCGTGCCGGGGTACCCCGGCGGCCGCTGCTGACCGAACGGGAGATGCAGGTGCTGATCGGCATGGCCGACGGCAAGAGCAACGCGGAGATCGGCCGGGAACTCTTCGTCTCCGAAGACACCGTCAAGACCCACGCCCGCCGGCTGTTCCGCAAGCTCGGCGCCCGGGACCGGGCGCACGCCGTGGCCGCCGGTTTCCGTGCCGGCCTGGTGGTCTGACCGCCGCGCCGGCCGAGCCACGGTCCTGGCCGGCGCGGGTGTCCCGGCCCGGTCAGCCGGGCCGGCGCGGTTGCCGGGGCGCCCCGGCAACCGGTCAGGACCGGTCGTCGCCCTCCTCCGCGGCCTCGGTCAGGGTGTCGTGGACGCCGTCGGCGTACCCCCGGGCGTACTCCCAGGTGACGTAGTGGTCCGGGTCGGGGTCGTACGCCGGCTCGTGTACCCGGGGCCGGCCCGAATCCAGGAGGTGCCGGAGGTTGGCCCGCAGCAGATCCCAGTCGAAATAGTGCGGTTCACGGCAGTCCTCGCACTCGATGACGAGGCCGCGTACCCCGACCGGACCAAGGAGTGCCTGGTAGATTTCCAGGTCGGCGAGGTCCTCCAGCACATCCTGCCGCTCGACGTCGCTGAGCGGGTCGATGCCGGCCTCCTCGGCCGGGTCGCTCAGGCCGGCGGAGGGATCGGCGGGGTCACCCTTGAACGGGTCGATCGGCTCCTCGTGCACCCCTCCACCGTAGTCCCAACGCCGCCCCGCGTGGTCGACCGTTGTGTCCTGCGCCGCCGGGCCGCCCGCGCCCGCGTCCCCGGGGCGCCGCACTGGGTACGATGAACCATCGCGCCGCCAGCCCGGGCGAGCCCTCGACGCGTCCAACCGACGAGCCCGTCCGACCGGTTCGATGCCGACGCCCCGCCGTCGGCCCAGGATCGACCCACACCAACTGCAGCCAGGGGACACATCGTGGAGAATCGACCCACCAACGACCTTCCGCTGGACACCGGCGCAGAGCAGCTCGCCGGGCACCTGCCCGAACTGCCCGCCGGCTCCGCCCGGGTGGTGCCGCTCGGGTTGACCTTCGACGACGTGCTGCTGCAGCCGGCCGAGTCCGAGATCATCCCCAGCCGGGTCGACACCAGCACCCGGCTCAGCCGCAACGTGAGCCTGGCGATCCCGCTGGTCTCCAGCCCGATGGACACGGTCACCGAGGCCCGGATGGCCATCGCGATCGCCCGACAGGGCGGTATCGGGGTCCTGCACCGCAACCTCTCGATCGAGGACCAGGCCTCCCAGGTCGACCTGGTCAAGCGTTCCGAGGCCGGCATGGTCACCAACCCGGTCACCTGCAGCCCCGACGACACGTTGCGGGACGTCGACGCACTCTGCGCCCGGTACCGGATCTCGGGCGTGCCGGTCACCGACGCCCGGGGGACCCTGGTCGGCATCGTGACCAACCGTGACATGCGGTTCGTCACCGACGGCAGCACCCCGGTACGCGAGATCATGACCCCGATGCCGTTGGTCACCGCGCGGGTCGGGGTGACCAAGGAGGAGGCGCTGGCGCTGCTGCGCCGGCACAAGGTGGAGAAGCTCCCGATCGTCGACGCCGACAACCGGCTTAGGGGCCTCATCACCGTCAAGGACTTCACCAAGAGCGAGCAGTACCCGAACGCCACCAAGGACGACGCCGGGCGGCTGCGGGTCGCCGCCGCCGTGGGGGTCGGGGAGGACGCGTACAAGCGGGCCCG